>ERZ1026892.742-NODE-742-length-14697-cov-36.905955_pt1 | contig 14697 bp, 7 predicted proteins | sample MGYA00380176_ERZ1026892 | MGnify/ENA primary metagenome ERZ1026892 (study PRJEB33269, sample SAMEA4719812) | human gut metagenome | biome: human-associated habitat; feature: organic feature; material: feces | place: Cameroon | collected 2013-10 ... | reverse complement strand
CTGGAGACTCTTCGCGGCGAAGGATTCAAGATGTGGATGGATGACTAGTTTAATGACGGGTCAATCCCATCAGAGGGAATATGGGTACTTACGAGGTGCCGGAAAGCCTCCGGGAAGTCGGCATGATAGTCCTGACGAGTTGAAAAGAGCCTCATTCCACTTTTTGCCTAACTATGGCACAATATTGCCCTCTTCTGGGGCAACTTTTTGCCATTGCCGGGCACAAAGTGATGCGTCGGGAGAAAAATTTCGGGAGGTCTACCATCGCCATTCGGAATATGCTTTCCGACTACTGGAAGCGTGGTTTTGCCCGGGAAAAACCTTACTCTCAATTTTACCCTTCACCCTTCACCTTTTCGCCGGAAACCCCGATAAACACTGGGGTTGTGAGAGGTGAAGGGTTGGCTCAACCCTTCACCACCCTTCACCCACCCTTCACCTTTTCGAGAAAAACAGCTCCAAGAGATTCCGGGATGCGAGACACCTCATCATTGGTGAACTAATAAGGGGTCTGCTTATCACGAAGCTCATACATCATTTATGCATAGAGCTGGTCATAATAGATGACCGAACTGTTGCTATAAACTCCCCATCGGGAACTCGAAGACAGAGGTAACAGCGACTTCCCGTCGAGTCGCAGAGAGGATACCCATCGTTGGGTGAAGGGTGGTGAAGGGTGGTGAAGGGTCAGCAGCACCCTTCACCCGCACAATCACCTATGTATTAGATATTTATACCGTATTGGTGAAGGGTGAAGGGTGTTTTTGAAAGTAGCTTTCTATCCACCCGCAGCCTGAAAGCAGAAGGAGTGACCCCCTTCATCTTCTTGAAGAACTTGGTGAGATGCGCCTGGGATGAGAAGCCGAAGGTATTGGCTATCTCCTGCACCGTATGCGTGGTGGTAGAAAGCTCGCGCTCTATCTCCTTCACGATGTATTCATCGATGATTGCCTTCGGCGTCTTGCCGGAGATGCGACGGGTAACCTGCGCCAGATAGCGGCCACTCACATTCAGCTGGTCGGCATAGAAATGCACATCGCTATAGGTGCGGCAGAAGTTATTCACCTGCGAGATAAACTGGTTGTAAAGCTCGGAACTCCTGCCCTGCAGATTGCTCTCTCGTGCCAGTTCTATATTGATGAAATCCTGCGCCATCGCCAACGCCTCCTCCATCTTCTTGCCCTGATTCAGATAGATGGCAAGGGCAGAAGAGAAGCGGTTGATGAGACCATGCGAATTGGCATTATCAAGGCGATAGATCCGGAGTCCCTGCTTCTCGGCAAGTTCCAGGAGTCGGGAGTTCTGAAGGATGATATCACTCTCCTTCTTTCTTGCCACAACCACAGAACAGAGCGGCAGCAGACGGTATTTGATCTGGCTCACCACATCCTCGGTCATCAGCGCATCGCCCTGGCTCGACCAGATGGAAGGAGCATAGATGATGTGGTCGGGACGATACTTGGTCAAGGCATCGATGAGCACATTCAGCGTCTCTACCTTGCGTATCATTCCCACCTTCACGATGTTGGGCTGCATATCGTTCATGATTGCCTCTATCTGTCCGGAAACAATCTCGGCAGGAATATCGAAGAACTCCTGGATACCCAGGGTATTCTGCACGGTGATGCTGGTTATCGCCGAAACGGCATAACCTCCCAATTCGAATATCGTCTTGATATCCGCCTGCACACCAGAGCCACCGGTGCTATCGGAACCTGTAATTGTCAATATCATATATTTTGAACTTAGAACTTTGAACTTGAATCTTTGAACTTGAAACATTGAACTAGAAAGCCGATGACAAGCCGAAGGCAAAGATACAAAAAAAACAACGAATAGCGCTTTCCGACACGAAAAAATACTATTATTCCTATATAAAATGGCAGAAAATGCTATTTTGGTGTTAAATATTTCTGCTGTTTGACATATTTTGTTTATCTTTGCTGCATCCAATAAAACAAACAAATAAAACAACAGACATGAAATTTATCTACTTGACCATTGTCCTGGCTCTAGCTACATGCTTCAATGCCAAGGCGCAGAAGGGGTACAAGAATGTGCTCCGTGAAACCAATATGGCCTTTTTCAAAACTGCCCAGGCCAAGCAGGTGGGCGACCAGATTCTTGCCTACCAGAGAGTAACCGGCGGATGGCCCAAGAACATCGACATGGTGAAAACGATGAGCCAGGAAGAGATGGAGAAAGTATTGGGCGAGAAGAACCGCCAGGACGACTCCACCACCGACAATGACGCCACCAACATGCAGATGCTCTATCTGGCACGACTCTACCAGGCTACCAAGACTCCGAAATACAAGGAAGCCTTCTGCAAAGGCGTGGAATATCTCCTGAGCGGACAGTATGCCAACGGAGGATGGCCACAGTTCTGGCCTAAGATGCGCGACTACCAGATACACATCACCTTCAACGACAATGCCATGGTGAACACCATGAAACTGCTACGCGACGTTTACCAGCAGAAAGCCCCATTCAACAAAGGACTTACAGACAGGAACCTCAGAGAGAAAGCCAGAAAGGCTTTTGACAAGGGAGTAGACTGCATTCTGCGCTGCCAGATAAGAGTGAACGGCAAACCTACCGTCTGGTGCCAGCAGCACGACCGTGAAACCTTTGCTCCTGCCCCAGCCCGCGCCTTCGAACTGGCTTCATTCTGTTCATCAGAAAGTGCCAGTATCGTAAAACTTCTGCTCGAAATCCCTAACCCTTCAGAAGAAATAAAGGAAGCCGTAAGAGGAGCCATGAAATGGTTTGATGACTACAAACTGACCGGACTCAAGGTGGAAAGAACGGGCGAATACGGCTCTCCTTACCGCAACACCCAATTGGTGAAAGACCCAGCAGGCACACCTCTGTGGGCAAGATTCTACGACCTGGAGAACTGCGAGCCATTCGTATGCGACCGAGATGGTATTCCACGCAAGAGCCTGCAGGAGATAGGAACAGAACGCCGAAACGGATATGCGTGGTATCAGGACTCACCAGCCATGCTCTACCCGCTCTATCAGAAATGGGCAGAGAAATATGACAAGGACCATCTGCTCAACATCAGCCTCAGCACAAAAGGCAAGAACGAAACCGGGCAGCTGGACCTCACCCACTTCAGCAAGCCAAGCCTGTCAGACTTCAACGCCATCGTAAAAGCTGGCGAAACGATACAGGCAGCCATAGAAAAAGCTCCTGCCAACAGCGCTACACCTTATATTATATATGTACGCAACGGCAAATATCACGAAAAGGTAATCATCGACAAGCCAAACATCGTACTGGTGGGCGAAAACAGAGACAGCGTCATCATAGAATATGCCGAGACTGCCCAGTCGCAAACCATCAGGCAATACAAAGGCAAGGATGTTCATCAGGGAGTCATCGTCCTGACCGAAGACGCCAACGACTGCGTTATCAGCGGCATCACCGTATACAACAACTACGGCTCTACCGTAGAGAAGACCACAACCCATCAGATGGCAATCTTCGGCAGAGGCACACGCACCATCATCACCAACTGCAACATCTATGCAGACGGCAATGACGCCTTGTCGCTCTGGTGCAAGCAGGGCGGAATGTATTATCATGCCGACCTCTACCTGCGCTGTCCGGGAGTAGATTTCATCTGTCCTCGGGGCACCTGCTACGCCACCCGCTGCAAGTTGCTGGGCGACAGCCGTGCCATCATCTGGCACGACGGCAGAGGAGACATCAACGCCAAGTTTGTGATTACGAACTCATCTTTTGATGCATTATCGCCTACCAAGTTGGGCAGATACCATCACGACCACCAGTTCTACCTCATCAACTGCAAGATGTCGAAGAACATTCTGGACAGCAACATCAGCTACGCCTACACCGACAAGGTGCTCGACCCATGTCCATGGGGACAGCGGGTATACTATTACGGCTGTGAGCGTGAGGGTGGCAACAGCGGCTGGCTCAGCGACAACCTGAGCACAGCACCCGGTTCACCGGCATTCCATGCCGTTACAGCCAAATGGACCTTCATGGGCAAATGGGATCCTGAGGCAAAACTCAGAAGCCTCTGGCATGTATTGAAATATCAAGTAGAATACTAAGTATAACTAAATTAAAAAATCTTTTATGGATCTACAAATCAAGAAAGGCGCATTAGCCTTATCATTAAGCTTGTGCTGTGTCGGTGCATTCGCACAGAAGACCATCACAGGTACAGTAAAAGATGCAACTGGAGAACCATTAATTGGCGTTACCATCCAAACAGCAAAAGGTGGTGGTACTGTAACCGATTATGACGGAAACTTCAGCCTTAGCAATCTAAAGGTAGGCGAAAAGCTTACGATTTCCTATGTAGGATGTAAGACCAAGATTGTCACCGTAAGCAACAATCCTACGATGAACATCGTTCTGGAGTCATCAGACAAATCGCTCGATGAAGTCGTTGTCATCGGTTACGGTACGATGAAACGCCGCGACCTGACAGGTGCCGTAGCATCAGTAACAGGCGACAAGCTGGCACAGAACCCAGTATCCAATATTGCCGAGGCGCTGCAAGGCCAGCTACCAGGCGTAACCGTTACTTCTCAGGACGGTCGTCCGGGAGCCAGCATGAGCATCCGTGTACGTGGTGGCGGTTCCATCACCCAGAGCAACGATCCGCTCTTCATCGTAGACGGAGTACAGGTATCAAGCATTGATGACATCCCAGCCGACAATATCGAAAGCATCGACGTGCTCAAGGATGCAGCCTCTACAGCCATCTACGGTGCCCGCGGTGCCAACGGTGTTATCCTTATTACCACCAAGAATGCCAAAGAGGGAAAGGTAAACGTAAAATACAACATGTATTTCAGAGTAAAGGAAAAGCCGGAAACCTACAAACAGGAGAGCGCCTACGACTACGTGCTGCGCAACTGGAGCTACGCTACAGCCTATAATGCAAAAGACGGGCAGGATATTGCCAAATACTTTGGCGTAGGCAGCGAGAACGGCAACCATCTGGAGGAATACAAATCGATGGGAACCCACAATTATCAGGACGATCTTCTGGGCAGTTCACACTCCTGGAACCACGACTTAAGCATAAGCGGCGGTACAGAGCGTACCAAATATTATGCAACCCTGAACTATATCAACGACAAGGGTTCATTGAAGAATACCGGTTTCCGCCGTTGGAACGGTAACGTGAAACTGACCCAGGACATCAACAAGAAACTGAAATGGAACCTGGATGCACGCTACAGCGAGATGCAGTTCAAGGGAGCCAAGTTTGAATATGCCACCTGTTCATACAACTTCCGCCCAATCGACACTCCACTCGGAGAAGATGACGGCAGTTTGCTCGGTTTGGGAGATTCACACGTATCGCAGTCTTTCAATCCTGTATCAATTTACGACAACTATACCAGCATCCATACCCGCAACAGAATGCGTGCCAACAACTCATTGATCTGGACACCAATCAAGGGGCTGACAGGAAAGACAGAGCTTACCCTGGGCCGCAACTGGAGTGAGCAGAAAACATGGGATGGAGGTTTCGAAGAAGGCTACAGCCATGCCAAGTTGAAGAAGTCTGACGGATATCATGTAAAGTGGACTTCTACCATCAACTACAACGTGCAAGGTTTAGGCAAAGACCACAAACTCGACCTGCTCGCCGGTAATGAGGTCTTGGCAAGCAAGAGCAGCTCTACCACCTTCGACGGTTATGGCTATCCGGAAGAATGGGATATGAACACCGCATTCGGTATGCTCGACATGACCAATAAGGACCCAGACCTGAAAATAGATAAGGATACATACGTCAACAACATTGCCATACCAGAGCATTCTTTGTCATGGTTCGGCCGTGCCAACTATTCTTATCAGAGCCGTTACCTGTTTACCGCCACCTTCCGTGCCGACGGCAGTTCCAAGTTTGCACCTAATCATCACTGGGGTTACTTCCCTGCAGCCGCAGCCGCATGGCGTATCTCAGACGAAGCATGGATGAAAGGTACAGAAGACTGGTTGAGCAACCTGAAACTCCGTCTCTCATATGGTACAGCAGGAAATGACAACATCAACTCTTCCCTATGGAAGGATACATGGCAGAAGAGCACCACTACCGTAGATGGAGAAATCGTTGACACCTACGTACCAGGAAGCATGATGGGCAATCCGGACCTGAAATGGGAGACCACTATTTCCCGTAACGCAGGTATTGACTTCGGTTTCTGGAACGGAAAACTCCGCGGTACACTGGACTTCTATTGGAACACCACCAAGAACATCCTGATGATGGTGCCTATCGATACTTCTACAGGTTACACCTATCAGTTCCAGAACGTAGGTAAGACATCCAACAAGGGTGTAGAGCTTGCACTCAGCTACGAGATAGTACGCAACAAGGACTTTAACCTGAGCTTCGGTATGACCTACAACTTCAACCATAACAACATCGACGATCTCTTCGACGGCGTATTAGCAGATACTCATACCAACTGGGGCTCAACCACCCGTCTTCCATACTACGACTACGTAATCCGCAAGGGAAACCCAGTGGGTCTGATCCAGGGCTACAAGTCACAAGGAATCTATACAGTAGATGACTTCAACGTCAGCGCAGATGGCGTATGGACTCTGAAGCCAGGTATTCCAGACAACGTAGACAACATCGGTAACTTTGCCGGTGCCGAGAACTATAAGCGTCCAGAAGACCAGAAGGCATTCCCAGGTATGGCTAAGTTTGCAGATACAGATGGTGATGGAAAGATTACCTCCAGTGATGTAACCATCATCGGCAAGACAAAGCCTCAGCACACCGGCGGTTTCAACTTCTCCGGTCATTACAAGAACCTGGATTTCACCGCCAACTTCACCTATCAGATAGGCGGCAAGGTTTATAATGCCAATGCCCTTCATGATATGATGGGTGGTAAGGACACCTGGTATGGTGCAGCCAAGCTTAATATCGTAAGCGACTGCTGGAAGATGTACAATGTAGACAGCAAGGGCGATCTTTACGCCGTGACAGACCCAACCGAGCTGAAGGCTCTCAATGCCGGCGCCAAGTATGCTCTGCCATTTGCTGAAGTAGGTTTGGTAACATCCGACTTCATAGAAGATGCCTCTTACCTTCGCCTGCAGAATCTCTCCGTAGGCTACACCTTTCCAAAGAGATGGATGAAACCTCTCGGAATCAGTAATCTCCGTGTGTATGCAACAGCAACCAACCTGTTCTGCATCACCGGTTATAGTGGTATCGACCCAGACGTCAACACCAACTTCGATGCTGGCGGCAACGGATTCCCTACCCCTAATTACGATTACCAGGCATATCCAAAGACACGCTCTTGGACATTCGGTGTAAACTTATCATTCTAAAATACAAATAAGGAAACAGATATGAAAAATAAATTTTTATATATCGCTCTATACGCTGCAGGAATGCTGGGTGCTACCTCATGCAGCGACTATTTGGAAACAAAATCACCTTCTACCGTAGATGCAGATTTCGTCTTCTCCAGCACAGCTACAGCCAAGGCAGCACTGGAAGGAGCCAAAGCGGCCATGCATGGTGCCTACAGTTCGACCATCTTCGGTGATGGTCTCTACTATGCTGCCGATATTGCCGGTTCAGACATCATGCGCCATCCGGAAGGATATGCCAAACAGCCTGGCCGCCATCCGGCAGAAGCATTCTACCGCAACGGAACCGAGACCGCTGCTTACGGACTCACCTCGTATATGAAAGAAGGAACAGCCGGTCCATACGGCTACCTCTTCAGCATAATCGGTAAATGTAATGCCATCACTACTGCCTTCGAACAGAAAGACAACTTCGAAGAGATGATGAGCCAGTCGGAGCCTACTGAGTTGAGCCAGCTTTATGGTGAAGCCGTAGCTATCCGTGCTACCTGCTACAGAGAACTCATCAAATATTTTGGGGATGTGCAGTTCCAGTCTACATTCGGCGTGGCAGCGGGTGGATTGGTCAGCCGCGATTCCATCTATGACGTCTGCATTGAACAGCTCAAGAAAGTGGAACCTCACATGTATGTTCTAGGCACCTGTCCAACCTATGCCAACAATGCGAAGAACTATTACTCACGCACCTATGTAGATGGTCTCATTGGCCGCATGGCATTGGAGGCAGGAGGTTATCAAACCCGCCGGAATGACATCAAGCGAGTAGATGGCAAAGGCAATCCTCTCACCTTCGAAACCCTCGGCACTGATAACCAGAACGCCACTTATGGCCGCCGTTCAGACTGGAAGAATCTTTATGCCACAGCCAAGGAATACTTCAAGAAGGCCATCGACAACGCAGGTACTGCCGTATTCCACGAAACAGACCCGCGCTCAGAAGACAAGAATGGACGTGTCTACAACAATCCATACCAGTACTTCTTCCAGCAATTGCACGATGCAGATGCCACCTATGCCGATGAAAGCATCTACGAGGAGCCTTTCACCCAAGGATCGTCAGGCAACGACCCACGTCCTTACTCTTTGGGGCGCCCTTCAAATGGTGGTTCTAAGGTAGCATACCCTTGCAAGAACTACGGACAGGGACGTATCAACCCAGCCTTCTATTATGGAGATTTCGATCCTAAGGACCTACGCCGAGACGTAGCATGCACAGTAACAGGAAGTACAGGAAAGGGCATCGAGGCTCTGATTCCATTCACACCAGGTTCCAAACAAAGTGCCGGTGGTATCAGCTGCAACAAGTTTGATGAGAACCGCCAGGCTACAGTCTGGACTCAGGCACAGCGCCGTTCCGGTATCAATGCTCCATACATGAGACTGTCAGAAATGTATCTTGGCTATGCAGAGGCTTGCGCAGCTACAGGCGACAACGCAGAAGCAAAGACCTATCTTACAAAGGTTCGTAACCGCGCCTTCCGCACTGCAGATGAAGCAAACGTAGAAGGATTCATCAACAAAGAAGGCTCATTGCTCAAGGCTATCATTGACGAGCGCGGATTCGAGTTTGCCGGCGAAGGCGACCGCCGTTTTACCTTGATACGTACGGGTCTGTTACCAGAAAAGATAAAGGCTATCAAGGACCTTACCCGCAAGATGATTGACGGTTTGAAGACAAACGGTTCATACACCTTCGAGAATGGCAATACCATCTCTGCCTACATCTATACCAAGAGCGTAGATGCTGCAGGCATGAAAGATGCCAACGGCAATACAGTATACGGTTACCGATTGACAACCCAGTGCCCAGAAGGCAAAGAGAACGATCCTGTGCTTTATCCTTCATGGCGAGGTCAGAAAGACAATTGGGATGACCTGGGGCTCAACTATGGCACCAAGACACCAAAGACCAACCTTGCCATCAAAGGCTTGTTTGCACCGGTTTCTGACCAAGAAGCTGAAGAACTGACAAAGGATGGTTATAAAAAGGTAGATTGGGGAAAGACGCTAGTAGATAATGATGATGAGTACTACAAGTATCTCTTCTATGATTACGACTACGTATCAGCACCTATCTATCTGTGGCCATTCACACCGAACATCATCGCAACAGGTGGATTCGTAAACGGATACGGATTCTCTAACAAGTAAATAAAAAAGAGACTCTAACAAGTAAATAAAAAACAGCGAATTATTTGCATCGGAATGCATCTAATTCGCTGTTTTCTTTTATTTATTCTGTAAGGTCTTTCGAATCCTTGACAACCTCGGCTGGCACCTCGCTGCAACGCTCGTAACGGCAAACATCGGTGGCATCATCCTTGCCGGTCCAGATCATTGAACCCGAAGCCAGAAGGCGGGTTACGAGATAGCTCTGATTCCAGTCGCCTATGCCGTAATCATAGCTTCCGCTGATGATGTATCCTTGGTAAGGATCGTTCTTGATGGCAAACGAACCCGTGATGTGGCGGCCATACATACTGTCAAACTTCTGATACATCTCGAAAGTCTGCTCCTTGCGGTTGAACACGATGTAGCAGTAAGTACCCTCAGGCACCTGCTCACCATTGTTCCACTCCACCAACTTCCATGTGCCATGAAGATTGGCAGGAGTCACCTCCAGTGCAGGCTCCTCTGGTTCCTCGTCGTCGCTGCTGCAAGCTGCAAAGCTGCAGGCAAACATGGCTATCACCAGGAGGGTGAAGAGTTTCTTTAAATATTTCATTGTCTTTATCTTTACTTGTTTATGAATGAATGGATTACTTTAAACGAGATACACTCACCTGTATGGTCCTGTCGGACGGACGGGCATCCAGCCCCTCCAGAATAACAGGAAAGGTGAAGGTTTCAGGCATCGTTGCAGGAATCTTATCCGCAAGGATGGTGATAACGAGGTCAGCCTCATCACCCGGTTCTATCACCTCCGGCTCGGTAGTTAACCGGGCGTATGGAGGAAGAAGCAGACTGGTGATGCGGAGCGGCTTGTCGCCACTGTTGCCGCAGAGGATGCGAGCCGATGGCTGCGTGCCTGGCTTCACCTCCGTGATGCTTGCCTTCGCCTGCTTCAGTCGCAGAGCCCCCATCTTATGCGGATAGCGAGCCCACATATCGGCTCCCGGCAATACCCTACCCGTCAAGGCAAGCTTCACGGCTGGCTGACCCTCTACCTCTTTCAGATAGAGGAAAGCCCCCGTATTGATAGTGCCCGGATAGCGATTCGGGGTGAAAGTAATCTGTACCTGACAGGTATCACCAGGCTTCATCACATCGCCCTTCACATAAGAACTGGTACATCCACAGGTGGTTCTCACCTGTGTGATGTGCAGTATCTTCTTGCTCACATTCTTACCCACGAAGGTAAAGGTGCGAGGCGCATCGTCCTCGGTCATCGTACCTGCATCGATAAGCGGATGTTCAAACCTCAACAATTCTTTCTGGGCATTCACCACTGTTGGCAAAGCCAAAAGAAAAGCCATCAGCACTGCCCGAGCCAAAGCCTGAAACAGCGACATCATGAAAGCAAATTTCTTCATATCCTTCATACCTTATTATATAGTAATCCTTTTTATCAAACTCTCTCTTTGATTACATCCAACCGTTGTTACCAGCACTCTTACGAACAGTTACTGTCACAGTCTGACTGGTACCATCGGCAGCTGTTACGGTGAGCGATGTACTACCTGTAGCGATTCCCTTTACCACGAGCATCTTGCCTTCTATGCTGGCAGAAGCCACGCTGGCATTGGCTACAGAGCAGGAATAGCCCTCGGTCTGACCGGCGAAATAAGCAGCAAGGTTGAGAGAAGTTGTCTTCTCGATGCCCACATACACGTTAGGCAACTTCATATCAGAACTGAATTCCTTGTTCTTGATGTTATTCAAGAGCTGAGCTGCATCAATCAGACCAGCACCCATCTTGCCGATGTACTTAGAGAGCTGTACGATCTCAGGCGAAGCACCTACGGTAGTATGGTTCATGTAGTAGGTCTTGGTTGCACCATTTCCGTAATGGCTGTCCAGTTCCTTTACAGACTTCTTCATCAGGGCTACGAAATCGGCAGCACGATAATGACGGTTCGTCTTGCTTGCATAAGCGAGACCCAAGGCAGCCACACCCGAAACATGAGGACAAGCCATAGAGGTTCCCTCCATATAGCCATAGGCAGGCTTGCCGTTCTGTATCAAAGTAGAGAGCACAGCACCTTTCTGCTCGTCGGTTGTCTCGGCCCAGTATTCATCTTCCTGTTCACCAATCTTGCTGTAATATTCCAAGTCGCCACCAGGAGCGCTCAGGGTTACGAGCGAACCGAAATCGGTGTAGCAGGCTGGAGTATAGTCGGCAGCTAATGAAGATACGCTGACGCACTTAGAGTAAGCACCTGGGAAAGCAGGATTGCCAGCATACTCGTTACCGGCTGCGAAGACAGGAATACCACCGTCGATGACACCATTAGGCGAACCGGCATTGTTGATGAAGTAATCCAGAGCTTCCTTCTCCAGCGGATAGGTCTCAGCCCATTCCTTCTCGGTAGCAGGACCCGGAGTATAACCGTTGATGATGCTAGACTCTGAAGAGTTGTAACCCCAGCTGCACTGCAGGATGACTGCACCATTATCGGCAGCATACTTGATGGCTCTCGCCTCGCCTGCCAAGGTTACGCTGTTCTGACCAGAGAATACCTGGCAAGACATAATCTTGACGCCAGAGTTAGGAGTTCCGTCACCACCGGCTACACCACAAACACCAATACCATTATTATTTACGGCAGCAATAGTACCAGCTACGTGAGTACCATGACCGGTGTCATTCGCATCAGTCCAGGTAATATCGCCACTTTCGGTAACGAAGTTGTAGCCATGAAGGTCGCCATCATAACCGTTTCCGTCGCCGTCAGTCTGGGCACCCTGAACACTTTCGCCCGGGTTGCACCACATGTTGGCAGCCAAATCAGGGTGAGTATACATCACACCCTCATCGAGAATAGCCACGATGATAGAAGGATCACCTGTGCAGGTCTTCCATGCCTCAAGTGCATTCACATCACATCCAGCCTTAGCGCCTACGTGATTATTGTTGAGGTTCTCGAAACCATAGTGGCCCTCACCCAGGTTGCGGTAGTGCCACTGGCTTGCAAAGCCTGGGTCATCAGGCTCACCATTGGCTGCAGAGCGGGTAGACTTCTGCTGAAGCGCCTTATCGCTGAGATAGATGCGCTTGCTGTCGGTATTGTAAGCACGCTTGATGCGACCGTTGGTCTGAACCTTTGAGATTTCGCCCAACTGCTTCAGGCGCTCGGCAGCCGCCTTCAGGTCGGTTCCCTTATTAAACTTTACCGTATACCAGAGGTGGAGTCCCGCCTCACGGGTTCTTGCCTCAGTATTTGCATCTACTGGGAACACACGCTCGAAGCTGTAGCTTCCCAGGATGTCGAGCACCTCGTCGGTAGAAGGAATACCCGAACGGGTAGCCATTCCGGAACGAGTCTTGCTCATTTGCGCCTGGTCGAGAATGCTGCTCATCTCTGGGGCAAACTTGATGAGCAACTCACCAGCCTCTGCATCAGAAGGGATGGTGATGTCTGCCTTGCCCTCAGAAGAGTCGATGGTTGACAGGCTGTCAGAACAGCCTGTCAATACCAAAGCGACCATTGCTATATAGAAAAACTTTTTCTTCATTGTTTGCTTCTATATTGTTTTTATGTTTATCTTACTTTTTCTTGTTTCTCCTGTACTTAGCCATCAGCGCAGCTTCGTCAATATCGCCTGCTGCCACGTATTTGCGGTAGTAGAGCGGATAAGCTACACCTGAAACCTCCCACTTGCTGCCTGGGTCGCTGGTTCCGTAATAGTAGTCGTAGCTGTAGCTGTCTTCTGTCATATTAGAGAAACCTACGGCAGCGCCATCGCTGTTCTTACCCTTAGGCTGCTGGTTGAACACCATCGTTGGTGCATTCCATTCTACCAGGTGTGGATGGAAGAGAATCCACTTAGGCACCTCACCTGTAAAGAAGTTCAGGTTGAGTGACAACTGACGGCAGTTTGGCAATACACGTGGCACCTGGAGAGGATAAACATCCTCACATACTACAGAACCATCCTTGTGCTTGCAGGTTACAGGATTATCCCAACCTGAGAGCAACCACTTGCAGGTATCGCCTACCAGCTTGTCGAGATAATCTTCCTTGTTGGTAGAGAAGTCAGACTTGCTGTATCGGGTAGCCTTGCCGGCAGCCTCCAGTGCCTCAGTCATCTCTTCATCGGTAGGAAGTTCACCCTCCAGGAAGCAGTAAGACAACTCCAGTGTATTCAACTTATCCCATGTCAGGAGCTTGAGAAGCGCCTGACGGTCTGCTGATCCGGCATTTACCTTACCATACAGTCCGATAGGATAGTTATTATAAACATAGACGCCTGATGCGTTCTTTTCGCCCAGCGAAGCGATGTTGGTGACAACATCCGTACGGCGCTGTGCGTAGAGAATGAGGTTACGCAACTTAGGGAAGTTCTTCTCGTTGACAATATTGGTGATATCCGACAACTTGTTGAAGTTGTTACTTACCAGATTGAGCGTTTCAAGACTGCTACCCAGTTTAGCAAAGCTAGCAGGCAACTGAGTCAGACCGTAAGCCTGAACGGTAAGATTCTTCAGATACTTCAGCGAGCAGATTTCATTACCGAGCTTCACCTCGCGAATCTGGTTGTTCTCGTTAGCTGCAACAGAGAAAGACTCCAGAAACTTGAGGTTACCCACTTCCTTAGGAAGGGTTTCACCGCTCTTGAGGTTGAACATGCTGAACTTGACAGAACGAACACGTCCTAAAGCCTCAGGATGAGTTCTTACGAAATCATCGGTAGCCTCCCAGAGTGTTACACCACTCCAGTTGCGCATATTATCGCTGGTCTCGAAGGTAGCCAAGCTACCCAGTTTCTGGTTGATCATGATGACAGAGAGAGAGTCACCGGCACGGTTGTCCTCAATCTTCTGTGCTGCCTTCTGGCGAACGGTCAGGATGACATCATCTGTAGGATTGCCATCTGCATCTACCAGTTTGTCTTCAGCCTTTACAGGCACGAGATGAACCTTAGCTACACGAACGGCAGGAACCACGTTCATCGCCCAACGGAACTTGAAGTTCACGGTGCGAGGACGGTACTTTCTGTCGAGCACGATGCCCAGGTTAGTACCTGTCAGCTTATCTTCATCCTTGCTGTTCAGGAGCCAGCCTTCACGCTCGCTCTCGTTTTCTGCCTTCTCGGCATCAGTCATGTCACCTTCGAAAGAATACTCTATCTTACCGA
>ERZ1026892.741-NODE-741-length-14699-cov-13.681371_pt1 | contig 14699 bp, 9 predicted proteins | sample MGYA00380176_ERZ1026892 | MGnify/ENA primary metagenome ERZ1026892 (study PRJEB33269, sample SAMEA4719812) | human gut metagenome | biome: human-associated habitat; feature: organic feature; material: feces | place: Cameroon | collected 2013-10 ... | reverse complement strand
ACTCGCGACCCCGACCTTGGCAAGGTCGTGCTCTACCAACTGAGCTATTCCCGCAAAATCTGGCAATTTTTGTTGCTGTCGTAATTCGCATTTCTGCTTCGTTACGGGAGGCGCATTATACGAGAATTCTTTTCCCCTGCAACCCCCCCTGAAGCGATTTTTTAAAAAATCCGTTCAACTGCTGGATAAATCGGCAAGTTGATTATTTTAACGCCGATTCATCCCATTTACACCTTAAAGTTGAATAAAATGCTCACGATAGTAGGCCAGCTCCGCCACCGACTCGCGGATATCATCCATCGCCTGGTGAGTGCCCTGCTTTTTAAAGCCCGGCAGAATCTCCGGCTTCCAGCGGCGCGCCAGCTCTTTGAGCGTGCTCACGTCCAGATAGCGGTAGTGGAAGTAGGCTTCCAGCTCCGGCATGTATTTAAACAGGAAACGACGGTCCTGGCCGATGCTGTTGCCGCAAATCGGCGATTTGCCCGCCGGTACCCACTGCTTCAGGAACTCCAGCGTCGCCAGTTCGGCTTCACGGTCGCCCAGCGTGCTCGCCTTCACGCGATCCACCAGGCCGCTACCGGTATGCGTACGCACGTTCCAGTCATCCATCAGCGCCAGTTGAGCATCAGACTGATGGACCGCAATGGTTGGCCCTTCCGCCAGGATATTGAGCTGCGCGTCGGTCACCAGCGTCGCGATTTCAATAATGCGATCGCGCTCGGGATCCAGGCCAGTCATCTCCAGATCGATCCAAATCAGGTTGTTTTCATCTGCACTCATGTTATTTTCCACCCTTCTTGTCTAACCTGCCGCTGCGGGTTAACTAGTATTAATTAGCGTGTATCATAGAGGTTTTGCCCCACTGGGGCGACCAGGAGTCAGCACGATTGAGTAAAAATAAACTCTCCAAAGGTCAGCAGCGCCGCGTTAAGGCTAACCACCAGCGCCGCCTGACAACAGCCGCGGAGAAGCCCGATTACGACGATAATCTGTTTGGCGAAGCCGCCGAAGGCATCGTCATCAGCCGCTTTGGAATGCACGCAGACGTGGAGTCCGCCGATGGCGAAACCCACCGCTGCAACATCCGTCGTACTATCCGTTCGCTGGTGACCGGCGACCGCGTGGTCTGGCGTCCGGGGAAAGCCGCTGCTGAAGGCGTCAACGTAAAAGGGATCGTCGAAGCGGTTCACGAGCGTACCTCGGTACTCACCCGCCCGGACTTTTACGACGGCGTGAAGCCGATCGCCGCTAATATCAATCAGATCGTCATCGTCTCAGCCATTTTGCCGGAGCTGTCGCTGAATATTATCGACCGTTATCTGGTGGCCTGCGAAACGCTTAACGTCGAGCCGCTGCTGGTGCTGAACAAAATTGACCTGCTGGACGATGAGGGCATGGCGTTCGTCAACGAGCAGATGGATATCTACCGCAAGATTGGCTATACCGTTCTGATGGCGTCCAGCCATACTCAGGATGGCCTGAAACCGTTGGAAGAAGCGCTCACTAACCGCATCAGCATCTTTGCCGGGCAATCTGGCGTCGGAAAATCGAGCCTGCTGAACGCCCTGCTGGGGCTGAACGACGATCGCATTCTGACCAATGACGTCTCCGATGTCTCAGGTCTGGGCCAGCACACCACAACGGCGGCGCGCCTGTATCACTTCCCGCACGGCGGCGACGTGATTGACTCCCCCGGCGTGCGTGAATTTGGCCTGTGGCACCTCGACCCGGAACAAATCACCAACGGGTTTGTCGAATTCCATGACTACCTCGGCCACTGTAAATACCGCGACTGTAAGCACGATACCGACCCCGGCTGCGCCATCCGCGAAGCCGTTGAGCAAGGGAAGATCGCCGAGACCCGTTTTGAAAATTATCACCGCATTCTGGAAACCATGGCGCAGGTAAAAACGCGTAAAAACTTTTCAGACATCGATAATTGAGAACTATGATTTTGCCGACTGACATTTGCGTCAACTCTCGCTAGAATCGGCCGCTTTTCTTTAAAGATCCAACGCCTGGCGTTGGATCAGGATCGACACATAATGGCCTGGAGGCTACCTTGTTAAACTCGTTTAAACTTTCACTGCAATACATTCTGCCTAAACTGTGGCTTACGCGTCTCGCAGGCTGGGGTGCGAGCAAACGAGCGGGATGGCTGACCAAACTGGTTATCGATCTGTTCGTGAAGTTCTACAAGGTCGATATGAAAGAGGCGCAGAAGCCGGATACCGCCAGCTACCGCACCTTTAACGATTTCTTCGTTCGCCCGCTGCGTGAAGACGTCCGCACGGTCAACACCGACCCGAGCGTGCTGGTCATGCCAGCCGACGGCGCGATCAGCCAGCTTGGCGCCATTGAAGACGACAAAATTTTACAGGCGAAAGGCCACAACTATTCGCTGGAAGCGCTGCTGGCCGGCAACTACATCATGGCCGACCTTTTCCGCAACGGCACCTTCGCCACCACCTATCTGTCGCCGCGCGACTATCACCGCGTCCACATGCCGTGCAACGGTATCCTGCGCGAGATGATCTACGTGCCGGGCGATCTGTTCTCCGTCAACCACCTGACCGCCCAGAACGTACCGAACCTGTTTGCCCGTAACGAACGCGTTATCTGCCTGTTCGATACCGAATTTGGTCCGATGGCGCAGATTCTGGTGGGTGCCACCATCGTTGGCAGCATCGAAACCGTGTGGGCCGGCACCGTCACACCGCCGCGCGAAGGCATCATCAAACGCTGGACCTACCCGGCGGGCGATCAGGAAGGTTCCGTTGCACTGTTGAAAGGCCAGGAGATGGGCCGCTTCAAGCTGGGTTCTACGGTGATCAACCTGTTTGCACCGGGCAAAGTCACGCTGGTCGAACATCTGCAAAATCTCTCCGTTACCCGTCTGGGCGAGCCGCTGGCCGTCTCTACCGAAGCGGTAGCCGAACCGGAAGCGGTTGTAGAACCCGTAGCAGAAACGGTTGTAGAGCAGGACGTCGCCCCGCAGGCTGACGACACGCAAGAAAAAAGCTAATAGCCAAATAAGGGTCTGACGTGCGCCTGATTATCACTTTACTGATGGCCTGGTGCCTCAGCCAGGGGGCGTTCGCAGCGACCGCCCCCAACGCCCGGCAAATTGCCCAGGAATTAGAACAGGCGAAAGCGGCGAAGCCCGCTCAGCCTGATACCGTCGAGGCGCTGCAAAGCGCCCTCACCGCGCTGGAGGAGCAAAAAGGCTCGCTCGAGCGTGCCGCGCAGTACCAGCAGGTCATCGACAACTTCCCCAAACTCTCCCAGACGCTGCGTAATCAGCTCAACAATCTGCGCGATGAACCGCGTCAGGTGCCGGACGGCATGAGCACCGACGCGCTGAACCAGGAGATTCTGCAGGTCAGCAGCCAGCTGCTGGAAAAAAGCCGTCAGGCCCAGCAGGAACAGGAACGCGCCCGCGATATTGCCGACTCCCTCAACCAGCTTCCGCAGCAGCAGACCGACGCCCGCCGCCAGCTCAACGACGTTGAACGCCGTATCGGCACCCAGACCGGCAATACGCCGCTGGCGCAGGCGCAAAATTTGAGCCTACAGGCCGACGCCAGCAAGCTGAAGGCGCTGGTTGATGAGCTGGAGCTGGCGCAGCTTTCCGCCAACAATCGCCAGGAGCTGGCGCGCATGCGTTCAGAGCTGGCGCAAAAGCAGGGCGAACAGCTCGACGCCTACCTGCAAGCTTTACGCAATCAGCTCAACAGTCAGCGCCAGCGCGAAGCGGAACGGGCGTTAGAAAGCACCGAGCTGCTGGCGGAAAACAGCGAGAACCTGCCGGCCAGCATCGTTGAACAGTTCAGAATCAACCGTGAGCTTTCCCAGGCGTTAAACCAGCAGGCGCAGCGCATGGACCTGGTCGCCTCCCAGCAGCGCCAGGCGGCAAATCAGACGCTGCAGGTACGCCAGGCGCTGAACACTCTGCGCGAGCAGTCTCAGTGGCTTGGTTCCTCGAATCTGCTGGGTGAAGCCCTGCGCGCGCAGGTTGCGCGTCTGCCGGAAATGCCGAAGCCGCAGCAGCTTGATACCGAGATGGCGCAGCTGCGCGTTCACCGTTTACGTTATGAGGACCTGCTCAATAAGCAGCCGCAGCTGCGGCAAATTCGCCAGGCCGACGGCCAGCCGCTGACCAGCGAAGAAAACCGTATTCTTGAAGCCCAACTGCGAACCCAGCGCGAGCTGCTGAACTCGCTGCTGCAGGGCGGCGACACGCTGATTCTTGAGCTAACCAAGCTGAAAGTCTCCAACAGCCAGCTGGAAGACGCGCTCAAAGAGGTGAACGAAGCCACCCACCGCTATCTGTTCTGGACCTCCGACGTGCGGCCTATCGATTTCAGTTGGCCGATTGAAATTGTGCAGGATCTGCGTCGTCTGATCTCGCTGGACACATTCAGCCAGTTGGGCAAAGCCAGCGTGATGATGCTCACCAGCCGTCAGACCCTGTTGCCGCTGTTTGCCGCGCTGCTGTTGGTGGGCTTCAGCATCAGCTCGAGAAAACACTTCACGCGTTTCCTGGAGCGTTCCAGCGCCCGCGTCGGTAAAGTCACCCAGGACCACTTCTGGCTGACCATGCGCACGGTGTTCTGGTCGATTCTGGTGGCATCACCGCTGCCGGTGCTGTGGGCGACGCTGGGCTATGGTCTCCAGGAGGCGTGGCCCTACCCGCTTGCCGTGGCGATAGGCGACGGCGTCACCGCTACCGTGCCGCTCCTGTGGGTGGTGATGATTTGCGCTGCCTTCGCTCGCACCAACGGCCTGTTTATTGTTCACTTTGGCTGGCCGCAGCTCCGCGTGGCCCGCGCCATGCGCTATTACCTGATGAGTATCGGACTTATCGTGCCGCTGATTATGGCGCTGATTATGTTCGATAATCTCAACGACCGTGAGTTCTCCGCATCGCTCGGTAGGCTGTGCTTTATCCTGATCTGCGGCGCGCTGGCGGTGGTCACTCTCAGCCTGAAGCGTGCCGGGATTCCGCTCTATCTCGACAAAGAAGGCAGCGGCGACAACCGGATCAACCTGCTGCTGTGGAACCTGATGACCGGTGCGCCGCTGGTCGCCATTTTCGCCGCCGCCGTCGGCTATCTCGCCACCGCGCAGGCTCTGTTGGCGCGTCTGGAGACATCGGTGGCTATCTGGTTCCTGCTGCTGGTGATTTACCACGTGATCCGCCGCTGGATGCTGATTCAGCGCCGCCGTCTGGCCTTTGATCGCGCGAAACACAAGCGTGCCGAAATGCTGGCGCACCGCGCCCGCGGTGAGGAAGAGACGCATGCCACCAGCCTGGAAGGGTCTGCCGAGCAGGAGGTGAGCGAAGTGAACCTCGATACCATCAGCGAGCAGTCGCTGCGCCTGGTACGCTCCATTCTGATGCTGATCGCGCTGGTGTCGGTGATTATCCTGTGGTCGGAAATCCACTCAGCGTTCGGCTTCCTTGAGAACATTTCGCTGTGGGACGTGACCTCAACGGTGCAGGGCGTGGAGAGCATTGAACCCATCACCCTCGGTGCCGTGCTCATCGCCATTTTGGTGCTGATTATCACCACTCAGCTGGTGCGTAACCTCCCCGCGCTGCTGGAGCTGGCGATTCTGCAGCACCTGTCGCTGACGCCGGGCACCGGCTACGCCATTACCACCATCACCAAATACATCCTGATGATGATTGGCGGGCTGATGGGCTTCTCGCTGCTGGGGATTGAGTGGTCGAAGCTGCAGTGGCTGGTCGCCGCGCTCGGTGTGGGTCTCGGCTTTGGCTTACAGGAGATTTTTGCCAACTTTATCTCTGGCCTGATCATCCTGTTTGAGAAGCCGATTCGTATTGGCGATACGGTCACCATTCGCGACCTCACCGGCAGCGTGACCAAAATCAACACCCGCGCCACCACCATCAGCGACTGGGACCGCAAGGAGATTATCGTGCCGAACAAGGCCTTTATCACCGAGCAGTTTATCAACTGGTCGCTGTCGGATTCGGTGACCCGCGTGGTGCTGAGCATTCCGGCCCCGTCGGATGCCAACAGCGAAGAGGTAGCGCAAATCCTGTTAACCGCCGCGCACCGCTGCTCGCTGGTGATCGATACGCCCGCGCCGGAAGCGTTCCTTGTGGATTTACAGCAGGGAATTCAGATTTTCGAGCTGCGTATCTACGCCGCCGAGATGGGCCACCGTATGCCGCTGCGTCACGAACTGCATCAGCTGATTCTGGCGGGCTTCCGTGAGCACGGCATTGATATGCCGTTCCCGCCGTTCCAGATGCGTCTGGAAAGTTTGAACGGTAAGAAATCCGCCACCACGCTGACCTCAACGGGCCGCGCCAGCCGCAAGCCGGGCAGCCTGTGACAGAGGGAAGCGGTGCGCCCCCCTCTCCCTTGAAAAGGGAGAGGGCTGGGGTGAGGGTTTAGCTCTGTGCCGGAATGCCTCTCCCCAAAGGGGCAAGAGCACCGTTAGGTGCTTATTGTTTATTGAGCGCTCTTCCTGACTTTGCCTGTGCTGCCTCTCACCACCAGCGCCACCGGTAACATCTCATCCGCCGCCGTGGCCTCTTCCAGCAGTAGCCCTACCGCCCGGTAGCCCAACTGATGTTTATCTACCGCGATGGTCGTTAGCGCCGGACGACTCCAGGCGGCGGGTTCAATATCGTCAAAGCCGACAATCGCGATATCCTGCGGAACACGGAAGCCGCGCTGTTCGCAGATATTCATCGCGGCAATCGCCGTCACGTCGTTGTAGGCAAAAATAGCGTCCGGCGGCTCCGTCAGCGACAGCAGCTCATTCATCGCCGCGATCAGCGACTGGCTGGTATCCACCAGCGGCGAGGCGATCACTTCATACTCCGGCGGCATTATCATTTTCGACTCGTACAGCGCCTGACGGTAACCCTTCTCACGCTGGCGAATACTGTAGTGCGTGGCCGTGCTGGCGAGGAAAGCAATCCTCCTGCGACCCGTGTCTATCAGGTGACGTGTCGCCAGATAGCCGCCACGCTGATTATCGACGTTAACGCACGGCAAGCCCGGCGCCCACAGGTCAACCAGCACCATTGGCAGTTGGGTTTTCTGTACTGCCATAATCAGCGTACTTTCAAAGTAGCCTGCGCAGATTAGCGCGTCGGGATGATGCAGCGCGATCTGCTCCTCAACGTTGTCGCCGGGGCCGATCGACAGAAAACTCATCGCGATCCCTTTTTCGCGGCAGTGATCTTCCACCCCCAGCAGCAACAGCGAGTAAAACGGCAGCGCGCGGGCGATATCATGCTGACGATGGAGCAAAAACAGCACTCGTTTTACCTTATCGCCGCGTAGACGGGAAAAGTCATACCCCATCTCCTGTGCCACCGCCATCACCCGCTGGCGAGTCTCCTCTTTAAGCCCCGGCTGCCCTTTCAGCGCCCGGGATACCGCAGCAACGGAAAGCCCGCACGCCTCGGCAATACTTCTGATCCTGACCGGCTTCGTCATGATGCTCCCAAAAAGAAACAAATTTTTGTTCACTATAGTTTTATGCGCTTTTCACCGCAATGACCGATTTCCAGTCCCCACGTCAACGCGCTGCTACGTATGGATAATGCCGCTATCTGCATGAAACATATTGCTCATATCGCGGCTAAACATGATCGTATTCACGCTTCGCCAACCGCTCCCTTTCCCTGAGGATAGGTTAATTTTTAAAGTAACAATATCTTGTTTACTAAAAATGAGGTTTTATATGTTACTGGCAAAGGGTGTTAAACAAGAGAACTACCTGCTCTCCAGCATCTGGTTTCTCTTTTTCTTCATCTGCTGGGGCGCCTGTTTCCCCTGGCTTTCGCTGTGGCTCACGGAAAAAATCGGCATCGACTCCACGGAAGTCGGCATGGTGTATACCTGCATCGCCATCGTGGCCGTAGTCTTCCAGCCGGTTTTCGGCATACTGGCCGACAAGCTGAATTTCCGTAAGCATCTGATGTGGATGCTGGCCGGTCTGATGGTCGCCTTCGCGCCGTGGTGGATCTTCGTTTTCGCGCCGCTGCTGAAAATCAACATTATCGCCGGGGCACTGGCGGGCGGCGCGTTTATCGGCCTGGCGTTTGGCTGCGGCTGTGGAATTTGCGAAGCGTGGATCGATAAAGTCTCGCGCCTCGAAGGCTTCGAATTTGGCCGCGCCAGAATGTGGGGCGGCATCGGCGCGGCGGTCGGAACCTTTATCTCCGGCAAGCTGTTCGCCATCAATCCCGACTATATCTTTATCATGGCCAGTTGCGCTGGCCTGGTGCTGGCGGCGCTACTGTGCTTCTTCCGTCCGGGCCAACAGGGCGGCATGGACGCGCTGAATCCACAGCGGCTGAAGATCGACCGCGGCGACGTGTTCGCCCTGCTGAAAACCCGCCGCTTCTGGTTCCTGGTGCTCTATATGGTGGGCGTCGGCGCGGTGTATGAAACCTATGATCAGCAGTTTGCCGTTTACTACAGCAGCTTCTTCGAAACCCGTGAACGCGGCGCGGAAGTGTTTGGCTACCTCTACACGGTACAAATCTTCCTCGACGCGTTGACCATGTTCTTCGCCCCGGCGATTGTCAACCGCATCGGGCCGAAAAACGCCCTGCTCTACTGCGGCTTTATCATGGCGTTTCGCATCATCGGCAGCGCGATGGCCACTGGCCCGATCCTGATATCTACCATGAAGCTGCTGCACGGCTTTGAAAGTTCAATTCTGATTATCGCCACGCTGAAATACATCTCGGCCAACTTCGACTGGCGGCTCTCCGCCACCGTCTACCTGATTGGCTTCCAGTTCGCCAAACAGTTCAGCCAGATTTTTATGAGCACTGCCATCGGCAACATGTACGACGTGATGGGTTTTAAAGAGTCCTACACCATCCTTGGCGCCATCGCCCTGTGCTTCACCGTTATTTCCGTCTTTACGCTTTCAGGCAACCGGGTGCTGCAACCCGCGCCTGTGGCTTAACTCTGTCATTCAGGAGCCGCTATGTCAGCCTTATTTACCGTGATTGAAAACGGCATCACCATGGTCTTTGATTTACAAGACCGGGCGCGCCTGTTGCACTTTTCCGCCCTACCGTTCGATGCCGAAACCCTCGGCCACAACGCCGATGAACTGTCGCGTTTTAACCTGGTGGAGGTAAATATCTCCGGCCTTGATAAGCCGCTGGAGCGCCACGGCGCGGGCTTCACCGCCACCGCGCCGGGCTATACGCTTCGCTATCGCCAGCATCAAGATACCCGCAACGTCGATGGCCGCAAGCTGGTATTTACGCTGTTCGACATGCATACCGCCGCCGAGGTAGAGGTACACTATCAGTTTTATACCCGCCTATCACTGCTGCGCAGTTGGAGCGTCATCCGCAACCAGGGCAATGCGCCGTTTACCGTTGAGTACCTCTCCAGCTTTGTGATTAACGGCATCGAGAAAGAGAGCGCCAAAAACTGGGGCGACAACTTTAGCCTGCACATTCCCCACAACAGCTGGACCCGCGAGCTGCAGTGGCGGCAATATACCTTCGACGAACTGGGCTTTATGCCATGCATTCAGAAGGGACTACAGCGCTCATCCAAGCCATTGCACTACACCAACACCGGGGCATGGTCGAGCAAAGAATACCTGCCTATGGGCTACCTTGAAGATAAGCACACTGGCGCAGGTCTGTTCTGGCAGATTGAGCACAACGGCTCCTGGCACTGGGAAATTGGCGATCAGGCTAACCATCTGTACCTGCAAATCGGCGGGCCGAACGAGTTTTACCATCACTGGTTTAAACACCTACGGCCGGGCGATGAGTTCAGCTCGGTGCCGGTGGCGGTAGGCGTGACACAATCGGGCTTTACCGACGCCATCGCAACCCTCACGCAGTATCGCCGCCGCACCCGACGCCTTAACGATGATAACCAGCGGCTGGGCGTCATCTTTAACGACTATATGAACTGCCTGTTCGGCGACCCTACCACCGCGAAGCTGCTGCCGCTTATCGATGCCGCCGCCGAAGCGGGCGCGGAATACTTCTGCATCGACTGCGGCTGGTATGACAAAGGCGAATGGTGGAACGGCGTGGGTCAGTGGCTGCCGAGCGCCGAGCGTTTCCCGGAAGGCATTCAGTACGTGATTGGCTACATCCGCGAGAAGGGATTGATCCCCGGCCTGTGGCTGGAGCTGGAAGTGATGGGCGTGAAGTCGCCGAAGCTGGCGGAAACCGACGACAGCTGGTTCTTTATGCGCCACGGAAAGAGGGTGTTTGACCGCAGCCGCTACCAGCTGGACTTCACCTGTCCGGCGGTACTGCGCCACGCCGACGAGGTTATTGACCGTCTGGTCACCGAATACGGCGTGGGCTACATCAAAATGGATTACAACATCGAACCGGGGATCGGTACCGAGCAACACGCCGACAGCGTCGGTGACGGCCTGCTTAAACACAACCGCGCGTATCTGGCGTGGCTGGACGCCGTCTTTGCCCGTTATCCGCAGCTGATTATTGAAAACTGTGGCAGCGGCGGCCTGCGCATGGACTACGCGCTGCTGAGCCGCTGCTCGATTCAGTCCACCAGCGATCAGGAAGATTACCTTAAATACGCCACCATCGCCGCCAACGCTCCGACGGCGGTGACGCCGGAACAGGCGGCGATCTGGTCCTATCCGCTGCGCGACGATGACGAACAGGCGGTGATCTTCAACCAGGTCTCGGCCATGCTACTGCGTATTCATCAAAGCGGCCACCTGGCAGAACTGTCCGAACAGGGGTTCCATCAGGTGCAGGACGCAATTCGCTACTACAAAACCCTACGTCAACAGCTAAAAACAGCGCTGCCGTTCTGGCCGCTGGGGCTATCGAGCTTCACCGACGAGTGGGTGGCGCTGGGGATGCAGGCCGAGGATGGAAAAGTGTGGCTGGCAGTGTGGCGGCGCGAAGGTACTCAGGAAAGCTGCGCGCTGCCGCTGACCGGGTTACAGGGTAAAGTGGTTCAGGGTTATCCGTCTACCATGCAGCATACGACAACCTGGGACAATGACGTATTAACGGTCACGATGCCGCCACGTTCGGCGGCGATTTTTGAGATTATGCATTAACAGCCTGCCGGGTGGCGCTGCGCTTACCCGGCCTACCGTTGTATCATAGGCCCGATAAGCGTAGCGCCATCGGGCATTATTCCGTCGCCAGACTCGGCTGAACGTTGACGCGGCGATGATAGTTTTCATAAATCGCCATCGCCAGCAGCGAGAAGAAGATCGGCCCGCCAACCATCCACATTGCGCTACTCCAGTCCCCTGCTTCGATCACCGGCTGAATAATGGTGAAGATATTGGCGAAAGTCACCACCAGCACCACCACGCTGGTTGCCAGCAGCGTCGAGACTTTGGTTTTGAAAATCACGAATGGACGCTCAAGGCCCGCTTGCGCTTTAAAGAACGGGAAGGCCAGCGCGAGGAACAGGTACGGCAAGGTCATCGACACGTTCGCCATCAGCGTCAGTTTGTTGTAGAACGCCGATGCGGTATCGCCGCCAAACGACACCAGCAGGATAAACAGACTCACCAGCACGCACTGCATCCACATTGCCGTCGACGGCATGCCGTTTTCATTCAGCCGCGTCATGGAAGCCGGCCACAGCGCCTTCGGCGTGCCCTGAATAATCGCCTTCAGCGGTGAATAGCTGAGGGTAAAGAATGCGCCGGTATAGGCGAGGAACATCGACAGCCCGGTAATGCGTGCAAACCACACGCCGACGGTTGCCGCCGCTTCCGGCGACAGGTGCAGCGCGTTACCCAGCGTAGAACCGAGGCTGGTCATCAGCACGTAGGTAATATTGCCGAGGTTCACCGAACGGTCGCTGAGAATCTGCTGCCAGTTGGTGCTCACCCCCCACAGGAAAATCGCCAGTGAATAACCGATAGAAATAACAATTGCAGCGAATACAATCCCTTTGGCGAAGTTCTTTTCCGGCTTATCGGTTTTATCCACCAGACCGCCCACCGCTTCAATACCGCCGTAGGCAAAGATGGCGAAGACCACAAACGATAATATCGCCAGGCCAGATTGGTAACCAGGGTTTGGTGAAGCGGTGAAATTAATCGGCTGGGCAAAGTGACCGCCGTTTAATAACAAAATCGCAATACTGACTAACAATAAAACTAAATTAAGACACATCACGGCGATACCGCCCACGGCGGTAATACGGGCGATTTTATTAATACCCTTCGCCGCCACGGTGGTGACCAGGACCATCCAGATGACGGCCAGCAGGCCCACGACCTGGGTCGATTGCAACCCCGCAACGCCCCAGTGCTGGGTCATGTCCGAACCAAACAGGAAGGTTGAAAACGGCACCCACACTTTCGCGGAAGTGCTGACCATCCAGATAACGTAAGAAGAGAACCACATAAAGGTGCCAATAAACGCATAGCGTGGGCCTACGCTGTTATTCATCCAGGAATAGATCCCGCCCTCTTCTTTGCGGTAGGCCGACCCCATCTCAGCCATCATTAAGGCAAATGGAATAAAAAATAATAATGCTGAAAATATATACCAGGTGATGGCGCTATATCCCATCAGGTAAAACGCGGATGGGCTATTGGCAAAACCAAAAACGGACGTAAATATCATTAGGATGAGACCGATCAGGCTCATCTTTTTTATTGATGGGGTCATTTGACCTTCCCTTAACTCTGGATCGTTTTTTTACACGTCGACAGGGCTACGCACTGCAAACTTGTCAGAGACAAGGCAGTGGGGAAATCGACGCGAGAATGTGCTGGCCGGATGATAGCAAATAACCAGAACTTTCTTGTGACCATAAGAGGGATTTATGGATGATATGACTGCAAAATGGCGCATAAAGCGCCATTTTATTTTGGAAAATAGGAAGTTATCGAACTTATGCCCGATCCACGCTAAACGCCAGCACCTCGGACAACGTCTCGACGCCCAGCGCCAACATGATCAGACGGTCAACGCCCAGCGCCACGCCGGAACAGTCCGGCAGACCGGCAGCCAATGCATCCAGCAGGTTTTGATCGATAGGCTGCTGCGGCAGGCCGCGCGCGGCGCGTTTGCGGTTATCCTGCTCGAAACGCTGTTGCTGTTCGCGAGCGTCGGTCAGCTCGTGGAAACCATTCGCCAGCTCCATCCCTTTAAAGTACACCTCGAAGCGCTCAGCAACGCGATGATCTTCAGCGCTAATCTGCGCCAGCGATGCCTGGCTTGCCGGGAAGTGATAAACGAACGTCGGGCGATCTTTGCCAATATGCGGCTCAACGCCGAAGGCAAACAGCAGTTGCAGTAAGGTATCGCGGTCTTCTTCATTATCCGCCACGTTGCTCAGGTCGAGCTTCGCCGCCACTTCGCGCAGCAAGGTTTTATCCGCCGACAGCGGGTCAATTTCCAGATGGCGCTGGAACGCCTGCTGATAAGAGAGACTTTCCGCCGGTTGACATTCCAGTACCTGCTGCAGCAGATCGTCCACTTCGTTGATCAGGCGATACATATCGAAGTGCGGACGATACCACTCCAGCATGGTGAATTCCGGGTTATGGTGACGCCCCATCTCTTCGTTACGAAAACTTCTGCACAGCTGAAATACCGGACCACATCCCGCAGCCAGCAGGCGCTTCATGTGGTACTCCGGGCTGGTCATCAGATAAAGGTTCATCCCCTGGGAATGACCCGGACCGACGAAACGCGTCTCAAACGGGACCAGATGTACGTCAGTCACCGTCGCCTGGCTCATGCAGGGCGTCTCCACCTCCAGTACGCCGCGATCGGCAAAGAAGCGACGGATTTCCGCCATCAATGCCGCGCGTTTTAACAGGTTAGGGATGGATGCGCTCGGCTGCCAGGTTGCCGTCTCGCTCATGGTTTTTTCTCCGATTTCAGACAAGGGCACGAAGTCTACCCGCAAGCGGCACATGACACAAATATTGCTCAGTAATTTCTCGCCAGGCGGAACAGAAGATTTCCTTAGGTAATTCCAGAACGTAATTCATCAGCTACAGTGATAAATAAAGCGCACATAACGACAAAAAAATCGAACACATCAAATTTCCCCATCAACCCGGCGGGTATACTGCTTTACCCATAAAGGAGCAGTGGAAACGTTTTTGCGCAGGCCACGTGATATCCCCCCACGTAGCGTGTTGTGAAATAACAATAATCTGGAGGAATGTCGTGCAAACCTTTCAAGCCGATCTTGCCATTATAGGCGCAGGTGGAGCGGGACTACGCGCTGCTATCGCAGCCGCTCAGGCCAACCCGAAAGCCAAAATTGCTTTGATCTCAAAAGTTTATCCTATGCGCAGCCACACCGTGGCCGCAGAAGGCGGTTCCGCCGCCGTTGCACAGGACCATGATAGCTTCGAGTACCATTTTCACGACACTGTCGCCGGCGGCGACTGGCTTTGCGAACAGGATGTCGTGGATTACTTCGTCCACCACTGCCCAACCGAAATGACCCAGCTAGAACAGTGGGGCTGTCCGTGGAGCCGCCGTCCTGATGGCAGCGTTAATGTTCGCCGCTTCGGCGGAATGAAGATTGAACGCACCTGGTTTGCCGCCGACAAGACCGGCTTCCACATGCTGCACACCCTGTTCCAGACCTCCTTGCAGTTCCCACAAATCCAGCGTTTTGACGAACACTTCGTCCTCGACATTCTGGTCGACGACGGTCAGGCCCGTGGCCTGGTGG
>ERZ1026892.732-NODE-732-length-14812-cov-12.708003_pt1 | contig 14812 bp, 10 predicted proteins | sample MGYA00380176_ERZ1026892 | MGnify/ENA primary metagenome ERZ1026892 (study PRJEB33269, sample SAMEA4719812) | human gut metagenome | biome: human-associated habitat; feature: organic feature; material: feces | place: Cameroon | collected 2013-10 ... | reverse complement strand
GGGACACAAGGATTTTCAGTCCTTTGCTCTACCAACTGAGCTATGGCACCATTTTAACAAGCAACATAAAACTTGACGTCTCATTTGCGGGTGCAAAGGTAGCACTTTATTTTGAAACTTGCAAATATTTTGGCTATTTTCTTTCAAAAAACAAAAAAAAAGTCGCTTTACTTTGTCTTTTCATCCTATTATATTACCTTTGCAAGAGGTTAAAGAACAAACCAATCGGGATTTAGCGCAGTTGGTAGCGCACTACGTTCGGGACGTAGGGGTCGGGCGTTCGAGTCGCCTAATCCCGACTATTTTTAGCTTATTATTCTGACTATCAGACTTTTACCCTGTGTCGAAGGTATTTTCGTCGGTAAAATTCGGGACAGAGTAAAAACAGCTAAATCAAACAAAATCATCTCTTACCTCATGGCCAAGAGATTTGAAATTGGCAAAAAGTCGGTTTAATTCATTCAATACACCATGTCTGCAATAAAAATTAAAGATATGGTTAAAAAAAATTATTCCTTACAATCAAACGAGGCTGTTTTTAGCAGCATCATTGGATGGAGACCTCCTGTTTTCCATCAGAAATCTGAGTGTTATGTTAGCTTCTTAGCTTTTGACCCAAGCTTTGGCCGACTGCGAAGAAAGAGAATCATGCTTGACAAAATCAAGGGCAAGCGCAAACAGCGTGAATATGCTGATGCACTCATGAAGCGTCTCACAGAGAAGCTTATGGATGGCTGGAACCCCTGGATAGAGGCAAGCCAGCCTCTCGAATACACTCGATGGGAAGATGTGCTGCTCAAATACAGAGAGTATTTGACAAAGCTCTATAATGAGCACAACCTTCGTGAGGAGAGTCTGCATGATTACACCAGTAAGGTGAATGTGCTTGAGACATGGATTAAGGTCAAGCACATCAACATCACCTACAGCTATCAATGGGACCGAAATAATGTGAGTAAGTTCCTGGATTATATATTCGTCGAGAGAAACAATACTGTCATAACCCGAAACAATTATCTGACGTGGCTCAAGACCTTCTCAAAGTATCTTTTTGAACGTGGCTATATCAGCCAGAACCCAACGGATGGGCTCGGACGCATCAAGAATCGTATGAAGAAAGAACGAGATGTGATACCTGACGACGTGATGTTGGAGATACGTGAGTATCTCATGAAAAACAACAAACATTTTCTTCTGGCCTGTGAGATATTGCATTATCTGTTTGTACGCCCTCGCGAGCTCTCGTATCTGAAAATAGGAGATTTCCATCTCAAATCAAAGACTCTCACTCTCCACGGTGAGCACACCAAGAACAGAAATGATGCCACTATCACTCTTCCTGATCATGTCATCAAGCTGATGCTTGACCTCAATATCTTCTCCTATCCAAGTCAGTATTATCTCTTTTCTGCAGACTTCTGCCCTGGAGAGGATCATAAGAGCGAAAAGATATTCCGTGACTACTGGCACCGCATACTGCGCAAGGATCTCGGGTTCTCGATGCGCTATAAGTTTTATAGTCTGAAGGACACAGGTATCACGAATATGCTCAGGGCAAACACGGATGTTTTGTCGGTCAGAGACCAGGCACGCCACTCATCAATCCTTATCACTGACATTTATACTCCTAAGGACATCCAGTCTGCGAACGAACTCATCTTGCACTACAGAGGAGTGCTATAAGGAAAAGAGGCGGCAGTATTTATCTGTCGCCTCTTTCCATTAAGATATCATGTAAAAGCTACCTGTCATTATTGGCTCGATGCCATCATCTTTGATTTCAACTTCTATTTTAGAGCAAACGAAACGTTTGCCATGAAAAATATAAATCTTGGATGGGTCAGGAATCTTCGATGATCTGAATTTAATTTCCATACAATCTTTATTGTCTATCACAGATTTCACATGAAATTCATTCAAACTATAGTCAGTTCTCTGCACCAGGCTCAGACTCCAACCTTTTGTTATGCCAAAAACCTTCTTCAGATGCACATCGTCTGTCACAGGAACTGGCCAAGCCATGAAATGATCCATGGCATTGTCATATAAGCAGGATTGTGGTAATGTCGAAGGAATACCTGTTGGCAGCGGATATGTCGCATCCTGCATTTTGTCGAGGAGAAAATATATCTGCATGCTTTCTTTGTCATTCTCCTCATTATCCATATTTGAATCATCTTCAATGGCATCCTCCACAGTCACATAAGTGAAACCATCATCATCTTTTGTTGCCTCCAGGCTCTCTGCTTCTTTTGTGTTGATGGTAGACAGCATATAGCGAGGTCTCACGTCCTTATTATGACCATTCAATTGAAGCCAATTGCTGTAAGTTGTGAAATCCTGGTCTTTCACAGCAATTGCTGCAGGAGCAATATTGAGTGTGATGCTGTCGTCACTGTCTGTGTTGCGAATGAGCGGTGAAAACTCTCCGCACTCCACCCAGCTACCCTTGGAATCATCTTCCTCATCAGCCTTCCATATATAATATGCCTGCAGACTGCCGTAAGAAAACACCCTCTTGATGATGGTCGTTCTTTTCTTTTTGATATCCCATCCGCTGATAGTTGAATCAAGTTCAGGTGTCATGCCTTGATATGTATATATATCAAAGTATGCCAGCACTTTCTGAGGTATCACCTCATAATTATCCCTCTCCTCTGACTCACCTAAGTTGAACTCAACATTAGACGTGTCAATCGTGTTGAGCGAGCCATCCTCATCATAATCTACACTGAACTCATCCAATGCTACCATATCAACAGTCTCTGCATTGAGCAATTCTGAGCTTCTCAAGATGCTCACCGTGCGCTCAGTTTCGTTGAAATAAATTCTTGCATTGAATAACTTTCGGAATTCTTCCAAAAAAGTATATGCTGTCCAGTGTGGCAGGGCATGACGAAACTCATCAGACTTATAGGCTGAAGCAATGTATAGGCCATCCCATGGCGCCTGATTGAAATCATCACGAACAACCTTATATCCACATATATTGAGAATATTGTGCAATATATGAATGAAATTAGGATGAACAGCCAAGTTGGTGATATATCTCTTTCTGTTCTTGCCCAGTGTCATATTCGCGGTCATATCGTTGGTCTCGTCTCGAATAGGTGTGTAAACATACATTCCAGGAATACCTATCATATAAGATGGATTGTATGTTGCGTAGAAATTAAATGTTTTGACCTCTGCCATCAGACCCATAATCTCTTTTGCATTGACTGTCTCCAGCTGGTCTCCCATGCCTCCATGTATAGCTCTGCCCAAATCCATCTCATCAATAAACTTTTTGTCGAATTTGGAATTATACTTCACTCTTGATTTGCCACCAAGAAGCTGCAGCTTCACTTCCTTCTGATTGACAGACAGAACAGTGCCCACTCCACTCATGATGAGCAAGCCATTGCAGTATAGCTTGCAGTCATCATATTTAGCGAGTTTCTTCTTGACCTCGAACCTTGACACATTCTTGAATATCTCTCTATTAGATAAGATATTCATCGGAAATGTGATGTCATAGGTATATTCTCCATCATCGGTGACATACTGGTTGGCGTATGTCACCTTGATGGATGATGTGGATATAGGATAGGCTTTGTGCCCATTGATAATGCATGTTATCATACTACTTGTTGTCTAATAATCGTTCATAATCTTTCAATTTTCTGTGCAGTCCGCTACGGCCAGCGATAGGCATAACTATCTCCAACCCGTCATCAAGAGTCTGATTGAGAATGCTGATGGCATTGTTCACCCCATCGAGGGACTCCCTGACCTCACTGTTGTCATTGCTGACGTTGACAATAGGAGTGACGACAGCTCCATTGCCACCAGAACCGAGAGCTCTGCTGATATCATCAGCGGTCAGTGAGCCGACCGTGTTGGAGCGCTGCGCTCTGTCGATGAGGTCGAAAGCAGGACGAATGGATGAGTTGTTGACAGCATTGTGGTTGGCAACGAACTCTCCTTCGTGTACAACACCAGCCTCTCTGCGATAGCGATTGCCTCCTGTATAACCGCCCGAGTAGTAACCTGCCGCTTCTGCCTGATGTTGTTTTCTGATAGCAGCTATTTGCAGCAGACCTGCAGCTGTGGCCATGCCGGCAGCAATAGGTGCCAGAGTCCAACCGATAAAAGGAACTTGAGCTGCAGATGAATATGCGTTGATGGCAGCCATGGCTGTGGAGGCGATAGCCTGAGCTATCTCTATCTTCATAGCTTTCTTGTTGGCTTTAGATTTGGCTGCAGCCAACTCCTTGTCACGTTTTTCCTCCAGCCTTTTCTTCTTTTTGGAGTTGTTGCCAGCTGCAGCAATCTGCTTCTCATAGTTTTTTGAGATTTTCGCCTGCTCCAAATCAGAGCATGCCTGCGAATAAGCTGATGCGGCTGACAATATACTGTTGATGCCATTATATGCTACCTGCGTTTTCTGCACCATATCATTTAGGAAGTCAGACGTAACCTGCGCCTTAGCCTGCATGTATGCAGCATGGTTCTGCTCATCGGAGCCATAGAGTTCCTTCAACTTCTCCATGGTGTTCTGGTAGTTCTGCACCTGTGAGACGAAATATCCACCGAAACTGCCATTTGTTGATTGCGCATCCCCGGCAGCAGCCTTGGCACTATTGACCATCTCGGAAGTCTTGGAGTTAATCTTGGCTTGCGTTGAGCCTGCTCCATGATCCTCAGCCTCAATCTGTGCTCTCTGGGCAGCAAACTGCTTGGTTATCTCCAGCTTCATCTGCTGATATTCCTCCTCCTTGATCAATCCCTGCTTGTAGAGATTGTCAAGGCCATTGAGGTACATGGTTTCCTGTGCCTGCAGGTCTTGCTTGCCGAACTGCTGACGGAGTTCACGCAGCTGGTTCTGGTATGACTCCTGCATCTGCAGCTGGTGGTCGAGCTCAGCCTGTTCCATCTCAGCCTTCAGATCCAGCCACTCCTCGCTGCCCTCTCTGTCTTTGTAGAGCTCTAGTCGCTTTTTCTTAGCTTCTACATCATTCTGATAGAGTGCTTCATTGAGAGCGGTGTCATTCTGATAGATTTTCGAGTTGACATCATAATATTGCGCTTTAATACTTGCCTCCTTATGAAGGCGCTCACGCTCAATTGTCTGCTCATTCATCTTCAGGATGGCATCATCATGCTGCTTGACAACATTGACCTGGTTGTCAAGTAACTGCTTGTACTCATTACTCTCAGCACCATACAACTGTTTCAGCTTGGCAAAGCCCTTAATCTGGATGTTTTGACGGTCATCGATGAACTGCTGATAGGTTTTCTTTCCCTCGGCATAAGCCTTGGCGTTGTCTGCCATCAGCTGGTTGGTCTCAGCTTTAATTGTATCTGCAGCCTGCTTCTGCTTGCGCTTGGCTTCAGCCTCACGCTTGCGAGCATCTGCAGCCGCTTTTTTCTCAGCCATCTCACGAGCTTTGCGCTCCTTTTCGGTCTCCTGATGCGATGACGAGTCGCTATGCTGCTTGATGATGGTGCCATCATTGCTCTTGCCATTAATGCCATTATTGCGCCACGGTTCTGGGTCATACACCTCATAATGCTGTGACTCCAGCTGATTAATCTTGTCGATGAGTTTCTGCTGGTACTGCTTCTCCCTCTCGACACTCTGAAGGAGTTGGTCCTTGTGGTCGGAAGCGAAGTTAAGCTTCTGTGTCTTTCCACCAGCGAACGGATTGAGGCGATCCCAAAAGCGTTTCCAGTAGCCTCTACTGTCGTTATCAGCCTCTTCTAACAGATCTTCGCCCTCTGCTTGCTTGGCGATAGACTCTGCCAGTTTTTTTTGTAAGCCATCGATGACGATTTTCTTCTTCATCATGTCGATGTATGATTGAATCTGTCTCGTAGCTTGGCCTGTTCGAACAGCCTCTTCAGTAATGTTGCCCAGATGCTCACGCATCAGCTTTCCATTGAGTTCTTCGAGTGCATCCTTACGATCAGACTCGGCATTAGTGTTTGACTGAATGGCTGACACGAGGCGCATGATGGCTGCTTCCTCGTCTGCAGCCTGCTTGTTAGCATCAGAAACAACATCATTGAAGTCATGCTGCGCCTGCTCTGCTGCGCTCGTCTCTTTAGAGAGTGTTACAAAGGCGGCAGTCAGACCGACAACAACAGCAATCACTGCTGTAATCGGGTTGGCCAACAACACCTTGTTCCACAACATCTGCGCAGCTGTAGTCAGTTTGATTTCTTTAGTGAGTGCCATCTGAACAATTGCCATGGTCTTGAGAGCAGATGTCTTGAGCCCCATAAGGAAGATATGCGCCTTCTCTCTCAGAATCATGATGTTAAGCCATAGCATTTGTGCTTTGTCTGCTATTAGCTTAGCCTTGGATATGGTCGTGTATGTGACAATCGCAGCAGTCAATACTACCAAAACTTTCCAGTAATCTCTCACAAAGTCAACGAGTGTAGAGAGAGCCCGCACACCGAGATTAGCTGCAGATATACAATATCGTGCTGCCGGATAGAGTTTCTGTCCCAATTCTATCGCGAGATCCTGGAATCTCTTTTTTGCCTTGTCAAGCTCTGCCCTGACGCTCTCATTCTGAGTATTGAACTCGTTGATGACTGATGTGCCCTCAGCGTATGATTTAGTAGCAAGATCCTGAGCGACCTTGATGTCATCAAGCTTGTCGGCGAGGACTGTGAGCACACCAGTTGCTCTCGAGCCATCCATCTTCATCTCCTCGAACATAGGTGCGAGTTGTGCAAAACCACCCTTGGAGCGCAACGCTCCCAGGAACTGGAGGAGTGCTCCATTTGCATCCTCCTTCAATGTCTTTGAGAACTCCTTGACGTTGAGTCCGGCAATCTTGGCAAACTTGGCTGAGTCCTGGAACATCTTGGCGAGAAGGTTCTGAACGGCGGTTGCTGCGGTCTCATCCTGCTGCATATTCTGGTCGAGTACTGATGCGAGACCCATGATCTGCGCCTGTGTGAAGCCAGCCTGTTTGCCGACACCAGCCACACGGGCGGTGAAGTCAACGAGATAGCCTGCAGAGGCAGAAGAATTCTGCGCCAGCTCATTGACAGCAGAACCTGTGGCCAACATGGCACCACGCAAACCTTTTGTCTTATCCTCACCAAACATTTGAGCGAGTTTGCCGATTTGCGAGACAGCTTCGTCACCCAAATCATCACCTAATGCGACATTGATTTTATCGGCACCGTCAACAAACTCCTCGACGAGAGAAGTTGCCGTTATGCCCAATCGACCTGCATCACCAGCCAACTGATTGAGTTTCTCACGTGCTGTTCGAGTCTCCATCTTCTTGAAGTCCTCGTTCATGCGCTCCACCTCATCTGCAGTCTGTCCTGTATATTTCCGGACATTGGTCATCTCCTCATCCATGGAGGCGAACTTCTCGACGCAACTTTTTATCGTGAATGTCAAGCCTGAAACGGCAGCAATTGCCCCTAATATGACTCCCTGCATTCGGTTGAACCAGTCAGCAGTCCGCCCAATCCATGATTGTTGAGCCTGTCCTTCAGCACGAACAGCCTCCAACTCTGTTTTCAACTGCTTGGCCTGCATTTGCATCTGCTTGAATGCCTCAGATCCACGGTCAAGCCCTCTCATCTCCTGGTTGAGAACCTTCATGGAATATTCCAAGTCACGGACAGACGAAGTCTTGAGATGCGATAACGTATTATCGACGAGCTGCATCTGACGCTTTGTCTCCTTGATATCCACATTAGCCTTGTCAATCTCATTGTCATACTGCTGCATGAGTGTGACCACCTTCTGCTCAGACAGTCTGATGCGCTCAAGTTCTGCATCAACGAGCTTCAACTTGGCCGCAGACTGTGCATAAGAATCTGACGAAGGATCAATGGAGTTCATCTTAGAGCGAATTTTTGCTCTTGTGAAGTTGAGATCATCAATGGATGCATGCTGCAGATTGTTTAGTGTCTGAGTCATGCGCTGCGCTTCTGCCTCTGCCTGTTGGGTAGCCCCCTTCAGATGCAGCATCTGGTCTTTGACTTTAGAGAGCTGCTCTTCCAACTTCGCATAATCTGCAGGGTCAGAGACTGCTTTCATCTGTCCCTTCAGATGCCGTGCAGCCTTCTCAAGCTGTCCAAGGCTGGCATCAGAGAGATTATCAAGCGTCTCTTTAACGCTCATTGTTGAGTTTTTGAATTGCTTCATCTCCCGCTCAGCTGCCTTCAGATCCTTGGCGAGAGATGTGCCTAAACGGGAATCGCCCGTCGAGAAAGCCTCCTGCTTTGCTTTCTTGAGACGAGCGACTTTGTCCTCCAACTCCTTCAGTCGGTTTTTCGCCTCCTCAGAGTTGAGTTTGACTATGGTTGTATATACTTCCTGTCTTGCCATTATTTGCTGACTTGTATATAGCTATTATATAATATTGTAGAATGTGGGTTGAAGTTCAGCACCTTGACATTATAACCTTTTGTTCCCCACTTCCACCAAAGAAACTTATGTTTAAACTGTCTGGCCACAATGCATTGAAGGCTGTCTCTTGCTCTGTACGTCAAGATAGAATCTGCCGTATCAAGACGCAGAGAAAGCCATGCGTCATTATAAGAGTATATAGAATTATGCTTGGTTGTCTTCACTGTGTCCGATGTAACCATGGACACTCGCTGATCAGAGACTACCTGCCGAAGTTTCAAATTCAGCTCTTCGAGCAGTTTCCTGTCCGCAGCCAGCAGTTTGTATTCACCTCTGTCCATGACCATCACCTGTTGCGTGACGAGTTTGATGGAGTCTCGTATGGTGTCACGCTGCATGGGCGAATACTTCAGCTGAAGCTGGTGAAGCTGCATTTTCAAAGCTTCATTCGCTTTCTTCTGACGGCTTTCAAAGATTAGGAAACTTGCGAATATCGTCAGCAGTACCATCAGGAATGATAGAATAACTGCCAGTTTTTTTTCTAATTTCTCTGTCATCTCCTCATTTATTTAATGTCAGCATATTCCGGTATAGCATCGAAGCAGGGACACTCCTTGATGCGCTCCCAGACGTCCACCTTGCCGTTATGGTTAAGGTCAGGTGATATATCACGATGTCCCAGAATCTTCGCATCTGGATATCGCTGCTTCAACTCAGTTAGGAGCTTGCGGAGCGAATCCTTCTGCTCAGGCGTGCGGTTATCGATAGGCTTGCCTGTGCGAGAGATGCCGCCCATATATGCCACATTGATGGCCTCATGGTTGTATCCCTTGACACCGTTTGATGGTAAGTCCTCTGTCATGAGCTGTGTGACCTTGCCGTTAGCTTCCACGACATGATGATAACCAGGATAATGCCATCCCTTGTTGGAAAATTCCTTCAGCAAGGCATCGACAGACCACGTTTGTCGGCTTGCAGTGCAATGAACGAAAATGTACTTAATCTTCCTTTTCATCTTTATTGTGATTTATTATTTTTTTGATTTTATCGAATTTGACATCCATTGCGATTGATACGCCAAAAATGGATGCCACGTACATAAGGCTCTGACCAAAATACCAGAGGACATTATCAGTCACGTCCTTTGAGACGAAGTAGCTGATATAGACCAGTGCAATGGCAAATGCCAGAACTACCATGGCGCTGCCATATTGAATTTTTTCTTTAGTTTGCTGCTGCATAATATTATCTTTTTTTTATTTGCAAAGATAATATGAAGGATATGGACATAAAAATACGGCTCAACCAGTATAAAACCGATTAAGCCGTCAAGATATGGTTATAAATTTTCGCTAAAGCTATAAGCTATTGATATTTGCTCCAATCAATGTCATTAGAGTACATCAAACGCAGATTATTACCCAGTAAGTCAAAAACACGTCCAAGAATCCTGCCACCTCTGCCATGTATAAGACAGGCTTACACTCACCATCATCGTCTGCATTATTAATAAGCAACAGATAGATAAATGCAAGAATCGCCGTTGGCACCCAGCATGCCGACAGACACCAGCCCACACACCCTGTCGCAGCCACAATCGCTCCTCCTTTATGAATAGGGTAGGCATCGGAGTCTAAGTAATTAGGAGCAGCACCTACAAACATTAACCCCACACACCCTATAAAGGCGAGACATTGAACGCCCTTACCTGTGTCGAGTATACACACCATCATCAGTACCGCACACGTAACCATTACAGCGGTAAATACCCATCCATAGTTTCGCTTACGTTTATCACCAATCACCTCACTACCAGTGCAGTTCTGCAGCTGATAATATACATCGCTTACCATCGAAGGGACGCCGAAGCGCATTGCTGCGAGAAGCAGAAACCCTCCCAAGAGAAGAAACAAAATAACACTCAGTATATACATAGTCTTTTCATTTTAGTTGTGTTAAACTATCTCAAACGCAAGAGGTATGCGTTTGAACTTCACTGGTATCTTTAGTGTGAAGTCATTACCTTTAACGATTTTCTTCATATAGCTATAAAATTAAATTGTTAGTTGTACTTTTTCGGGATAACCTGCCGTAATATCATAGGCTATCAATGCGTCTATCGTCTGTAGCTCCGCAACCTTGTCAAGATGGGTCTGCGTAACATTGTAGCAGTCTTTGGCGTAGACTTCTATCTTGCTGATGAGGTCTTGAGCTGTGTCAATAGGCAGGGTATAACACTCGCCGTCGAGCCACAGGGTCGTTTCAGTTCTCCCCATTCGTCTCAGTCGCTCGTTGCCCTGATATACCCTGTCTCTTGTCTCGAAGTCGAGCCAGTGAGCCTCGTCGTTGAGATAAAACGTATTCACCTCTGCGCTCTTATCGTACTCCGTTATCTGCTCGATGCACTTGTTTCTCAGAGCCTCTGTCAGCTGTTCTTCAGTAGGCTCCGCATCGGTATTCATGCCGAGCAGCACGCAGTCATACAGATACTCACCGTCTTCTGTCTTGCGTTCGTTTACAGCAAGACGCACCTCATTATTTTTCCATGTCGCAACCTTCGTTTCCAAAGGCGTAGCATACAATTCCTTATATGTTATCATATTCGTTTAGTAATTACATTATTCCTGTGTCAAAATTACCGATAAAGGTCTCTGTCCGTATTGAATAGATACTTCTGGGAAATGCTGGTGTTGTAAACCTGGCGCTGAAGGAGGATATCTGCACAAAGAAGGCTGGTCTTGTCACGCTCTGCCCCTTCTTGATGGCAGGCAACAGCTTTGTGTTGTCGTAGACCGTGGCATCCGCAGTAAGGAACACGCCATCCGCAAGATTTGTCAGCGCACCATTCTTCACCATTGTGCGGCTCGTAAACGTCCTTCCGTCGGCTGCACTCGCAAGGTCGTAGGTATCAAATCCGTTGGCAGAGTCGGCTACTATCTTTCCGTTCACCCTTGGTGCTGAGTAATGATACAGGGTTGTCTTTTTACCCGTCGCACCCTTAACGAAAAGAATGTAGTCGTTGTCCTTCGTTGCCGTGTACCACGTCTTCGTTGTGTTAACCCACGGCAGATCTACATTCTCTCCGAGCGGAGTCGTCAGTCCTGCGTCCTCCGCTTTGATATATTGCTTAGAAGTTATCTCCGCGTCGGTCTTGCTGAGCGAGGCGACACCAGCAGGGCCGAGGTCGTAGAGAAAGTTTCCGTTGTCGTCATAGTATGCCAGCACGGCCTGCCCAGAACTGTTCAGACCGAAGCGAATGTTGGCAGTTCCTGCCTTGCCGTAGATATTGATAAGGCCATCGGCTATCCTTACCATCTGTCCGTTGAGTCCTTGCGATGTAAGCATCTGCGCCAGTATCAGAGCCGCATTAATGGCTCCGTCTGTAAAGAGCGCGGCTGTCGTAGTCTGACCGGTAGAGAGCGTGTTCTCCACCTTGATTTTCTCGCCATACAGGGTTACTCCTTTCGATGTAATCTCAATGCCTGCCGCCTTGGCTGTGGCTCTGTCGATGAGGTCGGTCTTCCGCTCTGTATAATCAGTGAGCTGCGCACCTTCCTCCAGCTTCGGCTTCGTCACCCAAGCCTCAGTATCGCCTGGCACACGTATCAGCACCTTGTCTGGAATTACCTCTGTTCCTTCACCAGTATAGTCCTCAATTCGCCAATGTACCCAGTACCGCTTATAGGTCGAGGTGAGTGCGAGCTGTACGTATCCGTCAGCCCTGCCGTCCGTATATTCGTTTCCTTCGCATGTTTCTGTATATACATTTGCATGAATGCTGTCTCCATAGAGATAGACGTTGATGTTTCCGCTGCCCTTGGCAACGAAGGAGAACACATAGTCCTGCTTCTTCACAATCCTCGCCTGCCCAGATAGGTTAGCCATTGTTGGAAATTTATATTGCAAGGCTTCTGTGAATTGAGACTCTGCCGAGTTGTTTTTGTTGTACAATATACCGTAGCAGCCTTCGTATTTATCAAATAGAATAAAGCCGCTGGCAAACTGGAGATTGCTGTTGTCAGACGATCTGGTCAGTGTCATCGTGTCCTCCAAGAGGTTTCCTCCCACATAGTCATAGTCCTCCTGTGAAAGCGTCCAGCCGTTGTAAGTATCACCTTCTTCTACCATCGGACGGCAAATCCACGCATTAATCTGTCCTGCGATGACATTACATGCTTCCCAAAAGTTGAATGCAATATAATCGTATTCCGCATCTGTTGTATCTACAACCGTTGTAAACAATTCCCATTCATTGACCTTTTTAACAGTATGCTCATATGGTGAAAGATACTTTGCTTGTCCTATTCTTGTTGCATTTTCTTGCTTATCAGTATAGATAGCTTCAAGATAGAACTCTGCGTTAATATCATTGGTCTTATAAAAGCATGACATTGTGTATTTTTTACCCTTTTCTATCTTGATGCTTCTTCCACCTTGTGAGCCGTCCCAATATGCGCCCACATAATGCGGATTTCCTGCTTCTGTCGCGTCAATGACATGAATACAATTCGTACCTTGATAGCCCGAATTTATTGCGATTCTTGCGTCATTGGATATAACACAGTTATTATCCTCACGCAAAAACGCGCTCCCCACGAGAAGGTTTCTTCTTCCAATAGACTTTTCACTCACCGAGAGTGAGATTTCTCTTGCCGCCTGCGTAATTCTTGATTCTGCGTCCGCTAAATCTTTATTAAATTTGTTCGAAATCTCTGTAAACTTAGATTCGTACTGCTTGTTGTTAAGTGTCATCCTGCCTGTAAAAGCCGAAACGTTCACAGCAAACTTGGCTGTGGCTGTGTAGGTCACACCGTCTACAGCAAACTCTACGTCAAACGAGCCGTTGGTGCAAGATACATCCATCGTGTCAGTACCGAGGGTTACTTTCTGCACCGTGATAGCGGATATGTAGAAACTGCTGGTGTTGTTCAGTCTCGATGCGACGCAGTTCACCATGTTCTTCACGCCTTTTATCGTGAAGTTCTTCAGCTCCTCGTTGCCTCTCAGTACTCTTAGCGTTGTTGCCTTGCCTGTCCCTACATTGATGGCCTTTCCGCTATCGTCCGTGTCGTACGTAAGAATGTCGGGTGTAAGCGTCCATGTGATACCATCCTTGCCAGGCTTGCCCTGCGCACCGTCCTTACCATCCTTTATCGCCGCTATCGTTATCTGGCCCCTCGCCAATAATACTGCCATACTCTTTCATTTTTTTAATTAATAAAAAATAAGGGTGAGGTGCCCTTATTTAGACACCTCACAAGTAAACGTGCCTCTCACTGCCACGTCAGCGTTGGCCACCGTGACGTAAGGCTTGTTCGAAGCATTCACCGCACTTGATGTACCGTTCCAGTTCGTGGCTACACCGCTGGCATTGTACTTCGTCCATTTGTAGATGTAGTTCGAGGCATGGTTGCTGTCTGCCTTCACCGCTGCACCATCCTCCACTACCTTGCCGTCTTTCCAGAGTCGGGCGTAAAGCTCCGTCGACTGCGCACCGTTCACTATCTTGTCGCCGGTCAGCGAATACACCTCCACCACGTACGGGTCGCTCGCATCGAAGAACGTGATGATAGCGCTGGCGGAATCAGCACCGTCCTTCACCGTACAGCGGAAAGTCTGGAAGTTAAGCACGTCGTTGGCGCTCACGTTCAGAGTGCTCACGCCGCCCGAAGTGCTCACGTTGCCCGAAGCCACGGCGTCCCATGTTCCTGCACTGATATTCAGCACCTCCCAAGTCATTGATGTCATGGTGGTGTCCTGCACGTTGCCACGGAAGAACTTGGCTATAGCACGCAGCTTCTTGCTGTTGTTGGTCGAGTCGAACGTATTGCCGTCGGGGGTCTCAATCTGCACCGTCTGAAGCGCACCGCCACTCTTGGCCAGCGAAATGGTCTTGTAGCCGATACACGTAGTCGTAGCCTTTGTCTCCGGGTCTGTGTATTTGCACGACCACTCGATGTTCTTCACGCTGCCGTTCTTGTCGATGTTGCTGGCGAGGTTAAGCTGATACGGCTTGCCGCTCACAGGAGTGGCAGCCACACCGTCCACCTTCCACGACCATCCCGTACAAGCCGAGGTCGGAGCCTGGTCTGTAGCACTGCCCGTCACGTACACACGGGCTGTTATCACGTTTGGTTCACTCGACGAGTAGTTCGGAGTGTACACACCCGTGTCGGGGGTGTAGATCTGAGTCTCGCCCTTAGAGCATTGTGTGAAACACTGCACGGCCTTGCCGTCATTGAGGTCAACGATAGTAATCTGACCATTAGCTAATACTTTTGCCATAATCGTTATTTGTTGTTTTTATATTGTTATATGTTGCTATCTATAGTCTTCACTTCTGATATATACACACGACACCCGAATTGTGCCTGTCTGCTCACGTCGTCACGTGTGATAAGACACGAGCGCCCCACGCCCTCATGCAGCGTGTTCCAT
>ERZ1026892.730-NODE-730-length-14830-cov-6.970017_pt1 | contig 14830 bp, 10 predicted proteins | sample MGYA00380176_ERZ1026892 | MGnify/ENA primary metagenome ERZ1026892 (study PRJEB33269, sample SAMEA4719812) | human gut metagenome | biome: human-associated habitat; feature: organic feature; material: feces | place: Cameroon | collected 2013-10 ... | reverse complement strand
TATTTTTAATCAACGATATAGGAATGCCATGAGTGGCATTTTCTATAAATCTCTCTGGAGAGGCTGGCTGTGAAGCTCGCCTCTCTTTTTCATATATTGTTAAAGGTAAACACTATTAGTCTTTTAAGCAAGCCAATGGAATAACCTTGACTCCATCAGGGCGTGTGTATGCCATACTGCCACCTGTAAGGATAATAAGTAAGTCTGGCTCACGAAGTGGAACTTGCTTCTCTGTCTTATTGTCTTCCTGTACTATACGTTTGTTTTCCAATCGGTGTTTTTGTGGTATTTCAATCGGTGTTTTTGTGCCTGCAATTAGGTATAATGATTGGAAGAGAACCGTCATACCTTATTTAATCATAATGTAACAAGGGAAGGGATTGCAATATGAAAAAGGGATAACTTACAGATGCTGACAGAACCGAATTTGTAAAATATAGAATAGAAAAAGCATATCGAACATATAATGAAGTTGTTGGCTCCATAGAAAATGATTATGTAGAAACAGCAGCCAATCGTTTAGAATTACTAAGGGAAAACTTGAAGCCAGCCCCATATTCCATTTTACAGAAAAGAGAATAGAGGCACATATCTGCATTTGTTTTATCGCTTTCAAAGTATACAAAGAACTACAAAGGATTATCTGCAAGCATCATATCGTCAATATGAGTGTGGATAAAGTGCTTGAGATAGCCAAGACTATCCCAACCGTGCGAATTCACTTGCCGTATAATGGCACAGATAGAGAAGAAACAATATTCCTCACACCTCGGCAGCAGCTTATAAAACCCTTACAAAACTTGAAATCTAATTTTGGGTGACGCAGCATCGAAGTCAGAAAATTAGGGGAAATTAGAGGAGAATTTCCCCTAATTTCCCCTACAAGTTATTGGTAGTGGAACTATTATTAGAAAATATAGACATTAGAAATCGGAGTGTTGCTCTAACCTTGACTTCACGGTGATGTCTCGTTTCTTCGCTCCCTCCATGAGCTTGTCAAGGACATCTGTTACGTCTTGGCGTGTTATGTCCCTGAAGTTAATTACCTCTGGCTTGTCTTTTTGTCCCTCAACGTAAGCATTGAGCATGGCAATCCAAAACATAGGATCAGTTTCTGCTGTACTTTCCGTTGTCGTTCCCTCTGCTTTCTGTTGTGCCTCTTGGTCAACGACCAATGGTACATACACTTTCTTGAAGTTTTCTTCCGTGAAAGCATTGGTACGAATCTCATCCAAGATTTCATAAGCACGTTGCTTCATTTTGGCAGCTTTCTTGCGTTCGGTTGTGAAGTGAATCTTTAACTCTTCCATGATGCGAGGTACAGGGTGGTAATCGGCATCTACGGCAATGGAATAGACTCCACCTTCTTTCTCGCGAAGTTCATCGAAGAGGCGAGCTTGTACCAAGTCTTTCACCACAGTGAGGGCGGTTTGTTCCTTGGCAGAAAGTGGTTTGTCGTTGGCGAAAGACAATTCTATTTCTCCTAAGTCGCCTTCCAAATCTGCTTCCAACTCACAAGTTATCTCACGTTTTGGTGAAGATATGCTCTTCAACTGGTACTGGCGTGGTGCTACTCCTGGTGTGCCAGGTAAGGAAGCTACATACTTCTCTATTATCTGGCGTGCTTCTTGTTCTGGCATAGCACCTACCAAGCAGAAGGTGAAATAGGCGGCATTGCCGAAACGGTCGTTGAAGAGACGTGGCAAGTCCTGAAGGTTCATGCGATTATAAAATGCCAAGTCTTCACGTGGGTTGTCTTCTGATGGTGGGTATAAGATGGTATTGATGGAGTCTTGTATGGCACTCATGCCCGTCTTGCTCCTGTTAGAATAGAGGTACTTGCTTTTCTCCACATACTTATTGAAAACAGTTGGATTGAAATTCTGTTTCGTTAATACCAAGTGGAGGTATTGGAAGAAATCTTCTGCATGTGCCATAGTCGTATTTCCTCCTACGCCATCGGTGTAGTCATTGATGGAGAGTGAAAGCTGAATATCTTTATTCTGCAACCATTCGTAGAGTTGATTACGGCTGTACTTGTATAGACCGGATTGCATGATGAGCGACTGCATCGCTTTCTCAGAGGGGATGTCTTTGGAGGAAACCAATGAATTACCACCCATCGCAGAACCGACAAAGTATATTGTCTTTCTTGGATCAGGCAGGTATTTGTAGAGCACTTTGGCACCATTGCTAAGGGTCCATTCGGTCACATTCATGTCCTTGATGAGTTTGCTCTTGGTAATCTTGCCTGGTGTAATCTTGTAATCGATGAGTTGACTGATAGATGCAGGTTTGTCGATAGCCAATACGGGGTCTTCCTTTACTTCTGCCAAAATCTTTTGGAACTGTGCTAATGGCACGTTCATATCGGATGGGTTGGCTGAATAGGTAATGAAACTGAGGTTTTTGTCGTTCATCCAGGAACGAACCCAAGCATTTAGATCTTCTACCTCCATATCTACCAAACTCTCCACGGAACGTCTGATCTGTTGATGGAAGGATTCCAGCGGCATACCATACAGATAGTTCTGTTTGAAAACATCCATCCAGTTGTCCGGTGTCCCCAGGTTATCTGATTCCATCAGGGGTTTCATCTCATTGTAGAGAGCTTCTTTGGCTTGCTCAAACTCCTCACTATCGAAACCTTGGCGATAGATGCGCTCACGAATGGCGAGGATTTGTTTAAGGGCAGCTTGTTCCTTGCCTGCGTATGGTACAAAGTCCCAGGCATTCTGGTCATATTGGCGCACCAATGGTGAGTAACTGACGGTGGCTGTGATGAACTCTTCCTTTGCATCATTGCGCAGCATAGCCAATTCCTGAGAAGCTAAGCGTTGGAAGAGGCGAGCCTTGAGTTGGTCGCCCACTACATCACGTTTCTGAGGGTCGGTTATAGCAAGGTTACGTTGGTAAATGCCGATGGAATTGGAAGTGTTCTCCTTGTCGATGAAACGGTAGTAGAGGGGAGTGTCATTTTCTGGGATGATTGCATTCTCCCTCGTCATAGGTTTCTTGGAGGCAGGGATAGCCCCGAAGATACGTTTTACTTCCTTCTCGTATTCTGTAGGCTCGATATCACCGATGATGGCAACGTACTGCAACTCTGGGCGATACCACTGCTGGTAGAAAGTCTTGATGTCCTTGGCTGTGTAACGATGAATCTGTTTTTCTGAACCGATGACGTTATGGGTGGCATAATCACTGTGGTTGTAGATATAAGGAGCGATGGCTTCCGTCAAGCGCTTGTTTACGTTGCGGCTTTGTCTCCATTCCTCCGAGATGATGTTTGCTTCCTTTTCCACATCCTTGGGTAGTATCTTGATGCCATTGCACCAATCTTTGAGCAACAACATCATAGATGCCGTCACTTCACTGTCTGCTACAGGTACATTGTTGACTTGAAATCGGGTCTCGTTAATGCCTGTTTGGGCATTGAATACCAAACTGTGGTCACGGAGGTAAGTCATGACTCCATGAGGAAAGTGTTCGGTGGCATTGAACGCCATGTGTTCCAAGAAATGTGCCAAACCATATTGCTTGTTTGTCTCCAAGATAGCACCCACATTCTGGTACAAATAAAAGTTGACCTCTCCAGCGTTGCTAGGGTCACGCAATATATAATAGGTGAGTCCGTTAGGGAGTTTACCTTGTACTAAACCGTTGATTTGTGCCTGACTGCAAATCGGTACGAATAGCATACAGATGGTAATTACCATCTGTAATGCAAGAGTATAGATAGACCTTTTCATTCTGTTTATCTTTTCAAACCGTTTATTTCTGTAAGAGTTCAAGTGTAGCCAACTTGCGGGCAATAGTAGCCTGAATCATTGCCTGTACTTGTGTCATGTTGTTGAGTTGAAGCGACTCCACGTAACCTTGGCGATAGTATTTGGTAGCATCCTCATACTTCTTTATCGCCGTGTAGCTGTCGCCAATCATGACGAGGTAGTTGATGCGGTCAACGACGGATGTTTCACCTGTCAATGCTTTTTCCACCCAATTGATGGCAATCTCGTGGTCGGTAGGAGCGAGTTTCTTGCCAGCTGCGTAATAAAGATTCTGTGCTGCCTTACCATAGTCGGCCGGTGTGGCGTTCTCACCCATCAACTTGAAGTAGTCGTCCATCAGCTTCAAGTACTTCTTGATGTCCTTGTCCTTGTAGATGACATAGATGGCATCGGCATATTTGGCAGACGACTTGGCTGGGTCGAAATTACCAACGAAGGAAATAACGGAATAGGAAGGCTTGTACTCCCCGGAAATCTTAGCCACATAGTCCTTGTAGCTTAGATTTCCTTCCTTGGCAAGGTCCTCGATGCGCTTGTCATTATACTCAATGACATAATAGGCAGCAGCATCGCCGACATTTTTCTGCCAAGCTGGTAGATTGGTGTTGATGAAGTCAGCTATCTTTTGTTGCTGTTCGATGTCGTCGCCACCTAATTGTGTGATGATGAGATAGTCTGTACGGTTGATGAGACTTGGACCTAACTTGGCTTGGATATAGGCACTGAACATCTTTCTGATTCTGACTACCCATTTCTCGGCATCCATGCCTTCTTGTGCCATAAGAAACTTAGGGGCTTGTTGTAGTACCTTCTGTTGGATGTCCAAGTCGGAAGGGTTGGCACGGTATTGTTCGTAGAGTTCCTTAAATCCGATGACATCGCCCGCGGCGGTTTTGCCAGCTTCCAACAACTCATTTGCTCCCATCGCACCTACAGATATGGAGATTGCCTTTCCGTCATTGGCGATGAATGCCAAGGTAGGAAATGCCTCAATCTTGTATTGTTTGGCAATGGCAACATTCTCAGGCTTTTCGGCATCAATCTGTATGCTGATGAACTTCTCGTTGAAGTACTTTCCGATGGAGTCTTGAGTGAAAATGGTCTTTGCCATGCGTTTGCAAGGCCCGCACCATTGGGCATAGAAATCAACAAACAAAGGCTTATGCTGCTTCTTAGCCTCGTTGAGGGCTTGCTGGAAAGAGCCTTGGAAAAAACGAATGCCACTTTGTGTGGTGGCATCTGTTGGTACATCTTCTTTACTCTTGCCTTGAGCCATGCAAGGCTCAAGGTTGAAGAGAGAGAGAATTGCTGCAAAGAGCAATATACTAATATTTTTCATCATATCTTTTCTTCTATTTAGTTCTTAATGATGTATAGTCGATGTCTTCGTCTCCATAGGAACCATTGTCCCAATCTCCGAACTCGTTCTTCTTGATGATGACGGTGAAGATGTGTGGAAGAAGGGCAGAGTGATCCTCGTTCTGCACTTTCAAGCTGATGCTATATCTACCTACAGGTAAGTTCTTGGAGGCAGCATAGAATACTTGAATCAAACTGCCTTGAAGACGGATGGTTCCATCCTGGATGGCTTGACGGAAAGCAGCGGCATCACCTCCCTCTGTAGCTTCTACGTCGTAAAACTCGTAGGTGATAGGCACTGTACCTGCTACGCCTTGGATAGCATACGAAGTCCAAGGAGAATTGTCGGTTACTTGAGGGGCATATTCATCTACTTCCTGATAGACAACCAAGGTATCTGGTTCATATCCTGCGTTTTCAGCCTTGAGATAGCCTACAGGCATATTATGGCAACTCGATAGTGATATTAGTGAGATGAGGGTGATTGCCACGAAACTGATTTTACTAAATAATCTTTTCATTTTGTTAAAAATCTGTTGGAGTGAAATCATAACTTAAAGCGTGTACGACTCCTGTCTGAGTCATAATGTTGCAGGAAGCAACCTCGCTGGTTTTTCCTGCAGCTTCGGAGGCAAGATAGATTTTCTTAGGACCAGCCTGCGGCACACCTCCGTATGGTTCACGATAGGTGTAAATCCAAAGCTGTTTTCCAGAGAGCATCGTGTATGTCTTACCACCTTGTCCGATGACTGTACTCGGATCCGTTGAGGCAATGCCAGGTGTAAAGTCGTCGAGTTGGATAACTTGATTGCCCTCGATGATGGAGGAAAGGATGAAGTTACGGCAGTCCTCTACGGGTACATCTGCTATCTGTTCATAACCTTTCTGCAAAAGATAACGGCGAATGCTGTGGTTGGTCATGCCAAACACTGTCAAGTTTTTGCCATAGGAACTGGTGCCCATAAATATCTCTTGGAGACCAGCGTGCTCTGCCATGATTACGAGAGAGTCCCAGTTGTAGGAATCTTGCTTGAAATAGTCCCACATGGTGCAATCATGATAGCCGACGGATGTACCAGTGTCGGCGAAGTTATACTTGGTGCAGGAGGTGGTGAACCCTAAGGTTGCTACCACTACTACTATTAGGAGAAATATCTTTTTCATTTTCTTGTTTTCTTTATTTTAAGATGTTTTACATGTAGCGCATCCAGTAGATGGTCTGGCGTATCATAGTGTTTGTTACCTTTCCGTCACGATCAGAATAAGCGTTGCTTGGAATTGGAAGGAAGAGGGCACCATTCTGGATGTCGTTAGCGGTCAAGGTCTGGAACTTGCCGTGTAATTCCTCCAAAATGTAGTTGTTGCGGATGATGTCATAGTAACGCTCATCGTTCTCGCCAAATAACTCCTTTTCACGTTCCTTGAAGATGGCTTTCTTGAGGTCGCCGTCATCATAGATGGATGGATAAGCTTCCGCACCGGCACGATTACGGATGGTGTTGAGGTCTGTGATGGCAAGGTCTGTCTGTCCTAATTTGTTGTAACATTCTGCACGGAGCAGGATAATGTCAGCAAGTCGCCAATACACGTAGTCCGCATTCAGTGAACGAAAGTCTTTGCCTGTCTCTGAGAACTCGTTTTGGGTGTAGATGCACTCCCGGAACTTGTAAGGGATGGCATATTGGATACCATCTACCTCCACAGGGTTGTCGATGTCGTAGAAGAAGGCTTGCTTACGTTGGTCGGATGGGTCTGGGTACATTTCCTCGACGGTAGAAGGGTAGAGTTGCAGATAGTTGTCGTATGGAATGTTACCCATCTGTGCTGTCTCTTTTACTGGCCAGCTGAGGTAGGCTGTTGCCACGTCGTTTGGTGTTTGACTGTCCTCAGAACGTGCCTTGTCGAATGTCAAGGTGAAGATAGCTTCTGGATTTGTCTCTTCTGGATGGGAAAGCTTGCTGCAGAGTTCTTCAGGAGAAGAGCATAAGCTATAGTTGCCCACTTTACCTTCTATCAAGAGAGTGGCGTAGTCGATGGCTTTCTGATAGTCTTCCTTAGGGTTGCCTTGTAAACCGTAAAGTTCTTCTACACTACCTTTCCAAGCGTAAATCTGAGCCAGAAGAGCGGCACTGTTGCCTTTGGAGGCATATTGACGGCTCGTGATGGAAGTGTTGTTCAAACCTCTTAGCTTGTCGTATGTTGGCAAGATGCTGAAAGCTGCCTCTGCACTGCTGATAGCTTTGTTGAGTACGTCTATCATCGGAGAACGACCATACATCACGATGTCGGTGGAATTCTTGGTGATCACGCAGTCGCCGTATCGTTGTGCCAAGAAAAAATAGGAAAGTCCCATGGCAAAGTAGGCTTGTCCTTTGTGGAAATTATAGCGTTCTTCCGACAAACCTTCTGTCTTGCCAATGTTGTCAAGGAGTAAGTTTGACTCATAGATAACGTTGTAGAGGCCAGTCCACTGACCATCTTGGTCTTTGGCATAGCGTGGGTTCCAATCACGTAGTTCATTGTTCCAACCGAGATTGTCAGCCTTGGCACCTGCTGCGATGAAGGCATCGTTTTTGCCTAAGAAGGCGTTCTCGAAGAATAGTATGGAGGATGTAGTGGCATTCAACTCATTTTCTGATTTGAATGCATTGTTGAAGGTGACTTGGTTCTCTGGAATCTGCTCCAAGTCGCATGACACCAATCCTGCCGCACAGATGGCGGCTATAAATAGTTTCTTCTTCATGTCTTGTTAAAATTTTAAGTTAAAGCCAAATGTTACTGAACGGTTCAATGGGTACTGCTGACCCGTATCCTTGCCTGTGTAAGGATCAACGACTTCAGGGTCTGTACCTGAGTAGTTGGTCCACAAGAAGAGGTTTTGACCTGTGACATATAGGCTCAGTCCCTTGATTTTGTTTTTAAACCACTTGGCAGGCATCTCATAAGATAAGGTAATGGACTTGAGACGCAGATAGTTGACATTCTCGATATTGGAGTCGATGTCGCCATCAAACTGTCCTATGTAGCCTTGGTCTGCGAACTCCAAGGATGGATAGTCGGTCTCATCGCCAGGCTTCTGCCAGAAGGTTACCTTGCTTGGATCTGCCATGATGGTGCCGAAGGTCTTGGTGAAGTTGAATGCAGAGTTCTTCACCATGTTCATCATTTTGCGACGGATGGTATAGCTCATCATCATGTCGAGTGTCCAGTTCTTGTACGAAACACGGTTGCTGATACCACCGAATGCACTTGGCAAGGTACTGCCTGCATAGTACTTGTCTTTGTTGTCGATGGTTCCATCCTGATTGAAGTCCTTGATTTTACGACCACCCACACGCAACTGATAGTTCTCGCTGTTATTGAAGCTCAATGGTACGAGCTTACCTGATGCGTTGTAATAATATGGTATCTGGGACTCATTCTGTACGATGCCCTCGTCGTGATAGGTGTAGATGCCATAGACTGGGCGGCCCAATACCTTGTCGCTCAAGTCCTCACCTCCGTATGACTTGCGGAAGAGGTTGCGGTCGTGAGAGATGTTGAATCCCAGTGTCCACTGCCAGTTCTTTCGCTTGATGATATCTGCGGAAATCTCAAACTCAATACCTTCGTTGGATATGGCGGAAGAGTTGTTCCACATCTTGTCTGCCAAGAAGAAGTTTCCTGGGGTTGAGGTCTGCATCAGCAAGGCATGGGAGTATTTGTAGTAGTAATCCAACTTCACTTGCAAGCGATAGTTGAAGAGCTGAAGGTCGAGACCTAAGTCATATTGGTCGTTTTTCTCCCAAGTGAGCTGGTTGTTTGCGAGAAGTCCTGGTATCAAACCTGAATTACCTAAGAATGTGTTGCTGGTACTCATGGTTCCCAACGCAAGGTAAGCCTCGTTGAACTTCTGACCAGAGCGTCCCCAAGATGCACGGAACTTACCGAAGCTGAGCCACCAGAGATTTTTCATGAATGGTTCGTCACTGAATGTCCAGCCCAAGCCCACAGCAGGGAATGTTCCCCATCTCACGTCGCTACCGAAGACAGAAGAACCGTCGGAACGAAGGGAAAATTCTGCAAGGTACTTGTGCTTGTAGTTGTATGCCAAGCGACCGAAGAGACTCATCATCTCCTGTACTTCCTGATTGCTATGGTAGGTCTGCAATGCCTCATAGGTGCCATATTCGTCTTGGCGTAATGATGGCCATTCCTCACCTACATAGTGGATTTGGTTGGTAGGGCCGCCATAGGCAGAACCGCCAACAGTGTTGAGCTGGTCACGGTTGTAGGAGAAACCACCCATCAACTCGAAGAAGTGCTTTTCCTTGAGGTCGAACTTATAAGTGAGATAGTTCTCGCTCTGAATCATCGTCATGCCGATGTTCTGTCCTTCTGACTTGGATAATTTCTTGTAGGTCAGATAGTCTGGTGTAAAGGTATTGAGACGAGTGTTGTAGTGGTCGATAGCTGCCGAGAGCGAGAGCTTCAAACCCTTGATGATGTTATAGTTGAGTCCACCGCTCAATCGAATATTGTAGTTGGAGTTCACTCCATTGATTCCTCTCAAGGATTGCATAGCGGTCTTTTCGGCGATGCTTCCTTTTCCTGGCAAGAGGGTGGATTGTAGCTTCGGATCAATAGTGAGACCTTGTACCTTGCCTGTGGTAGCTGCTTTTTGGTCAGTGTAAGATAAGTTGATGCGAGTATAGGCATCTACCTTTGGGGTAATCTTGAAGTCAAGATTGGACATGAGGTTGGCTCGCAAGAAACTGGAGTTGATCATGATACCTTTCTCGTTGTAGATACCTGCGGCTACCATGTAGCGTACATTATCGTTGCCCCCGGAGATGGAAAGGTCGGCCTTGGTCACCTGACCGACACGAAAAGCATACTTCCACCAGTTGGTGCTGTTATTGTAGAAAGTATTGAGGGAATCCTGTGCTAACGAAGGAATCTTGTTGGAATCGTCTGTGGTGATATTACCCTTATTCCAAAGGTAGTCGTATGCACCATAACTGTTTGGATCCCATCCCCATGTGTCCTTGTAACTATTCGGGAAGATAACCTTATCGGTCGTCCAGTCATATTCGCCGACACGTTGGTTCTTGGCCAAGAGAAGGTTCATCAAGCGCTCACCATTACCACGCAACTGGGTTGGGGTGGCAGGGAGCCAAGAGAAAGACTGGGATACGTTGGCGCTAAATTCAACCTTACCACTCTTACCTTTCTTGGTAGTGATGAGGATGACGCCATTACCTGCACGAGAGCCATAGAGTGATGCGGAAGTGGCATCCTTCAAAACCTCGACCGACTCGATGTTGGAAGGGTCAAGAGAAGAAAGTGGGTTGATACCTCCTGTATAGGTAGAAGAAGATTGGACAGGGACACCGTCAATGACAAACAACGGAGAACCGTCGTTGACACCTTGCTGATTCAGGGAACTAAAGCCTCGAATGACAATCTTGGAGCCGTTTCCGCCAGGTTGCCCTGAGAGGTTGGATACATCGACACCTGCCATCTTGCCTTGCAACAAGGTTTCGATAGAGGAACTTGGTACGTCCTTGAGAGCTTCACCCTTCAAGGAAGAGACAGAGCCTAACATATCACGGCGAGTACGGCTACCATATGCGATGACTGCTACCTCGCCAAGTTGGTTTCCCTCCTCCTTAAGGATGACGTTGACAGGTTGACCATTGCCGTATTTTACGGTCATGGGCGCATATCCGATTGCAGACACGATGAGCTCGCCGTTAGAAGCATTGGTAGATACGGTAAACTTACCCTCTGTGTCGGCGATGGTACCTTCTCGCAAACCTTTTATCCTTATGGTTGCGTTAGGGATAACCTCACCTTCTGTGTCCTTTACCACACCCTTGATGAGGAAAGAACCGCTTTGGTTGGTGTTCAAGCGAAATACACGGATAGATTTTCCGTTTACGCTGTAGGTAAATGGAGTCTTATTCAACAAGTCTTGAACGGCTTTTTCTACTGTAGCTTCATCGAATGAGACGACCATCTTGTCGGGATAGTTCCTGACCTCATTAGTGTAATTGATGGAATAATCGCTATTCTTGGTAATATAGTCCAGAATAGACGAAAGAGTTTTCTCCTTAAAGGAAACTGATAATTTTGTCTCCCCCGTTTGTGCCAATACAGCAACAGGGTTGGACAAAGTTATCATCAAGCATCCTACTATGCATAGCAGATGCCAAGAACGGATGATGTTTTTGTACATACCTCTCTCTGTTAAATTAATAAATATATTTTATTATGTGGTGCAAAGTAACAACTTTTTGGTGGAATATGCAAATTTTATGCGTTTTATTTACCAGAAAACCTCTAAATAACTGTTTTTCTTATGCTCTCGTCAATATAGGTTGCAGCAGGTTGTCACGAAACTATGAACTGGTTATATATGCGTTGGGCTGAGAATACTTCTTTGAAGCACAATTCCCTAACTGCAATGAGGGTGCAGTGGACATGTCTAATTGAGGATAGTAAATCTATGGTTTGAGCTAAAATTTCCCTAATAATTTTGGTCGTTTCGAATAAAAACCGTAATTTTGCGATGTGCTTGGATGAAAAGGCACCAAACTGCCTTTTTCTATAAATGCACAAACAACAAGTTCAACCCTTTAAATTTAGAAATCATGCTAAATAAGAAAGTAGAAGAGGCGCTCAACGCCCAGATTAATGCAGAGATGTGGTCAGCTTACCTATATTTGTCTATGGCGGCATATTGCCATGCCAACGGTAACCCAGGTATGGGCAACTGGTTCCAGGTTCAGTTCCAGGAGGAGCAGGACCATGCCAAAATTATGTTCAATTACATCATCCAGCGTGGTGGCCACGTGGAATTGAAGGCGATAGATGCCGTTCCTACCTCATGGGAGAATCCATTGGATGTATTTGAGTCAACCTTGGCACATGAGCAGAAGGTTACTTCCCTCATCAACAACCTCTTCGCCCTCACAACCCAGGAGAATGACTATGCCACGCAGAGTATGCTCAAGTGGTTTGTTGATGAGCAGGTAGAGGAAGAAGAAAATGCCCAGAACATCATCGACAACCTTCGCATGATCAAGGACAACGGCTATGGTCTCTACATGCTTGACAAGGAGCTTGGCGCAAGAGTCTATACCCAGGCAGCACCATTGACCAACAAAGCGTAAAAGGAGAATAGAAAATTTGCAGTGAAATAGAGAACGATTGCGTATGAAGAAGAGCCAAATTATAGAAGCGATTATGACTACCATCGGGTAAATGGTAGTTGGAACTACGAAGTACCAATCTATAATACTTATGCCATTTTGAGTTTGGATGGCAAGATACTTATGGAATGTTATAACGAAGTATTCAATTTCTTGCGTCGTTGCATCATAGCACAACTGCCAGAGTTCAAGCTATCAAAAGCTTTAAGCATTTGGATTGATGGATAAAATGATATAATAAATACAAACATCCTTCATCATTTCTTTGATTTCACTAAATATCAAAGACTTATGGTGAAGGATGTTTGTATTAGAGACCGTTAGTTACTTCCCTTTTTGGGTTGCATTCCCTACATAGCATTTGGCATTTTTCAAGAAAATTACGCTAAAATCTGCCGAATAGCTTAGAATGATCGATTTATGAGTGTTTCATCTCAATGGAGGTAATGATTTAGCAACGGTTCTAATTTCTGCAATGTGCATACGTTTGCTTGTCAAACAACTCTTGTCGATTGTAAAGTTTGGAATATTATATGTAATCACCAAATATCATTCGATTTTTTTGTGATAAATCACACTTTTGACGAATACAGGGGCAAGAATGCTGGCTGTGAAGCTCGCCTCTCCTTTTTCATATTATTGTAAAAGGTAAACACTATTAGTCTTTTAAGCAAGTCAATGGAATAACCTTGACTCCATCAGGGCGAGTGTATGCCATACTGCCACCAGTAAGTAAATCTTCTTCGGGCATATAAGCTTAGTTTGGCGTCGCTGAATGTATGTTCAACGACGTTGAACATAGACTTCATGCGGATTTAGTGACTTTTTCATGGGGTTTTATATACTTTTTCTTGCGAATTATTAGACTTATTCAAGCAATTCTTTGTAATTTTGCATGTAAAAACATAAAGAGATGGAAATAGTAGAAAGAAATATGGTAGGCAAGAAGAGCCAAGAGGCTTGTGAGGATGGTGTCGTCGTGACTGATGATTTCATCGCAGTGATTGATGGAAGTACGAGCAAAACTCCTACGCATCTTTCGCCTGACATGAAGAACGGACGCTATGCGATGGTGCTCATCTCGGAATTTATCAAAAAGGAATTAAAGGCTGAGGCTTCGGTTGATGACTTCTGTCAGGGCGTTTCTTCCTATATATATAATAAGGTGTATAAGACTTTAGGCATGGAAGAGCGGATGATACTACATCCTGAAGAGCGACTCACAGCTTCTGCTATCGTCTATTCCTGCGCCAGGAGAGAAGTGTGGATGGTGGGCGACTGTCAGGCGCTCATCGGCGGCAAACTTTATGAGAACAACAAGCCTTTCGAGGAAGAGATTGCTGCCAGACGTGCAAGCCTCATTCGACAGGGAATGCCACCGGCAGATGCACGCAAAGCTATTGAACCGCTGCTTATTCAGGCAATGCTCGACGGACAGAACACTCATTATGCGGTAATCGATGGATTTCCTATCTACCGTGAAGGTGTAAAGGTCATTTCTCCAGCCATAGGAGAAATCGTTCTGGCAAGCGATGGATATCCGTTCCTGAAGCCAACTCTTGCTGAAAGCGAGGCTGCCCTGCAGGCTCAACTCGCAGCCGATCCTCAAAACATTTCCTCTTTCCTTGCCACTAAGGGACTGCTGGAGGGCAATCACAGTTTTGATGACCGGTCTTATATCCGGTTCAAATAAACATAAAAAAGTCCTATACCAGTAATATCCCGGTATAGGGCTTTTATTATAATCTCAGATCTTATCGATGATCTTATTTTTATCCTATTTGATGATCTTGTCTTTTTATCCTACCTGGCTTCCTGGCTTAACCTTGCCAAGGAGAGAGGTTACGTTGAGGCTTCCGTCGAAGTTGACTGCACTCAGAATCATACCCTGACTCTCGATGCCCATCATCGATGGTGAACTTCAGGAGCTTCTTAGACTTCTTCACCTTCTCGCAGTTCAAAATATGGCCCACGCGGATGTCGAGCTTCTCGAAATCATCAAAGCTGACCTCTGGCTTGATAGGTGCAGCCTTGTATTCAGCCTCCTCGTTAGCCTTCTTGGTGTCAGCGAGTTTCTGCAACTGTTTCTCAATGACCTCATCCTCAATCTTCTCGAAGAGCAACTCTGGCTCACCGAGCTGAGTACCCGCCTTGAGCAAGTCTGTGCTGCCCAACTGGGTCCATTCGAAAGTTGGCATGTTGATCATCTTGCGTAGTTTCTCAGAAGAGAAAGGCAAGAATGGTTCGAAAGCGATGGCGAGGTTGGCAACCAACTGGAGGGAGATATTCAGAATAGTCTCCACACGCTTAGGATCGGTCTTCCAAACCTTCCAAGGCTCACATTCTGTGATGTATTTATTACCGATGCGGGCGAGGTTCATAGCCTCTTTCTGAGCCTCACGGAACTTGAATATGTTGAGATACTGCTCCACCTTCTCCTTCACGTCCTTGAACTCAGCGATAGCCTTCTCATCTACCTCCTGC
>ERZ1026892.718-NODE-718-length-14985-cov-56.089618_pt1 | contig 14985 bp, 19 predicted proteins | sample MGYA00380176_ERZ1026892 | MGnify/ENA primary metagenome ERZ1026892 (study PRJEB33269, sample SAMEA4719812) | human gut metagenome | biome: human-associated habitat; feature: organic feature; material: feces | place: Cameroon | collected 2013-10 ... | reverse complement strand
ACAATCTGGAGAACAAAAAGCCGCTCAAAGTGTCACAATACCGCAAGATAGATGGAGCGATAACGGTTTTAATGACGTTAGGGCTACTTTATACCTACGAGAGGTAAAACTATACGGAAAAGCGGCAAAATGCCGTCAAAACGCCAAAAAAAGGCATTATTGACGATATTTCGCCACTAATTACAGAAGCCATTACTATAGCTCAACATAGTTTGAATCATCGGTGGAGCCACCATCCGACATATTGCCGCCACCGGTGTTGTCGCCACTGGTATTGCCGCCACTGGTATTGCCGCCCTCATCGTGGGTGTCGGCAGTCTCGCCGCCATCGTCGCCGCCGCCATCATACTTGCCAGCCTCACGGAACTTGGCATCTTTGTAGAGGTCAGCGGCACGGAAACGTTTGCCGAGATAGAGGTTAAGGCGCACAGCCTTGATGTTGTCGGCGGTAAACTCCTTGGCGGTGGTAGCCGCGGAGGTTTCCAGGCCAATGCGGAAGATGCCGAGGTCGTCGAGGCGTACCGCCTTGCCTTCCAACAGCAGCTCACGCATACAAATCTGCATCTCGATCAGCACGCCGCGGATTGTGGACTCACCGAACACGCAGTGATGGTTTGCCATGTGCTTTACGAATTCCTCAAACTCCATAAGTTCGGTAACGGCACGGCCGTACCACTTGTTTTTGGTTACGCCCGTCTGATTGCTTTTGTACTTCTTGTAACGTATCATACTTTTTGCGTTTAAAAGGTTGTTTGGCACTATTGCCGCCACAAAGATAGCAGCCATTTTTGGCAAGAATCCGGATGCGTGCCGTTGTGTCCTGTTACCGTCTGTTGTAGGCGGCGATTAATTGTATTTTCACGTTTGTTTTCCTTACTTTTGCACCCATGGAACAGAACAAAGATAATTTCAAGATAAGGGAGTACGGCCGCATGGAACTTGCGGCAAAGTACTGTAATTGCATCATGCCCGAATCGGCGTGGAAGAAATTCCGCCGATGGATGCACCTATACCCCGGGCTTATGGAGCAGCTTGCCGCCATTGGTTACACAGAGCGCAGCCGCAGTTTTACACCGGCACAAGTGCGCCTGATAGTGGATGCCCTGGGCGAGCCGTGAGATTATCGGTACGGTTATCGGCGGTTTGCCGTATGGAAATCGTCGTTTTCCGTACCGATAATTTGGCGTTTGCGGTGGCTTTATGACAAATCCACGACATTTTGTGTTAAAATACCATATAAGTAAGTAACTAACCAAGCAAAGAAACCGCTATTTCAGAAAAAAGTATTATCTTTGCAGCGGAATAATACGTTATAACAAAATGAAATCACCAGAGCAGATAAACAAGATAGCGGCGGTTGTACTGTATATATTGCAGCACTTCAAAAACGGCGTGGACTATATCAAGTTGTTCAAAATCATGTATTTTGCACAACGTGAGTATTTGGCTACCTATGGTTTGACCATTGCCGAGGACACGTTTAAGGCACGTCAGTTAGGTCCCGTTCCATCGCTCACTTACAAGGTGGTGAAGATGGTAGAGAACGGCGACGAGTCGGCAGACCTCAAAGGTTTTACTTCTTCTATTCGTGTGGACGAAAACCAAAGGGTTTATGCCACGGCAGCACCAGATATGGACTATATAGCCGACATGGAAAAAGCGGAATTGGATAAGACGATAGCCCAATATGGCGGCGTTGACTCCAAGCGACTTTCGGAGTTGTCGCACGATGATGCTTACAAAGCGGTGTGCGAGCGTATGAAAGACGATCCGCAGAAAGACGTGCTTACACTCATTGACATTGCACGTGCAGGCGGTGCGTCGGACGCGATGGTAAACCATATTCGCCAGGTGCAGATTATCAAGGAGTCAATGGCATGTTGATAGACGATGCTAAAGGAGCATTGGCGGCACTCAAAGCCGAGATGCAGGAAGACAGGCGCATAAAGTCGGGCGCAGACCTCAACGTGGGCGACATTGTTTATCAGGACATGGACAGAAACGACGGTTTGGTACTCAACAAGGGCTACGATGATAGGTTGAAGTTTTTTGTTATTGTCGGCAAGAACTCAAAGGGCGATGCCATAGGGCTTTGCCTGATAAATTCGGATTTGGATTTTTACGAGAACGTGCCGGATATGCAACGCTTTCAGTACATTTTGAAAGCCACCGACTACAAAGGAGTGTTGGAGAAAGACAGCCGTCTGGACTGTGCGCAGCTTTTTTCCATGAAAGCGAGAAAGAGCGTAGCGGTAAAGGCTGTACGTGTGGGGCGCCTCACACCCGAAGACGAGGCAAAGGTTTTGCCGCTTGTTGCATCATGCGGATTTATTGACGCACACATGAGAAAGGTTTACAGAATAGGACAAAAATAAAATTTCTCAAAATTATGGGGATGGACGTTTAAACACAAAACGACATGGCAAACCAATACTATAACGAGTTAATCCGTAGTGCAAAGCCGAGTAATGGCAAGCCTACGGAATACAGCGGAAACGTGAGCCGCTTTATGGCTTCATTGAAACCGAGGTTTGCGGATATGCTGATAATGAAATTTCTATTTTGAAATAAAGAGCATTCGGGTGAGACATACCGAAGTTTAAGCCGTGTTAGGATATTCCCAACACGGCTTTATTTTTTATTTTATCTTTTTGTATTTTGTTCCTGGATCGCTTTGCAGTTGTAAAATATCACCAGATAGCACTATATCGGTATATGGGTCACCAATCTCTACACCGGAAGAGCCAACCAACTTCACTTTGTAAAAACCGCCATTGTGCCAAAATAGGGAATTATCACTAACGTGTTTCCATTCGCCCTTATAATAGTGTTCGGTACGCATTATGATTTCATTGTCATGCCACTTTAGAAATATAAGGCGAGGAATATTATTTATATCCGGGTATTCGGGATCGCATAAATGTTCTTCGCCTTTAATCGTATATACCACAGGTCCCCAAGTTCCCTCATACTTTTCAAAGCCGTTTAGGTTGTTGCCGTCGCCATCGTCTGAGGAACAGCAGCAGAACAACGTAACGGCAAGCAATAAAAATAATATCTTTTTCATGCTTTTTATACTTAAAATTTGTAATTTGAATGCAAAAATACAAAATTTTGGTATAAGTAAGTAACTTTTTACCGAAAATCTTTGGTGCTTTAAACTTTTTTATGTATCTTTGCAGTGTCAAATTTCATTTAGCGGTACAGATGTTGCCGCCGTTCACCGTAACGTAGCGGCTATTTTTGTATCCATGCCATAGTAAGTATAATAGGATATTTCTATATAAAGAGATAGCCGCGCCGTGTCGGGTAGCAGAAATGCCCCGGGGTTCTTGCTAAATGAGACCTGACAGCACGTAGCGCGGTTTTTTCGTATTTGTCAAAGTCATTTAGTTATGTTAAGTAACGTATCAGATCAAAATCCTGTAGAGCCGGTAGCGGAAGTGGTGCAGGTTGCACCCACCGACCAAGAGTTAAGTTTGGTAGCAGTAGAAAATGAGCACGCCGTTACTACATCTTTGAGAGTAGCGGAGGTTTTCGGCAAACAGCACTACAACGTAATGAAAGCTATTAAGTCATTGGATTGCAGCGAAGAATTTAGAGCCGTCAATTTTAACGCTTCTAAAATCGACTACCAAAATGGCAACATCAAAAAGCAGTTGCCAATGTATTACATTACCCGTGATGGCTTCATGTTTCTTGTTATGGGTTTTACCGGAAAGACGGCAGCTAAGTGGAAAGAGGCTTACATCAAGGCGTTCAACGAAATGGAGGCTAAGATAAGAGCCGAGCAGATGGCAAAAGCCATTGAGGAGCACGACAGAAAGGAGGCCATCGAGTACGAGAAGCTTCTGGAGCGTGAGGAACGAGAGGAGGCGGCGATTGATGCCCGCGTGGCAGCTATGCCGCCAGCCAAGAGCAGAAAGGGCCAGGCCGAGCAGCAGACCAATGGCGGCATCATCGAGGACTACAACGGAAAGCGTGTGGTTTCGTCGCTCACACTCGCAAAGTTGCAAGGGCGTGAACACCGCTATGTTTGTGAGAGCATTCAGCGTATGAAAAAATATTTCGTGCGCCCTGGTAGCGTCATTTTCAGATGCGGCAGAACGGTAAACCGAGGCTTTGGCAAGGGCTACGAAAGCCCGACGGGTGTAGTGTACTACATTACGGCCGAGGCGTTCAAAGTGATGTGCAAGCACTGTACGACCATAGACAAGGACATGCAGAGTGAGGTCCGCAAGGCTTTTCGCAGAGCACAGGGACCAAAGAACCACGGCAAGCCTGTAGCGACAACCCAAGCACCACAGAAGACCAAGCCAAAGGCCCCTACCACCCCACCGACACCGACCGAGACGGCAAAGCCTCAGCAGGGCAAGCCGACGGCAGCAGCGGCAACGATGCCACAGACCCCAACAGACCTTATGCAGCGTTTTGTAAAGGCCATGGGCGTGATGATGGGAATGGATACAGACAATTTAATGAACTTAATGAATAAAGGAGAATAAGATATGAGACGTTATACAGAAGAACAGAAGAGTACAGTTATACTTGACAGCAACTGGTATCGTGCAAGTGTATTGGCAGCCGACATTGAAGAGGTCTATGACTACATAGATACCCTATTGGAGAAGATAAACCCCGAGGAAAGCATCGACGCAGCAAAACTGAGATGCGTGCAGGGCACACTTGAGTTTCTTATGAACGGCTGCAACTTCGTGGATATCGAAAACGCCACTTTGCAGAAAGGAGGTTTGCGATGAGATACAAGAAGCCTAAGAAAGTTACAAGTCTGGTGATAACAGACCGTGACGGAATGCCGGTATATAATGCCGACACGTTCCGTGATGCGATCAGGCAGACACGCGACTACGTGAAATGGTTGTTGGAGGAACTGCCACCCGACTACGAGTTGAGAATACACGGTTTGCTTGATGCCATGTATCCGCTTGAATGGCTCACCGAGGATGCCGTTATAAAGACGGTGACCAACAAGCCATAGGGACACGATCCCGACATTACCAAAACTCACATACATAGCCGCTGCATCGTAATGGTGTAGCGGCTTTTTTGTGCCTTTTAGCCTAACAGCCAAAAACTATTTTCTTAAAAAACTAATAATTTTACCACGTTGCGCCAACGTGTACCACGATGCACCCAACGGCATTTGGTTTTTGCAAAATACGATTGTATTTTTGTAGCGGCTCATTAGCCGTTTGGCGTGAGGGCCTCGGAGATTTTATTCATGATTAAAGGACAGAACACCGCCGGAGCGAAAACAGTAAGATAGTTGACAGCATTCAAATTGTCGTAGCTTTGGCGGTTTTGTATGAAACGACAGATGGCAACATTTTGGAACAGTATAAAACGATTTTTCAGCCGTGAGGCAACAGGTGCTGACACAACCGGCACCGCGCGCCCCACCACCGTAAGGACTGGTGGCGGCGTTGCGGTGTTTTCAGCCTGGGGCGGCGATGCCATGACGGTTGCAGCGGTATATCGGTGCGTGACGCTTCTAAGCGAGAGCGTGGCGAGCCTACGTTTGCAGTATATGCAGTGTAGGGACGGACGCTATCAGGAAGACACGGCAAGTGATCTGCATTATCTTCTGACCGTACAGCCTCAACCCGAAATGTCGGCGTTTGACTTCTGGACGATGGCGGTGCGCCTGATGCTCATTGAGGGTAACGCCTACATCTACCCACGCTATGTACTGGGAGAGTTGACCGACTTAGTGCTTTGCCGACCTCACACCGTGACCCACGACCCACTGAACAGCCGTTACTACATAGCCGATGCCTATAATGGAGTGTTCGGCACATTTGAGGAAAAGGACATCATACACCTTTACTTGCATTCCTCAGACGGGCGCAGGGGCGAAAGCGTATTAACCCACGCAAGGCGCACGATGGATATTGCCACGGCAGGAGATGCGGAGACGGAGAACCGGTTTACCAATGGCGGCAGTGTTCGCGGCATTATCAGCAACGACAAGACCACTACGGGATTTGGCGAGTATCAGGACAAGGAACTGGAGAAGACAGCCGAAAGCGTGGATAGCCGTTTCAGCCGGGGCGAGCGCATAGTAAGTTTGCCGGGGCAGGTGGACTTTAAGCAGATTTCGCTTTCTTCTACTGATATGCAGTTTTTGGAGAGCCGAAAGTTTACGGTGCGAGAGATATGCCGTTTCTTTGGCGTTCACCCGTCTTTCGTGTTCGATGATACGAGCAGCAACTACAAAAGTGCCGAAATGGCAAACGTGGCTTTTCTTTCCAACACGCTCAACCCGATATTGAAGCGTATAGAATGCGAACTGACCCGAAAGCTGATACCGCGGTTTTTGTGCTGCAAACGCCGTTTTCTGTTTGACCGCCGGGGTATTTACTCAATGGATTTGCAGTCACTCGCCGACTATCAGAAAAAGACGATCGAGAGCGGCATTTACACCGTGAACGATTGGCGCAGGATGGAAAACCAACCTACCATCGACGGAGGCGATACGGTTTATCTTTCTACCAATCTTGCACCGCTGGGCAGTGAAAAGCTATCGGGCGCAGCTGCAAAGGGAAATGACAACAACGATAAAAACAACGGAGAATGAAAAAGAAAAGAACAATAGCTATTGTGTCGGGGCTTCGCATTCGTGAGGCTACCGACGGAGCGGAAAGCCGCACGATTGAGGGCTATGCGCTGAAGTTCGGTGTACGTAGCCGCCTTTTATGTGATTGGTGGAACAACTATTACGAGGTGCTGGAGCCTGGGTGCGTGACACGCGAGATGCTGGATAAGCAGGACATCAAACTTACGATGTTCCACGACCGCCAGTTGGTTTTGGCACGCAGCAACAAGGGCAATGGTACTTTAAGCTACGAGGTTGACAAGGTGGGCGTTAAGTTCTGGGCAGAAATGCCGCACACGGTTGACGGCGACAAGGCTTTGGAACTGGTAAGCCGCGGCGATATTGCCGGGTGCTCATTCATCTATTCCACCGATGAGGGCGACAGTGAGAACGCCGTGAGCTACGAGCGTCTGGACGAGAAAGGCGACGACGGCGAGGATATTCTTTTGCGCCACGTGAAGCGTATTGACAACGTTTACGACTTCACCATTACCACCGATCCCGCCTATGAGCAGACCGACGTAAGCAAACGTGAGGTGGAAGCGGCGGGCATCAAGTTTGAGCAGCAGCCGAAACCCAAGCAGATAGACGAGAGCAAGAAGCGTGAACGTATCAATGAGGTGCGCGAGCGTATAGCAAGTGTTGGTCGCAATCTGTAGAGGCGGCTTCGATATATATTTTTTAGTTATTAATTTTAATCATTGACAGATGAAAAAGGAAAAGTTTAATTTTCGTGAAGCCTACGAGCGCATGGACGTAATCAAAAACCGCCTCGCAGAAATTGCGCAGGGCCTGGAGAACGACAAGGAGCGCGAAGACTTCACCGATGCGGAAAAGGGAGAGCGTAAAGCCCTTTACCGTGAAATGGACATCCTCGAAATGAAGATCAAGGCGGCTACCCCTACTATTGAGGTTATGCGCCGTGAGGACATCGAGGAGGCTAACAAGCAGATGCGCGAGTGCATCAAGAACGGCAAGCGTTTTGAGTTGAAGATCAGCCGTGCCGTGGCTTCTGACTTCGGCGGCAACACTTCGGGTTATCTCAACCCTGGCAGTTCTACCAATCCGTCACCGGTCACCATGGGCGACATCGTAGAACCATTGTATGCAAAGACCATTCTTTCGGCAATCGGTTCGCCATTGCTCACCGGACTGAAAGGCAACTATCAGTGGCCTGTAATCGAGACTTTCGAGGCTACCATCAACGATGAGGGCGTTAAACTGGGTGATACCAAGATTGATGTAACAAAACTTATCGCAAAGCCTGAGCGTATGGGTGTAGCCGTGCCTATCACACGTGAAGCACTCAACGAGACCGACGACCTTTTGCAGCTTGTATGTACCCAGTATATGCCAGTTGCGGCAGCCGCCCTTATGAACAAAATCATGTTCAGCACCGAAAAGGTGGCAAAGGCTACCAATCTTGTAGGTCCATTCGTCAACCTCAAGGCAGCTAACAAGAAGACTTATAAGGGTGAAGCACCTACCCTCGCCGAGCTTCTTGCACTCAAGGGCCTTGTTTTGGGTGCCAACATCATGCCGGAGGGACTTTGCTACGTAATGACAGAGACCACAAAGGCACTTTTGGAGGGTACGCCAAAGTGGAGCGGTGCAAACCAGGCTATCGTTGACGAGAACGGCAAGATTTCGGGTGTACCGGTATTCTGTAGCTCATACGTAGCTGAGGGTACGGTATTGTTCGGTTCATTCAAGTATGCCCCACAGGGCTTGTTTGGTGAAATGTCAATCATCATCGACCCTTATACACTCGCACGTAAGAACTCTATCGACTTCGTGCTCAATGCCGACTACGCTATTACCACATTGCGTGAGGAGGCGTTTGCCATGTTGTCTAAGGACCCGGCAGTGGCAGCGGCAGCAGGCACCAAGGGTTAAGTAAGTAATCACAATTTAAAGTTATAACGTTATGGCAGTAGTGAGTTTGGCACTTTTTAAGAAGCACGTAAGGGCTGATGATTTCGCCGATGATGACGAGTATTTGCAGCATCTATTAGATACAGCAGAAAGCGCAGTTATCACGGCGACCAATAGAACCCAAGAGGAATTGGCGCAGATGGGTAACGGACATGATGTACCTACCCCCATAAAACACGCTATAATGATGTTGGGCGCACATTGGTACAATCAGCGTGAAAGTGTGAGTAACGTGCAGATGCACGCCGTGCCTGATTCGCTACAAGCCTTAATTAAACCCTATCGAAAATTAGCGGAATGAGAGCAGGAGAAATGAAATATCGTTTGCAGTTGTTGAAGCCTACGGCGACAACAAACGACTACGGCGAGGAAGCGACAACCTACGAGCCTATACGTACCGTATGGGCAGAGAGGAAGAAGCAGAGCGGAAACCGTAGCGAGGAAGTGGGCGAACATTTCCCCGACTATCGAGCCGAATTTAATGTGAGGGACGCACACCCGGTTAAAGAAAACTGGAGGGTGCAGCAGTTGGGCGGCTATCTTTATACGGTTGTTGCCATCATCCCAAACATTGATAGGGGTATGAACACTTTAGTTTGTGAACGAGTAAACGAGTAGTCAGATTTTGCAATAGTCTGTTTTCTTAATGTATATGCAGCCAGAACGATGAAAGAAACCGTTACCGACATCAACAAGCCGTTTGCCGATGTTTACAAGGCACTCGACGTGAAAGACCAACGCAAGGCTATGCGGAGTGCCATGCGCAGGGAGGGAAACCGCCTGAAAAAGGCGGCAGTCTCCAATCTGGGACAAAGCGGCATTGGCAGTGGCACAAAGCGCAGTCTTTCAAGCGGCATCTATGTGCGTACCTACCCCGATCGCTACGGTCTGGGCTTCATGGTAAGCGTTAAGCCACATGGTAGGCGCAAGGGCATCCACCTCAACCGTCAGAACATGGAAAAGCCTGTTTTGATGTGGGCAGAGGACGGAACACGCCAAAGACATGTAGGACGGCGTATTTCATCGTTTTTCGGTAAAAGCAGGTTCACGGGCAAGAAAATAAGGCAGTATCTACGAGGTGGTGCGAGCCGCGGCAAGATGAAGCGTTACGCTTTTCTCGCCAAGACAGAGCAGCAGACCGCCGACAGCGTGGAAACCAACCTTTTCAACAACTTGCAGAACAACGTGGAAAAGGCAGCAAGAAAGCAGGGACTTTTATAACATATAGCTATGGCACAGAAAAAGACATCATTAAGTGCGGGCAGCATTATTCGCGATATTCTTCTATCTAACGAGGAAGTGAAGCGGAGAACAAACAAGGTTTTCCCCATCGTGATAGACAACGCCCAACTACCTTATATATTATATCGCCGTGCGGCATTGGCACACAATCCCACTAAGCAGGGAGTGCCGGGAGCCGACACCGTGACTATGGAGGTGGTTTGCTATACGGCAAAGTATGCCGAGGGCGTGGAGCTTGCCGAGGCGGTGCGCCAGGCACTCGACTACGCAAGCGGAGAACACGACGGTGTGAAGATGCGCAGTTGTACGCTTGCCGACAGCGAAGAGGGCTACGAGGATGATGCCTTTGTGCAGCAGCTTGTTTATCAAGTCAGAATTTAAGTAATATAGAACCATTTAATTTTTATAGTTATGGCAGATAATACTGGATATATCAATGGTAGTGACCTTTTGCTTAAGGTTGGAGGCAAGGCGGTGGGACATTGCACAAGCCACACCCTCACTTTCAACAGCGAGACAAAAGACCGTGCCGTCAAGCCTGTAGCGGATGCCGCCAAGAGCAGCGGACTTTGGAAGGGCAAGGGAGTGACTGGTTTGTCTATCTCTATCAGTGCCGAGGGTTTGCGCTTCTATGGCGAAACCGAGAACGGCCACGAGCAGATTGCACCACTTTGGGGCAAGGGCGCAAGTGTGGAGGTTGAGGCATTCAAGCGAGGCGGCGACAAGACACCTTATGTAAAGGGTAACTTTGTTATCGCCTCATTGGAGGAGACAAGCCCGGCGCAGGACGATGCTACTTACAGCGTGTCTTTGGAGAACGACGGCGAACCTGAGGCCTACCCGGGCAAGGATGCGGCAGTGGCAGCGGCGCAGGCAACTGGCACGGGTAAGTAACGCCCACATGAAACAAAGGCCATATTGTTTTTAAGATAAATGTTTGATTTGTTGAATTATTAGTTAATTGTTGATTTATGCCAAAGATTGAAATCATGATCAACGGCAAGGCATACCCCTGTAGGCAGACTATGGGGGCTATGCTTCGCTTTAAGAAAGAGACCGGCAAGGAGGTGACGGAGTTAGGCAACAGCCTATCGGATATGTGCGCCTATCTGTTTTGTTGCGTGGCGTCAGCCTGTAAGCACGATGGCGTAGATTTCGATATGCCGCTTATGGACTTTGCCGACAGCCTCACGCCCGAAGACCTCAACAAGTGGACGGACACCGTGAACGCCACGGCAGACCAGGCACCCGAGGACACCGACACGGAGGGCGAAAAAAAAAGTTAGGCATCTTCGATATTCTGGGCATAGCCGTTGGCAACATCGGTTTGCCCTACAATGATTTTTGCGCCCTCACGCCCGAGGAGTTCAGCCACATATACAAGGCGTACAGCGAGGAGCGGACGGCGCAGTATCAAGACAGTTGGGAACGTATGCGTATGCTTGCGGCAATCACCATACAGCCGTATGCAAAGAAAGGGCTAACGCCCCACGGACTTCTACCCTTTCCATGGGAGAAGAAAAAGCCGGAGCATACGAAAGCAGCCCCGGCAGTATCTAAGGAAGATGCGTTAAAGCGTTTTGAGGAAGTGTTGGGAAAAGTGGGAAACGGCTAAAGTGCGCCGTAGTACCAAGGTGTATGCCCACCATCCTTATATGGTTTGCGTGAATCATATTGCCCATAAGCTACGAGCATGAACAGAATACTAACCAAAAAGGCAATGCAACCAAGGAACAGCAACGAAACGACAACAGCGGCGAAAGATGCAATAGTGATGTTTCGCCAAAGTTTTCTTTCTTTGGTTTGCCTTTTTGCCGATATGTTTCTGTTTTGTCTCATACTTCTAACCCATTGGTTTACGCCACAAAGATACAAAAAATATTGATTACTTAGTTACTTATACGCTGAAAATATGGCAAAAGAAATAAAGTTTAACATTAAGTTGCTCATTGACGGCAAAGAGCAGTTAGTTACCGCCTCAACATCGGCAAAGGAACTGCGCGACAATCTCGATGCCGCCAAGAGCAGTGCCGCCAAGTTCCGGGAGAAGATGATTACGGTAAACCAGACGGTTGCGGCTTTGCAAAACGCTTCGAGTGCCATAAATGGTTTGCGTGACATGATGGCAGGGCTAACGGCAAGCTACAATGCCGTGCAGCAGGCCAACACACAGCTTACTACCGTGATGCGGCAGCGTATGGACGCAACCGAGGAGGACATCAAAAAGGTTAATGAGGTTATCGGCGCACAATCCAAGTTGGGGGTTATCGGCGGTACGATACAGAAGACAGGTGCACAGCAGATAGCAACCTTTTTGAAAGAGAAAGGCACGTTGGAGCAGCTGATACCAGCCATGAACGACCTTTTGGCACAGCAGAAAGGTTTGAACGCCACGCAGGAGGATGCAAGAAGTGTGGCAAACCTCATGGGCAAGGCCATGACTGGGCAGACATCGGCGTTAAGGCGTGTGGGTATCACGTTCAGCGAGGCCCAAGAAAACATTATGAAGTACGGCACGGAGCAGCAGCGCGCCGCCATGTTGGCACAGATTATCACCGATAATGTGGGGCACATGAACGCCCAACTGGGCAAGACTGATGCAGGACAGCTGAAGCAAACCGAGATGCAGTTTGCAGCCATAAAGGTACAAATCGGTGAATTGGTTTCCAAGTGGTTGCCTAAGATTACATTTGCAGCGCAGGCGTTGACTATCGTAAATTCCATGATTTCGTTAGGCAACAGCATAAAGGGTGCAACAATGGTTATCGCTAATTTCGGCATAACGACAAAGGCGGTGAATGCCGTTTGCATAGGTTTCAGAGCATCCGTTGTTGGCTTGACAGCCGTAACGAGAGTGATGCAAGCGGCATTTACCGGGGCGACCATCGGAGCGACCACCCTAAAGGTAGCCATCAAGTCTTTGCTTATTTCTACAGGTGTGGGCGTGGCAGTCTGGGCATTGACCGAAGCTATTTCGTATCTTGCCACTTCATCGGATAAGGCGGCAGGAAGCACCAAGCAACTGACAGCCGAGGAAGAGGCGGCGCAAGCTGCAAGACAGCAGGAGGCGCAGCAGAGAGCCGAGATTTCGGCGGCAATAGACATCAACATAGCCAAGCTAAAGGCGTTCAAGGGCAGCAAGGGGGAAGAAAAGAAACTTGTTGGTGAGATGAACAATACCTACGGTGATGCTATGGGCTACTATTCCACCGTGGCGCAGTGGTACACGGCACTTGTTGGCAACTCCAAGGCGTACTGCAATCAGATGATTAACGAGATACGCATTAGGGATTTGGCTAACAAGGCAGCGGACTTACAGCAGAAACGGCACGACTTCACCCACGACGACAACGGTAAGACACGCCGTTTCAGCAAAAAGCGCAAGACCCGACAGGTTGCAATCGGGCAAGTGGACGCAGGGGACGGCAAGATTATTCCACAGTATGCAAATGTGGAGGTCAAGGGGTCAAGCGACTACGAGAAAGCCAACGCCAAGGTTACAGACCTTTACCGAAAGGAGCAAGTCGTAAGAAAGCAAATGGAAAGTCTGGTAAGGGAAAATGCCAAAATCACATACAAGCAGTATGATGGTTACAGCAAGACAGCCCCGACCACACCGACCAAGACCACGACACCAAAGACAACCGGCAAGCATGGTACCGATAAGAAAGATGAACCGAAAACCCACGTAGAGGAACTACAGGCGCAGTTGGCGGCGGCACAAAAGGAAATGGGCAACGCCATGACCGTAGATGCAAGGGTGAAAGCCGATGCAAAGGTAGCCGACATACAACGGCAGATAGACGAAGCTACAAAGGGTAAGGTATCCATCGGGGCAGAGACAGAACCAACATATATCGTGCAGGGAAGCGCAGCCGACAAGAGGCAGAGCCGAACCAATGCACTACACAACATAGACCGGATAAGGCAGGACTTTGAAATAGGACTTATCGGCAAGGAAGATGCCGAAAGGCAGATAGCCGACATTAACAAGCAGCTTGAAAAGTTGGGCGTTAAGCCGATAGAGGTACATTTCAAAACCTACATCGAGGAACTGCAAGAGCAGTTGCACGACGCACAGCAGGAGTTTGAGGAAGCCACCACAATAGATGCAAGGGTGAAAGCCGATGCCAAGATAGACGACATACAACGGCAGATAGACGAAGCTACAAAGGGTAAGGTATCTATCAAGGCAGAGACAGAACCGACATACATCGTGCAGGGAAGTGCAGCCGACAAGAGGCAGAGCCACAGCAACGCCCAGAATAAGGCAAGCCGCATACAAACCGACTACGAGATAGGAATCATAGGCAAGGACGAGGCACTGAAAGAGATTGAGGAGATAAACCGACAACTCGCAGAAATCGGATTGAAGCCTATAAAGATTGAACTTGACAGCAAGGGTTTTGACAAGGTGTTTGGCGACATCAAAAGCGGTTGGGGAAGCATCCAGGGCGTAGGCAACGGCATTCAGGGCATAAGTGATGCACTGGAGGGCAACGGCGATGCCTGGCAGCAGGTGACGGGCCTTATTAACGGCTTCATTTCCATTGCCGAGGGCATACAGGGTATTGTGGAGTTGTTCGGTATGCTCACGGCTGCAACCTCAGCACACGCGGCGGCATCCACTACCGATGCAGCAGCAACGGCAGGAGAAGCGGCAGCAGCAACAGCCAACACGGCCGCTAAGAGCGGCGAAGCGGTAGCAAATGCCACGGCAAGCGGTGCAAAAATGCCGTTCCCTTTGAACCTGGTAGCAATTGCGGCAGGTGTGGCGGCAGTTATTGCAGCACTCGCAGCAGTTTCGGGATTTGCCACTGGTGGTGTTATCGGCGGTACTTCTACATCGGGTGACAAGAAGTTTGCCCGAGTGAACAGCGGCGAGATGATACTAAACAAGTTTCAGCAAGCCCGATTGTTCGGCATGATTGACGGCAAGTTTCAGCCGCCTACCTTTACGGAGCGGAGGTTACAGCCGGTAACGATGCAGAACATAACAAACGACATTGAACCGACAGCCACGGAGGTAAACATCAATATGAATGCCAACGCACGCAAGATACTTGACATGATTACAGATGTTAAGCGAGTGGCGAAGAAGAGCGGTAAGAACTATAATGTGTAACAAATAAAATTCAGTTAATATGTATATACACGGCAGTTTTCTAAGTCAGCAGGGCGATACGATAACG
>ERZ1026892.717-NODE-717-length-15041-cov-9.594688_pt1 | contig 15041 bp, 12 predicted proteins | sample MGYA00380176_ERZ1026892 | MGnify/ENA primary metagenome ERZ1026892 (study PRJEB33269, sample SAMEA4719812) | human gut metagenome | biome: human-associated habitat; feature: organic feature; material: feces | place: Cameroon | collected 2013-10 ... | reverse complement strand
TTTACGTTTAGTTAATCATAGTAAGTTATGGTTAGTTATAAGGCTCTAAATACAATATTCAGAAAGCTCTGTCTCCGATAGAGGTAATGCCTTCCGGCAGCTTTACGGTTTCCAAAGCAGAACACTCGCTGAAAGCCATTCCGCCAATCTTGGTGACCGACTTGGGACAGATGAAACTCTTCAGTTTGGTACATTTGTAGAACGTGAGAGCGCCAATCTCTGTCAACGGCGCATCTTCGTCTATCACGAAGCTTTCCAGCTCTTTGGCTTCGATTAAATATCCTGTCAACTTGCTGACCGTCTTGGGAAGGGTGATGCTCTTGATGTATTTGTTGGAAGGAAGAGTTACTGTTTTTGCTCCTTCTTCCACGATGACATGGGTAACATCGCAATTTATGAAACCTCCGATATTGGCATTCTCCATATTGCCAGGGAATATCAGTTGGTTGATGCCTAACTGGGTGCAATTTTCAAAAGCAGCTTCGCCTATTTCCTTCATGGAGTTAGGAAAACGAAACTGATTGGTGAGCTTCAGGTTTTTGCAGTCGCCAAAAGCCCCAATTCCGATGGTTTCCAATGACGTAGGAATGTCGATGTTGGCTAAGTTGGAGCATCCTCTAAAAGCGCGTGCGTCTATTGTTGTCAACGTGTTAGGGAACATGGCTCGTATCAGATTCTCACACTGGTAGAAACAATCTGTTGGAATCTTAGTCACATTCTTAGGAATGGTGATGGTCTCCAACTTGGTTTTATAGAATGCCGAAGCCTCGATGGTGGTAAGGCTCTCTGGAAGTGTGATCTGAGTGAGTCCACTCTCCTTGAATGCATCAGTGCCTATCTTGGTGACGGTGTTGGGAATGACGAGGGTAGTAAGGGCAGAGCACCCTTCGAACAAACTGGTACGAATCTCCTCCAATTTCTCAGGCAGGATGACACTCTTCAGCGTCTTGCAATTGGAGAAAGAAGAAGCTCCATGCCAAGTAGTTATTCCGAACTGAGTAATATTGGCCGGCAGTCTAATCTCTTCGAGCGGGTCGCCATTATGAAAAGCGAAGGCCACTTGGGTGTTGTCGCCTTCGAAAATCACAGATTTCACAGATGGGTTATATCTTCCGACAATTTCTACTTTCTCGATATTTGGTTCAAAAATATATTTAGTAACTTTATTGTCGCCTGATTCGGCAACGACCTCTTTTACAGAAAGCGAAACTTTCTTATCGTCAATAGGTACCGCCATCCTGTCGGGTACTCTTACCTCGCCGTTGGCTTTTATAAAGACAATCTTGAGATATCGGCTGCCTTCTGTTCCAAGTATCTCGTATTGGCAATTATTTGAAGTCAGCGTAACTTCTGCAAGCACAGGCATACTTATCGTCAAGACAAGCAGTACCATGAGCCATCTGCAAACCTTGTAGAAAGGATGAGTAGACTTCTGATTCGTCACAGACCGAAGTGACGGGATTCGTGCCTGCACAGCACCGCTATGCGACCGAAGGACTGATGTAAAATTCTTCATATTGTTTCGGTTTTTATTGGTTTATATTGTGATGGAAAATCTCTGTCAGTATCAGGCTGAAACACACAGGTGTCTTCGGTTGCAAATTTACAAAAAAATCATCATAATGAATTGTACAAAAAAGGCTTTGAATAGCACAAAAGAGGCTTTTTGTATAGTACAAAACGTGCATAGGGTGTCGCATTCCCCATGAATGAGGCAATGCGACACCCTATGTGTTGATGAAAACTGAATTTCAGAAAATGATGAACGGCTTACTTGTTGAAAGCATAGTAGAAGCCATCGTTCATAGCCATACGGAGCTGGAACAAGCCATTGTCGTCGGCAGTGACATTCATCTTTGCGCCACTTGGCAGACAAGCCTGGATGCTGCCGTCCTCATTGAAGCTGAAGAGCTCGCGAATGTCGCCGTCCTTGCTGTACGACCAGCTCTTGTTCTTCTTGTTGAATACGAAGTAAGACTTCTCGCCGTCGGGGTCGGTTATCTCGTAACCATTCTTCAAAGTCTTGACAGCATACATGCGACCGTCCTTGCCCATCACGTCCTTGGTGGTTCCCACCTGTCCGATCACCTTCTCGCCTGTCCAGAACTCGATGGAGTTGAGCACGAAGAGGTCGGCTACAGAACATACAGCATAGGCTGGAGAGATGAGGATAAAGATAAGCTCGTTGACAAACTTGTTGTCTGTAGCTCGCTTGTTCCAGCTGAGAACTGAGTTGGTAAGGCCGAAAGAGCCGATGCATGAACTGAGAGTCAAGGCACCCACTGTGACTGCGATGACTGATTTGGTGAATGTTTTCTTCATCTTGTTAAAAAATTAATGTATGTTGATAATTGATTATAGTGTTTCCGGTTCTTGAAAAGCCCTAAAACTTGAAATGCCGTTTCAGCCAGCGGCTCATCATCTCGTAGGCACTCTCTTCCTCCTGATGCTGAGGCTCGGCAAAGGTGAGATGCTCGCCAGAGGCATCACCATGCTGGTCGGGGAAGATGATCATCAGATTGGTGCCTGAGAAGAAACGGGTCAACTCTTCGGGCAGACGCTCAAGGGCAGTCTTGTGAGAGACGGTTCCTTTGCGGGCTGTTACCACCACGAACATGTGGTCGGGAGCTATCTGTGAGGCTATCTGGGGCATCTCGTTCCAATGGTTCATGAGCGTATAGTCGGAACGGACCTCAGGGTAACGATTCTTGATAAACTCGTTGATGAGGGAGAGTGCCTCCATGCGACCATGAAACTGGATGCGGCAGTCGAGGTTGCGTGCCATGCGCGACAGTCGTTCTACCCAGCGATAAAAACCTGGCTCAAACTCTGCCCTCGAAGGAACAGCCACCTGTATGCGACGGATGGTGTTGAGGGGCTGGCGGATGCGTGCCATAATGATTTGGCGGCTGAGACCATTGAAGAGACTCTGGTGGAACTCGCCCCAGAACTTGGGTGAACGCTCGGGGTGCATGTGCATGCCGATGATGATCTCGGAACACTGAAACTCGTTGAAGGCGTGCTTGATGCCATTGGCGATGTTGGCGGCGATGCGCACCTGTGTCTGCGTGAGTACGTCGGTGGCTGCTGCTATCTGGCTGCAATGTTCGAGTAGGCGCTTGCCCTGCTCTTGCTTATAGCGCATATCCTTGTCTTCGTATACCACGTTGAGGCATACCAAACCGCGGTTTAGTTTCTGGTTTCTCACCAAGAAGGCAAGGCTCATCAGGTTGTCGGCGTATTCGGGATAGCGCACAGGGATGAGAATCTTCTCGTCGTTGGCGCTCTTCTCGTCTTCTGCCTCGGGCAGTTCCTTGTCTCTAAGGATAATCTTGCGCGAAGACCAGTCGGTGAGCAATGAGGAGATGATGCAGGTGCAGAGGATCATGATCACCACACCATTGAGCATATCGTCGTCGACGAGATAGGTGTTTTTGCCTACCAGAATGTTCATACCCACCATCACCATTGCGATACTGCCTGCCGCATGAGCAGAGGTGAGACCGAACATCATGTGACCAGACGACAGGGGCATGCGAAAACCTATGCAAGCTGCATAGGCGGCTATAGCCTTGCCCAATGTGCCGAAGAAAACGATGCAGAGCACCACCCAGAGAATATGACCGCCCTGGAAGAGCAGTCCCACATTGATCAGCATGCCCACGCCGATGAGGAAGTAGGGGATGAAGAGGGCGTTACCGATAAACTCGAGGCGATTCATCAGCGGTGATACGTGTGGGATATACCTATTTAATATAAGGCCCGCAAAGAAGGCTCCAAAGACTCCCTCTATGCCTACCATTTGTGACAGGGCGGCACTCATGAAAAGCATAGACATAACGAAGATAAACTGCATCACGGCATCGCTGTATCGGCGAAGAAACCATCGGGTGAGACGGGGTATGAGGAATATCATCACACTGCAATAAGCGGCAAACTTGGCTGCAAAGAGTACCCAGAAGAGTACGCCATCGTGCTCGGTGAACGAAGCCACCAAGCCTGCCAGCATGATGAGGGCGATGAGCAGCGAGAGCATGCTGGACCCCACACTCAGCGTGACGCTCGGCTTCTGCTGCAGACCATAGCGTGACACGATGGGGTAGGCGATGAGCGTATTCGAGGCCATGATGCAACTTAGCAATAGCGATGCCTTGGTGGAGTAACCTAAAAGAGAGATACTCATCCAGTAGGTAAGACCAAAGGGCACAAAGCACGTAAGCAAGCCGTAGGTAAGTAGCTTTGACTTGTTCTTCCTCATACCCTCCATGTCCATCTCTAATGCTGCCAGAAACATGATGTAGTATAGTCCCACCTTACCAAAGAGTTCGAAGGATGAGTCGCGTTCTAAGATGTTGAGCCCGTACTTTCCAATGAGAACTCCTGCCAACACCATGCCGATGATGTGCGGAATGCGGAGCTTACCCATGATGATTGGTGCAAAGAGAATGATAATCATCACTACGAAGAAAATCAGCGTAGGGTCGGTAATGGGGAAATATTGGGCTATGTTCAGCATAGGCATTCTGTTTTTTAAAAAAAAGAGTGGTTCTTAACATGAGCTGCATCACTCTTCTTATCATTTGAGTGCAAAAATAATAATAAATCTTGAATAAGCAAAGTCTTTTGCCTCCTTATCAATTATATGTGCAAAGATTTTTGTAAATTTGCACCCGGAAAGCAAACTTAAGATAGAAAGATAAGCCCTCTGTCTGCTGATGTTTCATCGTAAATATGAGTAGCGGCGATGGATGAATGATTTTGTGGGGAAATATGCGGAAAATCAGCAAAAAGTTTGGAAGATATCAGATAATTTATTATTTTTGCTGTGTTTAAAAATAAGCGTTATGAGATCCGTTCAAGATTATATAACAATCATTAGGCAGAATAGTTCCAAAATCACAAATGATTTTGGAATAAAGACTCTGCGTATATTTGGCTCTGTCTCACGAAATGAACAGACAGAACAAAGCGATTTGGATGTATGTGTGGAAACTGAAACTCCCAATCCTTTTTTGTTGGCAGACTTGAAAGAATTTTTAGAAGGCTTGTTCAAGTGTTCAGTAGATGTGGTGCGTATTCATAAAAATATGAGTCCTTTCTTTAAATCAAGAATAGAACGTGATGGAATTTATGCAATACGATAAAGATATAGCACTGGATATTCTTCACAGAGTACATACTTCTATAGAACATATAGAAGAGCGTTCGCAACCCTATAGCTGTGGTGATGATTTTCTTATGTCTTCAACAGGTGTTGCAATTCTCGATTCTATATGTATGCAATTCATAGCTATAGGAGAAAGTCTAAAAGGACTTGATAAGGTAACGAAAGGCAAACTCCTTTCAACTTATCCTGAGATAGATTGGAAGAATGTGAAAGGTTTACGTGATATTATAGCTCATCATTATTTTGAGGTTGATGCTGATCAGATTTGGTGGATAATAGAAAATGAGTTGCAACCTTTGAAAATGGCAATCTGCGAAATGATAGAATCTTTAAAAGTTAATGCTTGATGGGCTTGTCTGGTTTTTGTTGGGTTGTTTATTATATCTTGTAGCGACATTTCGATGGGATAGGTAAGGAGTTGAACGAATATTTTTCTCTTATTTTATGCAAAATAATGCAGAAATGTTAGCAAAAGTAATAAAAATGCAACAAAAAGCAATAATTTATGGGAATTTTTGCTTGAGATTGTAGAAAAAGTCTTACCTTTGCAGCGGATTTGAGAGGATAAGCGTTAGTAAACCCAAGATGAGAAATCATCATGTAGGAAAGGAGCATTCTTTTCTTTTCCAAAAGATTCACTTTAAACAACTTTTAAAAAGATTCGATTATGAAAGTAGCAATTGTTGGTGCAAGCGGTGCAGTAGGTCAGGAATTCCTGCGTATCCTTGCTGAGAGAAATTTCCCAATGGATGATTTGGTGTTGTTTGGCTCTGAGCGTTCTGCTGGACGAAAATACAACTTCAAGGGAAAGGACTATGAAGTCAAACTTTTGCAGCATAACGATGACTTTAAAGATGTCGATATTGCTTTCACATCTGCTGGTGGTGGTACTTCTGAGGTATTTGCAGAGACCATTACTAAGTATGGTGCTGTCATGATAGATAACTCAAGTGCATTCCGTATGTGCGACGATGTGCCATTGGTAGTGCCTGAGGTAAATGCCGAAGATGCTCTGAACCGTCCACGCAACATCATCGCCAATCCTAACTGCACCACCATCATGATGGTAGTGGTATTGAAGCCTATCGACGACCTGAGCCACATCAAGAAGATTCATATTTCTTCTTACCAGAGTGCTTCGGGTGCTGGTGCTGCAGCCATGGCTGAGCTTGAGCAGCAGTATAAGGACATCATCGAGACTGGCAAGACAGACCATATCAACAAGTTCCCACATCAGTTGGCATACAATGTCATTCCTCAGATAGACAAGATGACTCCTAACGACTATACCAAGGAGGAGATGAAGATGTACAACGAGACTCGTAAAATCATGCACTCGGATGTTCGCACCAGTGCCACTTGTGTACGTGTTTCCTCACTTCGTTCTCACTCAGAGAGCGTATGGTTCGAGACCGAGAAGCCATTGGCTGTAGAGGATATCCGCAAGGCTTTGGAGGCTGCTCCTGGCGTAACCGTAAAGGACGATGCACAAAACTATGTTTACCCTATGCCTCTTGAGAGTGCTGGTAAGGATGATGTCTATGTAGGCCGTATCCGTAAGGATCTCGCCGATGACAACGGCAATACTTTGTGGCTCACTGGCGACCAGATACGTAAGGGTGCTGCGCTCAATGCCGTTCAGATCGCTGAGTATCTGATCAAAGTAGGAAATGTAAAGTAAATATATGCTTGAAAGATTTCAACGCTTGCTTCGGGATATGAACCGAGGCATCTATGAGAAAGAAACAGAAATATCGCTCTCGCTCCTTGCCGCTCTGGCAGGCGAGAGCGTTATTCTTTTAGGTCCACCGGGCGTGGCCAAGAGTATGGTGGCGCGACAGCTGAAGACTGCCTTTAGAGATGCTCGTAGTTTTGAGTACCTGATGTCTCGCTTCTCTACGCCAGATGAAATTTTCGGTCCTGTGAGTATTCAGAAGTTAAAGTCATCTGATACTTATGAACGTGCAGTGGAGGGCTATCTTCCTACTGCCGATGTCGTGTTCCTCGACGAGATATGGAAGGCGGGACCTGCCATACAGAATACGCTCCTCACGGTGATCAATGAGAAAATCTTTCGCAATGGTAATCGGGAGATGCGCCTTCCGCTGAAACTCCTCGTGGCAGCCAGCAACGAGTTGCCTGCTAAGGGGGAGGGACTGGAGGCACTCTGGGACCGATTTGTCATCCGCATAGAGAGTCGCCCCATTCGACAGGAAAAGAACTTCCGCAGCATGCTGCTGGAGGTGGAGAATCTTTCGGAGGTGAAGAGTGAAGAACAGAGTTCGGCTGCCGAAGGTGAGGCCAATTCGAATGTTATTACTGCTGAAGAGTATGCAGAATGGTCGGAGAATATCAATAAGATAGGAGTGAAGGAGGATGTGCTCGATGTCATTTCCGTCGTTCGTAAATCATTGAGAACTGTGAATGTGGATGAAGCTGCTGAGCGCAGAAATATCTATGTGAGCGATCGTCGCTGGAAGAACATCATGCGTCTGCTTCGCACCTCTGCCTTTATGCAAGATCGGGCGGAAGTGGCGGTCTGCGATCTTCTTCCCATCTACCATTGTCTATGGCAAGAGCCGGAGGAGAGAGATGCCATCCGTACCCTCGTGATCCGTGCGCTCTTTGCATCTCATGCCGACAAGTTGGTGGAGATGAAGAATGCCCTTGCCGAGGACATCAAGTATCATCGTATTCGTAAGAGTCCAGATGAGGGTAGAGACTATGAGGGTGAGATCGAGAAACTCTCCGATAGTCTTAGTTTGTTGGAAAGACGTTTGGGTGAGAATCTCTTTGTATCGTCTGATGATAAGAATGAGGTCTCAGCTTATCTTCGTGACTTCTATAAAGAACTTGCCTTTACTCGCCAGGACACGATGAAACTATATGAGGAGTAGAGTAGGTGGAATAATTTATACTTGCGTTCCCAAATCCAGCTACTTTGCCATACCATGAGCGTAAACTTTCCGCTCCTTGTTCTTTGCTGCATTTTTGTGAGATAATCATTCTCATCCTCCATAAACCTGCAGACTAAATCCATAAAGGATAGGCTAAAAAGTTTTCATCAACACTTCTCTTAGGTCGTCGCTCGTGGCAAGTCCGAGTTTCTTACGTATATGTATTCTCACCGAACTGATGTTGTTGGGTGTTTTGTTGAGTATTGAGGCTATTTCATAAATAGTCTTGCCACCGATAATCAATCGGCACACCTCCTGCTCAGTAGGCGTCAACGTGGGCAATACAGACGATATATCGGCACGTTGCATTCGTCGATGTGCCATTCGGTGCTCCACAGCCCTGATAAGGTTGGCTTCGGTGCACTCGTCGAGACGGTCGAAGAAGTCGGTGATGTCCTTGTCACTCTGCACTCCTCGTCCCAGCTGTATATAGGCAAGCAGCTCGGTCTTAGTCATGTGGAAGGTGGCAAGCACTCGGTTAATCGTAGTGTGATAGTCGGCATTTTCGCATTGCATACCTCGTATGCCTCGTCTTATCATTTCGCCCAGCACACACGTGAACATCTCCACAACGACGAATATCACTACTATCTGTTCATTAAATCCTCCGTCGGTGTATAGATAAGCAAATACGATTGTGGCAATACTTATTGTGGCTATTATCGTTGGTATATGTCTGACGACAGCCATAACAAGATAGATGATGAGGGCGAGCGAAATAATCTGGTTGAAAATGATGGTTTGGTCAAACCCCTCTGGACGCTCTATAGCCATATACACTATGCGGGCACTGCCTGTCAGCTGTGTCAACAATCCAAACGTGGATATAGCTATCTTCAACGACATGTGATGCGTCATATACAAAACCAATAGCACCACTGTCATCAACCACATCACAGCCGATATGACATAGAGTATGTTGCTGCCACGTCCCACAAGTCCGGCAATGTGCATAGGCACACCAGCCACTATCACCGACAATGTGAGCGTCAAGAAGGTGATAAGACATAAACGTTGCTGCCAATTATGACTACGACTGTCAAGAAATCTGATTAGTTGTTTTAAAAGTTTAGATTTCATTGTTTTCTGATTTTTATCGCTACAAAGGTTGCATTTTTTAGTGATTTTACGCCTTTTTACCCCACTTTTTACGCCTCTTTACGTTATTTTACGGTTATGTGCTTTTTGCCTTAATACTATTTTAAACTAATTTTGCTGCTTGTAGAACAATAAAATCAACAAATATGAAGAAAACCATTAACTCTAAACACATCGGCAGCATGGTTGTCTATACGCTGCTTTCGCTATTTTTGTGCATGGCTGGTGTTGACAACGCATCAGCCGCAGAACAACTCAACCCAGTTGTCAAAATCGACAATACGTCCTATACAAGCAGTGGCACGGAGGTGACGCTTAGGTTATGGATGTTCAACGATTCTAATCCAACCACTAATTACAGTGCCCGTTTTACTGGCGATGTAAATCTCTACGTCGACGACCAAGTGCTAATTAAACTTAACAGCATCTGGTCTTCGATAGCTGGTGCTACAAGAGCAAACATCTTCACAGCTTTTACCGATAATCATGTAGATATTAATCTTGATGGCACAAACGTTGGCACGGCACAATTCAACAATCTTCAGTATGGACAGACATGCCCAGACAACAGCAACAAGACAGAAAAGGTATGGTATACCGTTGACCTTAAGCTCTCCTTCAACAAGTCATTCTCCTATTATGGCCATAAGATTACGGTGAAGGGCAAATGGCAAGACAAGAGTAGCGGCTCTTTAGTAGAAAAGGACGTGGCTCTCGACAACGACATCAACGGCTTCGTTCGTCCTGTCAATTTGAAGGCACAGCCTTCTGGCGACAACATGGTGTTCTCATGGGAACAGCAAGGCTATAATTCGTCTGCGTCTACCGACGGCAAGTGGGTGGTATACAAATGCGAAGGCGACAATAATGTCAAGCTGGGCGAGGTGGCTGCAAATGAGCAATCACTCAGCATTGCGAAGAAACAGTATAGTTGTTCGAAAGATTACATTATGACATTCCTCCCAGATGCATGTAAAGGGGCTGAGACAGTTTGCGGTCTTAATACTTCGATTGGTGGTAAAACTCATCTGATAAATGCCGATGACATCTGTCAAATGTGTGGACATAGTTTCTTCCGTTACCAAACATCCGATGGCAATAAGGTGGATATATCTGGCAAAGATTTTGGTGCCAAGGTTGTGTCGCATAAGGTTATTGATAGTGAGTGCGTGATAGAGTTTGACGCTCCGATTACACAAATTCCTAAGAGTGCTTTCAAAGATTCGAAGATTACAGGCGAACTACGCATACCAAATACCGTGACTTCTATTGGAAGGTGGGCTTTCTATTATTGTTCTGAACTTACGGGGACTTTGAATTTACCAAACTCAGTAACAACTATAGAAGAGCAAGCTTTCCGTAATTGCTCTGGATTAACAGATCTTAAGCTGCCAAATAACTTGAATAAAATAGGTATTTATGCTTTTAAAGATTGTAAAAACCTAACAGGTGAACTTATAATTCCTAATTCAGTAAAAGAGATTGGCGATTGGGCATTTCATTCATGTGTAAATCTTAATAAAGAATCGTCACAAGTGACATTGCCTAAATCATTAAAAAAGATAGGTCAGAATATGTTCCAGGACTGTGAACATATTAAAACATTCATTTTTCAATCATTGCCTGAAGGCATTATTAAAACAAGTGTGAATAAAAATGTCAGCCTTAGCGACGACTCCTATATAATTAATGAGTTTGGTTATATCTGGGACAAATTCCAAAAAATATCCTACACCCGCACGATGACAAACGAATGGGGTACACTCGTGTTGCCTTTCTACTTTACGCTGACTGGTGATGAGCTATACAGTCTCTACACCATTGAAAAGGTATCTGGCGACGAACTTGTACTGCGCCGCATTGAAGGAAAAGTGGATGCTGGGACTCCATGCGTGGTAAAGCGAAACAGCAACGAAACAGAGTTGAGCTTTAAGGCAGATAATCCGAATGATAAGGTGCCTCTTACAATAAATGCTCAAACAGTAGGCGACATGACATTCCGCGGCACTTACTGGACTGAGGAAGTCAACAGCGGATATGTGATATCAAAGGGCAGCTTCTGGAATGTAGAGGAACTGAAGAAGTCAGAATTGGGGAATGCCGTCAAGGTTCATCCGTTCCGCGCTTGGCTCGACGGCACTTCTGCCAACGCCCCTGCCCAGCTCAGCATGCGCATCGACGGCTCTGCTACTGGCATCGACGCTGTTGATGCCCTCAACGATGCCGAGGCAGAATACTACGACCTCAGCGGCAATCGCCTCGACGCACCACAGAATGGCGTGAATATCGTGCGCATGAAGTCGGGAAAGACAAAGAAGATAATCATCAAATAACAGAACTATTGAAAGTTAAATCAATAAACATCATTCAAGTTTCGCAAGCGGGAATTTAAGTGAATTTAAAGAAGTTAGAGGGAAGTGAAGGGACAATAGTATTAAGGATTCACCCCCAAAAAGCCGTTGTCTTTTAACTTCCCGAACGACTGAAAGGAGTGATAACTTCCCTTAACTTCTATAACTTCTCCCAAATGCGAAATTTGCTGCTGGATTGAAAGAATTGTCATGGAGGTGGTGGCATTTTGAGATAAAAGAATTATCTTTGCAACATATTAAGAAAAGAAGATATGATTGAACAACAGAATTTGACTCCCGAGTTGGAGGGGCGTGTGCAGCAGGCGGTGGATAATTTCATGCAAGGCTATGGCTGCTGCCAGTCGGTGGTGGCTGCCTTTGCCGACCTCTATGGGCTTGACGAAACAATGGCAAAACGTATCGGTGCTGGCTTCGGTGGTGGAGTAGGCAGAATGCGCATGATGTGTGGTGCTGTTTCGGGCATTGTCGTGCTGGTGGGGCTGGACTGTGGACAGACCGAAGGCGATGACCGCGAAGGAAAGTCGGCATGCTACAAGGTAGTGCAGGAACTGTTGGCTCAGTCGAAGGAGCAGAATGGTAGCATCATCTGTGCCGAGATCTTGGGACTGAAAGGGCATGAGAAAGCTCAGTCGAGCTATGTCGCCTCTGCTCGTACTGCCGAATATTACAAGTCGCGCCCCTGCGCTGCCAAAGTGGAGAGCGCAGCCAGAATCTTTGCCGAATATCTGATGGCGAAGGGATAAAATAAAACATGAACTACCAAAAGAATAAGGACTTTGTCGAGGCCCAGTATTACCTGAAGATGCTGGACGATTTCTGTAAGACAGGACGGGTGATAATGCCTGAACTGCCAGCACAGGTGATGCCCTGGAGCACGAGGGAAGACCCCCTGAAAGATTATCTCGTTCGACTCTTCACCCTGAAGGTAACGATTGCCACAGGTGAGGAGGTGCAGAAGTTCGTGCGCCAGGTGGTGAACAGCAAAATCAAGGCAAAGGTGTTCTACGACTGCGTGGGCAAGTTTGTAGTGGAGTGTGTGCATCACATCCGTTTTCAGCGGCAGCGTGTCTGGACTGCCTTTCATCGTGCAGAAGATGTGTTGTCGTGGACCAACTTTAAGCGTATGGATGAGCAGGTGTGGCATCCCTTGCTCAATCAGTTGGAGCAGGAATATGGTGCCGATGGTTTTGACAAGCCTTTCTTCGTGCTTCTTTTTCGAGGTGAGGGAGCATCGAAGAACGAGAATTGGGAACGCCTTGTGAGAGACTGGAAAGACTGTATCGAGAGACAGACGCTTGACAAACTGAAGGACTTCATCGCCATCAGACAGAGCCATTTTGAGAACGGACTCATCAGGATGATGGATCAGGTGACCCGTAACATCGTGGCCAAGGGGGTGTCAGAAAGTAGGGCTGTACAGGCTTGGGAACTGATGTCGGGTGGATGGACCGAGACAGAGTTTGAACGCAGACTGAACCAGATGAAGATACAAGACCGCTATCCCGAAATCAAGGAGATAGTGGCAAAGATGGGACGTGTGGCAGACGCCAATGGTAAGGAACGGCTCGCTATAGCTTCGGGCATAGACATGAAGATGGAGCACTCAGCTGGTAGCGACATAGAGGGCATCACCGTGGGCGACGATCTCAACTCGCTTCTTCCGCTCGAGCTTGCCCAATACAGCGATGAAGACATTGAGGGCCTTTTTATTTATAAGTATCGCACACGTAGGTTGCAGACCTTCCGCTATAAGAGTGAGATGGCGAAGCCTTCGCGCAAGTTGGGCTTCACTTACGCCTCGCGCAAGGGCCCCATGATCGTATGCCTCGACACTTCGGCAAGTATGTATGGCACGCCTGAGAGAATTTCATCCACGCTTATCTCCCTGCTCGAAGAGACTGCAGAGGACTTGGAACGTGACTGTTATCTCATAGATTTCTCGGTCAATATCCATGCCATCGACTTGATGGAGAAACGTCGCCTTAACCGTTTGCGCAAGTTGGGATTGCAGATTCCACAGCAGTCGGATGAGCCTGATATGGAGAAATCGCAACGCCAGTCAAGGGCTTCTCATCTTCCCTTTATTGGCGGGGGGACGAATGCACGCAAGATGATGGAAGAAATGTTCGCTCTGCTCGATAATGACGGTTTGCGTTATGTCAATGCTGATGTGCTGTGGATTACAGACTTTATGATTCCGGAGCCTCCCCGTATGCTGCTCGATAAGTTCATGGAATATCGTGATACAGGCACTCGCTTTTATGGCATCTGTATCGTACACGAACAAGACAAGGCCGATAATAATTCTTGGAAGCCTTACTTTCATCACATCTACACCATCACTTATCGACCTGTGAGGAGATATTAGATGATTCTGCTTTAGCATGTTCCGAAGTAATAGTAGTTGAGGGAGTGAACACTTCTCTTTACTACTTTAACTTCCCAAACTTCCCAAACTTCCCAACTTCCCAACATTCAACATTTCACACTTCACAATGGGCGGGCAAGATGCCACGCCCTCCCCAGTGCCTTCCAGCTTATAAGCAACACCAACAAGTCTGCACTGGGAGGGCAGCGCTTCCAGCCTGCCCATAAAAAATGTCCCAACCTCTAACAATTAACATGAGTCATTAGACATTTGCAACCGAAGGGAGTGAACACTTCATAACTTCCCTTTCTCTCCTGGAAAATGGAAAATTCAAGGGGTTAAGCTACATTGCTAAAAATCCCGGCAAGAGAATAGCTGCATGCTATCTCCTGCCGGGATTTATTATTTTATGAATCAATCTTTCCCTATTTATGCTTCTGGTAATAAGCAATGCCACGCTTTACATTTTCCTTTACTGCTTTGCTGGAGAAGGTGGCACCCGTAACGCCATCTACCTGGACAGTAGCCGCCTTGCTGGCTTTCATGCCTTTCCATTTGTTGAGCAAACCCTGTTTTACTTTATTGAAGTAGTTGGGAGTCTCCTTGTTGGCAAGCGGCTTAATCTCTACTATTTTTCCTTTCTTGATATAGATAGAAAGGGGCGTATTGCCACGAAATCCTTTTACGTCTTTACACAGCGTGGTGGTATTGATGATGTAAGTACCATCAGCTTCCTTGGTCATTACCTCAGAGTGTGAGCTTCTGGTTGTTGCAATCATGCTGCTAACCATTCCCATACTTAATATTGCTGCTAAAATCAATGTTCTTTTCTTCATAACTGTATTTTTAGATCCTTGATAATATTGTGCAAAATTACAAAATAATTCAGTAACAGACAAAGTCGCTTCCAAAAATCATCATTTTTAGGTATTCCCTATTTCGGTATTCCGTAGGTAATCTTCTTGGTATCCCACTTATCTTTTGGCTGCTCCGGCTCGTCAGGATAACCGATGATGATACCATTCAGATGGTCTTGGTATGATCGAGTTTCACCCCATCATTCGTGATGTTCCAGAAGG
>ERZ1026892.708-NODE-708-length-15224-cov-12.809480_pt1 | contig 15224 bp, 16 predicted proteins | sample MGYA00380176_ERZ1026892 | MGnify/ENA primary metagenome ERZ1026892 (study PRJEB33269, sample SAMEA4719812) | human gut metagenome | biome: human-associated habitat; feature: organic feature; material: feces | place: Cameroon | collected 2013-10 ... | reverse complement strand
AACGCGCGTCTTCAATGATACCTTCATTGTTGACTTTAATCTGCAACTTCATCACATCGCCACAGGCCGGCGCGCCGACCATACCGCTGCCGACGCTCTCGTCGCTGTTGTCGAAGGAACCTACGTTACGTGGGTTCTCGTAATGATCGATTACTTTTTCGCTGTAAGCCATGATGTATTCTCCTTATCGATGCCCTAAATAATTCGAGTTGCAGGAAGGCGGCAAGGGAGCGAATCCCCAGGAACGTACACAAGTACGTGACTGGGGTGAGCGAGCGCGGCCAACGCATCTGCAACTTGAAGTATGACGGGCATACCGATTAATGATGTGACCATTCAATACTGTTCAGATCCACGCCCTGCTTGAACATTTCCCACAGTGGAGAAAGATCGCGCAGACGGCCAATGGCGTTACGAACCAGATTGATGGTGTAGTCAATCTCTTCTTCGGTAGTGAAACGACCTAAAGAGAAACGAATGGAGCTATGCGCCAGCTCATCGGTCATGCCCAGCGCGCGCAGCACGTAGGATGGCTCGAGGCTTGCGGAAGTACATGCGGAACCGGAGGAAACCGCCAGGTCTTTCAGCGCCATAATCAGGGATTCGCCTTCAACGTAGTTAAAGCTCACGTTGAGGATGTTCGGAGCGCCCTGCTCAAGGTCACCGTTCAGGTAGACCTCTTCCATATCTTTCACGCCGTTCCACAGACGGTTACGCAGACCGCGCAGACGGGCCATTTCGGTCTCCATCTCTTCTTTCGCGATACGGTAAGCTTCGCCCATGCCGACGATCTGATGAACTGGCAGGGTGCCGGAACGCATGCCGCGCTCGTGACCGCCGCCGTGCATCTGCGCTTCGATACGGATACGCGGTTTACGACGCACGTACAGCGCGCCGATACCTTTCGGGCCGTAGATTTTGTGGCCGGAGAAGGACATCAGGTCAACTTTCAGCTGGCTCAGGTCGATAGGCAGTTTGCCCACGCTCTGGGTCGCGTCAACGTGATAGATGATGCCGCGCGCACGGCACATTTCGCCGATGGTCGCGATATCCTGCACCACGCCGATTTCGTTGTTCACGTGCATGATGGAGACGAGGATGGTGTCGTCACGCATCGCCGCTTCGAGCTCTTTGAGATCGATAATGCCGTTGCGCTGCGGGGCGAGGTAGGTGACTTCAAACCCTTCGCGCTCGAGCTGACGACAGGTGTCCAGCACGGCTTTGTGTTCGGTTTTGCTGGTGATGATGTGCTTGCCTTTTTTCTGATAAAAGTTGGCTGCACCTTTAATCGCCAGGTTGTCGGATTCCGTTGCGCCGGAAGTAAAGACGATCTCACGCGGATCGGCGCCCACGAGGTCGGCAATCTGATTACGGGCGATATCTACCGCCTCTTCAGCCTGCCAGCCGAAACGGTGTGAACGAGAGGCCGGGTTACCAAAGGTCCCGTCCAGGGTCAGAAACTGCATCATTTTCTCGGCAACACGCGGGTCCACCGGCGTGGTTGCGGAGTAGTCGAGATAAATCGGTAATTTCATTGCTCTTTAACTCCGTACATCACTCAATGCAAGGAGTCAGGCAACCGGCTGGATGTACGACCGCTTGACGGGAGACTTTCCCGGCCTGACTCTGAAATCTCATTGTTATCTATAACTCGCTCTGCGCATCACGCAGCAGAGCGGTTGGATTATGCGCGTAACTTAACGTCGATTGCGTCTTGTACGCGAGTCGTGCGGGAGGTGTCGTGCGAGTGCTGACGGCCGGACACGTCCAGAACTTCCTGGTTGTTTACCAGTTCACCAAGGGTGATGTTGTTCAGGAAACCGGTCAGACGGTCACTCAGATCGCGCCACAGAGCGTGGGTCAAACATTTATCGCCGCCCTGGCAGCCACCTTTCCCCTGGCAGCGGGTCGCGTCAACGGACTCGTCCACTGCGCTAATCACTTCGCCTACGGCGATATGGTTTGCTTCTTTACCCAGCAGATAACCGCCGCCTGGACCACGTACGCTGGACACTAAGCCATTTTTACGCAGACGGGAGAACAGCTGCTCCAGATAGGAGAGTGAAATTCCCTGACGTTCAGAAATATCAGCCAACGGCACCGGGCCCGCTTCGGAGTTGAGTGCAACGTCCAGCATCGCGGTCACGGCATAACGCCCTTTAGATGTCAGTCTCATGTCTTACTTAACCTCAAACTCGCCCCTGCCCGGGGTTTTTAATAATAGTGTGGGTATTGCATAGCAGGAGCAAGTCTGACATTCCCGACTAAATCAGTCAACTATTTACTTGAGTGATTTAGTCGGGTATTTGACGTTCCGTGCGGTATTGATCTGCCGGATGGCGCTTCGCTTATCCGGCCTACCGGCCGCTCGAGTTGTAGGCCGGATAAGCGAAGCGCCATCCGGCGTTTACGCGATTACTTGCCTTTGTTCTGCTGCTCAATAGAGGCCAGAATCCCACGCAGGATGTTCAGCTCCTGGCTTTCCGGACGCGCGCGGGTGAACAGACGACGCAGCTTGTTCATCACCTGCCCCGGATGGTTCTCACGGATAAAGCCGGTGGACAGCAGCGTCTGCTCCAGGTGGCCGTAGAAACGTTCGAGATCGTCTACCAGCGGGTATGGCGTCTCTTCGTGTTCGACCTTCGGCTCAGCGCTTTCCTGCGCGGCCAGCCACGCCATGCGCACTTCATAAGAAATCACCTGCACGGCCATTGCCAGGTTCAGCGAGCTGTATTCCGGGTTCGCGGAAATCGCCACATGGTAGTGGCATTTCTGCAGTTCTTCGTTAGTCAGACCCACACGCTCACGACCAAACACCAGCGCGACCGGCGCGTGTTCAGCTTCAGAGACGCTTTTCAGGCCGCATTCACGCGGGTCGAGCATCGGCCACGGCAGAGTGCGGGAACGCGCGCTGGTGCCGACCACCAGGCTGCAACCGGCCAGCGCTTCGTCAAGGGTATCGACGATCTGCGCGCTGCCAATCACATCGCTGGCGCCTGCCGCCAGGGCGATGGCCTGGGAGTCCGGTTTCACCAGCGGATTAACCAGCCACAGGTTAGTTAAGCCCATGGTTTTCATAGCGCGGGCAACGGAGCCCATATTGCCGGTATGGGAGGTTTCGACCAGCACGATTCGGATATTTTGCAGCATTGTCATTCTTCGTCTAAAGATTATTCGGCCATATTACCATAAAGCTGAGACAGAATCCGAATTCGCTGCTATGATATGCGCCGTTTTCCCCGTTCTTTAACATCCAGTGAGAGTAACCTGATGCATCCGATGCTGAACATCGCCGTGCGCGCAGCGCGCAAGGCGGGTAACCTGATTGCCAAAAACTACGAAACGCCAGAAGCTGTTGAAGCGAGCCAGAAAGGCAGCAACGATTTCGTGACCAACGTTGATAAAGCTGCCGAAGCGGTGATTATCGACACCATTCGCAAATCTTACCCGCAACACACCATCATCACCGAAGAAAGCGGTGAACATGTTGGCGAAGATCTGGATGTACAATGGGTTATCGATCCGCTGGATGGCACCACCAACTTCATCAAACGTCTGCCACACTTCTCTGTTTCTATTGCCGTACGCATTAAAGGCCGTACCGAAGTGGCCGTCGTTTACGATCCGATGCGTAACGAACTGTTCACCGCCACTCGCGGCCAGGGCGCACAGCTCAACGGTTATCGTCTGCGCGGCAGCTCTGCCCGCGATCTGGATGGCACCATTATCGCCACCGGTTTCCCGTTCAAAGCCAAGCAGCACGCGACCGCTTACATGAACATCCTCGGCAATATGTTTACCGAATGCGCGGACTTCCGCCGTTCCGGTTCCGCTGCGCTGGATCTGGCCTACCTGGCCGCTGCGCGCGTTGACGGTTACTTCGAAATCGGCCTGAAGCCGTGGGACTTTGCAGCGGGCGAGCTGATCGCACGTGAAGCGGGCGCGCTGGTTTGCGATTTCGTTGGCGGTCATAACTACATGATGACAGGTAACATCGTTGCGGGTAACCCACGCGTGGTCAAAGCCATGCTGGCAAACATGCGCGACGAACTGAGCGAAGCGCTGAAGCGCTAAGTTTATACAGCAAGTCATTAAGAAGCCCGTTCGCGGGCTTCTTTTTTATCTCCCTTCCCCAGAATTATCTCTATTCCCGTTGCCGCCCAATCCATCGTCTATACTTAGCCTTTTGTTAGCCAAAAGGAGAACGAGCATGACAATTCACAAGCACGGCTCAGCGCACTGGTCAGGTGATATCAAACGCGGAAAAGGAACGGTCTCTACCGAAAGTGGCGTTCTTAACCAGCAGCCTTATGGCTTTAATACCCGTTTTGAAGGTGTAAAAGGAACTAACCCGGAAGAGCTGATTGGCGCGGCTCATGCGGCCTGTTTTTCGATGGCGTTATCATTGATGCTCGGCGAAGCAGGTTATACCGCAGATGCCATTGATACCACGGCGGACGTCTCGTTGGATAAAACCGACGGTGGCTTTGCCATTACCAAAATCGCGCTGCAAAGTAAGGTGGCGGTCCCGGGTATCGACGCGCAACAGTTCGATGGCATCATCCACAAAGCCAAAGCCGGTTGCCCGGTATCACAGCTGTTAAAAGCGGAAATCACGCTGGACTATACCTTGAACTAACGCTTAAACCGCTGATTCTGGCGCCTCTGATAAAAGAGGCGCAGATGAGGTATGCCACACAAGAACAGCCCTCAATGCCATGTTTTCGGGCTCAGACCGTTTTATGCCCCCTCGACGTTAACGCTAAAACGGCCTCAGCCCCCTGCCCACCGGCACCGCGCTCAGCCACATCACCGCCGCCGCGGCAATCAGAATGACGCCGCCCGCTAACGCCAGCGTCGTCCAGCCCACCTGCCGCCACAGCACCGGCGTTTTATTACCGCTCAGCTTCACGGCCAGCGAGCGAAAACCGTGAACCAGCAGCGCCAGCGACGAGATAGTGAGTGACGTCCCTGCCGCCATCGCCAGCGCCGAAGCAACGCCCCAGCCAAATACGCCGATCACTTTACTGAACAGCAGTACCATAATCGCGCCGGAACACGGACGCATTCCCATAGAGAGAATAATCATCAGCCAGGCACGCCAGTCGTCTCCCTGTGCCAGCTGTTCAGAATTCGGTAAATGTTGATGGCCACAGCCGCAACCATCATGATGTTCATGATGCGGTGTGAAGGCAGTAAATGTGGGTTTTCGCAGCAACGCGCGCAGCTTTTTCAGCGCCCGCCAGCACAGCAGCAGCCCAAGGACGCCCACCAACGCGTAACTGCCCTTCTCCAGCCAGAAGCTGCTGAGATGCAGCTGGCGCGCAGGAAGCTGTAGCACGGTGAGCACGATAATCACCAGCCCAATCGCCACCACGCCCTGTAATAATGAGGAGGCCAGCGTCAGACCAATGCTCGACTTGAGTTTCGACGGATGGGTTGCCAGCCAGGTGGTAATCACCACTTTGCCATGCCCCGGCCCCAGCGCGTGGAGCACGCCGTAGGCAAAGCTGAAGAGTAGCAACGCGCCGCCGGCCTGTGTGGGGTTGTCGGCAACCGCTTTCAGTAGACCGCTCATCTGCTGGTTAACGTCGCGCTGCCAGATAACGCTTTTCAGCATCACCTGCGGCCACGCCTGCCACAGCCACGCCAGCCCTACGGCGGCGGCCACGAGAAACAGCGCCAGCGGCCAGAGCGAAACCCAGCGGCGCGCCGGACGGCGTCGGTTAACGGAAATTACTGACATTGTACGGTCACCTTCTGGGCAAACTGTTTCCCCAATTCCATGTCCTCCTCCGGTGCGTCTTCTTTATCGAGCGACTGGGCGTAGGAGAGCATCTGTTCATTCGGCTGCGGCGTGTGCACGCTAACGTTGCACGCGCCTTTAAAATCAGCGGCAAACGCCACGTCGCCGTCTTTTTCATAGCTCATATCAACATAATAGGTCGGGTCAAAGGTGGAGAACGTATAGGTCTGCCCCGCCAGCGGTTGTGGCGAGGCCAGCGGCAACGTGAAGGTCAATACCGCCTGATGCCCCTCACGCGCCAGACCGTAATCTTTGGGCAGATTGTCAAACTTCACCTTTTTGCCGTTATGCCAGAACTCGGTGAAGTAGTGCTGCCCCAGCACGTTGGCCATCACTTCCGCCGCCAGTTTTTTCCACACCTCATCGCCGGGCTTTGCATTACCCGCGTCGTACAGCAGGTCAGCCGAGGTGAGCTCATCCATCACCCAGCGCATTTTCATGCCGGTCAGCGCGCCATCGCTCACCACCAATTGATTGGTGATGGTGATAAAACTGTGCGGATGTGCCCTGGCGTTTAATGATAAAAACGCAAGAAACACCATAACCGCGCATTGTTTCACTCTCTTCATCCGTTCCTCAGTGAAAAATTCTGTGAGCGTTACCAGCATTCCTTAGCGAAAGCCCCGTGGTTGCCGCTATCTTTTGTCTATCCTTAATCCAGGTTACCCACAGCTGGATATAGCAGATGATGACCGTACTCGAACCCCCATCTGTGCTTTCCAGTCCCCAGCGCCGCTGCCAGGCGCTGTTAATGCTGTATCTCCCAGGGCACACCATCACGGCGGAATACATTGGCATGATAAATAATGTCGATGTTTCAACCGCCCGGCAAGATATCGTTGAGGCCGGAGAGGAGATTGAGCGTTACCATCGTCTGGCAATCGCCACTCAGGCGGATGGCAGCTATCGGATTGAAGGCACCACCCTCGACCTGCGCCTGTGCCTGCTGCACTGGCTGCGCCGTGCGCTGCGTCTGTGCCCGCAGTTCGTCGCCAACCATTTTACACCGGCTATCAAAACGCAGCTGAAACAGCTGAAAATTGCCCGCACGCTGTATGATGAAACCAACCTCCAGGCGCTGGTTAACCGCTGCGCCCGCAGCCTACAGCGTGAGTTTGAATACCGGGACGGGCAGTTTTTACGTCTGTATTTACAATACTGCCTGCTGCAACATCACCAGGGTGTCAGCCCCCAGTTCACTCTGTTGCAAAGCGCCTGGACCCAGTCGACCGACGAATACCAGATGGCGGCGGACATCGTGCGCCACTGGCAGCGGCGGGTCATGCAGACGCCTAATCCTGGTGAACAGCATTTCCTCGCCCTGCTCTTTATGCTGTTGAAAATACCCAACCCGCACGACGAAGGCCGTCAGCAGGATCAGCAGTTACATCTGGCGGTTGCTCATTTGGTTGAGCGTTTCCAGCAGATTGCCGGATGCCGCTTTACCGACGAACGCGGGCTGCACAACCAGCTTTATATCCATCTGGCCCAGGCGCTTAACCGCTGTGTGTTCGCGATCGGGATCGATCATCATCTACCGGAAGAGATCCATCGTCTCTATCCGCGTTTAATCCGCACCACCCGCAGCGCGCTGGCCGATTTTGAAACGCGCTACGCCTTACGCTTCAGCGACGATGAAGCGGCCCTCATTGCCGTCATTTTTGGCGCGGGATTGATGCAGGAGAGTGAGCTACATGAAAAACAGGTGGTATTACTGACCGGCGATAACCCGGCGCTGGAACAGGAGATCGAACAGCAACTGCGGGAGTTGACCCTGCTGCCGCTCAATGTGAAGTATCTGGCGGCACATATCTTCCAGAAAGAAGGCGCGCCGAAAGACAGTACGCTGGTGATATCGCCTTACGCGATTGTGTTGCCGTTGTTTTCGCCGCCGCTGATCCACGCCGAGCAGTCGCTCAGCGAACATCAGCAGCAGCGAATCTGCCAGATCCTCGAAACCTAGCGGACGACGGCTTTTGGCCGCAGCACCAGCGCAGGCAGGGCCACCAGCGCCATCACCCAGAACAGCCCCTGATGCAGATGCTGATAGAGGAAGCCCGCGAACATGGTCATTACCGCAATGCTGCCGCCCATTGCCACCGCGGAGTAGACCGCCTGCAGGCGAATCACTTCACTGCCCTGGCGTGCAGCAATGTAGCGCATGGCCGCCAGATGGCAGACAGTGAAGGTGCCGCAGTGGAGAATCTGAATCAAAATCAGCCACGGCAAACTGGTCGTCCAGCCCATCAGCCCCCAGCGAATCACACCGCAGATGGCGGAGAGCAGCAGCAAATCCCGCGCGCTGAAGCGACGGAAGACCTTTTTGCTCAGGGCAAAGGTCAGCACTTCCGCCACCACGCCTAACGACCAAAGATAGCCAATTGCCGACGCCGAGTAGCCTGCGCCTTCCCAGAAAATTGCGCTAAAACCGTAATAGGCCGCGTGCGCGCCCTGCAGCAGGCTCACGCAGGCAAGGAAACGCCAGTTTTGTACCACCAGCCCGCGCCAGGCCGGCCAGCCCACCGATTCCTGATGACGGGACTCACCGAGCGGCATCACCGACGGCTTCAGCAACATGCCCAGCAGCATCGAGGCAACGCCCAGGCTCAGCATCAGCAGAATCACATGATAGTCAAACAAGCTGACCAGTTTGCCGGTCAGCGCCGAGCCAATCACAAAGGCAATCGACCCCCACAGACGCACCCGACCATAGTCCATGGTTATCTGTTTTTGCCAGGTATTGGCCAGCGCGTCGGTCAACGGCACCAGCGGTGAGAAAAAGAGGTTGAACCCGATCATCACCACCATCAGCCATGCTACGTTGCTGCCCGCCCAGAAGGCCAGCGCGAACAGTAGCGTCATCAGCGCCAGAATGCGCAGAACGCTAATCAGTTTCGAAGGGTCGCTCACGCGCGGCGCAATCAGCAGGCTGCCGAGAAAACGGGCCACCAGCCCGGCGCCGAGCAGCAGACCGATGGTTTCGGGAGAGAGCCCCGCGCCTTTGAGCCAGACGCTCCAGAAAGGCAGAAAAATACCGTAGCTAAAGAAGTAGGTGAAGTAGCTGAGCGCCAGCCAGCGCGTGGAGTGCAAAACCATGGGTTCCTCCCGTTATGGAGGCGATAGTCTAATGACTCTCCCCATATTCTGGAGAGTACTAACGCAGGTAGTTACCAGAAAATTGTGACGAGCATCACTTTCCTTCTTTGTCACTCCAGAGTTGTCAGCACCAACGGCAGACGCTGAGAAGCACGCCCGCGTTAGACTTCAACCAACGGTCTTTGCGCCAGCGCAATAAAATCCCTTAGGGCGGGTTTTAGCTCGCCCTTTTTCCACGCCATCAGCAGCGCCAGCGTCGGCGCTTCGCCTTTAATTGGCCGAAATACCACCTGCCCGGTATTAAAATTATTCATATAACCGGGTATCAAAGTGGCCCCCAGCCCCATACCAACGAGGTTCATGGTCACCAGAATATTGGTCGCCACCTGCACGATATTCGGCTGGCTGTGCTCTTTCTCAAACCACGCATTCACTACCGATGAAAGTTCGCCGGAATAGTCTGGGTCGGTGGTGATAAAGTTCACGCCGTGTAACTGCTGGGCGGAAATACTCTCCTCGCGGGATAATGGATGGCCTACCGGAAGCACCACCACCAGCGGTTCATGAAACAGCTCAATGAATTCAATATCTTGCCCATGAACAGGATAGCGCATCAGCCCGACGTCCAGTTCACCGCTACGCAGCTTCTCTTCTTGCTGCGTGGTCATCAGGCTCGCCAGCTCGATATGGGTTTCAGGCTGACGCAGACGCAGCATCGGCAGCACCTTTGGCAGCAGATTTACCTCGGCAGAGGGGACAAAGCCAATCGCCAGATGGTCGTTATTCAGCGCCGCTTTTCGCGCGCGCAGCTTGGCCTGTTCCGCATTGTCCAGAATGGCCTGCGCATCCTGCAAGAAACACTCACCGGCTGCCGTGAGGGTCACTTTGCGTTTATCGCGCTCCAGCAACGCTACGCCCACGCACTGCTCCAGATCGCGTATTTGACTACTCAGGGAAGGCTGTGAGGTGTGCAGTTTCTCCGCGGCTCGCGTGAAGTTTAACTCCTGCGCCACCGCGACGAAGTAGCGTAGGTGCCTCAGTTCCATGTCCCTTCTCCTTGTTATCGAAAAAATGTCTCAACTGGTAGAAATTTACTATTTCACAGATTGATAACTAACCAGCAACATCCTTAGGGCACAAAAAAAGAAGGTCAATACATCTTAGCTTTCAGGATTAAAAAATATGACCATACCCTCAAATTTAGACATCTACCAACTGATTGATACCCAACACGGTCGCGTAACCCCACGTATTTATACCGACCCTGAAATTTACCAACTGGAGCTGGAACGCATCTTCGGACGCTGCTGGCTGTTTCTCGCCCACGAAAGCCAAATCCCCAAACCGGGCGATTTCTTTAACACCTATATGGGCGAAGACGCCGTGGTGGTGGTGCGCCAGAAGGACGGCAGCATCAAAGCGTTTCTCAACCAGTGCCGCCACCGCGCGATGCGCGTGAGTTACGCCGACTGCGGTAACACCCGCGCCTTCACCTGCCCGTATCATGGCTGGTCGTACGGCATTAACGGCGAGCTGATCGACGTGCCGCTGGAGCCGCGCGCCTACCCGCAAGGGCTGTGCAAATCCCACTGGGGCCTGAACGAAGTACCGTGCGTCGAGAGCTACAAAGGGCTGATTTTCGGTAACTGGGATACCACCGCGCCGAATCTGCGCGATTATCTCGGCGACATCGCCTGGTATCTCGACGGCGTGCTGGATCGCCGTGAAGGCGGCACTGAAATCGTCGGCGGCGTGCAGAAATGGACCATCGACTGTAACTGGAAATTCCCCGCTGAACAGTTCGCCAGCGACCAGTATCACGCGCTGTTCAGCCACGCTTCCGCCGTGCAGGTACTGGGCGCGAAGGATGACGGCAGCGACAAACGCCTCGGAGACGGTCAAACCGCTCGCCCGGTCTGGGAAACCGCCAAAGACGCGCTGCAGTTCGGCCAGGACGGGCACGGCAGCGGCTTCTTCTTTACCGAGAAACCGGACGCCAACGTCTGGGTCGATGGCGAAGTCTCCAGCTACTATCGCGATACTTATGAAGAGGCCGAGCAGCGTCTGGGCAAGGTACGCGCGCTGCGCCTCGCCGGTCACAATAACATTTTCCCCACGCTCTCCTGGCTCAACGGCACCGCCACGCTGCGCGTCTGGCATCCGCGCGGGCCGGACAAAGTCGAAGTATGGGCGTTCTGCATCGCCGATAAAGCCGCCTCTGATGAAGTCAAAGCCGCTTTTGAAAACAGCGCCACCCGCGCCTTCGGCCCGGCGGGGTTCCTTGAGCAGGACGACTCGGAAAACTGGTGTGAGATTCAAAAACTGCTCAAAGGCCACCGGGCGCGCAACACCAACCTGTGCCTGGAGATGGGTCTCGGCCAGGAAAAACGCCGTGAAGACGGCATTCCAGGGATCACTAACTACATCTTCTCGGAAACCGCTGCCCGCGGCATGTATCAGCGCTGGGCCGATTTATTAAGCAGCGAAAGCTGGCAGGAAGTGCAGGAAAAAACCGCCGCGTACCAGCAGGAGGTGATGAAATGAGCGCGTTAGTCTCCCCTGAGCTGCATCACCGCATCAGCCAGTTCCTGTATGAAGAAGCGCGTCTGCTGGACGACTGGCAGTTTCGCGACTGGCTGGCGCAACTGGATGAAGGCATTCGCTACACCATGCGGACCACGGTGAATGCCCAGACGCGCGACCGCCGTAAAGGCGTACAGCCGCCGACCACCTGGATTTTCAACGACAACAAAGACCAGCTTGAACGCCGTATCGCGCGGCTGGAAACCGGCATGGCATGGGCGGAGGAGCCGCCTTCTCGCACCCGCCACATGATCAGCAACCTGCAGGTGAGCGAAACCGACCAGCCGGACGTGTTCGCCGTACGCCTGAACTATCTGCTGCACCGCGCACAAAAAGAGCGTGACGAGACGTTCTACGTCGGCACGCGCATGGATAAGGTCCGTCGTCTGCCGGGCGACGAATGGCGCTTACTGGAGCGTGAGATCGTGCTCGATCAGGCGGTGATCACCTCCCACAACCTGAGTGTACTGTTCTGATGAGCCGCATATTTGCCTGCTCCGCCACGGAGCTACCGGAAGGTGAAGCCCTCCGGCTGGAAACCTCTCCCGTTATCGCGCTGTTTCACGTTGGCGGTGAGTTTTATGCCATTAACGATCGCTGTAGTCACGGTAACGCCTCGATGTCAGAGGGCTATCTGGAAGACGACGCCACGGTGGAGTGCCCGCTGCACGCCGCCAGCTTCTGCCTGAAAACCGGCAAAGCGCTGTGCCTACCCGCCACCGATCCGCTCACCACCTATGCGGTGCATGTGGAAGGCGGCGAGGTGTTTATTGATTTACCCGAGGAGGCCAGATGAGCGATTTACGCGATAACGTTGTGTTTATTACCGGCGGTGGCTCCGGGCTGGGGCTGGCGCTGGTAGAACGCTTTATTGAAGAAGGTGCGAAAGTCGCCACGCTCGAGCTGTCCGCGGCGAAGATTGCCAGCCTGCGCCAGCGCTTTGGTGAACACGTACTGGCGGTGGAAGGCAACGTGACCTGCTATGCCGACTACCAGCGCGCGGTGGATTGTATCCTCACGACCTTCGGCAGGCTGGACTGTTTTATCGGCAACGCGGGTATCTGGGATCACAACGCTTCGCTGGTCAATACGCCCGCCGAGGCGCTGGAAAGCGGCTTCCACGAGCTGTTTAACGTTAACGTGCTGGGCTATCTGCTGGGCGCCAAAGCCTGTGCCCAGGCATTAATCGCCAGCGAAGGCAGCATCATCTTTACCCTGTCTAACGCCGCGTGGTATCCCGGCGGCGGCGGGCCCCTGTATACCGCCAGCAAGCACGCGGCCACCGGGCTGATTCGCCAACTGGCCTACGAACTCGCCCCCAAAGTGCGGGTGAACGGTGTCGGCCCATGCGGCATGGCGACCGATCTGCGTGGCCCGCAGGCGCTCGGTCAGAACGATACCTCGATTATGCAGTCGCTGACGCCGGAGAAAATCGCCGCCATTCTGCCGCTGCAGTTTTTCCCCGATCCGGCAGATTTTACCGGCCCGTACGTGATGCTGGCGTCACGGCGCAACAACCGCACGCTGAGCGGCGTGATGATCAATGCCGACGCCGGTCTGGGGATCCGTGGGATCCGGCACGTCGCGGCTGGTCTGGATCTGTAAGGAGTCACCATGAACGAACAGATTATTGCCATCATCGGCGGCGGCCAGGCGGGAGCGATGGCCGCCGCCGCGCTACGTCAGCAGGGGTTTAGCGGACCGTTACACCTCTTTTCTGACGAGGCTCACCTACCCTACGAGCGCCCGCCGCTGTCAAAAGCGATGCTGCTGGACGATAACCCGCAGCTTCAGCTGGTTCTGCCCACCAGCTGGTGGCAGGAACACAACGTGCAGTTGCATCTGGGCGTGACGCTTCGCGAGATCGATCGCGCAACCCGCACGTTAACGCTCGCCGATGGGCAAACCTACCGCTGGACTCAGCTGCTGCTGGCTACCGGGGCCGCCGCCAGGCCGCTACCGCTGCTGGATGCGCTGGGCGAGCGCTGTTTTACCCTACGTCATGCGGGAGATGCCGAGCGTCTCCGGGCTGCGCTACAGCCGGGGAAGTCGGTGGTCATCGTCGGCGCGGGCACCATTGGCCTCGAACTGGCGGCCAGCGCCACCCAGCGCGGCTGCCGGGTGACGGTGGTCGAACTGGCGTCAACGGTGATGGGCCGCAATGCCCCGGCTCCGGTACGCGATTATTTGCTGGCTCGCCATCAGTTAGCCGGCGTGCGGGTGTTGCTCAACAGCGCCATTGAGCACGCCGAAGCGGGCGAGTTTATCTCACTCACCCTGCAAAATGGCGAAACGCTACAGGCTGATGCCGTGGTTTACGGTATCGGTATCGTGGCCAACGATGCACTGGCACGCGAAGCGGGGCTGGAAACCGCTAACGGTATTATTGTCGATAGCACCTGTGCCACCGCCGACCCGGCCATTTTCGCCGCCGGTGATGTGGCGCTCACTCGTCAGCCAGATGGCTCGTTAAGGCGCATCGAAAGCTGGGAAAATGCCAACTTCCAGGCGCAGGTTGCCGCTGCTGCCATGCTCGGTTTACCCGTGCCGGATGCCACGCCGGGCTGGTTCTGGACCGATCAATACAGTGATAACCTGCAATTTGTTGGTGAAATGCAGGGAGAAAACTGGTTATGCCGCGGTGAACCAGGCGACAGGAAAGCCATTTGGCTTCAGCTACGTGAAGGCGCGCTGGCAGGCGCGGTAGCACTGAACAACGGACGCGAAGTACGCGTGCTGCGCAAGCTGATTCAGTCAGGACACGTAGTCAGTGAAGACGCCCTTTGTGATGAAAGCGTACCCTTAAAATCGCTATAGCAGGTGCGCATGACGGCCCCTTCTTATCGCTACGGCGAAGGGGCCATACCAAAGTACCATCCAATCTACTGATTTTTCGCCCCTGTGTGGCAGGCCACAAAATTGTGTATTACGTTTAAATCAAACGTACTTACCCAAAGGAACTGCCATGAACTCGCTTCGCTATCTCGACTTTGGCGCTTCGCGCGATCTGCTGCTGCTGATTGCCCGTATCGCTATCGTGCTGCTGTTTATTCTCTCCGGCTATCCCAAAATGCTCCACTACGACGGCACGGTGCAGTACATGGCCTCCATCGGCACACCGATGCCGGCGCTGGCGGCTATCATCGCGATCGTGATGGAAGTTCCCGCCGTTATTCTGGTGATTCTGGGGTTCTTTACGCGTCCGCTGGCGGTGATTTTTCTGTTCTATACGTTGGGGACAGCGGTGATTGGCCACCACTACTGGAACATGACCGGCGATGCGGTGATGCCAAATATGATTAACTTCTACAAAAATATCAGTATCTCGGGGGCGTTCCTGCTGCTGGCGATCGTCGGGCCGGGCAGAATTTCGTTAGATAAGCGCTGATGGTTTGCCTGATGGCGCTACGCTTATCAGGCCTACGAGTAGGACCGATAAGCGTAGTGCCATCGGGCAGAAAAAAAGGCCGCATACGCGGCCTTTTTCACCTCACACGATTCACGCTTACGCGTAAACCGGGAAGCGTGCACAGATATCCAGCACTTTCGCTTTCACGCGTTCAATGGTGGCTTCATCATTGATGTTGTCCAGCACGTCACACATCCAGCCAGCCAGCTCTTTCACTTCCGCTTCTTTGAAGCCGCGACGAGTAACAGCCGGGGAACCGATACGGATACCGGAGGTCACGAACGGGCTCTTCGGATCGTTCGGGACGCTGTTTTTGTTCACGGTGATGTT
>ERZ1026892.707-NODE-707-length-15248-cov-4.093925_pt1 | contig 15248 bp, 7 predicted proteins | sample MGYA00380176_ERZ1026892 | MGnify/ENA primary metagenome ERZ1026892 (study PRJEB33269, sample SAMEA4719812) | human gut metagenome | biome: human-associated habitat; feature: organic feature; material: feces | place: Cameroon | collected 2013-10 ... | reverse complement strand
CGAGGCCAGTGCTTTCTCGATGTTCATTCCAAATCCCAGTCCCACGACAGAATACTGCAACATCTTCTTTGACATCAGTTTGTTGAACTTGGGATAGACCTCTCCCATCATCAGGGCGAAGGCAATACCTACGGCCAAAACGAGGGGCGAAGAAACTTGTTTCAATACACTACTTAAACATCCTGCATCCACGTTGCATGCATCAACGACGAATTTCAGCAGCAAAGCGGCTGCCAGCAGTGCGACAATCAGGATATAGCATCCTTTCTTTAAATTCATGACAATTTCGTTTGTATGGATAACTCCACCCTGAAAAGCCAACCTGGATGTTTCCCGCTGCATGAGTTGGAAACGCCTTATAGGCAAATTGACTTTTGGGGGTGGAGTTATAGGTTATGCGAAAAACTCCGCAAAATTACTATTTTATGCTTAATCAGCCATCATCATTGCGCAAGTTCGTTGTCATTTTCTGTCTTTTCTGAAACGGCAACGGTCGCTGAGCCTTTTCTCAGACCTTTTCCTGTTACTTCAAGTGTGACCGTTCCGGGTTGTGTGGATGCTTGAACGATGACGGTGAGTTTGCCACCGAATGCATGCATTTGCGGGGCCTGGAATGATTCAAGGCAGGTTGGGTCGCCATTGGCCACAGCCTTGAATTTTCCGCATCCTTTCACTCGGAAATGGAGCAATCCATTGTAGTGGGGGCAGAGATTGCCGTCCTTGTCGGTCACCGTCACCGTGAGATAGTAGAGGTCGCGGCCGTCGGCCGTCAGTCCTTCACCGTCGCGTCCCCAAATCTCTATATGGTGAGGCTTGCCGGCAGTGGCGATGGTTTGCTGCATCGCTTGTTGTCCGAGAGAGTCGTAGGCAATGACCTGAATCTGCCCGGGTTCGTAGCGTACGCTGTCCCACATCAGACGGTAGCGTTGCGTGTTGTCTGTCGCTTCTGTTTTGGATTTGAAAGAACGACGGCCTTGGCTTTTTCCGTTGACGAAAAGTTCAGCGGAAGGGAATGTCGTATAGACAAACACCGGGGTCACTTTTCCCTCGCGTCCGGGCCATGTCCAATGGGGTAAGGTGTGGAGCACATCGCTACCGTCGCGGAGCCATTGGCTTTGATAGAGAAAATAGCGGTCCTTGGGGATAGAGGCCAGGTCGATGATGCCGAACATCGATGAATGGTTGGGCCAGGCATTCGTGTCGTAAGGTGACGGTTCGCCAAGGTAGTCGAAACCAGTCCAAACGAACTGTCCGAGCGTCCAGGGGTAGTCATCGGCCAAAGCGAAGTCTTCATCGGGGATGTTGGACCAGGAGCAATATTCAAGGTCGTAGCTTGAACACTGATGGTCGTCGGTCAAGGCGTTGGCCTGCTTCTTTACGGGGAAATGGTATACACCGCGTGAACTTACCGTTGAGGCTGTTTCGGTGCCGAGCATCAAAGCTTGCGGCAGGCGTCGATAGGCTTCCGTATAGCGGTGGGTGCGATAGTTGAATCCGGGGATGTCGAATTCCGAAGCAAAACCGTTGTCCATCACGCATGAGGCTTGGTCCATACCGCAGGTCACGGGACGCGTAGGGTCCTCGCGGTGGCAGATGTCGCGCAGGAAACGCGCCGTTCTCCATCCGTTGGCTGAATATTGTGAAGGTACTTCATTGCCCACGCTCCACATCACCACAGACGGGGAGTTGCGGAATTGGCGGACCATATTGACCATGTCGCGTTCGGCCCAGTCCTTGAAGTAACGGTGGTAGCCGTTTTCGCATTTGGCCTCATCCCACTCATCGAATGCCTCAATCATCAGCATGAATCCCATTTCGTCACACAGACGGACCAGTTCGGGGGCAGGCATGTTGTGGGTGGTGCGGATGGCATCGCAACCCATCTCCTTGAGCAGGCGAAGCTGGTGGCGAATGGCGCTTTCGTTGACGGCAGCACCCAACGGACCAAGGTCGTGGTGGAGACATACGCCTTGGAATTTACGGTGTTGGCCGTTGAGGAAAAATCCTTTGTCGGCAACGTATTCGATGGAGCGTATGCCGAAGGGCGTGACGTAAGTGTCCTGCAGTTGCCCTTGGGCATAGATTTTTGTCACGGCGCGGTAGAGCACAGGGGATTCGGGCGACCACAGACGGGGAGCGTTGACTGTGAAATGCTGTGTGACGGGTAGGCCATGGTGCACTCGGGTTTCTGTATCCCGACTGTCCACCACGCGGCCGTCGGCATCCTCAATGGAAGTCACCACATGGAGAAGGCAGGTGTCGGCATTTTCCACGGTGGTGCGAAGTGTCACGGAAGCGAATCCCGTTTCCACGTGAGGAGTGGTGAGCTGTGTGCCCCATACGGGTACATGGATGGGCGCCGTTTCCACCAGGTGCACATGGCGGTAGATGCCAGCGCCCGGATACCAGCGGCTGGATTCGGGTCTGTTCTCCAGACGGACGGCCAGCAGATTCTCCGTTCCGTCGGGATGGATGAGGTCGGTCACGTCACAGTGGAAGGAATTGTAGCCGTAGGGCCAGAAGATGGCCTTTTGGCCGTTGACGTAGACTTGTGCTTCGCTCATCGCTCCATCAAACACCAAAGTGATGCGTTTGCCGGGGGTGGTGCGAAATGTGCGGCGATACCATCCAACGCCAACGTAGGGGAGTCCCCCAGTGCGTCCCGTCTTGATGGAAGCTTGCTTTTCGAAGTTTTGGCTGACGGCCACATTCTGCAAATCGTTCTGGCGCGAGAACGGGCCTGTTATGGCCCAGTCGTGGGGTACTTCCACCTGCTTCCAGTCCTTGGGCTGGAAGTTCGTGGCTTCGGCGCCTTGTGCTTCGCCAAGATGGAAAAGCCATCCGGTTTCGAGAAGCGTTTCGCTGCGTTGGGCAGATAAGGGAATGCTTAGCACGTAGCACATGGCCGCGGCAAACAGTCGGTAAAGGGTATGCATATGCGCGTGTTTTTGTTCTAATGTATCTGCGAATTTACTAAAACTTATGGATATGGAAAATGGTATGTTCTTCCTATTTGCTTTGCCCAACAAAAAACACGGTAATCAACGTACGCTTTGCCCTTGTGGGGGAAGCAGAACGTCAATTACCGCGTAGTTCGTATGTGTTGACCTGCGTCGAAGGTGTGGCGCAGTCAGTGCCTTTGTCTGGGCTTATTCAAGCGTCAAGCTTGGAAAGGACTTATTTCACGCAGATTTCGTCGACAAAGAGGAAACCGGTGTTGCCGTGTCCACCGTGCCATTCCGGCATGCTGTGTTCGGAAACCACGCGCAGACGGATGTAGCGAGCGGAAGTGGCGGGGAAAGTCAGGCCGTGGTTGTAGATCTTGTTGGCATCTGTTTCCTTCATAGCGGGCAGATCCTTTGAAGCCACTTTGGTGAAATCCTTGCCGTCGGCAGAGGTGAAAACCTCAATCTGGCGGGCATCGAAAATCCAGTCACCCTTTTCGACGCAAGTGTTGAAGCTTACGCTGCTCACTTCCGTTGACTGGCCGAGGTCGATGACGGCATCGAGGTCATTGCCTGCAAAGCCAATCCAGCGCCCCGTGCGGTAGTTGGTCGAGGCACCAACCAAACCATCAACGAGGAGCGGAGCACCGGCATAGGTGTAGGCGCTGTTGGCGGGTTCAAGCAGACGGATGGGGCAGGCCGTAGCCTTGTTGAATGAGAAGGATTCCTCCACTTCAGGCGTGCGGTGGTTTCCACGGAAGGCAGCAGCGCGAAGCTTGCACGTGTGGTTGATGAACACCGGGCCTTCGTACTTGGCTGACTGTGCAGTGGGCTCTGAACCGTCGAGGGTGTAGCGGATATCGGCCTGGTCGAAAGTGGAGAGTTCCACCTTGACGGCACGCTTGAGGGTGTCTTGCGTGATGTCCATCTTCACATTGTAGATGGTGCGGGCATAGTTGTAGCCCTTCACGTTGTAGATATCGATGAGGCGTGACAGACGCTGAAGGAACTGGTCGAAGTTCTTGCTTTCAGGACGGCTCCACTGTACTTCGCTCAAGGCTGCCATTCGGGGCAGTTCCATGTATTCAATCTGGCGATAAGTGGGCATATACTCCGTCCAGCAGTTGGCCTGAACACCGATGATATGCTTCTGCTGCTCGGGGGTGAGTCGGCGCGGCATGGGTTCGTAGCTGTAGACGCGTTCGATGGGGAGGTAACCACCGATGGCTTCGGGTTCGTTCTTCACGTCGGCACTTTGGTAGTAGTCGAAGTAGAGATAGGTGTTGGGCGACATCACCACGTCGTGGTTCTGCTGTGCGGCTTCAATACCGCCGCCCTCTCCGCGCCATGACATCACGGTCGCGTTGGGAGCCAAACCGCCTTCGAGCGTTTCGTCCCAACCGATCATCTGGCGGCCGAGTTTGTTGAGGTGGTTTTCAGCGTGCTTGATGACGTAGCTCTGCAAACGCTCCTCTGCCGAGTGCTTGCCGTCGGCTTCCAAGTGCTCAGCCTTGATGCGCGCCTGACATTTGGCACAGGTTTTCCATACGGTCTTGGGACATTCGTCACCACCCACGTGGATGTATTCAGAGGGGAAAAGACGTACGACTTCATTGAGCACATCGTCGATGAACTTCAAGGCGCGGTCGTTACCGGCGCAAAGCACATTGTCGGATACGCCCCACATTTCCCAAACCTTATAGGGACCACCCGTGCAACCCAAGTAGGGATAGGCCGCCAAGGCAGCCTGCATGTGGCCGGGGAGGTCAATTTCGGGGATGATGGTGATGTGGCGTTCAGCTGCGTATTTCACGATTTCGCGGATTTCCTTCTGAGAATAGAAACCATCGTGGGGACGACCGTCGTAGCGGCCTGTGTTGTGGCCGATCACCGTCTGGTCGCGGTGCGAACCAATCTTGGTGAGCAAGGGATACTTCTTGATTTCGATACGCCAGCCCTGGTCGTCGGTGAGGTGCCAGTGGAAGCGGTTGATGTTGTGGAGCGCGAGCATATCGATGAAGCGATGAATGGAATCCACCGTCACGAAATGTCGTGACACGTCGAGGTGGGCGCCACGGTAGGCAAAGCGCGGAGCGTCGTTGACTTCCGTTGCAGGCACGGTGATGCCGCGTTCGCCACACTGTCCGGTGGGCAGCGCCTTGCGGAGCGTCTGCATAGCGTAGAACAGGCCAGCATCGCTTGCGCCGTCGAGCAGGATGATGTCGCTGTTGACACGGATGTTGTAGGCTTCGTTGTTGGAACTTCGAAGTGCTTTTGTCAAGCGGATGCAGTTGCGCTGTACGGGAAGGGTGACGATGCGGAGTTCCATTCCTGTGGATTCCTTCACATACTGTGCGAGCATCTGGGCTTGGCGCTTGAGCGTCTTGTCTCCAGCCGTGTAGCTGATGAGCGTGCGGGGCGTGAGCTGGAATGCTCCGCCCTTGGTGCCTACCACCTTCTGGGGCATCGGCACGACATGGAAATCTGCCATCTGTGCGCTGGAGCGAAGGGGCATGAGCGTCAGAAGGGCTGCAATGGATAATGCAATGCGTGATTTGAAAGTCATGTGTGATTGGGGTATGAGATTGTTTGTTGCTTTGTAATATGGCTACAAAGATAATGCTTTCGTGTCAACTTTCCAAATATTGAGCCGATGGCTGGCTTCAAAATGTCGGGCTTGATCCTAAAAAGGCCGCCCGACGCAGAAGCGTCGGGCGGCCCGTTTAAAACTTATTTGTCAAAGATGCGATGAATTACTTCACGAGCACCTTCTTGCTACCGATGATGTAGAGACCTGCGGGGAGGTTCTTGGCAGCGTTTTCAGCTTTCACGTTAGCGCGAACCTTTACACCAGTGAGGGTGTAAACATTCACCACAGCAGCTTCAGTGTTAACCACTGCATTCTGGATAGCGTCAATCTTACCGTCAATCATGATCTGAACGGCACCCTTTGCAGTTGTTGAAGGAACGGTCGGGAGGATGTAGCCTGAGTTGCATGCCACGCCGTCACCAGCAGCTGCGTCAACGATGGTCTTGTTGTTGTAGAGGATACCGTAGCCCACATGGATAGAATCGATGGGAGCGAGCGTACCGGCAAGGCCGTTGACAGTCTTGGCTTCAGTCACGAAGTTGATTGAACCAATCTTGTCATCCGTGAGAAGCACGGCAACAGTTTCTTCGTTGCCGGTATTCACGTAGAAGAACGGAGTACCTGCGGGAATTTCGCCAGAGATGTTCTCAAGTTCGAGAGCGTTCTCGTTGCGGCCAATCACGCTGTAGCAGTTCTTGTCTGCAGTCACAGTGAGCGGGAGAGTGAGGATGGAAACACCGTCAGCAGCTACGTCGATGGCATATTCACCGTTGAATGCGTCGTCGGCATTGGCTTCAACAAATACGAAGGTTGAGTTGTCGTTACCACCGGCTTCACCCCAAGTCACGAGCGGACCAGCAGGGTCAGCGTTGTAGAATACGTTTTCAGCGGTTACAATGTTAATCGTACCTTCCGTCTTGAGGTCGTTCTGGATGGTGAAGGTGCAAGTGTCAGCCTTGGTTGACATGCCTACGCCCTTGCTGCCGCCTACGCGCGGAGTGTTCATGTATTCACCGTTAGCGGCGTTGCGGAGAGAGTATGTGCCGTTGCCGTTGTTGATGAACTGCCATACGTATTCGGGACGGTTGGTGAGATATTCGTCGTCCTTCACCCACTTGTTCTTGGCGGCACCGTTACCAGCGCTGCGAACATAAGCTTCTGCGGCCTTGCCCGAAGTCTTGCTCACGAGGTAAACGTAAGAACCGTTTTCGGGAAGGTTCATCTTGGCGAAGAAGTTCTTCATTTCAGCAGCCACCTTATCCTTCAGGGTCTTAATCTCTGCAGAGGTCATCACTTCCTTCACCTCGGCTTCAATAGCAGCGAGAGCGTTCGTGGTAGCTTCCTTGGCGCCGTCGGCGAAGTAGCACAGGTCAGTGCCTTCCACAGCGGCCTTTACGCGGGCCTTTGCATTGTTGAGGGCGTTAACCGCCTGCTGAGGATCGGGGAATACGTCGAGGTAGTTGGCGTGAGCCTTGGTGAGCTCATCGATTGTAGCCTGAGTGGCGCTTTCCGTAGCGAGTTCGGCTTCTGCCTTGGCCATAGCGTCGGTGAATGCCTTCAATACCTGTCTCTTATACACATCGTCGAGCCAGCTTTCGAATACGCGGATTTCGCTCAAGTTGAAGCAAGCCGAACCAAGACCGATGGTCTTGAAGTCAGCAGTGCTACCCAAGCGGGTGCAAACTTCGAGGCGAACATGCTGATAGTCGGCACCGAAGGGGATACGAACGTAAGAAACCTGGTTGGTTGAACCTGCTGTTTCGTTGCCTTCTTCGTCAACCTTCACAACCGGCCACTTGAGCTTGTTCTCGAAGTTGCCGATTTCAGTCCATGATTCAGCATCGTCGGGTGTGTTGGTGGCCAACACGTGAATCTTGCCGGGGAGGTTGTTGGTTCTCACGTCTGTGGCGGATACGGCACGCGGCCACATCTTCACTGCGATTTCCTTAACGGCCTTACCGAGGTCAATCTGGAGGTAAGGATAGTTGTTCTGATGGTCGAAATTGTCATTGCTCCAAGAAGAGTGGAAGAAGTTTCCTACGCCGATGTTGCTGTCGAGGATGTTATTCATCGGACCCTCTGTGCCTTCCTGAGCGTTGGTGGAAATCTGGCTGAGAGAAGTGACAAGACCCATGGGTGAGCCATCTTCCTTGTTGTCGAGCTTGCCGCTGGCATAGCCGTCGAACTTGTAGGAGATACCGTTTGCGTAGTCTTCCTTGGAACTGGTCAATTCCTTCTCCAAAGCTTCGTTGCGCTGAACTTGAGCGATAGACTCGCGGATAGCGTCGATCTTGCTTTCATCAACGTGGAGGAATTTCCAGCCTGAGCCTTCCTTTGAATCAAGAGTGCCTTGCCAGATCACGGTGCTGTGGCCGTTCACCTGTGCGTGGATGCAGTCCATACCCTTAGAGAAAGGCTTCTCGAGCAGAGTGGTGGACTGGATAAGGAAGTATTCCTTCGTAAAGGGGTAGATGAGGAATGATTCCTCGGGTTCTTCTGTGGTCGGAACAAGTGTGTAGAGCTGCTTGGCAATACCTACATAGCGGCCGCTGAAGAGGTTCTGGATGAAGTAGGAACCAGCCTTCTTGGGATTCTCGATGAGCTTCCAGATGTACTTGGCATCAGTGGGTTCGAGTTCTTCCTTTTCGGTCCAGTCTTCCACCCAGCGGAGGTTAGAACCATCTTCGTAAGTCACGCTGTTCGCACCACGTGCAGAGCGGAAATAGTAGTAGCCTTCTGCCACCTGAATAACACTGGCTTTGGCCTTTTCGTAAGCCTTTTCGCAGCGTTCGAAAGCGGCGCGGCAAGCGGCGTCATCTTCAGAGAAGTCACTGATGAGCTGGAGGGCAGCGTTATAGGCTTCCACCATTTCATTGTAGATGTCAGTGGGCACGCAACCCGGCTGGTCGCCAGAGTTGTAGAGTTCACCGGGGTCGCCATTGGGGAAGAGTTCGTTGAGGCAAGCCTCAAGATACTCGTAGCCGTTGAGTTCCGTTGCCACGTAGAGGAGCACGGTGTTGGTAGCATAGTTGGAGTTGCTCAGAGAGGGAGCAGCTTCCTTGCCGTTGGGGCAGAGACGGATGGCACCGTTCTTTTCCGTAGTAGCCTTGGCGTCAACAAACACCATGGCATTGGTGTAAACTTCACCAGTGGTGATGGGACGGAAGTCGCTGATGACGGGTTCTTCTGCGTTCACCTCATCGGTGGAAGCCTGGATGGCTTCGAGCGGATAGAATTCCCATGCGCGGCTCACAGTCTCGGTGTAACCGAGTTTGCCACCATTGTTTGTCATGTAGGTGTTGTCGCTTACGCGCTTGAGGCGGTAGGTGGTTGTGCCTTCTGCCGTTTCGCCGACGACTTCCACTGTAAAGAGGTTCTCGTCGGTCACGGAAACTGATTTCTCAAGGCCTTTAATGAAGTCTTTTTCGGAGTCGCCGAGTGATCCGTTGTGGATAACGAACTTCTCGCCCACGAAGTCATCGATGGACAGAGGAGTACTCAAGTCAGACACCTCATAGCGCTTCTGAGCCTGCGATGTGTTGATGCCGATACATGCAAGCACCATCAACATCAGGAGTTGGTACACTTTTCTCATGTTGCGTTAGGTTGTAAGATGATAGTTATGATTTAGTTTAGGGATTCTAAAGTGTGAGTGGCATTTCTTAGGTAGTTGCTGCCTATATCGCGCGAAAGTGTTACATTTACTTCGCAAAGCTACGGCTTTTATTTTTGATTAGCAAATATTGGCCACGTTATTTCGTCTTTATCGTTAATTTTCTCTTGCATATGGTGAAAATCAGGTTAAATTGTGCGGAAAAGTGGCATATTGTTAGAGTGTTGGTGCTCAGAATGAGGTCATTGTGTTCTGTGATGTTCAAAGTGTAAGAAAAGGTAGGTGATATGATGGTTCCTTCCTGTTGGAGGGTATTGTGAGAGGAAGAGACACCATATATATATATGGACCTATACGCCTATATTACGCAACATCCCCCGTGGGGAAATGGACGTTCCATGTTCCCACGGGGGATGGCTTGACAAGGTGAATCTGACGGCTTATTCCAGATAGGTATAGCCGTAGAGGCCCGAGCGGTAGTTGGAAATGAATTCCTTACCCTCTTCGATTGTGATTTTTCCTTCCTTCACGGCCTTGCTTACCCACGTTTCGAGGCGGCGTACGAGGCGCTTGGGGTCGTACTGCACGTATTCGAGCACGTCGGCCACGGTTTCGCCGTCGATGGTCTTGTCGATGCTGTAGCCCGATTCGTCAACGGTCACGTGTACGGCGTTGGTGTCGCCGAAGAGATTGTGCATGTTGCCGAGAATCTCCTGGTAAGCACCCACGAGGAACACACCGATATAGTAGTGTTCGCCCTCTTTGATTTCGTGGAGCGGGAGGTAGGAAGTCTGCTGGTTGTAGTTGACGAAGGCGGAAATCTTTCCGTCAGAGTCGCATGTGATATCCTGCAAGGTGGCCGACCGTGTCGGTTTCTCGTCCAGGCGGTCGATAGGCATGATGGGGAAAAGCTGATCGATACCCCATGAGTCAGGAAGCGACTGGAAGAGAGAGAAATTGCAGAAATACTTGTCGGCCATCATCTTGTCGAGCGAGCGGAGTTCGTCGGGCACGTGCTTCTGATGGTGAGCCAACTCGCTGATTTCGTGGCTGATGCTCCAGTAGAGGCTTTCGATCTGTGCGCGTGTCTTGAGGTCAATGATGCCGTGGCGGAAGAGGTCGAGCGCTTCGTCACGGATGTCCTGGGCGTCGTGCCAGTCCTCAAGCATGGAGCGGGGAGAAAGCTTGTCCCAGATTTCCGTGAGGTCATGAACGAGCTGGTGGTCCTTCTCGTCAGGATGGAAGTCCTCGTCCATATGGGGCATGCTAACGCTTTCAAGCACGTCGACAATCAGCACAGAGTGGTGCGCTGTGAGCGAACGGCCGCCTTCCGTGATGAGGTTGGGGTGGGGAATGTGACTCTTGTCGGCAGCATCCACGAAGGTGTAGACGCAGTCGTTGACGTACTCCTGGATGGAATAGTTCACCGAACTTTCGGAATTACTTGAGCGCGTACCGTCGTAGTCCACGCCCAGACCGCCGCCGCAGTCAACGAATTCGATGTTGAATCCCATGGCGTGCAGCTGCACGTAGAATTGCGCCGCTTCGCGCAAGGCGGTGGAGATACGGCGAATCTTGGTGATCTGCGAACCGATGTGGAAATGGATGAGCTTCAAGCAGTCGTGCATACCCATTTCGTCGAGCATGCTGAGCGCCTTGAGCAGTTCTGAAGAGTTGAGGCCGAATTTAGAGGCGTCACCGCCACTTTCCTGCCATTTACCCGTGCCCGAAGCCGCCAGTTTGATGCGGATGCCGAGGTTGGGACGTACGCCCAGTTTCTCAGCTGTCTGGGCGATGGTGACCAGTTCGGGGAGTTTTTCCACCACGAGGAAGACGCGTTTGCCCATTTTCTGTGCGAGGAGAGCCAGTTCGATGAAGTTCTGGTCCTTATGTCCGTTGCAGATGATGAGGCTGTCGGAGTCCATATTGGTGGCCAGCACCGCATGGAGCTCAGGTTTTGAGCCGGCTTCCAGTCCGAGATTGTATTTTTTGCCGTGGCTGATGATTTCTTCCACGACGGGGCGCATCTGGTTGACCTTGATGGGGTAGATGATGAAATGTTCTGCCTTGTAGTCGTATTCTTTGGCGGCAATGTTGAAGCACTCTGAGGTCTTTTCAATACGGTTGTCGAGGATGTCGGGGAAGCGGAGGAGCACCGGAGCGGTGATGTCTCGTGAGTTGAGTTCGTCCACCACCTCTTTAAGGTCGACGCGTACGCCGTCCTTACGGGGTGAAACATAGACATGTCCTTTTTCGTTGATACCGAAATAGTTCACGCCCCAACCTTTGATGTTGTAGAGTTCCTCTGAATCTTCAATTCTCCATTTACGCATAGCTATAAAGGGGCGTCACCGTTGTGGATAACCACTTCGCAGGCGACGAGTTGTTACGGGTGATTAATAAGGTAAGAAGATATATAATAATGTGTGCGAAAGCAGCCTCTGGCCTATCAGTTGATGCGTGCGGCAATGTCGTCAACCACGAGCTCGATTTTGCTGAACGAGTCGAGCACGTCCACGTTGATCACCTCGCTGGCTTTGGCATACCATGCTTCGCGTTCGGCCAATTGCGTGCCGACGAAATCCCGCAGTTCTTCAGGCGATTTGCCCTTGAGAAGCGGTCGTTCGCCCCGGCTCATGGCCAAATGGTTGACAATCGTCTCGGTCGATGCCTTGAGGTAGAACGTCTGGCCCACGGAATTCATGTAGTCCATGTTGTCGAAGAAGCAGGGCGTTCCTCCGCCACACGACAGCACCACGTTTTCAAATTCCGCCACTTCGTGGAGCATGCGGCGCTCGAGGTCGCGGAAGCGTTCTTCGCCCTGTTCGGCAAAGATACGCGGCACTTTCGTGTGGAATCGTTCTTCGATGTACCAATCAAGGTCGTAGAATGTTACTCCGAGGCGTCGCGCAAGGGCTTTTCCCACGGTGGTTTTGCCGGCACACATGTAGCCGACCAATATGATGCACTTCATTGGCTGGATACTTTATTTGTTGGCTGCCGATTTCTCTGCCGTCTTCTTGGCTGTGGCCTTTTTGGTTGTGGCCGTCTTGGTCGCTGTTTTCTTGGTCGTTGTTTTGGCAGTAGCCTTTTTGGCCGTTGTTGTTTCCGTTTCGGTCTTTGACGTGCTGGTCTTGCGGGTGGCGCGGCGTTTGGTGCCTCCCTTGGCGTCAGCTTCGATGAATTTCATGCACTCCTCGAGCGTCAGTTCGGTGGCGCGGTCGTGGTCCTTCTTGGGGATTTTGTAGTTGCCCCCCTTGTAGGTGATGTAGGGCCCCCATCTTCCGGCGCGTACTTCGAGGTCAGGATCCTCTTCGAAGCGTTTCAGATGGCTCTTCTCCTCCGCTTCGCGCTTGGCAGCGATGAGCTGGATAGCCTCTTCGAGCGTCACCTCCATCGGGTCTTCGCCCTTGGGGATGCTCACGAAGAGTTTGCCGAGTTGCACGTAGGGACCGAAGCGTCCCACGTTCACCTTTACGGCCTGTCCTTCCAGTTCGCCGAGCGTACGCGGTAATTTGAAAAGCTCGAGCGCTTCTTCGAGTGTGATGGTCTCGATGCTCTGTCCGGGAGCCAGTTTGGAAAATTGCGGTTTTTCGTCGCCCAGCGATTCGCCCAGCTGTGCCATCGGTCCGAAACGTCCGATTTTCACGCTGACGGGCTTGCCCGTAGCAGGGTCGTTGCCCAAGATGCGTTCGCCCACGCGGTGTTCGCTCTTCTCTTCCATCGTGCGGTTCACCTGTTGTTCCAGGTTGGCGTAGAATTCGCGGATGATGCTTTGCCAGTTCGCTTCGCCTTCAGCCACTTCGTCGAATTCCTTCTCCACGTTGGCCGTGAAGTTGTAATCCATGATTTCAGGGAAATGGAGAAGGAGGAAGTCGTTGACCACGAGGCCCGTGTCCGTAGGCACGAGTTTCCCGCGGTTTGAACCCGTGCGTTCGCTCAGGTCGTCGGCGGTCAGGTCATTATCCTTCAGAGTGAGTTGGCGGTAGGGGCGGGGAGAACCTTCATTCTCGCCACGCACGACATATTGGCGTTGCTGAATGGCGGAAATGATGGATGCATAAGTCGAAGGACGTCCGATTCCCAGTTCTTCAAGCTTGTGTACGAGGGAAGCTTCCGTATAGCGGGCAGGCGGCATGGTGAAGCGTTGCTGGGCTACGATGGCCTCACGTTGCAGTTTCTGACCTTCTGCCATTGGTGGGAGCAGACGTGATTCGTCATCCTGCGCATTTTCGTCATCGCCTTGGCTTTCACGGTAAACGCGGAGGAAACCATCGAAACGCACCACTTCTCCAGTTGCCGTGAAGCGTTCCTCGCGATTGCTCACCTTGATGCTCACGGTTGTGCGTTCGAGCTGGGCGTCGGCCATCTGGCAGGCAATGGTACGCTTCCAGATCAATTCGTAGAGGCGGCGCTGTTCGTCGGTGCCGTTGATGGTCTGGCGGCTCATGTCGGTCGGACGGATAGCTTCGTGAGCCTCCTGTGCCCCCTTCGAATGGGTGTGGTATGTGCGGCGCTGGTGGTAATTGTCGCCCATCAGGTTCTTGATCACCGGTGCGCAACTGTTGAGGCAGAGGTCCGAGAGGTTCATCGAGTCGGTACGCATATAAGTGATGAGTCCGTCCTCGTAGAGTCCTTGGGCCACGCGCATGGTGCGCGCTACGGCAAATCCGAGTTTGCGGGCCGCTTCCTGTTGGAGGGTAGAGGTGGTGAAAGGAGGGGCAGGGGTGCGTTTGCTGGGACGTGTGGCAATGCTCTCGATGGTAAATTCGGCATTTCGGCAGTCGTTGAGGAAAGCCTGTGCCTCTGTTTCGGTGTCGAAGTTCTGTCCGAGATTGGCTTTCAGTTGCACCAGTTTTCCATCGGCATCGGGCACGTCAAACAGGGCATACACCTTGAAATATCCTTTGGCTTCGAAGGCGTTGACCTCACGTTCGCGTTCGACGATAAGTCTTACAGCTACGCTCTGCACGCGTCCGGCAGAGAGAGAAGGACGTACACGGCGCCACAGCACGGGTGAGAGTTTGAAACCGACCAATCGGTCGAGCACACGTCGGCACTGTTGGGCATCGACGAGGTTAAGATCGATGTGGCGGGGATGCTCAATAGCGGCAAGAATGGCTGGCTTGGTGATTTCGTGGAACACGATGCGGCGTGTGGTGTTGGGGTCGAGGCCGAGCACTTCGGCCAAATGCCAGGAAATGGCTTCCCCCTCGCGGTCCTCATCGGATGCGAGCCACACAGCCTCCGATTTTTTAGCCTGTTGGCGGAGTTCGCTCACCACGCGTTTCTTGTCGGTGGGTATTTCATATTGTGGTTCAAAGGTCTCGAGATCAACTCCGAAGTTTTTCTTTTTCAAGTCACGGATATGTCCGTAGCTCGACATCACTTTGAAGTCTGTCCCCAAAAACTTTTCGATGGTTTTTGCCTTTGCGGGAGACTCGACGATAACCAAGTTCTTTTGCATAGTTTCTGAATTATGGTGCAAAAGTAGTGCAAGGCGAGCGAAGAGCAAAAAGAAAAGTTGAAAACTTTTGTTTTTGCTCTTCCGAGGCGCAGCCTACTTTATGAAAAAGTAGTGCAAGGCGAGCGAAGAGCAAAAAGAAAAGTTTTCAACTTTTTTGGGGGTTGGGCATGCTGGAAAATCTGAGAGGGCGTATTTATGCATTCGTCAGTCTTGTGATTTCTTCAACGGTCAGGTTCATGGCTTGAGATACCATGTCTTTGGTCATTCCGTTTTTGAGCATGGTCTTTACAGCGGTTTTTAAGCCGTCTTCAAGATTAGCTATGGTTTCCTTTTGTGAAGCAATAGTTTGGTCCCTTTGAAGGATTGCCGTGTCGCGGTTTTTTATGGCGGAGAAGAATTCGTCCTCCATCAGGTTCTTGAACACGGAATCGTATATCGGGTTGGCTATGTTTGCCTTCATATGCAAGGTCGTTTTCGTATTACCATGCAAAACTAAGCATATCAGGCGAATCATGCAAATTTACGCCTCACGAACCTACGAAACATTCAGAGAATTTATGAATGGTGAGAGCTGTTTGCCGCCCGAAGGCGTATGAAAACGAAAATCTCGGCAAGGCATCAGGATGACTTGAC
>ERZ1026892.700-NODE-700-length-15343-cov-44.858124_pt1 | contig 15343 bp, 9 predicted proteins | sample MGYA00380176_ERZ1026892 | MGnify/ENA primary metagenome ERZ1026892 (study PRJEB33269, sample SAMEA4719812) | human gut metagenome | biome: human-associated habitat; feature: organic feature; material: feces | place: Cameroon | collected 2013-10 ... | reverse complement strand
CAACACTTTTCTACACGAACTTTCCTTGCATACATACACTTTTTTACACGAACTTCGTTCTTATTCATCATTATTGAGCCCTTCCACATACTCCCACAGTTTCTTGTAGAAAGGATGCTTCGTCATCGTGTCCTTGTTGCCCAGGATGATGAGCTTCATGCGGGCTCTCGTCATCGCCACGTTCATGCGGCGGAGGTCTTTCAGGAATCCTATCTGACCTTCATCGTTGGAACGTACCAGCGAGATGAGTATCACGTCTCTTTCCTGCCCTTGGAAACCGTCCACCGTGTTTACGCTGATGAGACGGCGGTAAGGCTTGAAGAACTCATACTTCTTGATGAGCTTCTTCAGATACTGCACCTGGGCACGATAAGGCGAAATAATGCCCACGTCGATGCTCTCACTCAATACCCGCTGCTTGCCTATCTTGGTGAAGTATTCCGCCAGGGTAAGCAGGGTAAGCTCGGCTTCCGCCTTGTTGATACGCCCGAAACTCTCGCCCACAAACTGTTCCTTGAAGTTCAAATCAGAATTCTGATTGGCTGCAGATACAGAAGATGATGTGGAAGCAGAATCCTCAGGAGCATCTTCTCCTTCTATCGTTATCTGATTCTCCTCGTTCGAAGTATCAATCCACGTTATCGGATGGTCGTAATCCAATACGCTGCGGTATTTGATCTGAGGCGCACTCTCCACCTTGCCCCCGTAGAACCAGTCGCTGGAGAATCGCATGATTTCATCGTTCATGCGGTATTGGATTTTCAGCAGGGTTACTACCTCGGGCTTGTTTTCGGCGATGCGCTCCATCAGGGTCTTGCCCAGTCCGGCTCTCAATGCCGCAATACTCTTTACGGTAGGCGGCAGCTGACAATGGTCGCCTGCCAGAATCACCCGGCTGGCTCTTCTCATAGGAATCCAGCAGGCGGCTTCCAAAGCCTGGGCTGCCTCGTCGATAAACAGGGTGCCGAACTTCATGCCTTCCAGCAACCGGTGGGCAGAACCCACCAGGGTGCAGGCGATGACACGCGCCTCGCCAAAGAGTTCAGAATTGATGCGGATTTCTATTTCGGCGGCACGGCTCTTCAGCCTATCCATCTTCTGATGATAGTTCTCGCTGCCTTTCTTCCTGTTTTTTCTTAATTCTCTGATTGCCTTGCGGATAGCCCAGAGCTGCGGATAGTCGGGATGACTCTCGAAACGGCGCTCGTAGGTGAAGCCCAGCATCTTGTCGTTCACACGGGTCGGGTTTCCGATACGGAGTACATTCACACCTCTATCCACCAGTTTTTCAGAAATCCAGTCCACCGCCATATTGCTTTGTGCGCACACCAGCACCTGACTCTCTCGCATCAGGGTTTCGTTGATGGCTTCCACCAGGGTTGTGGTCTTTCCGGTTCCCGGAGGTCCGTGAACAATCGCCACATCCTTTGCCCAGAGCACCTCGTTCACAGCCCTTTCCTGGGTAGGATTGAGCCAAGGGAACTTCATCGGTTCGAAGGAAAATCTTCCTGCCTTTTGATGCGAATAGAATAAATCTCGGAGATAAGCCAGACGGTTGTTCTTCGCCTTCATCACTCTATCCAAGGCCTCGAACATCAGCTTGTAGCTGGTTTCATCAAAGGACAGCTGCACGCCGATAGGCTCCGTAGACTGCTGCAAATCGAGCAGCGGGGCAGAATCAGGAACGGTAATCACCATTCTGTCGCCATCCACATAGCTTACGGTTCCCGTAAAGGAGAAATATTTGATACTTTGAACTTTGAGATTTGAACTTTGAACTTTTTGATTAGCGTTTTCTGACAGCTGGAGGGCTGTGTTGCCCTGGTTCTCATTCTTGCCCATCTTCTTGACCATAAAGAACATGACGGGGCGACCGAACTCAAAGTTGTGCTCGATATCCTGATCAGAGGTACGGAATACCTCGATGGCTGTTTGGTTCAGCGAATTATAAAAGCTTTTTCCCACCCGGAGCGGGAACCAGGCATCACCTCGTTTCACCTTTCGCTGCATTCCCATCTGTTCGGTGAGCTTGCGGAAGGCTTCTTTCTCGGTATAATACTCCAGCTGGAGCAGGGTGCGTTGTTGCAATAATGCCTGAATTGGTGAAATCTGTTCCATATAGGATGCAAAGTTACACCAATTCAGGCAAAAATAAGAAGATAATAGGATAAATTATCTAAAATTTATTTCATGATGCGTTCTACGTCCTGGATGGTGCGGTTGAACGGACCATTGTGCTCCAGCTTGATGGTGCACATGGCAGCCGCAAACTTGCCAGCCTCGGTAGGAGTGGCACCCTGCAGTCGCTTGTAGAGATAACCGGCAGAATAGGTGTCGCCGCATCCGGTAGCATCCACCACCTCATGAGGAGCATAGGCTGGAATCTCGTAGAACGTGTCGTCTACATAAACCAGCGAACCCTCGCTTCCCAAGGTGATGATCACCTCGGTAACACCCCAGGCATGAATCAGCTTGGCGGCTTCTATCGGGTCTTTCAGTCCGGTAATGGTTTCCATCTCCGTCTCGTTCACCTTCAGATAATAGGTGTTCTTGAGCACGTCGAGCTTGTCCTTCCAGTCGATGGCGTAGACTCTCTCGTCTCTCACCTCGCGCAGATAGCCCTGCACATCGATGGAAACCTTACCCTTGCTGGCAAGATAAGCCACTACTTCTGGCGAGAAATCATCGCTCAGCAGACTGCCCAGATGATAAACCTTAGCCTCTACATGCTCCAACTGCCTGATGGTGAACGGATCTGCCTTGGCAAGTACACGCTGCTTGCGCTTGTTCTGGTCTTCTTCGTAGATATTTTCGAAGAAAACCGTGTTGCGTGAAGGGTTCAACGTGACGTCGATTCCGGCTTCACGCATCTTTACAACAGGTTCAGTCTCTGTAGGGTCCATTGCCGTGATGAGTGTGAAACTCACATCCTTGGGCAACTGGTTGATGGCGTAGGCGAAGTAAAAGGAAGTTCCGCCTGCCATGTATACAGTACGATTCGGGGTCACAATCTTGTCTTTGGTGATGTGACCTATACAACAAATATCTTTCATTTTTTCTATTTAAAACGGCTGCAAAGTTACAAAAAAACTTTGAGTATTTCAGAGTTTTTTCTTTTAATTCTGCTTTTATGGCAAATATTTAGAAGAAAAAGCCGGATTTCTTTTGGTGGTATTCGTATTTTAATGTACCTTTGCACCGGATTTTAAAAACTTGAACATTATCTAGAGAATAGATTAGACTTATTATGTGGTTTGATAATTTAATCAACGTGCATTCGGCGGTGCAGGGCATCGTCATCCTTTCATTGATTTGTACTTTGGGTCTTGCCTTGGGCAAGATTCATGTCAAGGGAATCTCCCTTGGCATAGCCTTCGTATTCTTCGTGGGTATCGTGGCGGGCCATCTCGGACTCACCATCGATGAGAACATGCTGGAGTTTGCCGAGAGTTTCGGACTCACCATGTTCGTGTATGTGCTGGGACTCTATGTGGGTCCTAACTTCTTCGGTTCTATGCGCCACGAGGGCATCTCGCTCAATCTCTGGAGTCTGGCTGTCATCGTCGTGGGAACCCTCTTCTCGCTCGGTTTGTGCCTGGTGCTGCCCGTCAGTCTGCCTGATATGGTGGGCATTCTCTGTGGTGCCACTACCAATACGCCGGCTCTGGGTGCTGCCCAGCAGGCTTTGCAGCAGTTGGGAATGCCTAGTGGTGGAGCGGCTTTGGGCTGTGCGGTCACTTATCCCTTGGGAGTTGTGGGTGTCATCTTTGCCATGATGTTCCTGCGCAAGGTTTTCGTGAAACCTGCCGACCTGGAGATTCGGAGTAATGATGATGATGACCATACGGCAATCGGACAATACGTTATCGTAAACCCTGCCCTGAACGGAAATACCATCGCAGAGATTACGATGATGACCCATCGCAAGTTCATCATCTCCCGAGTGTGGAGAGGAGAGCAGGTGATTGTGCCTCAGGCTGATACGGTTCTTCATACCAATGATAATGTGCTCGTGGTTACCAATAAGGATGAGGTTTCGGCGATGCAGATTCTCTTCGGAAAGAAGGTGGATAAGGAGTGGAATAATGATAAGGTAGACTGGAATGCGATTGATGCAAAGGTGGAAAGCCGCATCATCGTGGTAACCCGTCCGGGACTGAACGGCAAGCGACTGGGCAGCCTGCAGATGAGAAATTCCTATGGCGTCAACGTGAGCCGAGTGCTGCGTGGTGATATCCGTCTGCTGGCTACCGATGACCTCCGTCTGCAGTACGGCGACCGTCTGACCGTGGTGGGCGATCCTACGAGTATCGACCATGTGGAGCAGTTCCTGGGAAATGCCGTAAAGACCTTGAACGAGCCTAACCTGGGTGCCATCTTCCTTGGAATCATCCTCGGACTTGCCGTCGGAACCATTCCTCTGGACATCCCGGGAATGTCGGCTCCTGTACGTCTGGGTATTGCGGGTGGTCCTATCGTGATGGGTATTCTGATTGGTGCGCTCGGACCTCGTGTGCATTTCATCTCTTATATGACCCGTAGTGCGGGCCTGATGCTGAGAGAACTGGGCCTTGCCCTCTATCTCGGCTGTCTAGGCTTGTCGGCAGGTGGACAGTTCTTCGAGACGGTGGTTCGTCCGGAAGGCTTGATGTGGGTAGGCATCGGCTTCCTCATTACGGTAGTACCGGTGGCTATTGTGGGTCTTATCATCCTGAAGACCAAGAAGTACGACTTCGGAAGCATCTGCGGCATCCTCTGTGGCAGTATGGCGAATCCGATGGCTTTGACTTATGCCAACGAGACGCTCGATGGCGATACGCCTAGCATCAGTTATGCAACGGTCTATCCGCTCGGCATGTTTATCAGAGTGGTGATAGCCCAGGTCATCGTGATGTTCTTTGTCTGAAAGAACACGGGGGTAAACTTTTAGGCACGGCTTTTTAATTTTTTAGGCACGGATTACACGGATTTTTTTTATGATACTATAAATACGCTTTATTCACATTAGCGCCATAAATCCGTGTAATCCGTGCCTAAATCAGCTTAATCCGTGCCTAAATCAGATTTAGAAATCAGCCTTTTTTGTTATGGTCATTTTCTTTCCAGTCAATGGGTGCTCGAAGGTTATTTCTTCTGCATGGAGATGCAGTCGGGCAGCCTTCTCGTTGCCGTAGAGCGGATCGCCGAGGATGGGCGCATTCAGTCCTTCCTGATGGGCACAATGCACTCTGAGCTGGTGGGTTCTGCCGGTTTTCGGATAGAGAGCTATTCGGAGATGGGAATCGTCGACATGCTCCAGTACTTCATACTCCGTAATCGCCTCCTTGCCCTGAGTATGATTCACTATCTGGCGGGGACGGTCTAGATAATCGGGCATCAACGGAAGAGAAATCTTCTGCTTTTCTGCGGCATTAGAAGACGCTCTTCGTTCTTTCAATTCGTCTCTCATATTTTTTTTCTGCTTCTTTGTTTTTTTCCAAATCTTATCGCAGGCATCCTGGTCCTTACATCCAATGATGGCGATGTATTTCTTCTGAACCTGATGGTGCAGAAACTCGTTCTGCAGACGATGATAGGCAAATTCCGTTTTGGCGATAATCATCAGACCGCTTGTTGCCATATCGAGACGGTGGACTATCAACGGACTGCTTGCCGCCGGATATTTCTTCCGCATGATGGAATAGACGGATGGCTGGGATGAATCTTTGCCTGGCACAGACAGCAATCCCGATGGCTTGCAGATAACTGCCAGCTGGTCGTCTTCGTATAAGATTTCCAAAATATGCTTTTCGGCAATTTGAGAATGAAAGACTGAATCGGGCAGCATCCAATGCAGTATCGGCTTGCATTTGCCATTGCAGGCTGGATAGAACTGCAGGTGATGGCGAATCTCTTCCTTCGGACTTTCGCCCCACCAGAACATGGCCATTTGCAGAGGCTTGTAACCATGCTGGTAAGCATATTGCAGCAGTTTCGGTTCGCAGCATTCGCCACTTCCGGCAGGCGGCACCATCTTCAGAGCTGCTATTCTGCTCGTTGCAATAGTGGCTTGCGGATAATCCCTGAGGGCTGCATCTCTGAAAATCTCCAGCAGGTCTTTGCTCTCACCTTCATGATTCTGCATGTGGAACTGCGAAAACAGCCATTGCTGCAAGGTATCAGATAATGTCTTGCGCAGTTGCTTCAGGCTAAGAATATCCGCCTGATAGGCTTCGTATTCCGTTTCAAGGCTGGTCTTTTCGGAAAGCGATTTCTTGAGTCGGCGCAGTTCTGCCTTCATAAACTGGCTTTCCTTCACCATTTCAGCCTCTTCCTCCGGATTGAGATTTCCTGCTTCCCGTCGGGCATCACGTTTTGCTTTCGCCTCCTTTATCTTTTCCTGATAGGCAGCGATAGTATGCTTCCGCTCTTCCTGCAGTTGTAGGATGAGACCTTTGGCTTCCTTCATGTGGGTGTTGGCTTCCAATTTCCTGATGCTCTGGTTAATGCCGGATATTTCAGCCTCGTGGGTCTTGAAATATCCGTCGGGCTGCAGATAGTCGAATACGGCTGGCACAAAGTCATCCCAGTCGCTTCTTCCGCCTATCTGTCCGCTATAGGCTGCAAGATAGCCTATTTCTGAGGCACCAGGTTCCGGTTTGGCATTCTCAACGATGAGTACGCCAAACATTTTTCCTTTATCTATCTCCTCTCGCCAGTCTTCACGCTCAGATAGATAGGTTTGCAGCTCCTTGCATACGGCGATGCAAAGAGGATGAGGCTGATAATCGAGCGGATTGTTCATGCGCTCGGGAATGTCAATGCCTGATAACAGGACTTGGTCTATAGAATGCAAAATCATACTGCAAAGTTACAAAAAATCAAGTAGAACTCTTGGTTTATCCACAGAAAAATCTTAATTTTGCAAAATAAAAATGAAAATTTATGATGAATACGCAAAACAGCAACATATTCTATCACCTGATCGCCTTCCTGACGGTGGCAATATGGGGAACAACATTCGTATCTACCAAGGTATTGATGTTGAACGGGCTGTCGCCTGCTCAGATTTTTACCCTGCGCTTCAGTATCGCCTACATACTGATGCTGGCTTTCAATCATCGCCGGTTCTTTGCCGACTCCTGGCAGGATGAGCTGAAGATGGCGTTACTGGGCATTACGGGCGGTTCGCTCTATTTCTGTAGCGAGAACGAGGCGATGAACTTCACCACTACCACCAATACTTCTCTGATTGTATGTTCCTGTCCGCTCTTCGCCACCTTGCTGGTGAGGCTGGTCTATAAGGATTCTGCCCGCATCCATATCGTGCAGCTGCTGGGTTCGCTTCTGGCATTTGTGGGTATGATCATCGTGGTATTGAACGGCAGGTTCGTACTCCATCTCTCTCCTGTAGGAGATGCTCTGGCGTTTACCGCCTGTATGTGTTGGGCTATCTATTCGCTCCTGATGAAGTCGGTAACGGGCGATTATAGTGCGGCTTTCATTACGAGAAAGGTTTTCTTCTATGGTGTACTCACCATCTTGCCTTATTATCTCATCATTCCGGGCTTCCCTCCTCTGGAAGTCTTCACCCGTCCGCAGGTTATCGGCAATTTGCTCTTCCTGGGCTGTCTGGCTTCCATGATCTGCTTCCTGACGTGGAACTGGTGCATCTCCAAGCTCGGAGCGGTAAAGGCAACCAACTGGGTTTACTTCAACCCTATCACCACCATGATATTCGCTTCATGGGTACTCGATGAGAAAATCACCCCTTATTTCCTGGTGGGTGCTGCCTGCATCCTGGCAGGTATGTATATTGCCGATAAGAAAACGAGGGGAGAATCGTAAAGTTCAGTATAAAAGAGGAGAATTATAATAAGAGGTGTGAATGACATAAGGAGTCGATAGGAAATTCTTGTACTTTCTGACACACTTTTCCAAAGATGAAATGGTATAGCGATTGGTAGACTTTACCTCTATTGGCGAGATGTTATGCTTGCTCGTAATCGAAGGTTTCGCTATCAGAAAGTCGATTTCCATTCTGTCTTCTGCCTCACGTGAATAGTTGGAATAGAAAAACAGCTTGTGCCCCTTTGCCCTCAACATCTGTGCTACGATATTCTCGCTGTTTCACGTATCCTAGCTTTCGATGTGCTGGATTTTACACGTTTCCTAGGTTTCTGATGGCGCAAAAATACACATTTCCTAGGATAACGCCATGTTTTTTCTTGAGAATTTTCCCGTTTTTAATGTTTTTTACGTTAATTGCCGAGGTATATCAGAAACAACATGTCTTCGTCATCTTTGATTCACAAAAAGGGTCTATACGCCCCCTGTTTGCACCAGCCAACACCTGAGATACGGAAGACACAGGGGGCTTGGTCAGTTCCTCACCTTTTACAGAAGAGATAGCACCCGTAATGGTCACCTTCTTCTGAGTACCGTATGCCACGACCTCGACACCTTGCAACATCTGGCTATCCGACTCCAGTTGCACATTCATACCTTTCTTGGCAGCAACCGTCATGGTCTTATAACCTACATAAGATATTTTGAGCTTTTGACCAGGCTTCACGTTGACATGGAACTTACCATCCATATCCGTGATAGTACCTTGGCTAGCGTTCGTCAGATTGCAGCATCCATCCCAACCGTGGAGTTGACATATCCAAGCCCAAAGGCTCTGTACGCCCCTCCACCGTGGGATGACTAATCCAAACCTTAGCCTCTACCGAAGCCAAGAACATGAACAAACTTAATATCAATATAAACCTTTTCATTACATTCAATTTTTTCCGAAACCTTTTCTCCATCAAGGGATTCACACCTTTTCCAAAGTAAAGCAATCCAATGTTGGAATCAAGGTCAATGGACTATAAAGTTTGACGGAATTATATCCCTTCTGCAGAGTAACTTGAAAGACAGCCTCTTTGAACGTTACCTTTTTGGCATCTACCGCCTGACTACCCGTTTCCATGCAACCGCTCTCAATGCCATTGACTTTCAGTATCATCTTGAGACGAGGGTCATCCACGTACCTTACTTTCAACAGATAGTTTCCTCCTTTGTCACTCCAAACATTTCGCCAAATAGCATTATTGTTGCTAGCCCCACCAACATTTGCAACACATATTCCACCACTCGCTCCTTCCACAGGAACAAACTTGACAGGTTTCTTACGTTTGCCCAAGTCATCGTATGCTGACAAGAATGCCCATTCTGCTTCATAACGAGTAGCTTCCAATCGTTTCTTACCTTCCATTCTCAACACCTTGATGCCATGGGCAGGCACCTCTGCCAGAAGTTTATCTCCATTTATTTTAACCTCTTGATGTCGTATGACATCCCTTGCCTGAACCTTACCACCCAATTCCAATTCCGGCAATGGAACAGAGAAGGACATCACACTATCCGAAGGATTGAAAAGAGCGACAGCCCTCACCTTGCCATGAAATTTTTCCAAATCCTTGACCAAGATATATCCCTCTCCTTGGCGCAAAGCAACGTATGCCTGTAATCCAAGTGGGTCTTGGTTGATGGCTATCAACTCCTTGTTTTTCAACAAAGAGAGAGACTGCTCGTTGAGTGAGTTGAGGTCGCATCCTATCAGCATAGGAGAACTCATCATACACCACATGCCCACATGCACCTCTTCCTCATTCGGTTTGAGACCTCTGCCTATCTCCAACATATCCATATCATTGTAATGACCATCGCCAGCAAAGCCCGAGAGATAGAGGTTTTTGTTGATAATCTTCAAGATGGAATCCCATCGAGGACGAATGTCCGTACAGATACGCCAAGAAGTTGCCATCTGTCTAGCCCATGTACCAGGGAAAGCCCATCTACAGATATTGATACTGACGGGATGCCCAGCCTCTTGCTTGATGGCATCGCATATTGTCTTATAGCGTTTTTTCTCCTCTAGGTCAAGCCAGGTTCCTGCTCCACAATAATCTATCTTGATGAAATCAAAGCCCCAGTCATGGAAGTAGAGCCGTGCATCCTGCAACTCATGGCCATACATGCCAGCCCCAAATCCATTCTCATCGTTGTCATAGCGTGACCCACAAGTGTTGGCACCTGCATCGGAATAGATACCTGCCTTCAATCCAAGACTATGAATATAATCCGCCACGACCTTCATGCCATGGGGAAAACGTTGAGGATGAGGTTGCATCATGCCTATGGAATCACGCCAACCGAAAAATCCATCATCAATATTGATATGGTTATATCCCAAGTCTTTCAAGCCCAAACGTACCATGGCATCAGCTTGTGTACGAATGAGCGAATCGGAGATATTGACATGAAACGTATTCCAAGAACTCCATCCCATAATTGGGGGAGTCACCTGGGCAGAAAGCAATGTAGGAAAGGACATTGCTATAAGAGAGACAAAAAATAACTTCTTTCTCATGATGATATTCACTATTTTTGTTATTACTAATTGTTTGTTCTAAATGATTTTCTCTATCTAGCTGCAAAATTAGCAAACAAACCGCCACGAACCTATCCGTCAAACGTACGAAAACATGTCGATATGTACATCTGTACACTTTTATAGCTTTCTTCTGCAAAGATAGAACTTTATTCTGAGAAATACAAATTTTCTGTGGAAATCTTATGGGATTATTTGCATGTTTCAATAGTAAATAGTATCTTTGCATTCATCAATGAAAGAAAACCGTTGAATAAAAGACAATAACAATCAAAATAGAGACATGAGATATTTTATACACATCCTATTAGGAATACTCTATGCTTGTATTTCGCAAGCACAAGTATCAACCAACTATAAGTTGACTGCACGTTATATCACCACCAACAACGGACTGTCGAGCAAAAGTATCACCGCCTTATTGCAAGACCCTGATGGCTATATCTGGATAGGCACCAACAACGGCTTATGTAGATACGATGGCTATTCTATCGTAAAATTCAGAAACATCAGTCCAGACAAGAAAGCCAAGACCGACCAACATATCGGCGACCTCACCAAGGATGCACACAACATGTTTGTCAAGACTTCCAATACCTCAGTGGCAACCTACAACTTTGCATCCGCTCGTTTCACCAGTTATGAATTGCCTATCAATCATCCGAAGAAAACCAAAAAGAAAGCAACTACTTACACCTTCCAAGGCAATGGATTCACCTACGAAAACACGAAAGATGATCAGTTGATTATCCACGACAAGAACGGAATAAACAAGAAGCTAGACCTTTTGGCAAACGCCAAATACACAACCAATAAGAAGCATAAATACTTCGTCGTGAAAAGTGGCTCACACAATTACTATATCGCCACTTACGGCAATGGACTTTTCAGATATGATGCCAGCAATGGCAACATTTCCCACTATACGGCACAAGATATTCAGCCCATCATTCAGTCCAACTTTCTCACAACCATTCTTATTGACAAAGACGGTTGCATCTGGACAGGCTCAGAGGAAGCAGGTATCTCTTGCATCATGCCTTCACAAGAGAATGACGCAAGATATTTATTTCCTGAACCAGCAAGCCAAGGTGACTGGAGCAACTACGTCCGTGCCATCCATGCGACCTCAGACCAAGAGGCTTATATCGGAACAACTCTAGGAAAAGTATATCAGTGCAACCTCCTTACTGGTAAGATGACACTTGTCAAGAAAGCCAACGACCAGATTTTCGACATCATAAAAGACCGTGATGGGCATCTTTGGATTGGAACGAGAGGAGACGGCATCTATATCGACAATGAGCATTATACTTCCAAAGACCCTATACATAAGATACCAGCAGATATGGTATATGACATCGTGCAAGACAAGATGGGAAGGATTTGGCTAGCTTCTTGGGAAAAAGGATTGCTAATGACGGACGGAAAGAAAAAGCCTTATCAGTTTGTTGCTTTCCTCAACAAGCACTTGGGGCAAAGTCGCATCCACGACCTAGAGATGGACTCGCATGGCATCTTGTGGATAGCAACTTGTGATGGCATATACTCAATAGATACGAAACGTAAGAACCTATCAGAAAAGGACTTCAAGCATTTTGGAACCAGCAATCATCAACTGTCTGGAGATGAAGTCATCTGCCTACAAAGTACTCCGCAAGGAAAACTATATGCTGGTATCACAGGCGAAGGATTGGTAGAATGCCATATAGATAAACAAGGCAACATTACCAAGCAAGAAGTTATCAGTGAATCACTGCGTATCAACACCAATATCGTGAACTCCATATCACAAGACCGCCTTGGCAACCTATGGATAGGTACTGAGTTGGGAATCTATCGCCTTTCAAGTGACTATTCCGATATTGAGAGGTTCGAATACTCTCTTACCCTTACCTGCAACGCATACACAGAGAACACCTCAAGCGTTACGCCATCAGGCAACTTGCTGTTTGGTACCCGCAATGGTCTTGTCATCATCAAACCCCAAGCAGTATCAAGCCAACAAGCAGCACGCCCTTGTCTGATTACAGACCTAAAAGTCAATGGCAAATCCATATTGGAAAGCAATGACTTCGATTCAGAAAGTTTCAATCTGAAGAAGAACAAGATAGAATTGGAACATACCCAAAACACCCTCAACATATTCTTCTCCCGATTCAACTATACCAACTCCTATAATGTTTACCAGTATTACCTGGAAGGCATCAATGAGGACTGGCAAGAGGCAACCACCCAAAGCCATGTCAACTATTCCGACTTGGCACCTGGCAAGTATGTCTTCCATGTAAGAGGCATCATCAATGGCAAACCTCAACAAGAAACGACCTTTACCATCGTCATCAACCCTCCATTCTACGCTACATGGTGGGCCATCTGCCTATACCTTATTATAATAGGTATCATAGGCTATCGTGTCTATCGCAACAGAATGGAACGTTTCCATATCCATCAACAGATGAAGATGGAAAAGCAACTCACCGAGTTCCGTCTCAACTTCTTTACCCATGTGGCGCATGAATTTCGCACCCCACTAGCCATCATCCAAGGTGGAATGGACAGACTCGTCAACAACAAAGGTACAGAACCACCACAGGCTGCCATCGCTTCTGCCAACAGAGGTGCCAAACGACTTCTGCGACTCATCAACCAGATATTGGAGTTCAGAAAAATCAATAACCATGCCGTCAAACTCCATGTATCCAAAGGCAATATCATCGAGTTTGCCCAGCAACTCTACAAGGATTTCTGGAACATCGCCAATCAAAAGAGCATCCAGTTGACCTTCACGCCATTCGCCAAGCAATATGAGGTAAGCTTTGACCATGAGAAGGTAGAGACCATCCTCTACAACTTGCTGAGCAATGCCGTGAAATATACCCCACAAAAGGGAGTCATCGAAATCAATCTGTCGCACGGTGAAGACAAACTCGTCTTCACCGTCTGCAACCAAGGCGATGAAATCACAGCTGAGAGAAAAGAACATCTCTTCCAGCCATTCATGCAGGGTTATACTTCGCAAGGAGGCATGGGCATCGGCCTTTACTTGGCTTACCAATTCGCCCAACTGCACAAGGGCCATTTGGCTTATAGCTATGATGAGGAACATCAGATGAACATCTTCGAGCTGTCTCTTCCTGACAACGATGAGCAATACGCCCCTGAAGACTATATGTCCGAGGCGAATATCCGCCAAGAGAAAGACAAGGAGAAAGAGCAAGAAGAAACCGCTAAGTTGAACGACATCGTAAGGGAAATGCAAGGCGAGGCACTCAATACACAGCATGTTGCCATCATAGAAGATGACCCCGACATGATGGAACAACTCAAGCATGACATCGGTGCTTACTTCCGCACCGACATCTACATGAACGGACAACAAGGCTATGCTGGAGTGTTGACCAATCCTCCTTCGCTCATCATTTGCGATGTGATGTTGCCAGACCTCAATGGCTACGACATCGTTAAACGTCTCCGTGCTACGGAAGCCCTGAAACGAGTGCCTGTCATCATGCTTACCGCCCTTGACGATGAAGACCATCAAATCAAGGGCTACAAGTGTGGTGCCGATGATTATATGACCAAGCCATACAAGGCTAGAATTCTTATGACTCGTATCATACAGCTCATCAAATGGAACTCAAACAAGAATGACTTTCCTATCGCACCTGAGAAAAAGCAAGTTATCCAAACGGATGAGGCGAAAGAGAAGATGAAGGATATCGTAATGGAAAGCAAGGCTGACAAGGTTTTCCGTGAGAACGTAGTTAACCTGATAGCCCAGAACATCAGCGAACCAGACTTTACGGTGGATAAGATAGCAGAGATGATGCACATGGGGCGCACCAAGTTCTTTGGCAAGATGAAGGAACTGACAGGCATGTCGCCCAACAAGTACCTGCAAGCAGAACGTATGCGCATCGCCGCAGAACTGTTATGCGACGGCAGATACAACGTGAGCGAAGTCTGCATGAAGGTTGGCATTCAGGATGCCTCCTACTTCTACAAGTGCTTCAAGGCGAAGTATGGTATGCCACCGAGCAAGTATGCGCAGACACAGATGGTGGTTAAGGAATAAAAGCAGAGGCTTCGGAACAAACTAGGACAAACGCCCATGTCATCCACAGAACAGACATCAGGGTACGATGAAGGGTCTATACGCCACCTTTTCATCGTGGCATATAGACCCTTGCCATTTCCCGTGAGGTGTGGGTGACAATACTGAAGAAAAATCCCCCATCCCGCTTGAGAAAGCAGGATGGGGGAATTTCTTTATCATATCTATGATATCAACTTTCTGATTTCTTCTTGGGTTAACCCCGTTATTTCCATGATGGTATTTTCATCCATACCCTTTGCCATCATTTTTTTGGCAATTTCCAGCCTTTTATGATGGCTACCCCTTGCTTCACCTTTGGCAACACCTTCATCAATACCATTCATGTAATAACTCATCAGGACGCCGTAGTAATCATCGGCAGCCTTTAAGCTCTCATCATATTTTTCTTGCTCTTCCTGACTTAGGCAGTGGGAATCTGCCAGTTCAGCAAGGCGTTTGAAAATCTTCTTCTGTGCCGTAAAAGGCATTCTCTCTAATGCTTCCATATGTTTTAATACATAAATCCATTTGTCAAAATCACTATCACATTCTTCTGCTTTCTTGTCGAAGAAAGGAAGAGATAAGTAGATGAAGTGAAGATTGTCTGAAAAGACATCTCGACTTCCTTTTTCATACAGGGCAACATCGGTTCTGAATTTCGTCACCGTATTGTCTTTTGGCATGAAGTTCATCAGGCAGACTACATACACGGGCATAATCTGATAGAGTGCAGGTTTATGCTCTTTTGTTTTCTTCCGTTGCCCAACAATAGCCTTGCTGGCATAATAGATGGAGCGGTTGACGAAAAACGGAACCCATCTGTT
>ERZ1026892.698-NODE-698-length-15346-cov-4.707083_pt1 | contig 15346 bp, 8 predicted proteins | sample MGYA00380176_ERZ1026892 | MGnify/ENA primary metagenome ERZ1026892 (study PRJEB33269, sample SAMEA4719812) | human gut metagenome | biome: human-associated habitat; feature: organic feature; material: feces | place: Cameroon | collected 2013-10 ... | reverse complement strand
AAATACTATTTATTCTTTGTTTGTATTCATTGGGTTGATTATTAAGGTGCCGTTCGTTGCTGTTGCAACCTGTTTTTCACCGTTAATTATTTGTTATCCACAGAGATATGGAATGCGATCTGCTGATGATTAAAATTGAAAAAGTAATTAATAAAAATGACCTTAAGGCATTTATCGCTTTTCCGTCATCACTTTATCCCGACGATCCAAACTGGATACCCCCTTTATTCATAGAACGCAACGAGCATTTGTCTGCGAAAAATCCGGGGACGGACCATATCATCTGGCAGGCGTGGGTGGCAAAAAAAGCGGGGCAGATAGTTGGGCGTATTACCGCGCAAATAGATACCTTGCACCGCGAGCGTTACGGCAAAGATACCGGTCATTTCGGCATGATTGACGCCATTGATGATCCGCAGGTTTTTGCCGCGTTGTTTGGCGCAGCGGAAGCGTGGTTGAAGTCACAAGGTGCAAGTAAGATCAGCGGGCCTTTCAGCCTGAATATCAATCAGGAAAGCGGATTACTGATTGAAGGTTTTGACACACCACCCTGTGCGATGATGCCACACGGCAAACCGTGGTATGCCGCGCATATTGAACAACTGGGTTATCACAAAGGCATTGATTTACTGGCGTGGTGGATGCAGCGAACCGATCTCACTTTCTCTCCGGCGCTAAAAAAACTGATGGATCAGGTGCGCAAAAAGGTGACCATTCGCTGCATCAATCGTCAGCGGTTTGCCGAAGAGATGCAGATCCTGCGTGAGATTTTCAACTCTGGCTGGCAGCACAACTGGGGATTTGTGCCGTTTACCGAACATGAATTCGCGACCATGGGCGATCAACTTAAATATCTGGTGCCGGACGATATGATCTACATCGCTGAGATTGATTCTGCACCCTGCGCGTTTATTGTCGGCTTGCCGAACATCAACGAGGCGATTGCCGATCTGAACGGATCGCTCTTTCCCTTCGGCTGGGCAAAATTGCTGTGGCGTTTGAAAGTCAGCGGTGTGCGAACTGCGCGAGTACCGCTGATGGGCGTGCGCGACGAGTATCAGTTCAGCCGCATCGGCCCGGTGATTGCGCTGTTATTGATTGAAGCCTTACGCGATCCGTTTGCCCGCCGGAAGATCGATGCGCTGGAGATGTCATGGATCCTCGAAACCAATACAGGCATGAATAACATGCTGGAACGCATTGGGGCGGAGCCGTACAAGCGTTACCGATTGTATGAAAAGCAGATTTAATACCAGCTAACTCAGGTTCATCTCCAGCGGCACCGCCGAGCGAATCAAATGGTGGCCTTCCAGCTCGATATCGTGGAGATTCTTTTTCACGGTCCGCACATGATCGCGTGCTGCGCGCTGGGCGACGTGCGGCAGCCGCTGCAACACCGCGTTGTAGATCCTCGCATGCTGGCGATCGATCTGCTTTTTTTGCTGTGGTCGATGGTAGAGATTATTTACGCTGGCAAACACTGAATTAAACATCAGATCGGTCAATGATTGCAGCGTAAACACCAGCACCTGATTGTGAGAAGCCTGACAAATGGCGAGATGGAAAGCGTGATCCAACTGCGCATGTTCGATCAGCGAAATCTCTTTGTTGTTCTCACTGGCGGCGAGCATTTTTTCATAACAGCGGGTTATCACAACAAAATCAGCCTGCGTTCCCAGCGTTGCCGCCAGCCTTGCCGATTCGCCCTCCAGTAATGCGCGAACGTCGAGCAGATCGTACAGCGTTCGCGGCTGCGTACTGAACAGATGGATCAGCGGGCTGGTGTCCTGCACCCGATTAAGCCGTGCGACACGAGAATCGCGACCCTGCGCCGTTTCAATAATCCCGCGCCCGCGCAGCACGGTCAGCCCTTCACGCAGTGCGGAGCGTGAGAAGCCGAGCTTTTCACACAGTCGACGTTCCGAGGGAAGTGGCTGACCGACCTTCAGTACGCCGTCGATAATTAACCGTTCGATACTCTCTGCAACCACTTCGCAAATAGGGCGACGTTCATCTTTCATTCCCGGACCTCGTGCACAGGTAGGACCAATTTTTCTGTTCTTAACTCGCAAAACACGCACATCACGTAAGTGATTATGTTACATCAATTTAACATTGAGTTAACCAAGGCAAGGTCACAGAGCTGGAAAAAAAATGGTCTGACCGGTAGCTAAAGAGATAGACGAAAACGAAAAGCCCGCTTAATAACTGTTCACAGAAGCAGCGCGCAAAAATCAGCTGCCACACAACACAACAAAGCGAAGCCTACTCATGAGCATCTTGTACGAAGAGCGTCTTGATGGCGCTTTACCCGATGTCGACCGCACATCGGTACTGATGGCACTGCGTGAGCATGTCCCTGGACTTGAGATCCTGCATACCGATGAGGAGATCATTCCTTACGAGTGTGACGGGTTGAGCGCGTATCGCACGCGTCCATTACTGGTTGTTCTGCCTAAGCAAATGGAACAGGTGACAGCGATTCTGGCTGTCTGCCATCGCCTGCGTGTACCGGTGGTGACCCGTGGTGCAGGCACCGGGCTTTCTGGTGGCGCGCTGCCGCTGGAAAAAGGTGTGTTGTTGGTGATGGCGCGCTTTAAAGAGATCCTCGACATTAACCCCGTTGGTCGCCGCGCGCGCGTGCAGCCGGGCGTGCGTAACCTGGCGATCTCCCAGGCCGTTGCGCCGCATAATCTCTATTACGCTCCGGACCCTTCCTCACAAATCGCCTGTTCGATTGGCGGCAATGTGGCGGAAAATGCCGGTGGCGTTCACTGCCTGAAATATGGTCTGACCGTACATAACCTGCTGAAAATTGAAGTGCAAACGCTGGACGGCGAGGCGCTGACGCTGGGATCGGACGCGCTGGATTCACCTGGTTTTGACCTGCTGGCGCTGTTCACCGGATCGGAAGGTATGCTCGGCGTGACCACCGAAGTGACGGTAAAACTGCTGCCGAAGCCGCCCGTGGCGCGGGTTCTGTTAGCCAGCTTTGACTCGGTAGAAAAAGCCGGACTTGCAGTTGGTGACATCATCGCCAATGGCATTATCCCCGGCGGGCTGGAGATGATGGATAACCTGTCGATCCGCGCGGCGGAAGATTTTATTCATGCCGGTTATCCCGTCGACGCCGAAGCGATTTTGTTATGCGAGCTGGACGGCGTGGAGTCTGACGTACAGGAAGACTGCGAGCGGGTTAACGACATCTTGTTGAAAGCGGGCGCGACTGACGTCCGTCTGGCACAGGACGAAGCAGAGCGCGTACGTTTCTGGGCCGGTCGCAAAAATGCGTTCCCGGCGGTAGGACGTATCTCCCCGGATTACTACTGCATGGATGGCACCATCCCGCGTCGCGCCCTGCCTGGCGTACTGGAAGGCATTGCCCGTTTATCGCAGCAATATGATTTACGCGTTGCCAACGTCTTTCATGCCGGAGATGGCAACATGCACCCGTTAATCCTTTTCGATGCCAACGAACCCGGTGAATTTGCCCGCGCGGAAGAGCTGGGCGGGAAGATCCTCGAACTCTGCGTTGAAGTTGGCGGCAGCATCAGTGGGGAACATGGCATCGGGCGCGAAAAAATCAATCAAATGTGCGCCCAGTTCAACAGCGATGAAATCACGACCTTCCATGCGGTCAAGGCGGCGTTTGACCCCGATGGTTTGCTGAACCCTGGGAAAAACATTCCCACGCTACACCGCTGTGCTGAATTTGGTGCCATGCATGTGCATCACGGTCATTTACCTTTCCCTGAACTGGAGCGTTTCTGATGCTACGCGAGTGTGATTACAGCCAGGCGCTGCTGGAGCAGGTGAATCAGGCGATTAGCGATAAAACGCCGCTGGTGATTCAGGGCAGCAATAGCAAAGCCTTTTTAGGTCGCCCTGTCACCGGGCAAACGCTGGATGTGCGTTGTCATCGCGGCATTGTTAATTACGACCCGACCGAGCTGGTGATAACCGCGCGTGCCGGAACGCCGCTGGTGGCGATTGAAGCGGCGCTGGAGAGCGCCGGGCAAATGCTCCCCTGCGAGCCGCCGCATTATGGTGAAGAAGCCACCTGGGGCGGGATGGTCGCTTGCGGGCTGGCGGGGCCGCGTCGCCCGTGGAGCGGTTCGGTCCGCGATTTTGTCCTCGGCACGCGCATCATTACCGGCGCTGGAAAACATCTGCGTTTTGGTGGCGAAGTGATGAAAAACGTTGCCGGATACGATCTCTCACGGTTAATGGCCGGAAGCTACGGTTGTCTTGGCGTGCTCACTGAAATCTCGATGAAAGTGTTACCGCGACCGCGCGCCTCCCTGAGCCTGCGTCGGGAAATCAGCCTGCAAGAAGCCATGAATGAAATCGCCCAGTGGCAACTCCAGCCATTACCCATTAGTGGCTTATGTTACTTCGACAATGCGTTGTGGATCCGCCTTGAGGGCGGCGAAGGATCGGTAAAAGCGGCGCGTGAACTGCTGGGGGGCGAAGAGGTTGCGGGTCAGTTCTGGCAGCAATTGCGTGAACAACAACTGCCGTTCTTCTCGTTACCAGGTACCTTATGGCGCATTTCATTACCCAGCGATGCGCCGATGATGGATTTACCCGGCGAGCAACTGATCGACTGGGGCGGAGCGTTACGCTGGCTGAAATCGACAGCCGAGGACAATCAAATCCATCGCATCGCCCGCAACGCTGGCGGTCATGCGACCCGCTTTAGTGCCGGAGATGGTGGCTTTGCCCCGCTATCGGCTCCTTTATTCCGCTATCACCAGCAGCTTAAACAGCAGCTCGACCCTTGCGGCGTGTTTAACCCCGGTCGCATGTACGCGGAACTTTGAGGAGCAGGCTATGCAAACCCAATTAACTGAAGAGATGCGGCAGAACGCGCGCGCGCTGGAAGCCGACAGCATCCTGCGCGCCTGTGTTCACTGCGGATTTTGTACCGCAACCTGCCCAACCTATCAGCTTCTGGGCGATGAACTGGACGGGCCGCGCGGGCGCATCTATCTGATTAAACAGGTGCTGGAAGGCAACGAAGTCACGCTTAAAACACAGGAGCATCTCGATCGCTGCCTCACTTGCCGCAATTGTGAAACCACCTGTCCTTCTGGTGTGCGCTATCACAATTTGCTGGATATCGGGCGTGATATTGTCGAGCAGAAAGTGAAACGCCCACTGCCGGAGCGAATGCTGCGCGAAGGATTGCGCCAGGTAGTGCCGCGTCCGGCGGTCTTCCGTGCGCTGACGCAGGTAGGGCTGGTGCTGCGACCGTTTTTACCGGAACAGGTCAGAGCAAAACTGCCTGCTGAAACGGTGAAAGCTAAACCGCGTCCGCCGCTGCGCCATAAGCGTCGGGTTTTAATGCTGGAAGGCTGCGCCCAGCCTACGCTTTCGCCCAACACCAACGCGGCAACTGCGCGAGTGCTGGATCGTCTGGGGATCAGCGTCATGTCAGCTAACGAAGCAGGCTGTTGTGGCGCGGTGGACTATCATCTTAATGCGCAGGAGAAAGGGCTGGAACGGGCGCGCAATAATATTGATGCCTGGTGGCCCGCGATTGAAGCAGGTGCCGAGGCAATTTTGCAAACCGCCAGCGGTTGTGGCGCGTTTGTCAAAGAGTATGGGCAGATGCTGAAAAACGATGCGTTATATGCCGATAAAGCGCGTCAAGTCAGTGAACTGGCGGTCGATTTAGTCGAGCTTCTGCGCGAGGAACCGCTGGAAAAACTGGCAGTTCGCGGCGATAAAAAACTGGCCTTCCACTGCCCGTGTACCCTGCAACATGCGCAAAAGCTGAACGGCGAAGTGGAAAAAGTGTTACTTCGTCTTGGATTTACCTTAACGGACGTTCCCGACAGCCATCTGTGCTGCGGTTCAGCGGGAACATATGCGTTAACGCATCCCGATCTGGCACGCCAGCTGCGGGATAACAAAATGAATGCGCTGGAAAGCGGCAAACCGGAAATGATCGTCACCGCCAACATTGGTTGCCAGACGCATCTGGCGAGCGCCGGTCGTACCTCTGTGCGTCACTGGATTGAAATTGTAGAACAAGCCCTTGAAAAGGAATAACAAAATGAAAACTAAAGTCATTCTTAGCCAGCAAATGGCGAGTGCAATTATTGCCGCAGGTCAGGAAGAGGCGCAGAAAAATAACTGGTCGGTTTCCATTGCTGTTGCCGATGACGGCGGTCATCTGCTGGCGTTAAGTCGCATGGACGATTGCGCGCCGATTGCGGCTTACATCTCCCAGGAGAAAGCGCGTACCGCCGCGCTGGGGCGTCGTGAAACTAAGGGCTATGAAGAGATGGTGAACAACGGACGTACCGCGTTCGTGACTGCGCCGTTACTGACGTCGCTGGAAGGCGGCGTACCAGTTGTTGTGGATGGGCAAATTATTGGTGCCGTGGGCGTTTCTGGTTTAACCGGAGCACAGGATGCGCAGGTCGCGAAAGCGGCAGCAGCGGTGTTGGCGAAATAAGCGAAAACGAGGAGATAAACAATGAGTCAAACCATAACCCAGGGCCGTTTACGCATTGACGCCAATTTTAAACGTTTTGTGGATGAAGAAGTTTTACCGGGAACAGGGCTGGACGCTGCGGCGTTCTGGCGCAATTTTGATGAGATCGTTCATGATCTGGCACCAGAAAATCGTCAGTTGCTGGCAGAACGCGATCGCATTCAGGCGGCGCTTGATGAGTGGCATCGCAGCAATCCGGGGCCGGTAAAAGATAAAGCGGCCTATAAATCTTTCCTGCGTGAACTGGGCTACCTGGTGCCGCAACTGGAGCGCGTGACGGTGGAAACCACGGGCATTGACAGCGAAATCACCAGCCAGGCGGGGCCACAGCTGGTGGTTCCGGCAATGAACGCCCGCTACGCGCTGAACGCGGCGAACGCTCGCTGGGGCTCACTGTACGATGCGTTATACGGCAGCGACATCATCCCGCAGGAAGGGGCGATGGTCAGCGGCTACGATCCGCAACGCGGTGAGCAGGTTATCGCCTGGGTTCGGCGTTTCCTCGATGAATCTCTACCGCTGGAAAACGGCAGCTATCAGGATGTGGTGGCGTTTAAGGTGGTCGATAAACAATTACGCATCCAGTTGAAAAATGGTAAAGAAACCACGTTACGTACCCCGGCGCAGTTTGTCGGTTACCGTGGCGATGCCGCTGCGCTGACCTGCATTTTGCTGAAAAATAACGGCCTGCATATTGAACTGCAAATTGATGCCAACGGGCGGATTGGCAAAGACGATCCGGCGCACATCAACGATGTTATCGTCGAAGCGGCCATCAGTACCATTCTCGACTGCGAAGATTCGGTCGCGGCGGTTGATGCGGAAGATAAAATCCTGCTGTACCGCAATCTGCTGGGCCTGATGCAGGGGACTCTGCAAGAGAAAATGGAGAAAAACGGTCGACAAATCGTGCGTAAACTGAATGACGATCGTCATTACACCGCCGCCGATGGCTCTGAAATTTCTCTGCACGGACGCTCGCTGCTGTTTATCCGCAACGTGGGTCATTTGATGACCATTCCTGTGATTTGGGACAGCGAAGGCAATGAAATCCCGGAAGGCATTCTTGATGGCGTCATGACTGGCGCGATTGCCCTCTATGATTTAAAAGTGCAGAAAAACTCGCGCACTGGCAGCGTCTATATTGTGAAACCGAAAATGCACGGTCCGCAGGAAGTGGCGTTCGCCAACAAACTGTTTACCCGCATTGAGACAATGCTCGGTATGGCACCGAATACCCTGAAAATGGGCATTATGGATGAAGAACGCCGGACCTCGCTGAACTTGCGTAGCTGTATCGCTCAGGCGCGCAACCGCGTGGCGTTCATCAATACCGGTTTCCTCGACCGTACCGGCGATGAAATGCATTCGGTGATGGAAGCTGGCCCGATGCTGCGTAAAAACCAGATGAAATCGACGCCGTGGATCAAAGCCTACGAGCGTAATAACGTGCTTTCCGGTCTGTTCTGTGGGCTGCGCGGTAAAGCGCAAATTGGTAAAGGCATGTGGGCAATGCCGGACCTGATGGCAGACATGTACAGCCAGAAGGGCGACCAACTGCGTGCCGGGGCAAACACAGCCTGGGTTCCGTCACCAACCGCTGCTACGCTCCATGCGCTGCACTACCACCAAACCAACGTACAGAGCGTGCAAGCCAACATTGCCCAGACCGAGTTCAATGCTGAATTTGAACCGCTGCTGGACGATCTGCTGACTATTCCGGTTGCTGAAAACGCTAACTGGTCGGCGCAAGAGATCCAACAAGAGCTGGATAACAACGTGCAGGGGATTCTGGGGTACGTGGTGCGCTGGGTGGAGCAGGGGATTGGTTGTTCAAAAGTGCCGGATATTCACAATGTGGCGTTGATGGAAGACCGCGCAACGCTGCGTATCTCCAGCCAGCATATCGCCAACTGGTTACGTCACGGTATTCTGACCAAAGAACAGGTGCAGGCGTCGCTGGAGAATATGGCGAAAGTGGTTGATCAGCAAAACGCTGGCGATCCGGCTTATCGTCCGATGGCGGGGAATTTCGCTAACTCGTGTGCTTTTAAAGCTGCCAGCGATTTAATCTTCCTCGGCGTGAAACAGCCAAACGGCTATACCGAACCGTTATTACACGCCTGGCGTTTACGCGAAAAAGAAAGTCATTAATAGCGTCAAAAAAGCCCCGGCAAGTTTTATTGTCGGGGCTATGATAGTAACTGCGGTAGTACATTTATCCCGGAAATAACCGGAGCGATTATCAGGGTTTAACAATATTAAATACCCGTAGCGCATTACTAGCGGGCCTAAAACAACAATATGGACATCTTAACGATACTCTGCGCCTGCGTGTGCGGAACAGAAACCCTTACCCGATATACTTGTTATGCCAGAGGTAGCAATTGCGTTAGCGGCGTACTGTTGCTGTAAAGTATAACGCCTATATTTTACAGTTCAGTCCTCTTTTGCTTATTACAACCTTAAGTATATCAAGCATATAAAGATAATAAGAGACTGAACAATATGGTTACCTGGACCCAAATGTATATGCCGATGGGAGGACTGGGGCTATCCGCTCTGGTCGCCCTGATCCCGATAATATTCTTCTTCGTTGCACTCGCGGTATTACGTCTGAAAGGACATGTCGCTGGAGCAATAACCCTTATATTATCTATCCTGATTGCAATATTCGCCTTTAAAATGCCGATTGATATGGCATTTGCTGCTGCGGGCTATGGCTTTATTTATGGATTATGGCCAATTGCGTGGATTATTGTCGCGGCGGTGTTCCTGTATAAATTAACCGTTGCCAGCGGGCAGTTCGATATTATCCGCAGCTCGGTTATCTCCATCACCGACGATCAGCGTTTGCAGGTGTTACTGATTGGTTTCTCCTTTGGTGCGTTGCTGGAAGGAGCGGCTGGCTTTGGTGCGCCGGTGGCGATTACCGGTGCGCTGCTGGTGGGCCTGGGCTTCAAACCGTTATACGCGGCGGGGCTGTGTCTGATTGCCAACACTGCGCCAGTGGCGTTTGGTGCGTTGGGCGTGCCGATTCTGGTCGCCGGTCAGGTAACGGGAATCGATCCGTTCCACATTGGCGCAATGGCGGGACGTCAGTTACCGTTCCTGTCGGTTCTTGTGCCGTTCTGGCTGGTAGCAATGATGGACGGCTGGAAAGGGGTGAAAGAGACGTGGCCAGCGGCGCTGGTTGCTGGGGGAAGCTTCGCTGTCACTCAGTTCTTTACCTCTAACTATATTGGTCCGGAACTGCCGGATATTACTTCGGCGCTGGTGAGTATCGTCTCACTCGCTTTATTCCTTAAAGTCTGGCGGCCGAAAAATACCGAAACGGCAATCAGCATGGGGCAATCCGCAGGTGCGATGGTGGTAAATAAGCCATCTTCTGGCGGTCCCGTGCCTTCAGAATATAGTCTGGGGCAAATCATTCGTGCGTGGTCACCGTTTTTAATCTTAACGGTGCTGGTCACCATCTGGACCATGAAGCCGTTTAAAGCGTTATTTGCTCCGGGCGGCGCGTTTTATTCACTGGTGATTAATTTCCAGATCCCTCATTTGCATCAACAAGTGTTGAAAGCGGCACCCATTGTCGCCCAACCAACGCCAATGGATGCGGTGTTTAAATTCGACCCTCTCTCGGCTGGCGGCACCGCTATTTTTATTGCGGCGATTATCTCTATCTTCATCCTCGGCGTGGGCATCAAGAAAGGGATTGGCGTCTTTGCCGAAACGCTAATTAGTCTGAAGTGGCCGATATTGTCGATTGGCATGGTGCTGGCGTTCGCCTTCGTCACCAACTATTCCGGCATGTCCACCACGTTGGCGCTGGTACTGGCAGGTACAGGCGTGATGTTCCCGTTTTTCTCACCGTTCCTCGGCTGGCTGGGGGTATTCCTTACCGGCTCGGACACTTCTTCAAACGCCCTGTTTGGTTCACTGCAATCGACCACGGCGCAGCAAATCAACGTCTCTGACACCCTGCTGGTGGCAGCAAACACCAGCGGCGGCGTAACTGGCAAGATGATCTCCCCGCAATCTATCGCCGTGGCCTGCGCCGCGACGGGCATGGTGGGCCGAGAATCTGAACTGTTCCGCTACACCGTGAAGCACAGTCTGATTTTTGCCAGCGTTATCGGCATTATCACCCTGCTGCAGGCGTATGTGTTTACCGGGATGTTAGTCTCGTAAATCAATAAAGCCGGATGATCGTTAATATCATCCGGCTTCATTTACATTATTCTGTCTTATTAATTGAAAATTATTTCTCGCTTTATTATCCATGCGGCAATAATGTTTTGTGTTCAGATAACCTGCTAAATAATTAGGAGCGTGAGAACATCTATTTTTTTATCACGCAAAACAAGTCTGTATTAATTATGTTCGCTTGATGAGCAAACACCGTTCTATCTGTTGCTTTTGCAATCTTAATCGTTAAAACTACCAACAAATTTATATAGTTACGTTGTGAAATGTTGTTAATTTTTTGTTTATTGAAATTTCGTAAAAATAGCCAGCCAGACATCAAATAGGGGTTATTCTTATAAATTTCACCTGTTTTCTATCAATGATGTCGTTTTCTTAAGAATGGAGGAAGTTATTAAAGAAGATAAAGCATAAAACTATTTCTCCCAGTTACGAATTTTTTAACATTGTTTTGTCACTTGCGTTATTAATGAATAAGAAATTTAAATATAAGAAATCGCTTTTAGCGGCTATTTTGAGCGCAACCCTGTTAGCCGGTTGTGATGGCGGTGGCTCCGGATCTTCCTCCGATACGCCGCCTGTAGATTCTGGAACAGGGTCTTTGCCGGAAGTGAAACCTGATCCAACACCAAACCCGGAGCCGACGCCTGAGCCAACGCCGGACCCAGAACCTACGCCGGAACCGACACCTGATCCTGAGCCAACACCAGAACCGGAGCCAGAACCTGTTCCTACGAAAACGGGTTATCTGACTCTGGGCGGAAGCCTGCGGGTAACTGGTGATATCACCTGTAATGATGAATCCAGCGATGGCTTTACCTTTACACCAGGCGACAAAGTCACCTGTGTGGCAGGGAACAACACGACAATTGCTACCTTCGACACCCAGTCAGAAGCTGCGCGTAGCCTGCGTGCGGTTGAAAAAGTGTCGTTTAGTCTTGAGGACGCGCAAGAACTGGCGGGTTCCGACAACAAGAAAAGCAATGCGCTCTCGCTGGTCACCTCCATGAACAGTTGCCCGGCGAATACAGAACAGGTGTGCCTGGAGTTCTCCTCGGTGATCGAGAGTAAACGTTTCGACTCGCTGTATAAGCAAATCGATCTGGCACCGGAAGAGTTCAAAAAGCTGGTCAATGAAGAGGTGGAAAACAATGCCGCGACTGATAAAGCGCCATCCACTCATACTTCACCGGTAGTCCCCGTCACGACTCCGGGAACAAAACCGGATCTGAACGCCTCCTTCGTGTCGGCTAACGCGGAACAGTTTTATCAGTATCAACCTTCGGAAATCATTCTCTCAGAAGGTCGCCTGGTGGATAGCCAGGGATATGGTGTTGCTGGCGTCAACTACTACACCAATTCAGGCCGTGGCGTGACAGGGGAAAATGGTGAATTTTCTTTTAGCTGGGGCGAAACCATCTCCTTTGGTATCGATACCTTTGAACTGGGTTCAGTGCGCGGCAATAAGTCGACCATTGCGCTGACTGAACTGGGTGATGAAGTTCGCGGGGCGAATATCGATCAGCTTATTCATCGCTATTCGACGACCGGGCAAAATAATACCCGTGTTGTTCCGGATGATGTACGCAAGGTCTTTGCCGAATATCCCAACGTGATCAACGAGATTATCAATCTCTCGTTATCCAACGGTGCGACGCTGGATGAAGGTGAGCAAGTTGTTAATCTGCCAAACGCATTTATCGAGCAGTTTAAGACGGGTCAGGCCAAAGAGATCGATACCGCGATTTGTGCGAAAACCGACGGTTGTAACGAGGCTCGCTGGTTCTCGCTGACAACGCGCAATGTTAATGACGGCCAGATTCAGGGCGTTATCAACAAGCTGTGGGGCGTGGATACGAACTACAAATCTGTCAGCAAGTTCCATGTATTCCATGACTCTACCAACTTCTATGGCAGCACGGGTAATGCGCGCGGTCAGGCGGTGGTGAATATCTCCAACGCGGCCTTCCCGATTCTGATGGCGCGTAATGATAAAAACTACTGGCTGGCGTTTGGCGAAAAACGCGCCTGGGATAAAAACGAGCTGGCGTACATTACGGAAGCGCCTTCTCTTGTTGAGCCGGAAAACGTTACGCGCGATACCGCCACTTTCAACCTGCCGTTTATTTCGCTGGGGCAAGTCGGTGAGGGCAAACTGATGGTTATCGGTAACCCACACTACAACAGCATTTTGCGTTGCCCGAACGGTTACAGCTGGAACGGGGGCGTTAATAAAGATGGGCAGTGTACGCTCAACAGCGACCCGGATGACATGAAGAACTTCATGGAGAACGTGCTGCGCTATCTGTCCGACGATAAATGGACGCCGGACGCGAAAGCCAGCATGACCGTAGGCACCAACCTGGATACTGTCTATTTTAAACGTCATGGTCAGGTTACAGGAAACAGCGCTGCGTTCGACTTCCATCCGGATTTTGCGGGCATCTCTGTTGAGCATTTAAGTAGCTATGGCGATCTCGATCCGCAGGAAATGCCGCTGCTGATCCTTAACGGCTTTGAATATGTGACTCAGGTGGGTAACGATCCTTATGCAATCCCGCTGCGTGCAGATACCAGCAAACCGAAGCTGACTCAGCAGGATGTGACCGATCTGATCGCCTATCTGAACAAAGGTGGATCGGTGCTGATCATGGAAAACGTGATGAGCAATCTTAAGGAAGAGAGCGCGTCTGGTTTTGTGCGTCTGTTGGATGCCGCAGGTCTGTCGATGGCACTGAACAAGTCGGTAGTAAATAACGATCCGCAAGGGTATCCGAACCGCGTTCGTCAGCAGCGCGCAACGGGCATTTGGGTCTATGAACGTTATCCTGCCGTAGATGGTGCGCTGCCGTACACCATCGATAGTAAGACAGGGGAAGTTAAGTGGAAATATCAGGTAGAAAACAAACCTGATGACAAACCGAAGCTGGAAGTTGCCAGCTGGCTGGAAGATGTAGATGGCAAACAGGAAACGCGTTATGCCTTTATTGATGAGGCCGATCATAAAACAGAGGATTCTCTGAAGGCTGCGAAGGAGAAAATTTTCGCCGCGTTCCCGGGGCTGAAAGAGTGTACTAATCCGGCATATCACTATGAGGTCAACTGTCTGGAATATCGTCCTGGCACGGGGGTTCCGGTTACTGGTGGCATGTATGTTCCACAGTATACGCAACTAAGCCTTAACGCCGACACTGCAAAAGCGATGGTGCAGGCTGCGGATTTAGGCACCAACATTCAGCGTCTGTATCAGCATGAGCTCTACTTCCGGACCAATGGTCGCAAAGGTGAGCGTCTGAGCAGCGTCGATCTGGAACGTCTGTACCAGAACATGTCGGTCTGGCTGTGGAACGATACGAGCTATCGTTATGAAGAAGGCAAAAATGACGAGCTGGGCTTTAAAACGTTCACCGAGTTCCTGAACTGCTACGCCAATGATGCCTATGCAGGCGGCACCAAGTGTTCTGCAGATCTGAAAAAATCGCTGGTCGATAACAACATGATCTACGGTGACGGTAGCAGCAAAGCGGGCATGATGAACCCGAGCTACCCGCTCAACTATATGGAAAAACCGCTGACACGCCTGATGCTGGGCCGTTCCTGGTGGGATCTGAACATCAAAGTTGATGTCGAGAAGTATCCGGGAGCAGTATCGGAAGAGGGACAGAACGTTACTGAAACCATCAGCCTGTACTCGAATCCGACCAAATGGTTTGCAGGTAACATGCAGTCAACTGGCCTGTGGGCACCGGCTCAGAAAGAGGTCACCATTAAGTCCAATGCGAACGTTCCTGTGACCGTCACCGTGGCGCTGGCTGACGACCTGACCGGACGTGAGAAGCATGAAGTTGCGCTGAACCGTCCGCCAAGAGTGACTAAAACGTACTCTCTGGACGCTAGCGGTACGGTGAAGTTCAAGGTGCCTTACGGTGGCCTGATTTATATCAAGGGCAATAGCTCTACCAATGAATCTGCCAGCTTCACCTTTACTGGCGTGGTAAAAGCACCGTTCTATAAAGACGGCGCATGGAAAAACGATCTGAACTCACCGGCTCCGCTGGGTGAGCTGGAATCAGACGCTTTCGTCTATACCACACCGAAGAAGAACCTGAATGCCAGCAATTACACTGGCGGACTGGAGCAATTCGCTAACGATCTGGACACCTTTGCCAGATCGATGAATGACTTCTACGGTCGTGATGAAACGAGCGGTAAGCACCGGATGTTTACCTATAAAGCATTGACGGGACATAAACATCGTTTCACAAACGATGTGCAGATCTCCATCGGTGATGCGCACTCGGGTTATCCGGTAATGAACAGCAGCTTCTCGACGAACAGCACCACGCTGCCGACGACGCCGCTGAACGACTGGTTGATCTGGCACGAAGTAGGGCACAACGCCGCAGAAACGCCGTTGACTGTACCGGGTGCAACTGAAGTCGCTAACAACGTGCTGGCGCTGTACATGCAGGATCGTTATCTCGGCAAGATGAACCGTGTCGCTGACGATATTACCGTCGCACCGGAATATCTGGAGGAGAGCAACAACCAGGCATGGGCACGCGGCGGTGCGGGTGACCGTCTGCTGATGTACGCGCAGCTGAAGGAATGGGCAGAGAAAAACTTTGATATCAA
>ERZ1026892.695-NODE-695-length-15366-cov-3.260466_pt1 | contig 15366 bp, 10 predicted proteins | sample MGYA00380176_ERZ1026892 | MGnify/ENA primary metagenome ERZ1026892 (study PRJEB33269, sample SAMEA4719812) | human gut metagenome | biome: human-associated habitat; feature: organic feature; material: feces | place: Cameroon | collected 2013-10 ... | reverse complement strand
ATCAAATCTTCGTCAGAAAAGTTTAGACGACTTCATTTCCACGATTCAAAGTATATTTGTAATTTCGCGGTTGATTAGCAAACATTTTGGAGAAGTTTGCCATTATCCATCCTTTTGGGAAAACCCGATGGGCGGATAGACCAAAAGGCAAACGAATCATCCAAACCACATAACCACACAAAACATGTACAGAACCAATACCTGCGGCGAGCTTCGCATTGAAAATGTGGGCCAGACGGTGACACTTGCCGGATGGGTGCAGAGAAGCCGAAAGATGGGAGGCATGACATTCGTCGACCTCCGTGACCGCTACGGAATCACCCAGCTCGTGTTCAACGAAGAAACGAACGCTGAACTTTGTGGCCAGGCCAACAAATTGGGCCGCGAATTCGTCATCCAAGTGACTGGAAAGGTTAACGAACGCTATTCAAAGAACGACAAGATGCCTACTGGCGACATCGAGATCATCGTTGATTCCCTCAACGTGCTCAACGCCTCTGACACCCCTCCTTTCACCATCGAAGAGAATACGGACGGCGGCGATGATCTCCGCATGAAATATCGCTATCTTGACATTCGTCGTGAAAACGTACGCAAAAATCTCGAACTCCGCCATAAGTTCTGCATCGCTGTTCGCAATTTCCTCGACTCCAAAGGATTCCTCGAAATCGAGACTCCGATTCTCATCGGTTCGACTCCCGAGGGTGCCCGTGACTTCATCGTTCCTTCACGCATGAATCCCGGACAGTTCTATGCCCTTCCGCAGAGCCCGCAGACTCTGAAGCAGTTGCTGATGGTGGCTGGTACGGACCGCTATTTCCAGATTGCAAAGTGCTTCCGCGATGAGGACCTCCGCGCTGACCGTCAGCCCGAATTCACACAGATTGACTGCGAAATGTCTTTCGTCACTCAAGACGATATCATCCGCACCTTCGAGGAAATGGCCAAATATCTCTTCAAGGAGGTACGCGGCTACGATCTGGGCAACGAGCCCTTCATCCGCATGCCTTGGCATGAGGCTATGCGTCGCTTCGGTTCGGACAAGCCCGATATGCGCTTCGGTATGGAATTCGTCGAACTTCAGGACACACTGAAGGGACGTGGAGATTTCACTGTATTCAACGATGCAGCCTACATCGGCGGTATCTGTGCTCCGGGTTGTGCCCACTACACCAGAAAACAGCTTGACCAGTTGGCCGACTTCGTGAAGTCTCCGCAGATTGGCGCCAAGGGTCTCGTGCATGCCAAAGTGAATGAGGACGGCAGCGTGAAGAGCTCTGTTGACAAGTTCTATTCGCCCGAGGTGATGGCGGAAGTGGCAGCCAAGATGGATGCCAAGCCCGGTGATCTCATCCTCATCCTTTCAGGAGCTGACGCCATGAAGACCCGCAAGCAGCTTTGCGAACTTCGCCTCGAGATGGGTCAGCGTCTGGGTCTTCGCGACAAGAACAAGTTTGCCCTCCTTTGGGTGGTGGATTTCCCCATGTTCGAATGGAGTGAAGAAGAAGGACGTCTGCTCGCCATGCACCATCCTTTCACCGCACCGAAGCCTTGCGACGTGCCTAAACTCGATACAGATCCCGCTTCCGTCTTGGCAGATGCCTACGACATGGTGTGCAACGGTATTGAAGTGGGCGGTGGTTCCATTCGTATCCACGATGCCGTGCTTCAGGCCAAGATTTTCAAGGTGCTCGGTTTCACGCCCGAACGTGCACAGGAGCAGTTCGGCTTCCTCATGAATGCATTCAAGTATGGTGCACCTCCTCACGGCGGTCTGGCCTACGGCCTCGACCGTTGGGTGAGCATCTTTGCCGGTCTCGACAGTATCCGCGACTGCATTGCCTTCCCGAAGAACAATTCCGGACGCGATGTCATGCTCGATGCTCCTTCGAGAGTCGATCAGAAGCAACTCGATGAACTTGAAATCACACTTGCTCCGAAGGCTTGATGGCCGGATGAACAACATGTGATGATCCCAGAATTATTTTTTAGTTTTAGATTCATATAAGCAGCAACGCATCATACTTTGATGTGTTGCTGCTTTGTCTTTGCCACACGCGACAGCTCTTTTTCATCGCCTTTTACCATAAAACGCTACAAACGTTCGCGCTGAGAAAAAGCATCCAGGAATATCTGCTGAAAAACCATAAAAAATCAGTAACTTTGCAGTCCGTTATCCATAGGATCGGCGTGAGAACACAGGATCTGATTTCCAAACACGTCAAACGCTGATTCTGCATTTTTCCCATATTCACACACCCTTTCGACATGAAAACTTCCACCATTTTCAGCATATTTCTGTCAGCTTTGTATCTCATCCCCACATCGCTGCAAGCCCAAGAGGCAAATCATCCCGCGCGTACGCTTCGCATCGACTATCAGTTCTCAGGCAATGCCAAGGAGCAACATATCGCAGTGAGCGAACTTTGCAGTTTCAAGGGATGGGCGGGCAGAACAGTCCACACGGACTCTTTGCCTCTTCGTGGCAACGGCGACATCACGCTTAAAGATGCCCGCACGCAGCGGGTGGTCTATCGTCAGTCATTTTCCACGCTGTTCCAGGAATGGCTCACCACAGAAGAGGCCACACGCACCAGTCGCGCTTTTGAAAATGTGATGTTACTCCCGATGCCGACGGACTCCGCCTACGTCACGGTGCGCCTCTTCGATGACAAGAAACACACCGTGGCAGCAGAACTTACCCACCGGGTAACCCCTGACGACATCCTCATCCGTCAGCTTGACGCCCTTCCCGTGACGCCCCACAAGTATCTGCATCGCTCAGGAAGCTCTGAGGAGAAAATCGATGTGGCCATTCTCGCTGAAGGCTACACGACGGCACAGATGGATGCCTTCTACAGAGATGCGCAAGCGACAGTGGAATCCATCCTTTCGCATGAGCCTTTCAAGCAGATGGCCGACAGATTCAATTTTGTGGCAGTAGCTTCACCTTCGGCTGATGCAGACGTGAGCATTCCGTTGAAAGGCGAATGGAGAACGACAGCAGTAGGATCACATTTCTCGACTTTCTATTCTGACCGTTATCTTACGACTCAACGGCTCTTCAAGGTACATGACTTGCTGGCTGGTATCCCCTACGAACATATCATCATTTTGGCCAACACGGATACCTATGGTGGTGGTGGCATCTACAATGCTTACACACTGACCACAACGCATCATGCGGCTTTCAAGCCGGTCGTCGTGCATGAATTCGGACATAGTTTTGCCGGTTTGGCCGATGAATACTACTACGATGATCAGTATGAGAATTTCTATACGGCCGACGCGGAACCTTGGGAACAGAACATCACAACGCTCTATGATTTCAAAAGTAAATGGAGCGATATGCTCCCCAAGAACACACCTGTCCCGACAAAGCCTAATCCGAAGAAAATGGATCGCATCGGTGTCTATGAGGGAGGTGGCTACATGTCGCACGGCGTTTACCGTGGCTTCCAGGATTGCAGAATGAAGACAAACGAATGCAAGGCTTTCTGTCCCGTATGTCAACGCACCATCCGACGCTTGATTGATTTCTACACGAAGCACGACTGATTCTCTCAGAGTTGAGAGTTACCGGTGGGCATTGCTTTCCCACTGGTCATCCAAACGCGACACAACACAATGGCAAACAATAAAAACACAAAGCGTGCGTCCTCCGCTAAAGGCGTGAGACGTAACGCGGGCACTACTCCCGAACCTCTCGGACTGATGGCTAGACTTCGCAGCATCAAACGGGAAGAGGTGGCCGAATACTTCAAGCGAGAAAGCATCAGATTCCTTTCGGGCTTCTGCATCATGATTCTCAGTCTTCTGCTCTTCATCAGTATCATATCGAATTTCTTTACGGGATCGATTGACCAGTCGGGAGTGGAAGCCGGCAATCTGGTACACGCAGCGAACGTTTGCGGAAAATTAGGAGCCTACGTTTCACATTTCTTCATGGATACGTATTTTGGAGCCTTTGCTTTCCTCATCCCACTTTTCACCTTCATGCTCTCCCTCCGCCTGATGAATGCCTATCATGTCAGGCTATGGAAATGGTTCCTCAACTGCGCCATCATCATGATTTGGGGAAGTGTCATGCTTAGTCTGACAACTGATCTCCTGCCTGAACAGATTGTCAGGAACCTGAGTTTTCGACTGGGCGGCGGACATGGCGACTACATCAAGACGATTTTGAGCGAAAGCATCGGTACATTAGGTGCATGGGTGGCCTGTCTAGCACTCGCTGTGTTCTATCTCGTTTACCTCACGAGCGAAACAATGGTCATCATCCGCAAAATGCTTCATCCGCAGGACTACATCAAATTGCCAACCAAGATGAAAGCTGGAAACGAAGTTGACGACATGGAAGAAGAGACTTGGACGGAGGAAGAATCGGATCATTCCAACTCTGATGAAGATTCAGAGTTGTGCACTTCTGAAAAAGAGTGGAGTGAAGGTGACGCAGAACAGAAAGACCCAGAATTCCATCCGACGGACAATGATTCGCAGACGATCTCTCTTGACCTTGGCGAAACGACCTCAGGTCCGGATGCAAGGGAAAAAGAATCGGACGCTGAATCACCCCTACCCGATCCGGAAGAAGGTCTTCAGCTCGTCACGGAAGAAACTGAGGTGCCTGTTGCGCCCTTGAAGTCTGTCTCAACAGATCTCACGATTGAGCATACGACAGAGGATGCAAAAGCCAAAGGGCGCACAGTGGAGGAGATTCGCGATATGGAACCATACGACCCCCGCAAAGACTTGGAGAACTATAAGTTCCCCACCATCCCTTTGCTGAAGCACTACGACGATAACGGCCCCGCGATTGACATGAACGAACAGAATGCCAACAAGGACCGCATCATCACTGTGCTTCGTAATTTCGGCGTGGAAATATCAAGTATCAAGGCGACAATTGGTCCCACGATCACGCTTTACGAGGTGACACCCGCTCCCGGCGTTCGTATCAACAAAATACGAAATTTGGAGGACGATATTGCCCTCTCGCTTTCAGCGTTGGGTATTCGTATCATTGCGCCTATTCCGGGCAAGGGAACCATTGGTATTGAGGTGCCTAACAAGACGCCCCGCATCGTGTCCATGGAAAGCATCATCAACACACGCAAATTCCAGGAGTCGACATTTGAGTTACCTATAGCCTTGGGAAAAACGATTACGAACGAAGTGTTCATGGTCGACCTCGCCAAAATGCCTCACTTGCTTGTGGCTGGTGCCACGGGTCAAGGTAAGTCCGTCGGTTTGAATGCCATCATCACTTCTCTGCTCTACAAGAAGCATCCTTCGGAATTGAAGTTTGTCATGGTTGACCCCAAAAAGGTTGAATTCTCGATTTATGCACCCATCGAGAAGCATTTCCTTGCCAAAATCCCTGATGACGGTGAGGATCCTATCATCACAGATGTGACCAAAGTCGTACAAACGTTGAAAAGTCTCTGCCAGTTGATGGATCATCGTTATGACCTTTTGAAGAAAGCAAAGGTGAGAAACATCAAGGAGTACAACGCCAAGTTCAAGTCGCGACAGCTCAATCCCGAAAACGGACATGAATTCATGCCCTACATTGTGGTCATCATCGATGAGTTTGGCGACCTGATCATGACAGCAGGCAAGGAAGTGGAATTACCCATCGCACGAATCGCTCAGTTGGCACGAGCCGTGGGTATGCACATGGTGATTGCCACACAGCGTCCGACGACAAATATCATCACGGGTACCATCAAAGCCAACTTCCCGGCACGTATGGCCTTCAAGGTGATGTCGCAGATTGATAGCCGAACGATTCTTGACCAAGGCGGTGCGAACCAGCTGATTGGTAAGGGCGATATGCTCTTCCTCGCAGGCAACATGCCCGTGCGTGTGCAATGTGCTTTTGTCGACACGCCGGAAGTGGAACGTATCAACGATTTTGTGAGTCACCAGCAAGGCTATCTTTCAGCCTATGAACTTCCCGAACCAGAAATGGATGGGGATGAGGGCGGAAAGGCAGGAGATTTGGATTTGTCGAATATTGACCCGATGTTCGAAGAAGCGGCTCGATTGATTGTAGTTCACCAACAGGGGTCAACATCGCTCATTCAACGCAAATTCTCCATTGGCTACAATCGCGCTGGCCGACTGATGGACCAACTTGAAAAAACGGGTATTGTCGGTCCCGTGAGAGGTTCGAAACCACGTGAAGTGCTCGTCAACGACGAGGTTGAGCTCGATACGATTCTAGCTTCAATCCGAGCACGAAGCTGACAAGAAATTCTCCCATCATGCTGATGATAAGCCCATGCAATCGTCTCCGACAAAGGGACTGCGTTGCATGGGCTTATTCTATTTTTTCTTCCTATACTCTTCCTTTTTGCAAGAGTAGCACTATTCATCCGTTTTCAGTACCTTTCTTAAAACTTTCAAACGGAAGGGCAGCAAATCAAAAAAGCGCAAAGAATCTTTCTGATATAGAAAGAATACGCTAACTTTGTGCTCAGTTTCCAAAGTAACACACATTATGAGAATCAAGCATATCCTCCTCACCTGCATCGCTTCATGCACGTTGCAACTCTCTGCATGGGCACAGGATGCACGGTCCGTACTCAATCAGACGGCGGCAACTCTCCATAAAGCGGGAGGCATAGAAGCCACTTTTGAAGGCACCCAATTCAAAGGAAAACAAGCTGCAGGCTCAGCTTCAGGAAAAATTGAAGTGATGGGCAATAAATTCAGAATTTCCTCTAATGCTTTTACGACCTGGTTTGACGGTCATACGCAATGGACGCTGATGGCTGGTAGTGACGAAGTGAACGTGAGCACGCCCACTGCTGCTGAACTCCAGCACATTAATCCCTACACCTTCATCAATCTCTACAAAAGCGGCTATAACTTGACAGTCAACGACAGCAACTACAAAGGAAAAAGTTGCCACGAAGTGCGTATGAAGGCGCAAGCTCGTTCCAGTAGTATCCAGCTGCTCATTGCCACCATTGACAAGACCACACACCTCCCCCTTTCCATTCGCATCAAGGACCACAAAGGGCAATGGACGCGTATCAGAGTGAACAGCTTGAAGACGCACCGCAGACTGAGCGATTCGAATTTCCGATTCATTGCCAAGCAGCATCCGGGAATTGAAATCATTGACCTGCGATGAACACGATGATGCGTCGTTTCCTGACAAATTAATTGAATTTCCTAAAAACAATCATCATAAAAGAATAAAGAACAGAAAAATGATAAAGTGTCTTATCCTCGGCTCCGGCCCTGCCGGATACACTGCTGCCATCTATGCAGGACGTTCCGGACTTAATCCCGTCGTTTATGAAGGTCTTCAGCCCGGTGGTCAGCTCACGATCACCACTGAGATTGAGAACTTCCCTGGCTATCCTGAGGGTGTCGACGGCAACCAGATGATGGACGACCTCCGCAAGCAGGCTGAACGCTTCGGCACAGAAGTTCGTACGGCTACAGCCATCCGTGTTGACCTCAGCCAGTCGCCCTATAAGGTATGGTTTGATGACGGCACAGAAGAGGAATGCCTCACGCTGATCATCGCAACAGGTGCTTCTGCGAAATATCTTGGTTTGGAGGACGAAAAGAAATACCGAGGAATGGGCGTTAGTGCATGTGCCACCTGTGACGGATTCTTCTATCGTAAAAAGACTGTTGCTGTGGTGGGTGGTGGCGACACTGCCTGCGAAGAGGCCACCTATTTGGCCGGTTTGGCTTCAAAGGTCTATCTCATAGTGCGCAAGCCATTCCTCCGTGCTTCTCAGGCTATGCAGGACAGAGTGTTTGAGAATCCGAAGATTGAAGTACTCTTCGAGACCAATACGCTTGGACTCTATGGCGAAGACGGCGTGGAAGGTGCCCATCTTGTTCATCGTCGTGGAGAAGCAGACGAACGTAAGTATGACCTTCCCATCGACGGATTCTTCCTTGCCATCGGTCATAAGCCTAACAGTGATCTTTTCACTCCTTGGGTGAAAACAGACGAAACAGGCTACATCCTCACTGAGGAAGGTTCGCCTAGAACTGGAATTCCCGGCGTGTTTGCTGCAGGTGATGTGGCAGACCCCCACTATCGTCAGGCCATCACGGCTGCGGCAAGCGGCTGCAAGGCTGCCATTGAAGCTGATCGCTATCTGAAGACGCTCTGATAAGCTTTAAAGGCAAAGGTTTCTTTATCTCACTCATGAAAATATTGGCATGAAAGGTATTCCTCCCATAAAACAACAGTCTGTCGTGGAATACCTTCGTGCCATATTTCATATTCTTTTCTCTTTATGGAACGTCATCCCCTTCAACCCTTTCTTCCGCCCAATGCCAGGATTTTGATGCTCGGAAGTTTTCCACCACCACGGAAACGATGGTCAATGGACTTTTTCTATCCGAACATGCAAAACGACATGTGGAGAATCTTTGGGCTTCTTTTCTTTGCCGACAAAGAACACTTTGTGGACAAGTCGAACAAACGGTTCGATCAGCAGATGCTGGAACAGTTCCTAAATGAAAAGGGAGTGGCCCTCTATGACACAGCATGTGCCGTGGAACGCTTGCAGGACAATGCTTCTGACAAATTCCTGGAAGTGGTGGAACGAACGGATGTACCGTACCTTTTGAGACAGATTCCTGAATGCATGGCAATCGTAACAACCGGACAGAAAGCCACAGATACGTTGCGCTCCACTTTCCATTGCGAAGAACCTCAAGTGGGCAGTTACGTGGAATTTGAGTTTGAAAGTCGCTCCATGCGCCTGTTTCGAATGCCTAGCAGCAGCCGCGCCTATCCGCTGAAACTGGAGAAAAAAGCAGAAGCTTATGGAACCATGCTCAAGATGGTGGGTCTTCTGACGGAAGAAGCACCTGAAGAGTGATCTGCAAAAGGCAAAAAACAGAGATTGTAAGAAGTTGGCAGAGCAGGGCCGTCATCTCTTCCATTTCACCCCGAAAGAAGACACAAAGTGGCTTAAAACGGCTGGAAATAACCTTCTCGGCAATTGAGCACGTAAAATCGTGAAGAAAATTCCCCAGTTTGTGGGAAAGAAAATGTAACTTTGCCATCCACAAACAAGTTTGACAAAACATTACATGCTAACAGACGAAGACAGAATTATTAAAGTCAACATAGAGGAGGAAATGAAAACCTCCTACATTGACTACTCCATGTCGGTGATTGTGGCACGTGCTCTCCCTGACGTGCGCGACGGCTTCAAGCCCGTTCACCGTAGAATTCTCTATGGTATGATGCGTCTGGGTATCACCCATGACAAGTCGACCAAGAAATCCGCACGTATCGTAGGTGAGGTGCTCGGTAAATACCATCCTCATGGTGACAGTTCCGTATACGGAGCATTGGTGCGTTTGGCACAGGATTGGAACATGCGCTATCCGCTTGTCGACGGACAAGGTAACTTCGGTTCAATGGACGGTGACTCCGCTGCAGCCATGCGTTACACCGAGGCGCGTCTTTCCTTGGCCGGTGAGGCCATGATGCAGGATCTCGACAAGGAAACGGTGGACATGATGCCGAACTTCGACAACAGCCTCGTTGAACCCACCGTGATGCCAACCCGAATCCCCAATTTCCTCGTGAACGGGGCAAGCGGTATTGCTGTAGGTATGGCAACCAATGTTCCCACCCACAACCTGGGCGAAGTGATTGATGGTTGCGTTGCCTACATCGACAATCCCGAGATTGGCATTGACGAACTCATGCACTATGTGAAAGCCCCCGACTTTCCGACGGGCGGTTACATCATGGGTATGCAGGGCGTCCGCAGTGCCTATGAAACTGGGCGTGGACGTGTGGTCATGCGTGCAAAGACCGAGATCGAGACCGGCGACCAGCATGACACCATTGTGGTGACAGAAATCCCCTATGGCGTGAATAAGGCTGAGCTCATCAAGAATATTGCTGATCTGGTCAACACCAAGCGCATTGACGGAATCTCCAACGTGAATGACGAGAGTGACCGTGAAGGTCTCCGCATTGTTGTCGACGTTAAGAGAGATGCCAATGCCAATGTTGTGCTCAACAAACTCTTCAAGATGACTGCGTTGCAGACATCATTTGCCGTGAACTGTATTGCCCTCGTGAAGGGACGTCCCAGATTGCTGACTTTGAAGGATTGCATCAAGTATTTCGTGGAACACCGCCACGAAGTGACCATCCGCCGCACGCAGTTTGACTTGAGAAAGGCACAGGAACGTGCACATATCCTTGAAGGACTCATCATTGCTTCCGACAACATCGACGAAGTGGTGCGCATCATCCGAGCTTCTCGCAATCCGCAAATGGCCATCAGCAACCTTATGGAGCGCTTCAGCCTCGATGAGATTCAGGCAAAGGCCATTGTCGACATGCGACTCGCCCAGCTCACCAACATGCAGCAGGAGAAACTCCACGCCGAGTACAACGAACTTGAAGAACGCATCCGCTACTTCGAGCAGATTCTCAGCGATGATATGCTCTGCCGAAAAGTGATGAAGGACGAACTCCTTGAAGTGAAGGAAAAGTTTGGCGATGAACGCCGCACTGAAATATGCCTTTCAAGCGAAGAATTCAATCCTGAAGATTTCTATGCCGATGACGAAGTGGTGATCACCATCTCCCATCTCGGCTACATCAAGCGCACTCCGCTTGCAGATTTCCGCGCACAGAGTCGTGGAGGAGTAGGCTCAAAGGGCAGCTCCACTCGAGATGCCGACTTCATCGAATACATCTATCCTGCCACGATGCACAACACGATGCTGTTCTTCACAGCTAAGGGACGTTGCTTCTGGTTGAAGGTGTACGAGATTCCTGAAGGCACGAAGAATTCGAAGGGACGTGCTGTGCAGAATATGCTCAACATTGATCCTGACGATTCTGTGAATGCATGTCTCCACATCCGCAAGTTGAATGACGCAGAATTCTGCAAGTCCCACTATGTGATGTTCTGCACGAAGCAGGGTATTGTGAAGAAGACCTGCCTCACGGAATATTCTCGTCCCCGCACGAACGGTGTGAATGCGATCAACATTCGTGAAGACGACCGCGTGGTAGGTGTTGCCCTGACAAACGGAACCGACGAGATCATCATTGCCGACCGTAACGGACGCGCGGCCCGCTTCGATGAGAATGCCGTTCGCGCCATGGGTCGTACAGCAACCGGTGTTCGAGGTTTCGCACTCGACGATGATGGTGAAGACGAGGTTGTAGGCATGATTTGCGTGAACGATCCCGAAAACGACACCGTGATGGTTGTCAGCGAAAAGGGCTTCGGAAAACGTTCTGCCGTTGAAGACTACCGTAAGACCAATCGCGGTGCCAAGGGTGTCAAGACTCTCGACATCACGGAAAAGACGGGTAAGGTTGTGGCCATCAAGTCTGTCACCGACAACGATGACCTCATGATCATCAATAAGAGCGGCATCACCATCCGCATGAAACTCAGCGACGTACGTATCCAAGGCCGTGCAACCCAGGGAGTTAAACTCATTGAGCTGAAGAAACGCAACGAGGAAATCTCAAGCGTATGCAAAGTTCCCACTGAAATGGAGGAAGAAGAAAACGGCGAACAGATTGATCATCTGGAAAATGGCGTTGCAAACACTCCGTTGACGGATAATGAGGTAAACGGGAACACGGTTGCCGAAGAATCTGAAAACAACTCCAACGAATAAATCAACAACCAAGTGTGTGTAGGAGGATGAACAAACCTCCTGCCCGCATTTGTCTTACCTTTCATATGTTGCAGTGGTGGAAAAAAGAAACTCCACAAAGGTTGTGGCATGTCAGAGGTATCAAACCAACAACGAATAACCCTTTCAATCCTGACAAAACATGAAAAGAACGATTCTCAGCATTGCCCTGACCATGATGGCTAGCGGTGCATTCGCTCAAAACAGTGCCTTCTATAAGGCACAAGACAAGATGAACAAAGGTGAGCTGACTGAGGCTGCCAGTATCGTCGAGTCGGCTTTGGCAAACCCCAAAACTTCACAGTTCGCTAAGATTTACAATATCGGCGGACAGATTGAACAGCGCATCTTCAATCCCGAACTCATGAAGGCTGCTCAGAGCATGCCGTTCGACACAACGCTTTTCTGCACCCACCTCGACAAGAGTATCGAATACTTCACCAAGAGTGAAGAGGCCAACAGAAAACCCGATGAAAAGGGACGCGTGAAGGCCGACAAGGTGATTGCCATGCAGAACAAGTTGGCTATCTCTCAAATGCTCGACTACTACAACTACGCTGCTATGTTCATGAACGCATGCAACAACAAGGAGAAGAGTATCGAATACTTCCAGAAGTATGCCGAAATGCCCAAGAACATCGTGTTTTCGCAGGAAGAGACTGACTCTATCTACCAGAGCAAGAAGCAGAACTACCAGCAGGTTCGCTTCAACCTCGCTTACCTCTACTATCAGAGCAAGGATTGGGCAAAGACCATTGCTGCCTGCGATGAAGCCTTGAAGGATACCATGGGCACGCACGACCTCTACGTGATGAAGTTGGCTGCCCAGGGCGAAATGAAGGACTCTGCTGCATGGGTCAACACGCTTCTCGAAGCTTCCACTCGCACCGGTGCTTCCAACTTCCAGCAGACTCTGCTCTACTACTACATGCAGAACCAGAAGATCAGCGAGGCCGAGGCTCTTGCAGCTAAATTGGTGAGCGACCAGCCTGACAACAAGAACTCATGGTTCATGAAGGGTGCCATTGAACTCAACGTCAAGAAGGACTATGCTGCCGCTCGTGAAAGCTTCGAGAAGGCTCTTGCCATCGATCCTGACTACAAGGACGCTCTTTTCAACATGGGTACGGCTTACATCAACGATATCTACGATCAGCGCGTAAGCGGCAAGTTCAAGTACATCGGTACGAACCGTCGTATTGAAGGTAAGGGTCAGGCCGCATATGCCAAGGAAAAGGCCATCTACGACAAGGAGCTCGCCACAGTGAAGGGCTACTACAAGAAGGCAAAGCCCTACTTGGAGCACTTGCGTGAACTCACTCCCGATGAACCCAAGCGTTGGGCTTCCGCACTCCAGATGGTTTACTCCTCACTTCAGATGAAGGAGCAGGCAAAGGAAATGGATGACCTTCTCGATGCTGCCAACAAGGCAGGCAACTGATCCTTTGTTCCCTTCAGTAGGGACAAACAGAAACAAGCATGACAAGTGAGCCGAATGCTGACTGAATTCAGGTTAGCATTGGGCTTGCTTGTTTGCTGCATTTAGACAAATGCAAATCATAGGCAACACAACAACCCCAAACTAGAATAACCAGCAACTATGCCCAGCAAATTCTTTCTTTTCGTAATGATGCTTTTTGCGCTGAACTGCGGTACGGGTTCAGCACAGAAGGCGTTCAAGCCGGTGAAGAGCGCCCTAAAGGATAAGAAATATGCGGATGCCATGAAGGCCATCCAAACTTTGCGTAAGGATTCTCTCTGGGCCAACCACCCCCAATTGACCATTTTCAGCATCGAAGCCTACAAAGGGCTGAATGATGCAGAAAACATGAAACTTTACCTGAAAAGAAGCTATGACACCTTGGCTTTCTTCTCTACCACGCTGCAAATCGTGAAGGAATCCATGCAGTTGGACTCCATTGAAAGAGCCCAAGCAAACAATGGCGGAAAACGCAAGAATCGCAAATACGTTGCCGAAAATATCCAAAAGTATTTTCCCAATCTCAATGCAGGTGCTCGATTCCTCTATAAAAAAGGAAAGTACGCCGAAGCCATCCCCTATTTTGAAACCATCCTTGACCTTCCCCACACTCCTGTGGGCCAGGAAACCAAGCTCCCCATAAAAGCTGAATCAACCATTGCAGCGCTTCAGCTCATCTGTGCTTTCAACGCCAAAGCCTACGACCACGTAGAGCGTTATACCTCGCTTGCACTGAGCGATTCCATTTCGCGTCCATTCGTCTTGCGTTGTCTGGCAATGAAGAGCGAAGCGACGTCAGACACGGCAGCCTACAGAAAATGGCTGGAAACAGGACTAAAAGGCTATCCCCAGCAACCTTTCTTCTTCGTCCATCTCGCCGACTATCATCTCTCGAACAATCGTTATAAAGTTGTGATGCGATTGTCAGAGAATATGCTGGAAAAGGATTCAACGAATTATGCAGCTTTGCTTGCACGCTGCAATGCATCGTTCCATTTGTCGGACTACGAGCAGTGCATCTCAAGTGCGGAACAGCTTTCCGTTACAGATTCGACGAATGCCGATGCCTACTACTACAAAGGTGCTTCCTACGCTGCACTCAGCGAACAAATAACGATGCCCGACAATATCAACTCTGCTGCCTACCGCAAGGCCTTACAGCAACGAAAAAGTTACGCTTTACTTGCAGAGCCTGATCTAGAAAAATACCGGGAATTGATGCCCAAGGAACAGAAACGTTGGGCGCCACTGCTCTATCAAGTATACCTCGTGCTGAACAGAGGAAAAAAGTTTGCAGAAATTGACAATCTCATGCAGGGTGTTAAACCTCAATGGCCTAAGCAGTGAAAATAGAGCCGTTATGCCCGATGTTTGTCAAGCAACAAGCGCCCCCGCTGCTTCAGCCCGTCGAAGAAGCATGAAGGTAAGCACCTCATTCCCAATCAAAACCATCATCCCAATGAATCCCCTACTCCAACCCTTCCATACTCCCCATTCCGCATTTCCATTCCCTGAAATCAAAGTGGCAGACATCCGTGAAGCCATTCTTGAGGGCATCAAACGCGAGAAGGAGGAAGTGAACCAAATCTGTAAGAATCCCGAGCCCCCCACTTTTGACAATACCATCGTCGCCCTTGACCATTGTGGCAGTCTCCTGGACCGCGCCACAACGTTGATGTACAATCTCAGCAGTTGTGCCACAACCGATGAACTTGACGAATTGGCCAATGAAATGGCCCCCATCATTTCTGAGCATTCCAACTCCATCATGTTCAATGCTGAGCTTTTCAAGCGAGTAAAGACAGCGAAGGAAATGCCAGGCAGGGAACTGACGGAAGAAGATCGGATGCTGCTCGACAAGACCTATGAAGGCTTTGAACGTTCAGGTGCGAACTTGAACGAAACCGACAAGCAGGCCTTCAGCAAGATCACCAAAAGACTCTCGGAACTGGTTCTCAAGTTCTCGCAGAATGTGCTTAAAGATACCAATGCCTTCTTCCTCAACCTCACGAAAGAAGAAGACGTGGCAGGTCTGCCAGCAATCAATCGTCAGGCAGCAAGCGACGAAGCCAAGGAAAGAGGTCAGGAAGGCTGGACCATCACGCTCAAAACTCCCAGTTTCCGTCCCTTCCTGACGTATGCCGACAACAGAGAGTTGCGCAGACAGATTTATATGGCCTACAATACGATCGGCACGCACGATAATGACT
>ERZ1026892.691-NODE-691-length-15429-cov-6.487576_pt1 | contig 15429 bp, 11 predicted proteins | sample MGYA00380176_ERZ1026892 | MGnify/ENA primary metagenome ERZ1026892 (study PRJEB33269, sample SAMEA4719812) | human gut metagenome | biome: human-associated habitat; feature: organic feature; material: feces | place: Cameroon | collected 2013-10 ... | reverse complement strand
AACGTACAACGAGTTTTTTGTTATTTATATTGGGAGTTTTGACACGCCCTCTTTCCGTTTGTGAACCATTATGGACTTGTACAGGTCATAAATATCTGATAACTTTGTCCTTGATTTGACGAATACTCAATTAAAACCTAAACTTATATGGAAAATACTAAAACAAAAGGGTCTGAAGAGTTGATAGACCTTACTAAGCTTACTTTCGAAGAGCAAGCTTATTGTGATGAGTTTTCGGCCGTTTATAGACGTTATGCCGATAAGATTCCTGATGATGAATGGTCTCGTTTGAGTGAAATACGAAAAGGCTTGAATGTTGACCTTCAAAAATCGAGGAAGATAATAAAGGCGGTTGAGTTTGATTCTTTTAAGAATAAGTATTTAGCTCAGAACTCCCAGATGCAATTAAGTAGGAATATTACAAAAGTAACCGAAAAAGATATTGTGTCTAAGCATGATGCTCTGAAGGAGCAGCGTAATCGTCAAATATCTGAATTGCAGGCGAAGAAGAAACAACTTGAAGAATATCTCCAAGAACAAGAGAAGCTTGAAGCTCCTAAGAAGGTCGAAGATCCTGGAGCTCTTGATTTCTTCAAGATTCTTATCTCTTATGCAATAGGAGCTTGGTTTATCTGGTATCTTGATTGGTTCTGGATTGGTGTTGCAGTAATGGTAATTGAAACCTTAGTAATATTCGGACATGTCAGTTCAATAGGTGAATATGAAGAATATGTTAAGGCAGATAACAAGTATAATTCAACTAAAAAGCGTCTGAAAAATGGCATTCCCCAGTTGCAAGTAGAGATAGAAATTTTACAGACTGTAATTTCGGAGAATCTGTATTCAGAGATAAACGGTGGTTGTGCTATTCCAATTCCGAAGGCCTCTATAAATGAAAACACATGGAATGTACTGTCTGACAAACTTGATGAACTTGTAAGGCTTTACTCTGAATACAAGAACGTAAATGACGATGAGAAAGTGAAACGTGATAAAGCTATGCGCTTTTTCGACGCTAAGTTGCAGTTCTTTTATGATGTTTCTGTTAGATGTGAGGCAGGAACTTCTGTATTTAGAGTGTTCGACACTCAGCTTAAGAATGCTATTGCCAGCAAGAATGTGTATTTGTTGAGAAAAGACCCAGAAGAGTCGTCTTTGTTGCAGGCTAAAGAGTATAGTTTTGCATCAGAATTAGAAAGCTTTAAGGCTTCGGCAAATCGAATGGATATCTCTCGCCTAATGAATCAGTATAATGCTGTTAAGGATATGGATACTTCTGGATTCTTGGGCTTCGCAAATGTGGATAAGTTGGCTCGCAAGACAGAGAACCTACAAAAAGTATACGCTCCTATAAAGGATGAATATGACAGGCTTAGACGTTTGAGCAATGATATTAACTATTATTTGACTTATGCTAGAACTGTAGCATATCGAAATATTTATTTAGGTGTTGAGTTGCTAAACTATATTCGTGACAATGCGGGTGGAAAGTCCTTGATGACTCAGAAGGATACAGTTATTACCAATAAGGCAATGGTTGTAGGTCATGTATCAGGTGATGCCTTGCATATGGATTCTATGGAGAATGTCGCAAACACTTTGAATGGAATGTTGACAGATACGTTAGAAGACAAACAGTTGAGAAAATTTGTCATGAACAATCCTAAGATGGCAGCAGGTGCAGCAGCTCTTGCTGTGGTTGGCAACTTCCTTGACGAAAGAATTGACAAGATAAACAATAATAATGAAGTGCAGAAGCAACTCATTACAAGTATTGGCCAGATGGTTGATGGCTTCAATTCTGGCAAGGCAGGTATGTTGCGTGCTGTGGAAGTAATTAAGGCATTATCGAAAGCCAATATTGGGTTCCTTGCTATCTATGCACCATTACGTGACAAGTTCTTTATTGAAGGATGTACAGTAGCAACAATGCGCGACCTTCAGAATTTGGCTAAGGCTACACAAGAGTATAAACATATAAGTGATACAAAATTATGAATAACGGAAACACAGGTTTGACATCTTTTGAGAATCTTCCAATGCAAGGTTCTTCGAAGGGCACGGATTTTGAAGAAATCGTAGCTGGTGTAAATGAAAGTGCAATGTCCATCTCGGAGATGGCCAACTCGATAGGCAACAGTTTGGATTCTGCTGCCAACATAGCTAATATGTACAAAGAATGTGTGCTTGCCGAAGAAAGGACAAAGCAAATGCAGGTCTGGGGACAGGTTGAAATAGCAAAGACAGTTGCTAAGTTTAAAACTGCCCAAGACTTTATGGAGAAGACTTTTGGCGAACGTGACAAGGCTTTGTCAAAACATTATGACTTATTGGATGATGCAATAAAATCGAATGATCGTGATATGATTCTGGCTGCATTGCATGGAATTAGTTCTATTGTAACCAAGTCGCCATTGGACGATTTTGAAAAGTTTGTTGAGTTGTATAATGATACCTCTCAGCCGTTGTTGGATTTTTAGAAGTTTGAATTCTAAATGAAGAAAAACAATGATATTAAAATTATAGAAGAATTGAGACGTAACGGAACAATATTTGAAGACCCTTGTCCTGAAATGGATAGCAGGATTGATTGGTTTAAGAAGTTGTTCTCATATTGGTTTAAGAAGTTGTTCTCATAATATCCGTAGGCAATGATTCCTATTTATTATTTCCTCAAAAAGAACTCTCTTTACGTTGCAATCTTATGGTTGCAATGCAAAGGGAGTTTTTGATTGATGCCAATTAACATGTAATACGATACTATGTCCCTTTACAATTGTGATACTAATGTCTGGATCGTGATATAAAGAAACGTTGCGTGTCTTGAAATGGTCGTATCATGCCTTGATATGACCGTATCATGCCATGAAATGATCGTATTATGCCATGATACGAAGGTTTTTACAGGATGCTTCTAAAAGACAGATTTGGGTTTAATAGGCGTTCATTCCATACTTTTTACGGCTGTGAACCATTGTGAACTTGTGTTGTTGATATAAATTGTGTACTTTTGCATCAATAATATTCGATGTTTATTGCAACTTTAAATCTATGCTTATAAAAATATATAGCTGTTGTCTGTGTTTTGCTGTCTGCTTGTTCGGCAGGCGGTGAAGGTGGCGAGTCTGATATGCCAAACCCTCCTGAACCTGCCAAGCCAACAGAGCGAATACCTATTGACATCAGTACAACGATAACGCGAGCTACTGAAACTGCTTTTGAGAGTGGCGACCAGATAGGACTGTTTGTGGTCAACCGCAATGCCGACGGCACACAGGTGGCGTTGCAGCCGGCTGGCAATCATGTCGACAACATGCTCTATACATATTCTGATGCTTGGACTCCTGCCAAGCCAGTGTACTGGAAGGACGACCGGACGTGTGCCGATTTCTATATGTATTATCCTTACCGCAATACTGTTTCGAGCGTCAGCGCAATGCCTTTTGACGTTGCAGCCGACCAAAGCTCAGCGTCAGCATACAAGGCTGCCGACCTGCTTGTAGGCAGCACGCTCAATGTAGCACCCAAGAAGCAGGCTGTCAGCATAGTGGCAAAGCACGTGATGAGTCAGGTGGAGATAGTATTGAAGGCTGGCAACGGCTTTACCGAAGCTTCGTTGGCTGCTTCGGAGGTAGCGTTGAGGCTTAACGGTATGAAAACTTCTGCCACGGTAGATCTCTCTACGGCTGCGGTTACAGCTACGGGAACTGCTTCGAGTCTCACGCCATACAAGGATGGCGGAACGTATCGTGCCATTGTAGTGCCACAGAATGTAGATATGGGCAACCTCATAACCGTTACTGTCGATGGAACCGACTACAATCTGAAGAAAGCCTTTACATTCACAGCCGGCAAGCGCCATACTTTCACCGTGACACTTGCCAAGACCGGCAGCGGCATTGATGTGAGCATAGGTGCATGGGATGTTGACGACACCGACAATGGCGGTACGGCTACGGGCGAATAGAATTGACTGTTTAATTATGTATTATGTGTAGCAAACACTTGAATTATGCGTAGTAAACACTTAAACTACATTATATATATGGCTGTTGCGGTCGGCGTGATGTTGCTGGCTGGCTGTTCTGACGGATTGTTTGGTGAGGACAGCGGGGCAAATGGCGGCGACCGCATTCAGCTTTCGGGCGACATCGACCAGTTGGCAGTGACTCGTGTCAATGACAACGGATTCTGCGATGGCGACTGCATGGGCGTGTACGTAGTAGATTATCGTGCCGGCACGCCCGGAACCTTGCAGCTTAGCGGCAATCGTGCAGACAATGTGCGCCATACTTATGATGCGTCGGCAGGCAAATGGAACTCTGCCTACGACATATATTGGAAGGACAAGCATACGCACATTGATGTGTATGGCTATTATCCTTTTGCCAATCCCGAGAGCATTGACGACTATCAGTTTGAGGTGCAGCGTAATCAGAGCACCGCATCTGAGGACGGAAACATGGGCGGATATGAAGCCAGCGACTTCCTTTGGGGCACGGTGGGCGACATCGCTCCTACCTCCAACGTGATACGTCTGCTTCTGAAGCACCGTATGTCGAGTGCTTATGTCACGCTGGTGCAGGGCGAAGGCTTTGCCGAAGGCGAATGGGCGGCTACCGAGAAGACTGTGCTCACAGCCAATGTGGTGCGCAAGGCGAGCATCAATCTGGCTGACGGAACGGTCAAACCAGCTGGTGCAGTGGAGTCTACGGCAACCATTCCATCGCAGGTGGGCGATGTATGGCGCACCATAGTTGTGCCACAGACCGTGCAGGCGGGCACTACGCTGTTCAGCATAACAATAGGTGGACTGCCGTATAAGTTCACCAAGAACACGGCGCTCACCTATGTGGCAGGCAAGATGATGAAGTTCAGCATACGTGTCGACAAGAAGAAGGAAGACGGCAAGTATCGTCTGACGCTCATTAGCGAGAGTATTGCGCCATGGGAGAACGACCTCGTGAGCCATGACGCTACCGCCAAGGAGTATGTTGTGGTGAATTCTACAGCCGGACATCTTAAGGAAGCCATCGCAGCAGCCAATAAAGACCTCACCAAACTGAAGCACATGAAGGTGACGGGTACACTCAACGCCTACGATTTCCGTATAATGCGCGACAGCATGTTTGCGCTTGCAGCTCTCAATCTGAAGGAGGCTCGCATCAAGAAGGGTGCCTGCAGTAGTGACGTAGACGGTGCTTACATAGCCGGCGATGATGATGAAATGCCTTCATGCAGTTTTGAAAACAAGCGGTTGCTTGCCAATTTTGTATTCCCCGACACCTTGAAGGCAATCAAGCAGTCGGCTTTCCATGCAAGCGGACTGACCGGTTCGCTCAACATTCCTGAAGGAGTAGTAGAGATAGAGAACGGAGCTTTTGAGAACATACGCACGCTCAACGGCACGTTGTCACTGCCCTCAACGTTGAAGAAGATAACGGGTGTCAATACATTCCTTTACACCAACTTCGTCTGCGAACTCAAACTGCCCGACGCTCTTGAAGAGATAGGCGACCAATGCTTCCTGGATTGCAAGGGATTTTATGGCGAACTGAAGCTGCCCGGACATCTGAAGAAGCTGGGATTGGGCGCTTTCAAGGGCTGCAGCAACCTTACTGGCAATCTCGTGATACCGCAATCGCTCACCTATATACCCACATCGGCATTTGAAGGATGCTGGTTTGGCGGCAACCTTCAGTTGCACAACGGCATCGGAGCGATAGGCGAGAGTGCCTTTGCCAACAATGGATTCAAGGGCGAGATAATCCTTCCAAAGGATTTGCGCAGCATTCCCAACCGTTGTTTCTACAATAATGACTTCTCTGGACAGCTCAAGCTGCCCGAGTTTCTGGGCAGTATAGGCGAACGTGCATTCGCTTACAACTGGCGTTTGATGGGAGTTCTGGAGATTCCCGAAGGCGTAGAGAACATCGCACCGGGTGCATTCGCCCAATGCCGTAGCCTTGAGGGAGTGGTAATACCTGCCAGTATGGAGAGCATCGGAGCCGAATCGGGCAATCAGACCGATGGCGGTGCATTCCAGAACTGTTCGGGTATAGGCTCGATAGTATGCGAAGGCACCATGCCGGCATACGTTCAGAGTGGCGCCTTTGACGGAGTTTCCAAGGACAACTTCACGTTAGAGGTGCCCGAATCTGCCGTACATCAGTATCAGGCAGCAAGCGGATGGTGCGACTTCAAGCGTATTGCCGCCCATCACGAGCTGGTATGCCGTCCGTCGGTGGCTTGCGCTCTCAACAGCCAGCACAAGCAGACGCTCACCATAAATGCCGAAGGCGAATGGGAAGTGGCAAGCAAGCCCGACTGGTGTGACGTTACGCCGTCGAGCGGAACGCATAAGACGGAGGTGACGCTGACCGTTAAGTCTATGGCTAAGGGCAGCGCCAACCGTGAGGGCAAGGTGGTGTTCCGCCTCAAGAAGAAGGACTATACGCACGAGTGCAGCGTCAGTCAGTACAATTATGAGTATGCCGAAGACCAGTGGCTCACCCTTCAGAAAGCCACGAAGGGCAACAACGGCGGCATAAACATAGTTGTCTTAGGCGACGGATTCAACGCCAAAGACATTGCCGACGGCTCCTATCTGCGGAGTGTGAAACAGGAGGTGGAGTGCTTCTTCGGCATTGAGCCCTACAAGACCTATCGTGCCTACTTCAATGTCTATACCGCTTTCCCGCTCTCAACGGAAACTGGTATCGGCACCGTGAACACTATTCGTTACAACCGCTTTAACACTACCTTTACAGGAGGAGTGGGGCTGAAGGCCGATTATGACGAAGTGTTCGACTACGCATTGGGTGCTCCCACGGTGAACAGCGCCAATCTCAATCAGACATTGATAATCGTTGTGCCCAATTCTACCGACTATGGCGGCATCTGCCAGATGTGGGAGAGTGGTGCAGCAATAGCATTCTGTCCGTTGAGCACCTACGAGTATCCGTTTGACACGCGTGGAGTGGTACAGCACGAAGCAGGCGGTCACGGCTTTGGCAAGCTTGGCGACGAGTATATCTATCACAATGCGTTCATTGACGCTTGTGGTTGTTCGTGCTGTCCGCATGCCGACGAGCTGCGAGCCTACCTCGCTATGGGATGGTATGAGAATCTGTCGCTCACCGGCAAGATGCACAGCGTGGGCTGGAGCCATCTAATCTACGACGACCGCTACAGCGACATCGTCGACATATTCGAGGGCGGCTACATGCACAGTCGTGGCGTATTCCGCTCTGAGCAGAACTCGTGCATGAACAACGACATTCCCTATTACAGTACGATAAGCCGCCAGAGCATCGTCAGACGCATAAAGCGATACGCCGGCGAGACCTTCAGTTTTGAGGATTTTGTCAAGAACGACAAGCGCGATGTAGCCACAGCCACACGCAGCACGATGCGCAATGATTCGCGTACTGCCCACACCTATCAGCATGCGCCAGTCGTACACAAGGGCAGTCCGCTCAAGAAGAGAATGGCCAAGCGAAAGAAGTGAACCGTGTAATGAGTAGAAAGTATGAAGACTTTTATATATATAATAAGGTGTATGTGCATGGCTCTGTGTGCTGTAGCTGTGGCATTGTTGACGGCTTGTGCCGATGATGACGCGCCACAGTACAAGGATGCCAAGTCCACTCCGATGACATTCGTGGTGGACCATCCCTCGATGGTGCGCGCCACCGACAGCAATTTTGAGTCGGGCGACCGCATCGGACTGTACGTTTCGACAGCCGATGCGCCCTTGGAGATAGGCGGCAACCTCGTCAACAACGAAACTCTGACATTTGACGGAAGCCAGTGGACAGCCGCCTGCACGCTCTATTGGGACGAAGGCACATACAATGCCTATGCTTATTATCCCTATATCAAGGACGTAAGCAGCGTTGAGGACCAGCTCTTCAGCGTATCCGTCGACCAAAGCAAAGCTCGCACATCCACCTCATTGGGTGGATATGAGGCGAGCGACCTGCTCTTTGCCACCAGCAAGGACATTACAGCATCTACATCGCCCATACACCTTACCTTCCGCCACATTATGAGCAAGCTGAAGATAAGGCTTATAAAGGGCGAAGACTTTGAGGGCGAAATGCCCACAACAGCTACGGTTTATGTACACAGCACGGTGCCTACAGCCACCGTCGATTTGCAGGCTGGTGTCGTGACACGATACGTCAAGGGCACCCGTCAGACCATTGTCGCACGCCAGGACGGCGACACGAGCTATTCTGCCATCATCGTTCCGCAGCGCTTGGACAATCGTGTGCCGCTCGTAGAGGTAGTGATGAATGGCGTGAGCTATTTCTATGAGAGCAAGTTCCAGTTCAAGCCGGGCACAGAACATCTTGTAAATCTTATAATATCCAACAATCCCGATCAGGTGAAGATAAACATCGGCGGCGAGATAAAGGACTGGAAATAACGCGTTCGGGATGAAGAAACTAACGTATATATTATCAGCCGTTGTGCTGGTCTTGACATTATGTGCAGCTGTTTTGTGGCTGTCGTCAGCCCGATACGACAAGGGCGTGACAGCCGAGACACGCTACGGCATGAACGAAGGCATGCAGCTTGTAGAGCAGACAATGCAGCATGGCGAGAGGCAATATGTCGTTGAGGACGGCCGTGGCAATGTGCTGTTTCGCATTCCGTTGCGCGGATGTCTGCTCGACACGCACTTCCGCAACGGCAGATTGCGCTTCCGCGAGATGTCGACAGGGCGTGAGGGCTATGTCGACATGCAAGGCATAGTGGTGTTTACGACTGTGTCGGCTGCTACGGGACAATCGTCGGTGAGTGTGCCCGAGGACAAGTCTGCCGACATAGACAATCCTACAGCCGAGCCACATGAGCAACAATCCGCAGCAAAGGCATCGCCCAAGGAGGTGCGACTGCCTGCCACTGACATACGGAAGATAGCCCATAGCAGTCCGTTCTATGCTGAAGCTGCCCGCATAATAAGCGGAAAACTTGCCGAGACCGATGCTGCGCGCCGCCGCCAGATACTCAACTATTGCGAGCATCTGCGCACGGCTTACACCTCAAAGGACATTGACTTCCTGCGTCAGGTGTTCAGCGATGAGGCTCTCATTATCGTTGGCAATGTCGTCAAAACCTCGAAAGAGTCGGGAAAGTTGTCGGCTGACAGCCGTGTGAGCTATGCTTTGCACACCAAGCGCGACTATCTGTTGCGGCTGTCGAAGGTCTTTGCCGTGAACAGGCAAGTCGATGTCAAGTTCTCCGATTTCCGTATCATGCGCCATCCAACCAAGGATGGCATCTACGGAGTGTCGCTAAGGCAGCGCTATCATAGCGACCGCTACGCCGACGACGGCTATCTGTTTCTGCTATGGGACTTCACCAACGCCTCAATGCCGCTTATACATGTGCGCACATGGCAACCTTCTGCCACCGTGTCGGGCAGCGATGGGGTGGTGGATATCTCTGATTTTAATTTAGAATAGAATTGTATGGACAATATAACGAAGGCATTTCATGGACTGAATGTAGCGCTGCGCAGAGCCGGACTCGGCGTGGTGTGCATGCTGATGTTGTGGTGTGTCTCGGCGCTTGAGGCAAAGGCAGCCGCGCCTATAGCCCCGTTGGCATCGGCAGACAGCACCTTCACGGTGGCAAGCTTCCGACAGTTGCCCACCGATGTGAGCGCTTTTATCGATGCCGTGCGCGACCTTAACGGCGAGGCATGTGCCCTATTGAAGGTGGTGGCACCCTCCGACTTCGCCTTTTCTTCGCCGTTAGGCATAGTGAAGCGTCGCGACGAAGTGGGCGAGATATGGCTTTATCTGCCCAAAGGCACCAAGTCGATAACGCTGAAGCATCCGCAATGGGGAGTGCTGCGCAACTATTCGTTGGGCACAAAGCTCGAGAGTCGCATGACGTACGAGATGCGTCTGCATCTGCCGCAGACCCCTATAGTGGAGAAGCACGACACTATTGTGTACACTCAGACAGTTGTCGACACCGTAACTGTAGCCCCGCCACGCCGCATAATGCAGCTCCATGCCTTCACATTGCTTACCGCATCGATGCACACCGACGGTCCGTCGTGGGGCATAATGGCTGCCATCATGCGCCGACACGGCGTTTATCTGCACGCAAGCAGCAATCTGCATTCTGCAAAACCTGCACTTGGCACATGCGACAGCGACGGTTATCGTGACGGAACGGACAGCAAACCCTACTACACGGGGCGTACCAATACTTCAGCATATGCCTTCACGCTTGGTGCCATACATCGTCTGAATGGTTGGCTGAACATATTCGAAGGCGTAGGCTACGCCAGTCAGACTACCTCATGGCAACTTGCCGACAGCGAAGGCGGCGGATGGCTGCGCAACAACGACCTCACACATAAGGGCGTTGCAGCCGAACTGGGTGTCGTGGTGAATGTAGGCAGACTGAGTTTCAGCGCTTCGGCACTTACCATAGCAGGCAAGCAGTGGCAGGGAGGCATAGGCGTAGGAATATGTCTGGGCAAGAATGGAGTGACAATAAAACGCAAGCAATCACATTAGCCATGAAGAATTATCTGATATACATATTGCTGGCAGTAGCGGCAACGCTATGTTCGTGCAGCAGCGACAGCCCCGACAATGTCGAGCCAAGGCTGCTTACGCTGTCCGCAACTGACATAACCCGTACCGAGGCAACACTCTCTGGCAAGTGTAGTGTGGCTGACGGAGTGGCTATGCCACGTCTTTGGTTCAGCTACGGAAGCGACGAAAGTATGACTGCTAAGGCAGATGCGGCAGACCCAACCGACGGAAATGTGAGCCTGCACCTATCGGGACTCACTGCCGGCACCACCTATTATTATATACTACGTGGCACCAACGGCACAGCTCAATTGTCGGGCGAGATGCTCAGCTTCACCACTCAGCCCAACGACCGTCCAACGTTAGGCAATGCAGAAGTGCTGAGCAGTGGTCCGATGAGCGTGATTGTAGGCTACAGCATAGCTGACGACGGCGGCGACAGGATTATCAGGAGCGGTTGCCGCGTTGTGCGTAGCGACCAGAGTGGCAGCGACGAGAAGACATACGTGCAAAGTGATGAGGCTGACGAGAACGGAATGTTCCGTCTGTGCATTGACGGATTGCAGCCAAACGTGGCTTATACCATCCGTCCCTTTGCTGCAAACCGCAATGGCGAGACCGTAGGCGAGGCGCTGCAGCATACCACTTCGTCGGCAATAGTGCTGGGCGAGGCAGGCATTCTGGCAAAACTCATAGGCAACGATGCCGATAAATACACCAGAATATCGCTTGCCGGACCGCTCAACGGCGACGATCTGCGCATGCTGCGCTGCATGGCAGGACGCGATTCGGAGGGCAATCCCACAGACGGACAGCTTGCTGACATCGATATTTCGGGCGCAAGCATAGTGGCAGGAGGCGGCGAGTATGGCGAGTCGCGATTTACTGAGGATGGCGTAGTGGGCATAGGACTCTTCCGTTCGTGCACCGCCTTGAAGAGCATAAAGCTGCCTATAGGCGCAGTAAGGATTGACAAGGAAGCCTTCAACGGCTGTACGGCTCTGCACAGCATCACCATTCCGGCATCGGTGAGCCAGATTCTGCCCTCGGCAGGATGCACATCGCTTGAGCGTATAGACGTGTCGGTAGCCAACGAGCACTACACGAGCATCGACGGAGTGCTCATGAGCGGCGACGGCAGCAGCATAGTATGGTTTCCAATGGGCAAGAAGGGCGAATACAAATTGCCCCAGACCGTAAAGCAGGTGAGCGACTATGCCTTCCGCGACTGCAACATCGAGAAATTCGTATTTGCCGACAGGCTCACTGCGATAGGCCAGTGTGCATTCTATAACAGTAAGGTGAAGGAAGTGGTGCTGCCCTCTACGCTCAAGCAACTGCCCTCCGGACTGTTCCAGAAGTGCTCAAGTCTGACCACGGTGCGGCTGGGCAAGGCCATCGAACTGTTGCCCGAATACGTGTTCGACGGCTGTCCTCTCACCGATATATACGTCAGTGCGCCCATGCCACCGGTATGTTACAGTAATACATTCGCCACCACCGTAGCCAACTTCACCAGCACCTGCTGTGTGCATGTGCCCCGAGGCCGCAAGGCATATTATCGTGCCAACAAGCAATGGGCTGTGTTTGAGACCATAGTGGATGACATTTAAAACGAAGATACAATGAATACACCAGAGATAGAAGAACTGAAGCGCCTTGTAGAAGAGCGTTATGGCAAGAAGTTGTCAACGACAACCGATTTTGACGAATTCTCGTTGATGCTGCAGCGCAAGCACGAAATAGGCGTGTCGTCGTCGACATTGAAGCGTCTGTACGGCTATGTGGGCGACAGCCATAATCCACGTGTGCAGACTCTCGACACCCTCGCCACCTACCTTGGATTCAAGGACTATGCCGCATTTGTAGATTGGCTGAAGACGAGTACACGCTACAATTCGTCGTTTTTTGATGCCGGTCAGCTTGTGAGCAGCGACCTTGAGCAGGGCGAATGTGTAGAGATAGGCTGGTCGCCCAATCGTGTGCTGCGTCTGGAATATCTCGGCGACAGCGCCTACCGTGTGCTTGAGTCACACAACAGCAAGATACTGGCAGGCGACATATTCGTTACGGGCTGCTTCATCAAGAAGAGTCCGCTCTTCCTGCCGTACATTGAGCGCAACGGCGAACGTACGGCATCGTTCGTGGCAGGGCGCAACGGCGGACTTTCAATTGTAAAGAAGATAAACGCATAACATACGATGATTGACAGCGAAAAGCAATCCACCTCAGGATATGTGGTTGACATAAACAGCGAGTCGGATTTTACGGCTGTGCGAACCGACAATGGATTCTCCAATATCAGCGCATGTTATGTGTCGAAGTCGGGTCATGCACGTCTGTTCACAGCCGTGAGATACGGCAAGCGCTACGTTCTGAAGTGTCTCAAGACCGACTTCAGATACACGCCCGTGTATCGTCAGGCGCTGATGAAGGAGTTTGAGATAGGCTTGCAACTCGACCATCCCAATATCTGCCGCACCATAAGCATGGAGCAGGTGGGCGACCTTGGCGAGTGCATAGTCATGGAATATGTCGACGGCGAGACGCTTGAGACGGCTGTGACAAGCGGCAAACTCACCGAAGATATGGTTGTAAAGATAGCCTGTCAGCTGCTCGATGCAATGGAATACATGCACGCCAAGCGTATAGTGCACCGCGACATCAAGCCGTCGAACATAATGCTCACCCACCGCGGAGGCGACGTTAAGCTGATAGACTTCGGACTTTCGGACAGCGAGACATTCTGTGTGCTCAAGATTCCGGCAGGTACACGGGGCTACATGGCACCCGAACAGTTGCAGCCCGATGCCGAGAGCGACCCTTGTGCCGACATCTTTTCGTTTGGAAAGGTGCTGGAGTATATGGCTGGGGCAGTACATAGCAAGCACCTGGCAAGAATAGGGCAGAAGTGTTCGGATGCCGACCGCACGCGCCGCCCGTCGGATACGGATGCCGTAAGGCATATGCTCGGCAGTTCAGATAGTTGGCGTGTGGCGCTCAACCTTGTCCTTGTGGCTGTAGCCATAGCGCTCATGGTGGCTATAGCAATGATGATGTACGGCACGAATGATGCACGCGAAGAGGCTGTTCCGCAGGATTCTACCATGGAAGGTGGCGTAAACAAAGTTGTGGACAGCAATTATTGGTAGGCTGAGGAAACGCCTGATATTCAATACTCTGACATCTGACATTCAACACTTGACTCCTTTTGCTTTCCAAAAGGACTCGTTTTGCACTTCAAAAGGACTCGTTTTGCACCTCAAAAGGATTCCTTTTCATTTTTAATGGTTTTGGTTATGAAAATAAGGCCCTTGATATTGAAAAATGTATAGGATGTAATATAAGTCAAAAACAAAACGCCCTGCAAGGGAAAAAGCATTGATTGTTAATGCTATTCCCCTTGCAGGGCGTTTTGCTATTATCTATTTGTACAGCTTGCATGAATATTTGCAAGCTAACAACAGGATGTTATCTTAGTACTCATCAACCTTCTGTGCCTTGCGATAGGCGTCGAGTTCCTTCTGCAGCTGCTTGGTTATCTTCTCATAACCGGGCTTGCCATAGAGGTTGTTCTGCTCGTTGGGGTCGTTCTGAAGGTCGTACAGCTCGTTGTAGTTGACAGCGTTGTCCTTCGGTTCGAAGTATCCGATGCTGATGAGCGACTTGAGTGTAGCGTTCTCCGCTGTACCCTCAATGCCCTGATACTTGTTTTCGGGAACAGCGTCGAGTCCGCCCTTGCCATAGAAGTGGATGAGCTTGTAGCGGTCGGTACGTACTCCGTCGTGCTTGCGCACCATGTGATAGGTAGGATAGTCGTAGTAGTGGTAGTAGATACTGGTACGCCATTGCTTCTGAGCGTCGCCGTTGTCGAAGACGGGAAGGAGCGAACGGCCCACCATTTCCTGCGGTTTCTTCACACCGGCGAGTTCGAGGAACGTCGGAGCATAGTCGATGTTCTGCACCAGTTTGTGGCAAACGCTGCCCGGCTTGGTGTGTCCCGGATAGCTGATTATGAGCGGAGTGCGCAGCGACTCCTCATACATGTATCGCTTGTCAAACCATCCGTGCTCGCCCATGTAGAAACCCTGGTCGGAGGTGTAGACTATGATGGTGTTGTCGGTGAGTCCGTTCTGGTCAAGATAGTCGAGCACACGGCCAACGCTTTCGTCCACACTTGCTATTACCGACATATAGTCGCGTATGTAAGCCTGATACTTCCAGTTGTCAAGTTCCTTGCCTTTGAGGTTGGCTTCGAGCAGTTTGCGGTTGCGTGGGAAGTAGTAGCGTCCCCAAGCCGAGCGCTGTGCCGGAGTCATACGGTTGATTTCGCCCATGAGAGCGTTGTAAGAGTCCTTGCTGTCCTCGTTGTTCATGTCGAGCATCTCGGGCACCTTGAAGTCCTGCTCCCAGCGCATGTGCTTCGTGACGCTCATCTTCTGGGTGCGCACGGCTTCTCCACGTGTGGCGTAGTCGTCGTAGAATGTCTCGGGCATAGGGAAGTTTACGTTGTCGTATTTGCCCAGATACTTCAGGTTGGCTTGCCAGTTGCGGTGCGGAGCCTTATGATGCAGCATGAGGCAGAAGGGCTTCGACTTGTCGCGATGGTCCATGAAGTCGATGGCATGGTCGGTTGAGAGGTCGGTGCTGTAGCCCTCTTCGACGATGTATTTGCCGTCGGGCGTGTCTGTACCGCGATACTGCGGGTTCCAGTATTGTCCCTGGTCGTTGTAGATGTGGTAATAGTCGAATCCCTTAGGGTCGCATCCCATGTGCCACTTGCCTATGATGGCTGTCTGATAGCCCGCATCCTGCAGCAGTTCGGTGAAGAAAGTGCGCGACGTGTCGATTCCCTCGCCCA
>ERZ1026892.675-NODE-675-length-15714-cov-13.342742_pt1 | contig 15714 bp, 11 predicted proteins | sample MGYA00380176_ERZ1026892 | MGnify/ENA primary metagenome ERZ1026892 (study PRJEB33269, sample SAMEA4719812) | human gut metagenome | biome: human-associated habitat; feature: organic feature; material: feces | place: Cameroon | collected 2013-10 ... | reverse complement strand
AGTGCGCGCGCATGTACGCCAGTGCGAAAAGCGCGGCCATCCTGTGGGGCATGGGCGTAACCCAGTTCTATCAGGGCGTGGAAACCGTACGTTCACTGACCAGCCTCGCGATGCTGACCGGCAACCTCGGTAAGCCAAGCGTGGGCGTTAACCCGGTTCGCGGCCAGAACAACGTTCAGGGCGCCTGCGACATGGGCGCGCTGCCGGATACCTATCCGGGCTATCAGTACGTTAAAGATCCGGCTAACCGCGAGAAATTCGCCAAAGCCTGGGGCGTCGACAGCCTGCCAGCACATACCGGCTATCGCATCAGCGAACTGCCGCACCGTGCGGCGCATGGCGAAGTACGCGCGGCGTACATCATGGGTGAAGACCCGTTACAGACCGATGCTGAACTCTCTGCGGTACGCAAAGGGTTCGAAGATCTGGAACTGGTTATCGTCCAGGATATCTTTATGACCAAAACCGCGGCGGCGGCGGATGTGATTTTACCGTCTACGTCATGGGGCGAGCATGAAGGTGTCTTTACCGCGGCGGACCGTGGCTTCCAACGCTTCTTTAAAGCAGTAGAACCGAAGTGGGACCTGAAAACGGACTGGCAGATCATCAGTGAAATCGCCACCCGTATGGGCTATCCGATGCACTACAACAACACCCAGGAAATCTGGGACGAGTTGCGTCATCTGTGCCCGGACTTCTACGGCGCCACCTACGAAAAAATGGGCGAGCTGGGCTTTATTCAGTGGCCGTGCCGCGATACTTCCGATGCCGACCAGGGGACGACCTATCTCTTCAAAGAGAAGTTCGACACCCCGAACGGCCTGGCGCAGTTCTTCACCTGCGACTGGGTAGCGCCAATCGACAAACTCACCGAAGAGTACCCGATGGTGCTCTCTACGGTGCGTGAAGTCGGCCACTACTCTTGCCGTTCGATGACCGGCAACTGTGCGGCGCTGGCGGCGCTGGCGGATGAACCGGGCTATGCCCAGATCAACACCGCCGATGCGGCGCGTTTAGGCATCGAAGATGAAGCGCTGGTGTGGGTGAACTCCCGCAAAGGCCGCATCATCACCCGCGCGGCGGTCAGCGATCGTCCGAACAAAGGCGCGATTTACATGACCTACCAGTGGTGGATTGGGGCCTGTAATGAGCTGGTAACCGAGAACTTAAGCCCGATTACCAAAACACCTGAGTATAAGTACTGCGCCGTGAACGTTGAGCCGATTGCCGACCAGCGTGCCGCCGAGCAGTATGTGATTGATGAGTACAATAAGCTGAAGGCCCGCCTGCGCGAAAGCGCAATGGGCTAAGCGGACTCGTTTCAACGCCCCCATTCGGGGGCGTTTTTTTATCCTGCCAATCTCTTTATACTGCCCACTTCCTCGACTACCTACATAATAAGATGAAACGACTTTTAGCATTGTTGTGGCTGGCCGCAATATCGGTCCACGCAGAAGAGCCGGGCAGCCAGTATCAGCAGGCGGCCGAGGCCGGAGATGCGCGTGCGCAGTACTATCTGGCCGATACCTGGTTTAGCTCAGGCGACCTAAGTAAAGCCGAATTCTGGGCGCAGAAATCCTCTGACGGCGGCGATGCCGATGCCTTCGCGCTACTGGCGCAGATCAAAATTACTAATCCCGTGAGTCTCGACTATCCCGAAGCCAAAGCGCTGGCGGAGAAAGCCGTCAAAGCGGGCAGCCGTGCCGGTGACGTTATCCTGGCGCGCATTCTTATCAATAGCCAGGCGGGGCAAACCGACTACCCGCGGGCGATAACCCTGCTCCAGCAGGCATCGATGAACGCCGAGAGCGATTTCGCGGTTGACGCGCAAATGCTGTTGGGGCTGATTTACGCCAACGGTGTCGGCGTGAAAGAAGATGATGAGAAGGCGACGGACTACTTCAAAAACAGCTCAGCGCTCTCGCGCACTGGCTACTCAGAATACTGGGCCGGAATGATGTTCCTGGGCGGCGAGAAGGGCTTTATTACGCCGAACAAGCAGAAGGCGCTACAGTGGCTGAATCTGAGCTGTACGGAAGGGTTTGATACCGGGTGTGAAGAGTTTGATAAGCTGAGTGCGGAGTAGGATTTTCCCGGGGTCGCATGCGCTCGCCCGGGCTACGTTGCGGTAGGTCTGATAAGCGTAGCGCCATCAGGCAACCCGGAGCAGGTTGCCGGATGGCGGCGTTGCCTTATCCGGCCTACGAGGCGGTTTTATCAAACTTGCCCAACATCTCGCGCTCATACGCCAGCGCTTTCTTGCGGTCAAATTTGTGTTCCCACTTGGCTATCACCAGCACCGCCAGCGCGTTACCCACCACGTTCAGCGCGGTACGCGCCATATCGAGGATACGGTCCACACCGGCAATAAACGCCAGGCCTTCCAGCGGAATCCCAACGCTCCCCAGCGTCGCCAGCAGCACCACGAAGGAGACGCCCGGTACGCCTGCGATCCCTTTCGAGGTGACCATCAGCGTCAGCACCAGCACGATTTCCTGCCAGATAGACAGGTCGATACCGTACAGCTGGGCGATAAAGATCGCCGCGATGCTCTGGTACAGCGTGGAACCGTCGAGGTTAAAGGAATAGCCGGTCGGCACCACGAAGCTGGTGATCGACGCCGGAGCGCCGTAGGCTTCCATCTTCTCGATAATACGCGGCAGCACGCTCTCAGAGCTGGCGGTGGAGTACGCCAGAATCAGCTCGTCTTTGAGGATGCGAATCAGGATCCAGATGCTCAGCCCGCAAATGCGCGCCACGATGCCCAGCACCACCAGCGCGAAGAACAGAATCGCGAAGTGAACCAGCAGCACCAGTTTGGCCAGCGGCCACAGCGAGGCAAAGCCAAAGTTGGCGACCGTCACGGCGATCAGCGCGAAAACGCCGACAGGGGCATAGCGCATCACCATATGGGTGACTTTAAACATGGTTTCCGAGATAGAGCGGAATACAGTCACCAGCGGCTCACGGTGCGTCGCCGGCAGCGAGGAGAGCCCCAGGCCGAACAGCACCGAGAAGAAGATGATCGGCAGCATGTCGCCTTTCGCCATCGAGGCGATGATATTGGTCGGCACCAGCGACAGGATGGTTCCCATCAGGCCGTGCGCGTGGCTCTGCACCTCTGCGGTGGTACTCTGGTATTTCGAAATATCCACCGTGGCCAGCTGCGACATATCGATACCGGCACCCGGCTGGAACACGTTGGCCATGGTAATACCGATAATGATCGCAATCGTGGTGATCACTTCGAAATAGATGATGGTTTTGGCGCCAATTCTCCCCAACTGTTTTGCATCGCCAACACCGGCTATTCCGACAATCAGCGTCGAAATAACAATCGGCACAACAATCATTTTAATCAGATGGATGAAAATATCGCCAGCAGGGGACAGCAGATTCATAACCAGCCAGTCGCGGCTATCGCTATGATAATGCAGATAACTACCAAGAATAATACCCAGAATCAGGGCAATAAGAATTTGCCAGGCTAAGCTGACACGTGCTTTCTTCATAACGGCAAACTTCCTCAATGAAAAATACCATGCCATACGGGAATGGTATCCACTTGAAAGGGGGTGATTTGTGTTGCGTTTACTTTTAGAGGTTTTTAACGCGCAATATCAGTATCATCTGCATGGCGTCTCATGCAACCCTTTCAGTTCAGAGCTTTTCACCAGCCAAATCTATATTACCGCTAATTTCTACCAATAATTATTTATAAGTTTTTGTTATAAAAACAAAAAAATTTGCGACTTTTCTATAAATCCCCTTCCGTAATTATTTTTGTTCAAAGAATCAAATGAACGTTATTTGAACAATTCCAATAATGCGTGATCTGCCGCGCAAATAGTAAACAAAGCGCCACATACCTCTGTTATTAACTTTTATGAGACATATTATTAACATCTTACAAGGAGAAAAAAAGCATGAGCCAAATTCACAAACACCCTATTCCTGCAAATATTGCAGACCGCTGCCTGATTAACCCGGAGCAATACCAGACCAAATATCACCAGTCAGTCACCAACCCGGATGCGTTCTGGGGTGAAGAGGGCAAAATCCTCGACTGGATGCGGCCTTACACGAAAGTCAAAAACACCTCCTTTGCGCCTGGTAACGTCTCTATCAAGTGGTACGAAGACGGCACGCTGAACCTGGCGGCAAACTGCCTTGACCGCCATCTGGCGACACGTGGCGACCAGACCGCTATCATCTGGGAAGGCGACGATGCCACGCAAAGTAAACACATTACCTATCGCGAACTGTATCGCGACGTCTGCCGCTTCGCCAATACCCTGCTCTCGCTGGGCGTGAAAAAGGGCGACGTGGTGGCTATCTATATGCCGATGGTGCCGGAAGCGGCGGTGGCGATGCTGGCCTGCGCCCGTATTGGCGCGATCCACTCGGTGATCTTCGGCGGCTTCTCGCCGGAGGCTGTCGCCGGTCGTATCATCGACTCCAGCGCTTGCCTGGTTATCACTTCCGATGAAGGCGTTCGCGCTGGACGCAACGTGCCGCTGAAAAAGAACGTCGACGACGCGCTGAAAAACCCGAACGTTAAAACCATCAGAAATGTCGTGGTGCTGAAACGTACCGGCGGCAATATCGACTGGCACGAAGGCCGCGACCTGTGGTGGCACGACCTGCTGGAGAAAGCCAGCGACCAGCACCAGCCTGAAGAGATGAATGCGGAAGATCCGCTGTTTATCCTCTATACCTCCGGTTCCACCGGTAAGCCGAAGGGCGTCCTGCACACCACCGGTGGCTATCTGGTGTACGCCGCAACCACCTTTAAATATGTCTTCGACTACCATCAGGGCGACATCTACTGGTGCACCGCCGATGTGGGCTGGGTTACCGGCCACAGCTACCTGCTCTACGGGCCGCTGGCCTGCGGCGCAACCACGCTGATGTTCGAGGGCGTGCCGAACTGGCCAACGCCGGCGCGTATGTGCCAGGTGGTGGATAAGCATAAGGTCAACATTCTCTATACCGCACCGACGGCGATTCGCGCGCTGATGGCGGAAGGCGATAAAGCCACCGCGGGCACCGACCGCTCTTCCCTGCGCATTTTGGGTTCCGTCGGCGAGCCGATTAACCCGGAAGCCTGGGAGTGGTACTGGAAACAGATCGGCAACGAGAAGTGCCCGGTGATGGACACCTGGTGGCAGACCGAAACCGGCGGCTTCATGATTACCCCGCTGCCGGGCGCAACAGAGCTGAAGGCCGGTTCCGCCAGCCGTCCGTTCTTCGGCGTGCAGCCAGCGCTGGTGGATAACGAGGGTCATCCACAAGAAGGCGCCACCGAGGGCAACCTGGTAATCACCGACTCCTGGCCGGGCCAGGCGCGTACGCTGTTCGGCGATCACGAACGCTTTGAGCAGACCTACTTCTCCACCTTCAAGAACATGTACTTCAGCGGCGACGGCGCCCGTCGCGATGAAGACGGTTACTACTGGATTACCGGTCGCGTCGACGACGTACTGAACGTCTCCGGCCACCGTCTGGGTACTGCGGAAATCGAATCGGCGCTGGTGTCGCATCCGAAAATTGCCGAAGCGGCGGTGGTGGGTATTCCGCACAGTATTAAAGGCCAGGCGATTTATGCCTACGTCACGCTGAACCACGGCGAAGAGCCCACGCCAGCGCTGTATACCGAGGTGCGCAACTGGGTCCGTAAAGAGATTGGCCCGCTGGCGACGCCGGACGTGCTGCACTGGACCGACTCGCTGCCGAAAACCCGTTCAGGCAAGATCATGCGCCGTATTCTGCGCAAGATTGCCGCTGGCGACACCAGCAACCTGGGCGATACTTCAACGCTCGCCGATCCGGGCGTGGTGGAAAAACTGCTGGAAGAGAAGCAGGCCATCACGATGCCGTCATAAGACTATTTTGCCCGGTAGCGCTCCGCTTACCGGGCCGACTACGGGAGTCAAACGTAGGCCGGATAAGACACCAGTCGCCATCCGGCAATAGACAGCTCTACCTATAACAACAACCCCTACCTGTACCTCTGGAGATTCTGTGATGAATGATCAAATTTGTCAGCAGATAGAAGATAGTGCGCATTTCAGGGAGCTCGTCGAAAAACGGCAACGGTTTGCCACCTTCTTATCGCTGATTATGTTAGTGGTGTACGTCGGTTTTATTTTACTCATCGCCTTCGCGCCGGGCTGGCTCGGCACGCCGCTGCACGCGGGTACCAGCGTCACGCGCGGCATTCCGATTGGTATCGGCATTATCGTGATTTCTTTTGTTCTGACCGGCATCTACGTCTGGCGGGCTAACAATGAATTCGATCGCCTGAACAAGGCCGTCCTGCGCGAGGTAAAAGCATCATGAAGAAAGTCCTGACGGCGCTAGCCGCCACACTTCCTTTTGCGGCCAGCGCGGCGGATGCCCTGAGCGGCCCGGTCGAACGCCAGCCGACCAACTGGCAGGCGATTATCATGTTCCTGATTTTCGTCGTCCTGACGCTGTACATTACCTACTGGGCGTCGAAGCGCGTACGTTCGCGTAACGATTACTACACCGCCGGCGGCAACATTACCGGCTTCCAGAACGGGCTGGCGATTGCCGGTGACTTTATGTCGGCGGCGTCGTTCCTCGGCATTTCCGCACTGGTCTACACCTCCGGCTACGACGGGCTGATCTACTCGCTCGGCTTCCTCGTCGGCTGGCCGATCATCCTGTTCCTGATCGCCGAACGCCTGCGTAACCTCGGTCGCTATACCTTTGCCGACGTGGCCTCCTACCGACTGAAGCAGGGGCCAATCCGCATGCTCTCCGCCTGCGGCTCGCTGGTGGTGGTGGCGCTGTATCTGATTGCCCAGATGGTGGGCGCGGGTAAGCTTATCGAACTGCTGTTCGGCCTCAACTACCACGTCGCCGTGGTGCTGGTTGGCGTGCTGATGGTGATGTACGTACTGTTTGGCGGCATGCTCGCCACCACGTGGGTACAAATTATCAAAGCGGTGCTGCTGCTGTTCGGCGCTAGCTTCATGGCCTTTATGGTGATGAAACACGTGGGCTTTAGCTTCAATAATCTGTTCACCGAAGCCATGGCGGTGCACCCGAAAGGCGCGGCGATCATGAGCCCTGGCGGGCTGGTGAAAGACCCGATATCGGCGCTGTCGTTGGGCCTCGGCCTGATGTTCGGTACCGCCGGTCTGCCGCACATCCTGATGCGTTTCTTCACCGTAAGCGATGCGGGCGAAGCGCGTAAGAGCGTGTTCTACGCCACCGGCTTTATGGGCTACTTCTACATCCTGACCTTTATCATCGGCTTTGGCGCGATCATGCTGGTAGGGGCAAACCCGGCGTTTAAAGACGCGGCGGGCGCGCTGATTGGCGGTAACAACATGGCGGCGGTGCACCTGGCCGATGCCGTGGGCGGCAACCTGTTCCTCGGCTTTATCTCGGCGGTCGCTTTCGCCACTATTCTGGCGGTAGTTGCCGGTCTGACGCTGGCCGGTGCTTCAGCGGTCTCTCACGACCTGTACGCCAACGTCTTCAAGAAAGGCGCGACCGAGCGTGAAGAGCTGAAGGTTTCGAAAATCACCGTACTGGTGCTGGGCGTGGTGGCGATTCTGCTGGGCATTCTGTTCGAGAATCAGAACATCGCGTTCATGGTGGGCCTGGCGTTCTCCATCGCGGCGAGCTGCAACTTCCCGATCATCCTGCTCTCCATGTACTGGTCGAAGCTGACCACCCGTGGCGCCATGATTGGCGGCTGGCTTGGCCTGCTGACGGCGGTAGTGCTGATGATCCTCGGCCCAACGATTTGGGTGACGATCCTCGGCCACGAGAAGGCCATCTTCCCGTATGAGTACCCGGCGCTGTTCTCTATTGCCATCGCCTTTATCGGTATCTGGTTCTTCTCTGCCACCGATAACTCTGCCGAAGGTAATCTGGAACGCGAGCAGTTCCGCGCGCAGTTCATCCGTTCGCAGACGGGTCTCGGCATCGACCAGGGCCGCGCACACTAAAATCCCCTCCCCGACCGCTGGTCGGGGATCACATTTTTTTTCCCTTCAGGTGACGTTTATCACGTCACCAAAACGAAAAAAGCCGATGCGCATCACAAGCTTTATCTGCGATTCGCAAAGGCCATCACACTTTTCCCGTTTTCACGCCATTCCTCAGCTTTACCTCTACGACGTTTACAGACAACCCTCGCCGCGCTTTTTATTCTTTAACTCAAGACACATCGCTGAGACTTCTGGCAAAGCGGGTTAAGCGCTCCGGGCTGAGCAACAGCGGCAGGAACAGCGGGCCGCTGGCGGGCGGATTAACCAGCCAGCGTTCCAGCGTGTCGGCGTAGCGCAGCAGCTGCTGTTGATGCTTTTGTAGCGTGTCGGCAGGTAGGCTGTGCGGGCCGTAGTGGTCAAGCCACAGGATATCGGTCACCGTCGCCGCCACGCGAGAGAACATCTGGCTGTAGATTTCCGCGCTACGCCAGGCGGCCAGCAGCACCTCCAGCGTGTCGTTCGGGCAGGTCATTCGCGGCATCAGCTCCCGCAGATTTTGTACCGTGCGGGTCGCAAGGAAGCAGGCAGCCTCTTTTTCCAGCGTCACCCGCTCGCGCTGCTCTTTGCCGAGGGTCGGGTCGTCGGTCGGCATTAATGGCTGCCAGGCGTGCATCCAGTTGGCGCTGCGGGTGTCCATATGCAGCAGCTGCTGCGCCTGGGCGACGCTCTCCGGGATCTGGCTTTGGTAGTGCAGCCGTCGTCCAAGGAAGTTCGGCGTTTTACACAGCCAGTCGTAGCTGGCGTGGACGATGACAGAAAGCTGGTGTTTGTCCTGCATCGAACGAAAGCCAAGCTGCTGATGCTCAACCCAGCGTTCAAAGACCGACGGCGCGGAATCGTCGGTCTGATTGGCGGCGCAAAGCCCGAAGAGGTTAATGGCGTTGGCGGAGTCCATGACCCGGCTGTCGGGTAGCCACTGCCAGCTGACGCGAGACGTAATCGCCTCAATTTCGTTTTCGGCGGCACTCAGCGCCCAGCTCAGGCGGCCGCTGATTTCATCGGCCAGATAGCACGGCAGCGCGGTCCAGCCGTAGCCGGTGCCAAAGAGATCGTACTCTATCCACTTTTTATGCCCCGGCAGCGTGGCGATGTGCGGGTGGTTGGCAAAACCGGGGTGATAGTCCAGCTCGGTGGCTTTAATCGCGGCGCGAACGTCGTCCGGGAGCCGGGCAAGTATGTTCGAAAGCTGCTGGCGCGGCCAGCTGTCATCGATAAAGTCGCGCAACACCAGCTTTTTTCCCTGGGCGCGCAGCAGGCTCCAGACATCGTGCAGGCTCTGCTGCCAGCGAGCGGTCTGAAAGTCCGGGGTGGTCAGGCTGAGAATCATGCCGCTGAGGTGCGGCAACGACGGTAATAGCGGGTGCAGTATCGCGGCATAAAACTGCTGCCAGAAATCCGGCGCGCTGCTTTCGTCGAAGGTCAGTTCGGGAAATTTACGCTTAATAATATCGTCATTCGGCGCAGCCTCTCCCTGTAGCCAGAACGACAGGTTATTTTCCGCCAGATAACGGTCAACGCGTTTTAAATACTGCAACGCGTAATGTTGCTGATGAATTAAGTTCTCGACGTGGAGTTTCTGACTCAACGGCGAGGGCGTCGCAAGAATAGAAAGCAGTTCCTGTTGGTGCAGGATGATGCCGGTGAAACCGTGCTGTTTCGCGCTTTTTACGCCCTGAATAAACCAGGGCCAGTGCCAGATAAAAGTGCTGTTCAGCTCCATCAATTGATGCGGAATACGTTTCATTGCGTCGCCTTGCGGATTTTGGTGTTGATATATTAATCGAGGATGTCATGAAAAAATATGCGTTGGTCGGGACCGGGGGTCGTGCAGGTTTATATATTTCCGCTATTGGTGGAACCTGGCGTAATAACGCCAGAATGGTCGCCTTTTGCGACACCAACCAGACGCGAATGAACTACGCCAATACGCTGCTGCAAAAAGAGGGCGCCGAGCCGGTCTCCACCTGGAAAGCGGCGCAGTTCGAAGAGATGATCCGCGAAACCCGGCCGGATATCGTCATCGTCACCACCATGGACCGCACCCACGATGATTACATCGTCCGTGCGCTGCACGCGGGCTGCGATGTGATCACCGAAAAACCGATGACCATCGACGAGAAGCGTGCGCTGCGCATTCTGGACGCCATCGAGGAGACCGGGCACACGGTGCGCGTGGCCTTTAACTACCGCTATGCGCCGCACCACAGCAAGGTGCGTGAACTGCTGATGCAGGGCGCGATCGGCAACGTTACCTCCGTTCACTTTGAGTGGCTGCTCAATACCGAGCACGGCGCGGACTACTTCCGTCGCTGGCACCGTGAAAAACGCAACAGCGGCGGTCTGCTGGTGCATAAATCGACTCACCATTTCGACCTGATGAACTTCTGGCTGGCGAGCTACCCTGAGCGCGTTTACGCCGAGGGCAGCCTGCAGTTCTACGGCAAAGAGAACGCGGAAAAACGCGGCGTGACCCAGTTCTACCCCCGCGCCCACGGCTATGCCGAAGCAAAGGACGACCCGTTCGCGCTGAATATGGCGGACAACCCGCAGTTGAAAGCGCTCTATCTGGACGCCGAGCATGAAGACAACTACTTCCGCGACCAGAGCGTGTTCAGCGACGGTATCACCATCGAAGACACCATGTCGGTGCTGGTGAAATACCAGAATAATGTGCAGCTCACCTACTCCCTTAACGCCTATCTGCCGTGGGAAGGGTTGAACGTGGTATTTAACGGCACCGAAGGCCGTCTGGAGATGAAAATCGTCGAGAAATCCTACGTTAACGCTGGCGGCAAGCGCGAAAACGAAGGCAGCCTGGAGCAGTGCGATATTACCGTCTTCCCGATGTTCGCCGAACCGTGGAAAGCGGAGTTTAACCTGGGTGAAGGCGGCCACGGCGGCGGCGACAACGCCATGCTGGCGGACCTGTTTGGCGAGCCGGGTAACGACCCGCTGCAACGGGCGGCAGACCATCGCGCGGGGGCGATGTCCATTCTCACCGGCATTGCGGGCAATATCTCTATGCAGCAGCAGCGCCCGGTGAACTTTAAGGAGTTCGAACTGGTTTCCCGTCTGGCGAAACGCTAAAGCGCATTCCGGCGCGGCTTCCTGCCGCGCCGAAGCGACTGGTCAGTATTTTGCAGTTACTCACCTGTTTCATAAAACAATTTCTGCCTCTGTTCCGGAGAGAAATAATGAATAAACTCGTATCAGGTGTTATCGCATCACTGTTATTTTCCTGTACCTCTGCCTGGGCGCAACAGCCCGTCGAATTACGCATGTCGTGGTGGGGAGGCAATAGCCGTCACCAGGCAACCCTCAAGGCGCTGGAAGCCTTCGAGAAAAAGTATCCCGATATCAAAGTGAAGGCCGAATATACCGGCTGGGACGGGCACCTTTCCCGTCTGACTACCCAGATGGCGAGCGGCACCGAGCCGGACGTGATGCAAACCAACTGGCCGTGGCTGATCATCTTCTCCAAAAACGGTGAAGGCTATTACGACCTCAATAAGCTTAAAGGCGAGCTCGATTTCAGCCAGTATCAGGCCAAAGAGCTGCAATCCACCACCGTCAAAGGCAAGCTCAACGGCCTGCCGATTTCTGTGAATGCGCCGGTGTTTTACTATAACGACGTCACCTGGAAAAAAGCCGGGCTGGCGTATCCGAAAACCTGGGATGAATTCTTTGCCGCCGGGAAGGTGTTCCAGCAGAAGCTCGGCAACAACTACTACCCGTACACGATGGTCGATCAGGATGTGATTCTGCTGCTCAACGCTTACATGATGCAGAAACATCAGCAGCCGATGTTCAACAGAGACGGTCAGTTTACCTGGAGCGAGGCCCAGTGGATTGAAGCCTTCAATTTTGTGAAGCGGCTGAGCGATGACCACGTGCTGCCATCCCCGAAAACGCTCTCCGCCTACGGCAAGGGCAACCTGTATGAGATGAAGCCGTGGATCAACGGTGAATGGGGCGGCTTGTTTACGTGGAACATTACCATTCGCATGTTCGCCAACAACATGACGCCACCGGCAAAATTGGTGCTGGGCGACTATGTGATGCAGCCTGGGACGGATGAATCGGGCGTCTATTTCAAAACGTCGCAAATGTTCTCAGTGGCGAAGTCGACGAAGCATCCGAAAGAGGCGGCGATGCTGCTGAATTTCCTGGTCAGCGATCCGCAGTCGGTGGAAGCGCTGGGGCTCGAGCGCGGCATTCCGCTGAATAAAGCGGCGGAAACACTTTTAACCGAGAAAGGGGTGATTGACCCGAACGATCCGGTCGTCGCCGGGCTACGCCAGGCGCAGTCGCTGCATACTACCGCTATCGCCACGCCGTACATTGAGGATTTGCAGGTGATCGATCAGTTCACGTCAGCGCGTGAAAAGCTGGATCTCGGTAAGCAGACACCCGCCCAGGTGGCCGCCGATTTCCGCCAGCAGGTGGAGCGCATCGTGCGGCGATTGAATCGCTAGTTTTGCCTGATGGCGCTTCGCTTATCAGGTCTACGGGATTGCGCCGTTGTAGGCCGGGTAAGCGCAGCGCCACCCGGCAATAGCGTCAGAACATAATCCAGCCCACTAACGGCGCCACCAGTACCATTACCACGCCGGAGAGCATCATCACCAGGCTTGCCACCACGCCTTCCTGCGGCCCCAGCTCATAAGAGCGCGCGGTTCCCGCGCCGTGCGATGCCGCACCGAAGCCCGCTCCTTTCGCCATACCTTCTCGAATCGACAGACGTAAAAACAGCACGTCGCCAATCGCCATGCCAAACACACCGGTCACTACCACAAACAACGCTACCAGCTCCGGCTGCCCACCGAGGGATTTCGCCGCCGCCAGCGCAAACGGCGTGGTGATGGAACGCACGGCCAGGCTGCGCTGGATTTCATCCGACAGAGTAAACAGCCGCGCCAGCCACACCGAACTGGTCACCGCCACGACCGTCGCCGTGATCACCCCGGCGGAGAGCGACATCCAGTGGCGTTTGATAATGGCCAGATTGTCGTACACCGGTACAGCAAAGGCGATGGTCGCCGGACCCAGCAGCCACAGCAGCCAGTGGGCTTCTCCCATATAGTTCTGATAGGAGATATGGCCAAACACCAGCATCAGCACCAGCAGCACCGGCGTGAGAACCAGCGGCATCAGCGGTAATTTACGAAAGCGGCGATACAGACGTTTATTGGCGAAATAGAGCACCAGGGTAATCACCAGACACAGGACGCTCAGCTGAAAATTATTCATTGCGCATCCGCTTCAGTTCGTAGCGATACACTTTGTCGACCACCCATGCCGTTGCCCCCAGCACCATCATGGTGCTCAGCGCGATGACGAGGAAAATGCGCCACCCATCGACCATCAGCAGTTGAGCGTAATTCACCACCGCCACCACCGCCGGGACAAAGAACAGCAGCATTTCAGCCAGCAGCCAGCGTGAGCCCGCACGTACCCATTTTAGCGGCACCACGTGGCAAACAATCAGCGCCAGCAGGAGTACCATTCCCACCAGGTTCGCAGGCAGCGGCAAATGCCACCAGCTCACCAGATATTCAGCAAAAACAAACAGTCCGGCATACAGCACAACCTGCACCGGTACCTGAAGACGATTTAACACGGAGGGCATTACGCGCCCTAAGGCCTCAGCCATGGAGGGATGTCCAGAAAAAATCACAGGCGCACAGTATAGTGAGGCCACGATGATGACAGAAATGAATTAAACTCATCGGTAGCATAGTTTAGAGGCATAATCATGGACATAAGAACGCTGCGCTACTTTGTTGAAGTCGTTCGCCAGCAGAGCTTTACCCGGGCGGCGGAGAAGCTCTACGTTACGCAACCGACGATCAGTAAGATGCTCAAAAACCTGGAAGATGAGCTGAACTGTACCCTCCTGATTCGCGACGGCCGCAAGCTGTTGATGACCGATACCGGACAAGTGGTATTCGAGCGCGGGCTGGCGATTCTTGATGAATTCCGCCAGCTGGAAGCCGAGCTTAGCGATATTAACCATCTCAATAAGGGCGTGCTGCGTCTTGGTATTCCGCCAATGGTCGGTATGCTCATGGCGGGGCCGATCGGCCTGTTCCGCCAGCGCTACCCGGGCGTCGAACTGAAAATCTCCGAATTTGGCGGTCTGACGGTGCAGCAGGCGGTGATGAACGGCGAGCTGGATCTGGCGATGACGGCACTGCCTGTTGAAGAAGAGAGCGCGCTCACCACCCTGCCGCTGTTCAGCCACCCTCTGTGCGTACTGGTGCCCCGTTCCGGTGAATGGCTGGAACAAACGTCGGTTTCGCCCACCCAGTTAGCCGCGCATCCGTTGCTGATTTATAACGAAGATTTCGCCCTCAGCCGCCAGCTGATGCAGCTGTTTGCTCGCCATGACGTTAAACCGCGCATTGCAGTACGCAGCGGCCAGTGGGATTTTCTGGCGGCGATGGTGCAGGCGGGCGTCGGCGTGGCGATTCTGCCGGAGCCCATTTGCCGCAAGCTGGATGAAAAGACGCTGCGCTGGCTGCCGCTGGAAAGCGAACTACGCTGGCAGTTAGGTATGATTTGGCGAGAAGGGGTCTATTTGTCTCACAGCGCCCAGGCATGGCTGAAGTGCTGTGAGGGGTTTAAGCTGCCGGAGTAGATAGGGTGCCATTCCCGAGGTCGGCGTAAACGCCTCGCTCGGGCTACGCGGCGTTAGTGCCTGATGGCGCTACGCTTATCAGGCCTACAGGTCCGTAGGCCGGATAAGGCGAAGCCGCCATCCGGCGATGGTCGACCGGCCAGGCGCCGCGGGGCGGCGCCGAGCTTCACTACGCGTCTTCTATCAACAACGCTTCCAGCAGGTCGAGGTCGTGCAGCAGCTTTTGCAGCGTCTCATTACTGATCTGTCTGGTCGCGCGCAGGTGGTACAGCTCCCCGCGCTCGGAGCGCAGCGCCGCCAGGCGGAAACGCCGTTCAAGCTGCTCTTCCAGCATTGAGGTTTCCACATCGTTACGCCCGTCGACGCGACGGCGCAGGTTACCGATGACGCGCGAACTGACCTCGGTCAGCAGCTGATTATCGATATTCTCGTTGCTATCCGCCGCCAGACGCTCTTCCATTTTCTGGATGGCGACAATCGCCACATCCGCCGTCGCCGCGCGCGCCAGCCGCTCTTCATTACGCTGCTGCACGTGGTCGGTGGATTCGATATGACGCAGTAAAATCGGCAACGCCACCACGCCCACAAATAGCGAGAACAGAATCACCCCAGCGGCGAGGAACACCAGCTCATAACGCGCCGGGAAGGCTTCGCCCGTCGGCAGCAAAAGTGGAATAGAAAGCACACCGGCGAGCGTTATCGCACCGCGCACCCCCGCCACCGAAGAAATCAAGAGCTCGCGGGTCGTCCAGGAGCCGAACTCCATCGGTTTCTTTTTCAGGAAGCGCTGGCTGAGCTTGCGCATCGTCCATAACCAGCCGAAGCGTACCAGCATCAGCGCCGCGTAAATCAGGATGATATCGGTAAACAGCATCCAGGTTTCGACGTTCGGGTCGGCCTCAGCCGCCACCAACGACGTCTCAAGAATCGCGGGCAATTGCAGGCCCAACAGTAAGAAGACCATGCCGTTGAACACAAACTCGAGCATCGCCCAGGTGCTGTTGGCGCGCAGGCGCATGGCCAACGGCGCGGTGCGCATCACGC
>ERZ1026892.674-NODE-674-length-15717-cov-15.494126_pt1 | contig 15717 bp, 13 predicted proteins | sample MGYA00380176_ERZ1026892 | MGnify/ENA primary metagenome ERZ1026892 (study PRJEB33269, sample SAMEA4719812) | human gut metagenome | biome: human-associated habitat; feature: organic feature; material: feces | place: Cameroon | collected 2013-10 ... | reverse complement strand
TGCTTTTTGAATTTTTAGTTCAATTCGTTAAAGTCGTGGTGCGAGGGGGGGGACTCGAACCCCCACATCCTAAGGACACTAACACCTGAAGCTAGCGCGTCTACCAATTCCGCCACCTTCGCAAATTCACAACTCTATCAAATAATGGGGTGGCTAATGGGATTCGAACCCACGACAACTGGAATCACAATCCAGGGCTCTACCAACTGAGCTATAGCCACCACTGCAAATCTTTTACGCGGTCTTAAAAAAACCACCGCAGCTCCAGCACCGGGTAAATGGTGCGCCCGACAGGATTCGAACCTGAGACCTCTGCCTCCGGAGGGCAGCGCTCTATCCAGCTGAGCTACGGGCGCTTAGCGCCGTTGCGGGGTCGGATAATACGGACTTCCTACCCCGCTGTCTAGTGCCTTTTTAAAGAAAATTATCGTTTGCTCATGGTTTGTGCGTTTTGTTGCTTATTTCTGCACTTTTTGCACTTCAACGCCCTTGCCCATACCAAAAACCTTATAAACCACGGTCACGATGGCCAAAAACAGCGCGCCCACAAACAGCGACATACGGGTATCGTCATTGAAGCCCATACCGATCAGCACGCAAATCAGGAACGCCATGGTCAAATAGTTGGCCCACGGGAACATAATTGACCGGAACGGATGGCTGGCAATCGCCGCTTTATGTGCGCGACGAAAACGCAGCTGGCTAATCAGGATAACGAACCACGGCACCATCCCCGGTAGCACGCTGGCGCTGTAGACATAGACGAACACGCGCTGCGGGTTAGGAATGATGTAGTTCAGGCAGGAGCCAATCAGCAGGATAACAATCGACACGCTCACCCCGGCCGCCGGTACGCCGCTTTTGCTCACTTTAGCCATCGCCGCAGGCAGCTGACGGTTTTTCGCCAGCGCGTAGAGCATGCGCCCGCAGCTGTACATTCCGCTGTTACAGCCAGACAGCGCTGCAGTCAGTACCACGAAGTTGATAATGCCCGCTGCCGCGGTGATACCAATTTTGGCGAAGGTCAGCACAAACGGGCTGCCGTTGGTGCCAATTTCATTCCACGGGAAGATAGTGACGATAACGAAAATCGCGCCCACGTAGAAAATCAGGATGCGCCACAGCACCTTGCCTACCGCGCTGCGCAGGGTCACCTGCGGGTTCCTGGCTTCACCGGCCGTCATACCGATAAGCTCTACGCCCTGATAGGAGGCCACAACGATACACAGCGCCGTCAGGAAGCCCTTCCAGCCGCCCGCGAAGAAGCCGCCGTGTTCAGTCAGGTTGCTAAAACCGATGGAGGTGCCGCCGTTGCCAAAGCCAAAGAAAATCACGCCTAGACCAATGACAATCATCACGATAATGGTGGTGACCTTAATCATCGCGAACCAGAATTCAATTTCCCCGTACAGGCGCACCGCCGCCAGGTTAGCCAGCGCCACCAGCCCCACGGCAATCAGCGCGGGGATCCACTGCGCCATTTCCGGAAACCAGAATTGCACGTACACGCCTATCGCGGTGATTTCTGAAATCCCAACCGCCATCCACATAAACCAGTATGACCAGGCGGTGAGGTAGCCGAAGAACGGGCTCATATAACGGTGCGCGTAAACAGCGAACGAGCCGGTGACCGGTTCGATAAACAGCATTTCGCCCATCGAGCGCATAATGAAGAAAACAAAAACCCCGGCCAGAATGTAGGCCAGCAGCACCGACGGTCCGGCCCACTTCAGGGTGCTTGCCGCGCCCATGAACAAGCCGACGCCAATGGTGCCGCCAAGGGCAATCAATTCAATATGACGGGCTTCCAGACCGCGCTGGAGCTCCGGTTTATTCTCTGCCATAGATCCTCTTGTGTTTGCATATCTATCCGGTCGATGCCGGTTTTATTTTTTATAGAAAAAAGATGTCTTTCGGATGTGGACATATCCGTAGGAATACGGATATGTCATCAGGGCATGCGAATGGTTTAACAAATTCACACAAATGGCAAATATAAATGAGGGATAACGTATCGAGGTTGTGAATGAATCACGCAGAAAATGCGTGATTCATTGCCGATAATACGCGGAATATTCAGAGGTTATTGGTGTAATGCCAGCGTAAATAGCGCAGCAGGCGCAGCTGGCGTGTGATGCGACTCGGCTGAGAGAGCAGGCGATAAAGCCACTCCAGCCCCAGGTTTTGCCACACCTTCGGCGCGCGCTTGACCTGGCCGGTAAAGACATCATAGGTGCCGCCCACGCCCATATAGAGCGCGCCAGGATAGACTTGACGGCAGTCGCGCATCAGGATTTCCTGCTTAGGGGAGCCCATTGCCACGGTCACAATCTTCGCTCCGCTGTCGCGGATACGTGCAAACAACGCGGGACGCTGCTCGGCGGTGAAGTAGCCATCCTGGGTCCCCACCAGATTAACATTCCACTGCTGACGCAGTTTTTGTGCGGTTTCAGCCATCACCTCCGGCTTACCGCCAATCAGAAACACCGGCGTCCCTTCTGCGCCCGCACGCGCCATCAGCGCCTCCCACAGGTCAGCCCCCGCCACGCGCGACACATCGGCCTGCGGGTATTTCTTACGAACGGATCGCACCACCGAGATACCATCGGCATATTTAAACTCGGCGTCATTAATCAGCGCCCGCACTTCCGCATTATCTTCCAGCGTCAGCATCTTCTCAGCATTAATCGCCACCAGCGTGCCCTGCTTCAGATTGCCATCCGCATACAGATAGTCCAGCGCGTGTTGCATATTGCGCCAGCCGATAAGGTTAATCCCGCGTAAGGTGTAAGTCGGCGCGGTCTGTAAGTCAGCCATTTTATCCTTCTCCAACGTGCGAAAGGCGTCTTAACCGCTGATGGATAAGCCCAGCGCTCTCAAACAACCAGTACAGCAATTTCGCCATCAGCAAACAGAAGCCAAAGATAACCATAAAGAAAACGACGCGAGAGCCGAAAGAATCCAGCCCTTCGCGCGCCAGCACGATCATGTTGAAGATTGCGCCAAAACAGAAACTATGCAGGATGGCCGACTTATAGCGGTTGGGCTCCTGGTTACCCAGCATATACAGCCAGTCGAACCATTTGATAATCAGCCCCACCGCGACAGCGCCCAGCGGCACAAACCACATGCCGCCCATCACCACCAGCGAACCAATCAACGTCGGTGAAATCGCCAGGCCAGAGTGGTTGTTGAGCACTTCCCAGGTAAAGTAGTTGGCGGTATTCAGCACGATGCTCGGGCGCGATGGCCACAGCCAGCTGGGGATAAAGACGTAAAAATCGCGCACCATGGGCGCCAGCCCCTGAAAGTCGATCTTATCGTAGTTTTGCAGCAGCAGCGCCAGGTTCTCCCACGGCGAGAAGGTGTCGCGCGTAAGATAGAGGAAGGTGTAAAACGCTTCATCGCCGCTTACGTTCATACCGTAGCGTTTGAGCGCCAGCCAGAACATACCAACGATGCCCAGCACGCCCGCCGCCACCAGCATCCACAGCGAAATCCAGCCGCGAATAATGCCGATAAACAAGAAGATAGCGAAAGCGATAATGATATTTGCCCGCGTGCCGCCAACGATAGCATAGGTCAGTAGGCCGAAGGCCACGGTAGCAATCAGGAAGCCAATCCACGCTTTGAAGCTCGGCTTGAGGAAATAGACCACCAGCATCGCCGGAATAAAGAAGTAGAAGAAGCGTTTAAGCGCGACCCCGGAAACCTCACTGGAGAAAATCTGGCTATAGGAGTGCAGCTTAAACAGCAGAAAACCGTTATGCAGAAAGAACGTGCCAACCGTCAACAGCGCAAGCCCCATCAGCAACACCCAGGTTATATGCGTCTCAACCCGGTTCATGGTAAACAGCGGGCGGCGTGTCACCGCCGCATTGGTCGAGCGCAGCCGGGTTTTGTAAGTGACGTAGTACACCGCATAGAAACACACCGAAATCAGCAACGTTTGCAGCAATACGTCGGGCGGCGAAACGCCGACCCCGAAGCGAAACACCAGGGTGCAGGTCAGCGGGAAACCGAAGAAGAAAGTCAGCAGGAACAGCAACGAGAAGAAAACGTTGAAGTTAAAGCGCACGCGGCGAAACTCAAACCACGTCAGGGTGCCGATAAACAGCGCCGACAGCAGCCAGACGACGAACAATCCAGTAAACTGCATTTCGCTCATACCGCCTCCCCTGCCGCCAGTTGCAGCGCCCGATGCCACGGCGCCAGATAGTTAGGTTTGAAAAAGGCGATGGCGTTTTTGTCCACCAGCGCCAGCTGACGCTGGGCTTCACGCACCACCGGCTCGGTGAGCGCGTCGTCGGTAAACAACACCGGAATATTCTGCTCGGCCATATCCAGCCAGAACGGGTTCTGGCGGTTCAACACGCAGGGGATCCCCGCCTGAATGAGCAGGCACAGCGTGCCAATACCCTGCTGGCGCGCAAAAATAAAATAGCCCAAATCGCAGCGGCGTAACAGGGCAAGATAGGCGTCAAATTCCATCTTTTCGCGCAGAATCTGCACATTTTCTTTGCTAAACAACGCCTGCGCAGCGCTGTCTACCTCAGCAATATAAGACTCGTTATTGGCCGGGTAGCCCATCGGAACGATCACGTTCACCGTGTCGCCAAACTGCTGATGTACCGCTTTCAGCGCGGCAATATGTTCGTTGCTGCGATCGCCTGAATTGCCTACCAGAATGGTCAGCTCGCCTTCTCGCGGCGTGGGATCCGCCAGCGAATTCAGCGCCGGATCCATCCGCGTCGGGAAATAGAGCAGTTCGCCGGGGACCTGCGGGTGAATATTACCGAAATAGCTCAGATCGCCGCAGGTGGCGAACACCCGTCCTACGCGGCCTTGCGCCATCCGGCGCAGCGGATAGAACAGGCGGAACTTCAAGCCACGCGAGACTTCATACAGATCGGCCCCCCAGATATGCCAGCTGACTTGCGACGGCTTCAGGCCGCCGCTCAGCAGCGCCAGCCAGATACCGGTATTAAACTGGCCGTGGAAGAAGAATCGCTGCTGGCGATTGGCTTTCGCCTTCGCCACCACGGCTTTCGCCAACGCCGATTTATCGGCGTAGCGTGCAATCATCAGCGAGGGAAACGCGGCCTCCAGACCGTCATCTTTGCTGACCACCATAAACTGACGGGCGTGCGCAGGCTCTGCGGCCAGCTCATCGGTAAAAAACCGTAGCACCGTCTGGTTATGATGGGGGATATCCGATCCCAGGATGTGTATCAGTTCGGTCATTGCCGTTTACGCCAAATTAAAAATACGCCGCTACAGAGCGTGAAATAAACAATATAGGTCGCCATATAGGCCTGCGCCGCCCCCAGCGCGCCGTGCGCCGGGATCAGCCAGTGCGAGAACGCCGTCAGCAGCGTGAACTGGCTCAGTTCCGCCAGAATGTAAAAACGCAGCGACGCCTTCGCGATGACTAAATAACCAAAAACGTAAGCGCCCACTTTCAATACATCGCCTACCAGCTGCCATGCGAACAGGTCGCGCATGGCGATAAACTTCGACGAAAACAGCAGCCAGATAGCAAAGTCGCGCAGCAGCCAGACGGTCAGGCTCGCGGCCGCCACGGCGGGTAAGACAAACTTCAGCGAGCGGCCAATTTCGCGAGAAATATCCTGCTTCGTGACCAGGCGCGATAACGTTGGTAGCAGATAGACGCTAAACGAAGCGGTAATAAACTGCAGATAAGCGTCGGAGATACTGCTGACGCCCTGCCAGATCCCCACTTCATCCCAGCTGTAGTGCGCCGCCATCAGGTTTCGCATCATCACGTAGGCCACTGGCATGGTGACCGAGGTAATCAGCGCCATCAGGGTAAATTTCCCCAACTGACCCGCCAGCGCATTATCCCACTGCGGTTTGAGATACCCCCATGGAATTTGGCCGCGCCGGGTCAACATCACCGCGGCGGGAATGACAATCAGCGCCGGCACCAGCGCCAACCCCAGCAGCGCGCCCTCATAACCGCCTAACCGATAGCAGACGTAATAGGCCACAACGCCGATCAGGCTCCCGGCTATCAACGACAGCGCGTTGCCCGCGGCATCGCGGAACCCTTTCATCAACGCCAATAGCAGGTTCGCCCAGGCAATGCCCATCTGCACCAGGGCGACCAGCCGTACCAGACCCTGATAGTGGGTATGGCCAAACAGGCCCTGACTTATCGGTGCCGCCGCCAGCAGGAAGATCGCTGCCAGTAGCGTCGAGAACCCCAACACCATCGCCGAGGACGTGCCGACGACCTGCCGTAAACGCGCCGGATCGTCGTGATGCTGGGCAACAAATTTTGTCACCCCGTTGAAAATACCGGCCCCGGCGAGCACGCCGAGCACGGTCACCAACTGGCGGAAGTTACCCGCCTGACCGACGCCTGAGGGGCCAAACGACACTGCCAGCAGCTTCACCACCAGCAGGCCAACGCCAATTTTTACCAGCGTGGACGCGGCGGTCCACACCGAAGCTTTTGCCAGCGACATATCAGGCGAAGTAGCTCAGCAGCGTATTGATCACCGTTCGCTGATCGACCGGCGACAGGTTGTAGAACAGCGGTAAACGAAGTAGGCGCTCACTTTCTTTGGTCGTGAAGCGATCGTCACCGTGGAACTCGCCAAACTTCTCGCCCGCCGGGCAGGAGTGCAGCGGAATATAGTGGAATACCGCCAGAATTTCGGCCTCTTTCAGCCAGTTAATCAGCGCGCTACGGTCTTCAACGTCGCGCAGCTTGATGTAAAACATGTGTGCATTATGGCCGCAGTCTTGCGGAATCACCGGCAGGTCAATGCGTCCGGTGTTGGCCAGCGGCAGCAGCGCGTCATAATAGTTCTGCCACAGCGCAAGGCGCTGCTGATTGATGCGATCGGCGGCTTCGAGCTGCGCCCACAGATAGGCAGCCTGCAGGTCGGACATCAGGTAACTCGAGCCGATATCGCGCCAGGTGTACTTATCCACCAAACCCCGGAAGAACTGGCTGCGGTTGGTCCCTTTTTCACGAATGATTTCCGCCCGCTCAACCAGCGCGCGATCGTTAATTAACGTTGCGCCACCTTCACCACCCGCGGTGTAGTTTTTGGTTTCGTGGAAGCTGAAGCAACCGATATGACCGATGGAACCCAGCGCGCGGCCTTTGTAGGTCGACATCACACCCTGCGCGGCATCTTCCACCACGAACAGATTGTATTTTTTCGCCAGCGCCATGATGGTGTCCATCTCGCAGGCCACGCCCGCATAGTGCACCGGCACGATGGCGCGGGTTTTGTCAGTGATCGCCGCTTCAATCCGCGTTTCGTCAATGTTCATGGTCTCTTTATGCACATCAACAAACACAATTTTCGCACCGCGCAGCACGAAGGCATTGGCGGTGGAGACAAAGGTGTAGCTCGGCATGATCACTTCGTCGCCCGGCTGGATATCCAGCAGGATGGCCGCCATCTCCAGCGATGCGGTACAGGATGGCGTCAACAGAACTTTGGCGCTACCGAAGCGCTGTTCCATCCACTGCTGGCAGCGACGGGTAAAACCGCCATCGCCGCACAGCTTGCCGCTGCCCATCGCGGATTGCATGTAATCGAGTTCAGTACCCACGACTGGTGGGGCGTTAAATGGGATCATGGTGTCACCTGTATAGCCAGTACGCGGTGCTGACGACATTAGCGCCGCTGTGAATATAGCGTTGAAGTGCTGCGGTGTTGCCGGCTTGCGTCGCCACCCGTAGCGTCGATAGGCCGCGAGTATGCGCCCAGCGTACCGCAGCCTGCATCAGTTCTGCGCCTGCGCCACGCCCGGCCAGCAGGCCGATACGCGCATCGGAGGCGCTCAATTCTCGTAGGGAAACAAACGCGCGGATAGTACCGTTCTCGTTGCGAAGCACCAGGCACTGGTTATCGAAAGTGCCTTTGACCGCATTTTCTATCCACTGAGCATAGAAGCGGGCGCTGGCGTCGGAGGCATACCACGGCGCACGAAAACGGCTTAAGGCAAACGCCTGCGCCGCCAGCGCCCGTAATTCCGGGATATCCGACTCGCTGGCCACCTGCGCCTGCGAGCGGCTCACCGGCGTAACGGGCAGCGCCAGATCGACCTCGCCTTCTACCAGCTGAAAGCCCAGCGCCTGCAGCGCATCAAGCTGTACAACCTGATGCGCGGCAATTTTCGCCTGCAGCCGCGACCAACCCCGCAGCCGTTCGGTAGTCAGCGGCGGCGCATCGTCGGCAAAGCGGACAATGGCGCTATTGATACCGAAAAACTGATTCTCCCACGTCAGTGGCTCAATACTGGCGCGGACGGGCACGGAGCAGCTCCAGCAGATATTGACCGTAGCCGGTTTTCGCCAGCCCGGCGGCAGCGCGCTTCACGCCTTCATCGTCGAGCCAGCCGTTGCGCCAGGCAATCTCTTCCAGACAGGCAATTTTAAAGCCCTGACGTTTTTCAACCGTCTGCACAAACATACTCGCTTCAATCAGGCTGTCGTGAGTACCGGTATCCAACCAGGCAAAACCGCGCCCCAGCAGCTCGACGGTTAGCTTGCCGTCGTCCAGATACATCTGGTTGATAGAGGTGATCTCCAGCTCGCCGCGTTCGGAGGGTTTCACTCGCTTCGCGTATTCCACAACCTTGCTGTCGTAGAAATACAGCCCGGTGACCGCCCAGTTCGATTTCGGCTGTTTCGGTTTTTCCTCCAGCGACAGCGCCTGGAAATGGTCATCAAACTCCACCACACCAAAACGTTCCGGGTCCATCACCTGATAACCAAAGACCGTCGCCCCTTCGCTACGCGCCGCCACATGACGCAGTTTTGGGCTGAAACCCTGGCCGAAGAAAATATTGTCGCCCAGTACCAGGCACGATGGCTCGCCGTTAAGGAAGGTTTCGCCGATGATAAACGCCTGCGCCAGCCCGTCAGGGCTGGGTTGTTCAGCGTACTGTAGCGAAATACCGAACTCGCTGCCGTCGCCCAACAGTCGCTGGAAGTAACTTTTGTCTTCCGGCGTGGTGATGATCAATATGTCACGTATCCCCGCCAGCATCAGCACCGACAGCGGGTAGTAGATCATCGGTTTATCGTAAATCGGCAGCAGCTGTTTCGACACGCCACGGGTGATCGGATGCAGACGCGTACCCGATCCACCCGCCAGAATAATGCCTTTCATTGCTTTTCCTCCTCCGGGCGTTTTAGCCTTTCAGACCCAGGCGTTCACCTTGATAGCTGCCGTCCTGTACCTGCTTCCACCAGTTTTCGTTGGCGAGGTACCACTGCACCGTTTTACGCATACCGCTTTCAAACGTCTCTTCCGGCGTCCAGCCCAGCTCGCGGGCAATTTTCGCTGCATCGATTGCGTAACGTAAATCATGGCCCGGACGATCGGCGACAAAGGTAATCAGGTCATGGTAACGCGCAAGACCCTGCGGCTTCTGCGGCACCAGCTCTTCCAGCAGCGCGCAAATCGTCTCGACCACCTCGATATTTTTACGCTCGTTATGACCGCCAATATTGTAGGTTTCACCAATGCCGCCGGTGGTGGCGACAAGATAGAGCGCGCGGGCGTGGTCATCGACGAACAGCCAGTCGCGGATCTGCTGACCGTTGCCGTATACCGGCAGCGGCTTACCCGCCAGGGCGTTGAGAATAGTCAACGGGATCAGTTTTTCCGGGAAGTGGTACGGGCCGTAGTTGTTTGAACAGTTGGTGATAAGCGTCGGCAGACCATAGGTACGCAGCCAGGCGCGAACCAGATGGTCGCTGCTGGCTTTCGACGCAGAATACGGGCTGCTTGGCGCATACGGCGTGGTTTCGGTAAAGAAATCGTCCGTCGAATGCAGATCGCCGTACACCTCGTCGGTAGAAATATGGTGGAAGCAGAACGCCGCTTTACCCGCATCATCCAGCGTAGACCACCAGGCACGCGCGGCTTCCAGCAGCGTGTAGGTACCGACAATGTTGGTTTCGATAAACGCCGCCGGGCCATCGATAGAACGATCGACGTGGCTTTCCGCCGCCAGGTGCATCACGACGTCCGGGCGGTACTGGGCAAACACGCGGTCCAGCGCCGGACGATCGCAGATATCCACCTGCTCGAAAGCAAAGCGTTCATCGTCCGCAACCGGCGCTAAAGACGCCAGGTTACCGGCGTAGGTAAGCTTATCGACCACCACCACGCTATCTGCAGTGTGGTTAATAATGTGACGCACGACAGCAGAACCAATAAAGCCTGCGCCACCGGTAACTAAGATACGTTTCAACGCCAGACTCCTTTAGTATCGACAATAAACTGCTGGGCAATCGCGTCGCCGCTGATGGCTTTAAACTGGGCATGATCGACCAGCATCACCAGCACATCCGCAGTTGCTAACGCCGTCTCTACCGAGACTAACGAGCACAGTCCATCGAGTTTTTTCGGCAGTTGATGAATATTCGGCTCCACCACCAGCATTTCGCCACTGTGCCACTGGGCAATAAGCTCGGCGATCTCCATGGCCGGGCTTTCGCGCAGATCATCAATATTTGGTTTAAATGCCAGACCAAAGCAGGCAATTTTCAGCTCGCTGGCGCGTTTGTCGCTGGCGGCCAGACAGTCGGCCACATTCGCCTTCACCTTGTCGATCACCCAGAACGGTTTGTGGTCGTTCACTTCACGCGCGGTACGGATCAGACGCGCCTGCTCCGGGTTCTGCGCCACGATAAACCATGGGTCGACGGCGATACAGTGGCCGCCTACGCCCGGGCCCGGCTGAAGAATATTCACGCGCGGATGGCGGTTCGCCAGGCGAATCAGTTCCCAGACGTTAATCCCTTGATCGGCGCAAATCAGTGACAATTCGTTAGCGAACGCGATGTTAACGTCGCGGAAGCTGTTTTCCGTCAGCTTGCACATCTCGGCGGTGCGGGCATTGGTCACCACGCATTCACCTTCGAGGAAAATGTTGTACAGCTCGCTAGCGCGCGTGGAGCAAACCGGCGTCATTCCACCGATCACGCGGTCATTTTTAATCAGCTCAACCATCACCTGCCCCGGCAGTACGCGCTCAGGACAGTAGGCGATGTTGATATCTGCCTGCTCGCCCACCTGCTGCGGGAAAGTCAGATCCGGGCGCATCTCGGCCAACCAACCGGCCATCTGCTCGGTCGCGCCGACCGGCGAGGTGGACTCCAGGATCACCAGCGTCCCTTTCTTCAGCACCGGCGCGATGGAGCGCGCCGCCGCTTCGACATAAACCATATCCGGTTCATGATCGCCTTTGAACGGCGTCGGCACGGCAATCAGATAGGCATCCGCCGCTTCCGGCGTGGTGGTCGCGCGCAGATAGCCGTCCGCCACTGCCGTTTTCACTACCCTGTCGAGATCGGGTTCGACAATATGAATTTCACCGCGGTTGATAGTATCCACCGCGTGTTGATTGATATCGACGCCCACAACCAGCTTTTGCCGGGAGGCAAACGCCGCCGCCGTAGGAAGGCCGATATAGCCCAGACCGATCACCGAGAGGGTTGAGAAACTCATAACGTTACCTGATTATTTTTTAATGCTGCCAAAATACGTTCACATGCCCGGCCATCCCCGTAGGGGTTATGGGCCCGACTCATCCTTTGATATTCTTCGTCATCGCGCAGCAGGCGCGTGACTTCGTCCACAATACGTTGGCTATCTGTGCCCACCAGGCGGACCGTCCCCGCATCAATGGCTTCCGGACGCTCGGTGGTTTCACGCATCACCAGTACGGGTTTACCCAGCGACGGCGCCTCTTCCTGAATGCCGCCAGAATCGGTGAGAATCAACCACGCGTGATTCATCAACCAGACAAACGGTAAGTAGTCCTGCGGTTCGATCAATATGACGCTATCGATGTGTCCAAGAATACGATTCACCGGCTCGCTGACATTCGGATTAAGGTGCACCGGATACACAATCTGCACATCCGGGTTGTCCGCGGCAATTTTCGCCAGCGCGTGACAAATATGTTCAAAACCCTGGCCAAAACTCTCGCGACGGTGCCCCGTAACCAGAATCGTCTTTTTGCCGTTGTTGAGGAACGGGTAACGCTGCGTCATATCGCTACGCAGCGCGGTATTATTCAGCACCCGATCGCGAACCCAGAACAGCGCGTCAATCACCGTATTGCCGGTAACGAAAATGCGCTTATCCGGCAGATTCTCACGCAGCAGGTTCTGCCGCGAGTTTTCGGTCGGGGCGAAGTGATACATTGCCAGATGCCCGGTGAGCGTGCGGTTCGCTTCTTCCGGCCACGGCGAATAGAGATCGCCGGTGCGCAGCCCCGCTTCCACATGGCCAACGGGAATGCGCTGATAAAAGGCCGCCAGGCTTGCCGCGGCGGTGGTCGTCGTGTCGCCATGCACCAACACGACGTCCGGTTTAAACGACTCCAGAACAGGCTTTAACCCCTGCAGAATACGACAGGTTATTTCGGTTAAACCCTGTCCTGGACTCATGATGTTGAGGTCATAGTCCGGAACGATGGAGAAGAGGTGTAGCACCTGATCAAGCATTTCCCTATGCTGTGCGGTGACGCATACTTTTGCCTCAAAATGAGGATCCTTTGCTAGCGCATGGACCAGAGGCGCCATTTTGATCGCCTCCGGACGTGTGCCAAATACAGTCAGAACTTTCACATCGATTCTCTTCTATAGATGAACCAGGCCCATCGCCCTTCATCATTGATGGGTATTTACTGCGTGCGACGACGCGCCAGTGCCACCCCAGCACCAACCAATGCGCCGACAATGCCCCACATCACCATCAGGAATACGCGGCGCGGGCTTGTGCGTTTTACCGGTTCCTCCGGTGTACGCAAATACCGATAAGTCTGAAAACTCTTCGCCAACGTCGGCCCCACGTTGAGGGTCGTCAGCATCGCACGCGCCTGGTCGTAATCCAGATCGAAGGTCGGGCCAACGGCCTGCAGGTTTTCCAGTCGAGCCTGCAGCATCGGACGCCCCAGTAAAGAAAGCTCGGAATCCGGCAGTTCATCGGCCGGTACATCCGTGACGCTACGGGTAATATTGTTCTGCTGCGCAATTTTCAGCGCGGCTTCAATGCTGTGCAGACGGCGGTTGAAAATCGCCTGAGCAACCTCTTCCTGACGCTTCACCTGCGCTTTCACCTGGATGGTTCGCGCGGCCCACGCGCCTTTCAGCTCATCATTCAGATGCCCCGCGGCACGTTCGCTGGCAAACGCCACGTACTGGCGCAGCAGGTTATTGGCATCCGGCGCGGTTTCCGCCGTCAGCTTGACGCTGTCGCTAACGCTCTTCTGCGCGTCGCCAGGGATATACTGAATGTCGTTAATCAGCTCATCGAGCAGCGCCGCATCGGCACGAGAGTTCCCCACCATCCGCTGCTTGTAGTAGTCCGTCTGCGACCAGAAATCACGACGGGTGTCCCAGGAGGCGAGCTGCATGACGAACTCTTTGTAAACTTCATCCATCACCGACGGCGGCGTGGTGGTGGTTGGGTTAACCTTAACGTCCAGATTACGCAGGAACTGCTGCTGCGAGTAGTAGCCGCCCAGCATGTTGACCGTTGGCCGGTCGGTGATCGCCGTGGTGCTCCATTCCTGCCGGGCAAAAAAGGTATAAATCAGCACCACAACGGCAAACAGCACCGCAAGGCCGATAATCCAGTGTTTCCCCGACCACAACGCGCGAAACAGGCCACGAATATCCAGTTCATTCTCCGCACTTGATAACTGTGCTTCCGGTAATGGTTGTGTCATTACTACCCCAGTTTTACTTGGTTAATTTTGGATTCTTTTCACTGTTCCGACGCATTCTGCGCTTCATGCGTTTAATAAAACGCGCCACTTTCCAGGCCCGCTTGATGCAGTAACCATAGAGGCCAAAGGCCATCAGGAACAAAATCAGCATGGCCCATTCAGGCACAACACGAGTGTATTCGGCGGCCACGCCAATGCCGGCCAGCAGCGCGGCGGCAAGCGTAATCAGCACCAGCGCCTGACGAGAGGTGAACCCCGCACGCATGATGAGATGGTGAATATGCTGACGGTCAGCGGAGAACGGGCTCATGCCCTTACGCAGACGGCGATACATAATCGCCACCATGTCCATGAGCGGAATGGCGACGATCCACAGCGCGGTAACCGGGCTAATCGGATGGTGCGTCCCCTGAGTGGTTTCCAGCAGGATCCAGATGACCGTGAAACCAATCAGCGTGCTGCCGGCATCCCCCATAAAGACTTTATAGCGACGTCCCAGCACACCCAGGTTAAGCATGATGTAAGGTAGAATGGCGGCAATCATCGCAAAGCACCACATGGCGAGGCTGGTCTGCCCGTCAAACCACAGAATGAGGCCAATAGCGCCAAAGCTGACGCTCGACAGGCCGCCAAGCAGGCCATCGATGCCGTCCACCATATTGAAAGCGTTTATGATTGCCCAGACGGCAAACAGGGTCAGGAAGAAGCCAAACGGGCCGAGCACCAGCTCCCACGACCCGAAAATATAGCCAAGGCTGCGCAGATAGAGCCCCCCCACCGCCATCATCACGATACCAATCAGCGCCTGAATGGTGGCGCGGATTTTAACGCTGATGTCATAACGGTCATCCAGCGCACCAACCAGCACAAGAACGCCAGCACAGGCCAGGTACAGGGAAGCGTGAGGGATGTAGTAATTGGCGATCGCAAAGGTTAAGCAGATCCCGGCATACACAGAGATGCCGCCCACAAGCGGGATAAGCCCCTGGTGACGTTTACGAAAATTTGGTCTATCCACCAAACCGATCTTTTTTGCCACCCGGCGGGCGAAAAAAAGAAATACGGTGGTGAACAAAAAAATACTGATCAAGTCAGTACCGACGGTCAGTAAACTCACAATTTATACTCGCTGCGAATATTAATAGCGAAAGTATACCCACGATAGCAACGCATCAGAAGAGGAAGCCTGATGAATATTGGGGAAACTCGCCTGATTTATAACCGATTTTGCAAACTAGCTATTATTGTAGCCGGAAACCGCAATTGTCCGCGAAAAAAAAGCGGAACCCCATCGGCGAAACTCCTAAAAACAAAAACGCCACACAATTGTGTGGCGTTTGTCGGCGAAAACCGCGTTTTACGAGCGTTTCATCATGTCGAAGAAATCGTCGTTGGTTTTGGTCATGGCCAGTTTGTTAATGAGGAATTCCATCGCGTCGATTTCACCCATTGGATGGATGATTTTGCGCAGGATCCACATTTTCTGCAGCTCTTCCTGCGTGGTGAGCAGCTCTTCTTTACGGGTACCGGAACGGTTGTAGTCGATAGCCGGGAAGACGCGTTTTTCAGCAATCTTACGAGAGAGGTGCAGTTCCATGTTGCCGGTACCTTTAAACTCTTCATAGATAACTTCATCCATTTTAGAGCCGGTATCGATAAGCGCAGTCGCGATGATGGTCAGGCTGCCGCCCTCTTCCACGTTACGCGCGGCACCGAAGAAACGCTTCGGACGGTGCAGGGCGTTAGCGTCCACACCACCGGTCAGTACTTTACCGGAAGCCGGAACCACGGTGTTGTAGGCACGTGCCAGACGGGTAATGGAGTCAAGCAGAATGATAACGTCTTTCTTGTGTTCAACCAGACGCTTCGCCTTCTCGATAACCATTTCGGCTACCTGAACGTGGCGAGATGCCGGTTCGTCAAAGGTAGAAGCAACCACTTCACCTTTAACCAGACGCTGCATCTCGGTCACTTCTT
>ERZ1026892.673-NODE-673-length-15725-cov-11.057435_pt1 | contig 15725 bp, 9 predicted proteins | sample MGYA00380176_ERZ1026892 | MGnify/ENA primary metagenome ERZ1026892 (study PRJEB33269, sample SAMEA4719812) | human gut metagenome | biome: human-associated habitat; feature: organic feature; material: feces | place: Cameroon | collected 2013-10 ... | reverse complement strand
GATTTATCGGGTGAGCCCTCTCACCTTCATTTTCCTGTTGCGGACCTAAATGCGTTTTCCATAACTCCGTTTTAAAAGTAAATGCACGACTGTTTCACAACAGCCGTGCATTCTATTAGTTTTCACATACAAATGTTAACTAAAAATTAAACTATTTATTTTTTTGCTATATATTTTTTTCCATGATGTATCAGGATGCCACTATCCGAAAAACGATCTACCACCATCCCATTCAGATTGTAATAATGCGTATCATTATTCACTCTTGAATCTGCATGCACAGGGTCGATGCCTGAAGATATCTCTTCCTCAGGATAACTTCCCTTGACATATACCAAGTATCCTTTGGCAGGGATTGTCTTGCTAAAAGTTCCAGTGAAAGTTTCGTTATGACGGCTCACACCTTTCTCTATTGTTTCACTATCCAACCAGAGGCTATATTCGCCTTGAATGTCAGAGAGTGAAACTTTCTTGGCAGTAGCAGCCGTATTGAGTACTACCAGTACCTCGCTGTTGCCAGCCACTCGCTTATAAGCAAGAACCTGTCTGTCATTGGTGGTGAGGAAACTGACATCTGCATTTTCCGCAGGTACTGATGAGTCGAATAACGCCTGTTGGGTATGCTTGATGGCAGAGAGGGTGCGAATGGTGTTATACATTTTGTAATCCACAGCCGACCAATCGATTTTAGTATCTGTAAAATAGCTTAACGCCTGGTCTCCGCCTATCTCTTGTCCATTGTATACGAGGGACATTCCCCATATCGTAGATACATAAACGGTCAACAGATAACGGTTGTTGCCATACTTCGCCGACAGGGTCTTGTTCTTCTCATTCCAGTTCTGGTCGTGATTGGTAAGATAGACCATACGCGACACATTCATCGTCTTAGAATCTTTTATCAAGTTTTGGGCATATATCTTCAGTGGATTTGCATAAGTGTTATTGGCACCATAGCCTGCAAGTTTGGTTTGAAATCCCCAGGCGTAGTCGTAGTCGAATCCAACGGTCTTGAGTCTTTCGTTGTTCTTATCAGTAAAATCGGATTCTCCAAGCATCACGATTTCCTTGCCGGCCTTATAGCTCTTGAGCATCGGAATGGTGCTTGTCCAATAACTTGCAGGAATTTCAGGACTGCTGATATAGTCGCAACGATAACCATCGATATCCACCTGGTCTATCCAGAACTTCAAGCAATCGTTCATAGCCTCAACAAGAGCTGGGTTAGTGTAATCAAGCTGATAAACATCACCATAATTGTTAGGATGGACCATTACTCCATTACTCTTCTTGTAATACTCTGGATGCGTTTTTACCCATGTGGCAATGGTGGCTGTGTGGTTTGGCACCCAGTCGAGCCATACTTTCATTCCCAAACGATGGGCTGCAGCAACAAAGTTCTTGAAGTCGGCAATGGTTCCATAAGAAGAATTCACTTGCTTGAAATCTACTGCAGCATAAGGACTATTCAATCCACCATCACGAGGATAAACAGGCATGAGCCAAATGATGTCAATGCCTACCATTTTGAGCTGGCTGAGTTTTTGCTGAGCTGCCACAAATGTTCCTTCGGCCGAGAATGAACCAACATTCATCTCATAAATCACTTGATGTCCAGAGCCATAAGTCTTGGCATTGATAACCGACACATAATCTGTGCCAGCGGCTGTCGCTCCTAAAACATTGGTCACTCCGCTGGCCTTCAACATGTTGCTGCCCCCAAAGGGGAGCAGCAACACAGCTACAATAAGGAGCCATTTTGTCATTAGCTTTTTCATATACACTAAACTTAACCTATTAATCAATTATCTGAAAGGAATACCTACAGGACGTTGCTTCGCCTCACTTGCATAAGGATCGATGACCTCTACACCGCTATCAGTAATGCGGACATAAAGGTTTTCGTTGATAGTGAAGGCGTGATCCGCCAACTGCGAGCCACCACCATTGTTATTGAAGATGAGATTCTCTGCCAATCCAGAGTTACCTTCTCCGAAATCAAAGTAGGTATAGGTCACGCCATTGATAACCTGTGTGCCTGTAGGCTGCATGCCTGGCCATCCACCATTCAGGTCGCTTACATCGCCCCACATATAGAGAGCAAGTGCATCCCAAGTGGTCTGATTGTCTACAAACACTGCAAAACCATCATGCTTAGGTTCATTGGTAATCTCCTCTACGCCTGTATCGGTAATACGCAAATACAAATCGCGAGTTAAGGTGAAATTGAAGTCAGCCAACTGCAAGCCTCCACCATTATTGTTGAAGATGAGATTCTCTGTCAATCCAGAATTATCTTCTCCCATATCAAAGTAGGTATAGGTCACACCATCAATCACTTGTGTGCCTGTAGGCTGCATGCCTGGCCATCCACCATTCAGGTCGCTTACATCGCCCCACATATAGAGGGCAAGTGCATCCCAGGTGGTTTTGTTCTCTACATATACGACGAAGCCATCATGAGTAGGAACCTCAGGAGCTGAGTCGAAATAGGCAGCCCAGTTGGAAATATAGATATTGCTACGTGTTCCTACTGCATACTTATCAGTGCGATTGATTTCTGTACCCAAGGCACTGACCTCATTACGCTGCTTGGAAGACACGAAGTGGAAACCATCTTGCAAAGTCTTTCCCTCTACAAATTCAGTTGGGTCGAGATAGATGCCACGTTTCTTCTGGATAATCTGACTTTGGGTCAGCTTCCACTTCTCGTTGCCTATTACACTTTCATCGTCAAGACCATTAAAAGCACCTACTATATAGATATCTTCATCGGCAGCAGTATTGGAAGGAGTAATCACTTCGAGCAACACCTTGTCTGCCTGTATATCAAATGCCGCCTTCTCATGGTCGAAGACAATATCATCATCGCTGCTACAGCTGCTCAATAGTCCGAGCATAGGCAAAAGCAGCATCGCCATTCTTAATATATTCTTCATAATGAATCAAGTTTTTAGTTGTTCACGTAATTAGGATTCTGAATAAGACCAGGGTTTACAGACAGAGCTGACTCTGGCAAAGGATACCACTCGTACTTACGATTGCGCTTAGCAGGTAAGTCGACGCCATCTTCCGTGGCACGTCCGTAGAACCACCACTGTCCCTGTGTAAACTTATCATAACGGCGCAAGTCGGTACGACGGCGACGACCTTCGCCCAAGAACTCAAGTCCCCACTGCGAAAGCATCCAGTCGTTGTCGAAACTGCTGAAACCTGGACCAGGCTCATCTTTCACCTGATTCCAGTCGGAAGCAGAGAAGTAACGTTTGCGAACTTCATTCACATATTCCTTGGCCACATCGGCATTACCCTTACGCATTTCGCACTCGGCTACGTTGTAGTAAGCCTCAGCCAAACGAAACTCCACCTCATCGATATTCTTGAAGTTGCACTTGTCACCATTATTATATATAGGATACTTCACCAAACGGATACCCGAGTTGGTTTCACCCCAACGTGGTGACATCACTGTTTCCAGATTACGTCCCTTGTTCATAAAGGTGCCGAGTTGGTCTACAAAGACCAGGTCCTGACCATCACGGTCGGCATCAGCCTTCATAGCTTCGCCCTTACCGAAGTTTTTCTTCATGGCACCAATGAGGAAGTTACCCGACCATTTCTTGGTAGAAGAGTTGTAGGTAAAGCTAGCCTTGCGCACATCCTTATCGCTGAAGCGGTCCCATACAGCACCCAACTTGTCACCATAATCCAGCAAGAAGCTCTTGCCACCTGTATCTGTACCACCCGTAGGCAACACATTACCTGAATTATCATGAGAAGGAACTACGATACAGCAGTTCCAGGCTCCGATGCCAGAGAACTGGGTTACATTGAAGTACTCATCATAGTTGTACTGCAACATAGGCATGTTGCGCACATTGGTCCAAGCATTAGTAGCACCCTGACCATCCTCGCAAGCAAAGGCGAAAATCACCTCCTTGCACTGATCGTTACCCTCATCGAAAATAGTGCGATAATCGCCAGAGAGTTCATAGGTACCAAAGTCACCTGCAATAACCTGCTTACTCAGAGCCTCACATTCTTCATAGTGTTCCTCGCCAATAAAGACAGGAGCGTTGAGCAACAGACGAGCCTTCAACATACGGTTCATGGCTTGGTTTACTCGTGTACGGGTAGAGTTATTACCTGTTTCCTTAGGAAGCGCAGCCAAACTGTTGTCAAGTTCTTCCATGATGAAGTTGTAGATCTTCTTACAACTGGTGTTCCAATCTGCATCGGCTGTACCAGGAATATCTGTGCTGTTGGATATATTGAGTGGAAGAGCGCCTCCCCACACCTCGAACATATTATAGTAAGCCCATGCACGAAGGGTATGAGCCTCTGCCACATACGAGTCCATCTTGGCTTCAGTAATACCCAAAGCAGAGTTACCCACACTTGCCAAGTCGGTGATGATATTGTTGGCAAGTCCTACCATTGGCCAGCAGTTGGTCCAGGCATCCTTGATGATTTTCGACTCTGAGGTCCATGTCTGAGTAGAGAGCACATACTTCTCACCCTCATCATAACCCCATTGTCCGCCATTCCATACACGCCAGGATATCTGGTCGGCAGGCAACTCCTGCAAGAAATAGAATCTTTCGGCAAAACAGTGACCTGCTTGGTTGTATATCGTAGCGATGGCTCCTTTGACACTAGCCTCGTTCTTATAGAATGTAGTGGCATCTATGCGGTCGTAAACCTTCTCGTCCAAATCAGTACAAGAAGAGGTGGCCATAACCAGTCCTAAAGCTGCTATCCAGCTAAATTTCTTTATATTAATCATAGTTGTTTCTTATTTTAAAGAGTTAGCATATTAATGGAATCTCACGGTCAATCCTAAGCTCAACTGTGTGGCTGTAGGATAAGCGCTGTTTACATCTACACCTGGAGTGATGCCTGTCTGATTGACGATAGAAGGATCATTGCCATTGTAGGAAGTAATGGTAAAGAGATTCTTGGCTGCTATATATACACGAACACTTTCCAAAAGTTTCACATTCTTAAGATTGAAATTATAGCCAAGTGTTACGTTGTCAAGTTTGAAGTAGTCGCCCTTCTCTAAGAAGTAAGAAGAAATAACGCCACCACCACTCTTCACGTTTTTATCATCTGTATAGGCTGTACGAAGCACATTGTCGGTACCACAAAGTTGAAGACCCATACCATACTTGCGCATATTAAAGATATCGAAATCAAAGGCGCCATTCATGGCTACGCTCAAGTCCCAATTCTTATAGCGGAAAGAGTTGTTCCAAGAAAGGAAATGAGATGGGGCGCCATTGCCAATATAACGCTTATCGGAAGCATCAACATTGGTAGTAAGAACCTTCTCGTTGTCCTTGTTGTATACCAGCATATTGCCATTCTCGTCATATCCGGCATACTCATATCCCCAGAACTGACCCACCTTGCCACCTTCCTGCACTCGGAAGAAATACTCATTAGTACCTACACCTGGTTTCTGATAGAGATCGATATAGGATGCCTTATAGATGTCGTTGGAAAGTTTAACAAACTTGGTTGTGCCATACGAGTAGTTGACTCCTGTAGTCCAACGGAAATCTTTCTTGGCGAATACATCGTAGTTCAAAGAAAGCTCGAAACCAGCGTTCTTGGTAGTACCTACATTTACGAGAATATTGTCCCATACGAATGGTGGCTGAGGTGCTGTGTAGTTGTAAAGCAGATCTTCTGAACGACGATCAAAGTATTCTACACTACCACGCAGACGGCTTCCTAATGCCTCGAAATCTACACCAATATTGAAAGCCTTGCTCTTCTCCCATCCCAACATACTGTTAACATTGGATGAAGGTGCATAACCTGTAACCCACTGACCATCCATCAGGTAAGCACCATTGGCGGTATAGGTAGGAGTAGACATATAAGCAGAGAAATCAGAACGACCTGTAACACCATAAGAAGCTCTCAACTTCAAACTTTGGAAAGTGTTGGCCACTACATTGACAATAGGCGTCTTGGTCAACTCCCATGCCAGAGATGCAGATGGGAAGTTACCCCACTTATTGTCCTTACCAAACTTGGTAGAGCCTTCATGACGCAATGCTACTGAAGCAAATACCATGTCGTTGTAGTTGTAGTTCACACGACCGAAGAATCCTATCAGTGTTGACTCTGAACGACCTGCATACATATTTGCAGTACCATCCTTCAGACCAGTTCCACTACCAATACCCTCGTAGCTGGGAGAGTCGAAGGTGAAGTCGTGGTTGCTCATACCTTGCTGCTGCCAGTTAGAACGCTCCCAAGAATAACCACCCACGAACTTGATTTCGTGAGAAGGTATCGTCCAAGTATAGTTGACAAGCCACTCAGCACGATTAGTCCACCACTTCTGATACTTCATAGAAGCTTCTCCCTTATAACCGTTCCAGTAAGACTGACTGGAGTTGATCGGTGTATAGTAATTATTCTTGTAGTCATTATATTGCATCTGATAACTCAAAGAGGTACTCAGATTATGATGCTCCATCTTCAGAACATTCCACTGTACATCGGCATTACCCAACAAGTAAATGCGGTCGCCATCGCTCTTGTTTTCTTTCAATACACTTACAGGGTTGTAAACACCTGTTGGAGAGGTAGGCTGATAGTAAGTGCCATCCGCATTGTATACAGGAAGAGTAGGATTGAGTGTCAAGGCTGTATCAAACATACCGTCATTGCCATATTCCTCATGTACCTTGCGCAAGCTTAAAGAAACATTAAACTTCAAGGCATTATTCAACACACGCTGCTCAGTAACAAAACGTCCACCATATTCTGAACGACCACTGGCAATATCCAGACCATTTGCCTTCTTGTAGTTCAGACTTGCACTATAGTAACCATTCTTGGTAGTGCCGTCGATAGAGAGGTACTGATTCACATTGTAGGAAGCCTTGCGGGTTATCAAGTCGTACCAGTTGGTGTCATAACCATAATCTTTTCCACGCTGGCTGCGACGGAACTCATCAGTAGAGAGAACTTCAGGCTTGTCCTTGGCTATATTGATTGCTATCCAACTGTCATAAGTCACATTTACTACACCCTGCGCACTTGAGCCACGCTTGGTAGTGATCAGAATCACACCATTGGCACCTCGGGTACCATAAATGGCAGCCGAACCCGCATCCTTCAATACGGTGATAGACTCCACGTCCTGAGTAGAGATATTACGAAGGTCGCCACCAGGGATACCATCAATTACTACCAAAGGACCATTACCTGCTTGCAAAGAACCGGCACCACGCACCTGGATAGAAGACAGTGCATTAGGGTTGGCATCGGCAGTAGCATTGACATTCAATCCTGCTACCTTACCACTAATCAATTCCATTGCGTCGGTAACGGCACCTTGGTTAAACTGCGATTTGTCCACCTGAACAATAGAACTGGAGATTTCCTTTTTCGCCAAAGAACCATAACCTACGACAACGACTTCCTCAAGTTCTGAAGAACTCTCTTTGAGGACAATCTGTAAACCGTCCTTAGCGATTACTTCCTGAGGTGTAAATCCCATATAAGAGATTTTCAACTTTTCTCCGTGCTTCACATGGATAGTAAAGTTTCCATCAAGATCGGTAACGGCAGCTTTAGCCTGTCCAATAACTTGAACAGTAGCACCAATAATGGCTTCACCGGTATGGTCTTTGACATTACCATGAATAGCCTGTGCTGCCATGTCAAGGGCAAAGAATGTGAATGCTATCAGCAAGCACATACCTTTCAACAGTTGCTTAGATTTTTTCATGTTTACCTAATTTAGTTAATATATTAATAGTTATTTGTTTATTCAGATAGGATTATTTTTATATCTCCTCTATACGAATAGCAGCACCACCACTTCGAGCAAGCTTCAGATGCAAGGTATCATCGGTTTTCACTTCTATCTGGCGGATGTGCATGGGATAAGGATTTGTCTCAAAGTCAGCATCTGCACCATCTTCATAGATGACGGCTCGATATACCTTTCCCTTGTCCAAGAAATCGAGCTTGACATCAAGCGAACGACTATCAGCATTGGTCATAGAGCCTACAAACCAACGATTACCTCCACGCTCCTTACGACAAACGGTGATATACTGACCTATCTCGCCATGGGGAATGATGGTCTTACTCCATGTGGTAGGACAACTTTCTATAAAGGTCAAGGCGGGCTGACCCTCGTAGTTCTCTATGGCATCGGCTGCCATCTGCAGAGGACTATAGAGCACCACAAACTCTGCCAACTGCTTGGCCAAAGTGGAATGTGGATGGGTGCCTTTCACGACCTCACTGAAATTGAATATCGCTGGTGTAAAGTCGATAGGACCTGCCAGACAACGAGTGAATGGTATCGTTACCGTATGTTCTGGCAAATTACCACCTTTCACGTCCCAAGCATTATACTCCTGTCCACGCACTCCTTCTTGTGTCATCAGGTTGGGATAGGTTCTGCAAATACCCGTAGGCATAGCTGGCTCATGATTATCTATCATGATCTGATGCTTGGCTGCACATTCTATTACCTTGCGATAATGACGTATGCCATATTGAGAACTGGGCTTCTCTACTCCGTCCATCAACCTGCCTACATAACCGGTCTTTACGGCATTGACACCCATACTGTGATACCAAGCGAAAGCTTGTTCCATCTCTTTTTCTATCAACTTGCCTTGTCCCCATGACTCCATATGTCCTATCCATCTCACACCCTTCTGCTGGGCATAGCGGTTTACTTCTTCTATGTCAAAGTCGGGGTAAGCCTTCAGATAGGTTACCTTCTCGCCTTTTCCCCAACCTGGGTTCCATCCTTCTGAGAGAACACCAGAGAATCCATGTTTGGCGGCAAAATCTATATATCGCTTCACATTCTCTGTGGTGGCGCCATGATGTGGACCCATCTCCCAGGTATTCTTTTTCTGATGGATACTCCACCATATTCCGATATATCGTCCAGGCTCTATCCAGGAGGTATCTTCTATCTTACAAGGTTCGTTCAGATTGAGCATCACGCGATTGGTAATCAATCCCGCTGCTGTGGGAGAGAAGATAATAGTGCGCCAAGGCGACTGTAGACGATTCTCGCCATACACCTTCATACCATCACTCCATGGGGTAAGAGCTGCAACCAAATGATTTCCTCTTGGAGTGAGATTCAATGTGGCATAATCCTCAAGGGCGGCTTCATGTATAGCCATATATAAACGAGGAGAATACTCTATGGTAAGTGGCGTGCAGACGGTATCCTTCTGACTTATCAGCGATTTCTCATACTTGCCTTCATAATATTCTATATGATTGAGCGAAATAGACCAAGCAGGAGCATCGTGAGAAAGATTAAACAGGGTTTGCTCTTCGCTGATGGCTATTTTATGAAGTCCAGACTGCTCAGGAATAACATAACGGAATCCTATACCATCGTTGAAAACTCTAAAAACGATATTCAACTTTCGTTTCAGTCCACGGGTTTGCTGAAGCATGATGGTGGTTTCGTTATAGTGACTGCGAACAGAGTCTTCCTCACCATACAGTTCGTACCACTTCGCATCATGCGAGTTTCTTTTTACACCCACTACCTTAAAATCTTGGTCCAAAGCACCATCGGCCAAGACATACCCCATTCGAGAAAGCGACAAGACCTCCTCTTTCTGCCAAGACACCTTATAATAAGGTATACCTTTGTTAATCTGGAAAGTAACAGCCAAACCACCATCAGGCGATTGGGTCAAAATCTTTGCGGCATGAGTAAATCCGCAAAGCATCATAGTTAATAATAAGAGAATATAACGATGTATCATTGCTTAAATTGATTAGATTTGCATTCCGAGGCAAAGATAGGAACTTTTACCTTTACCATCAATAGTTGCAAACAAAAATCTAAAAAAGCAAAAACTTTATATCCCTAACATTCAGTTAGTTAAAGAATACATCTCTATACAAATATCTAAATTTCAACAAATCATTTTTCTGTGTTTTTCTCTTCAAGAAATGACTTACGCACCTATCTCCATCACTCTTTTCTCGAAATCATTCTTATATATAGAGCGACTCTTCAACTTGCTCCGATACGTATAGATGGTCGTAATGCTTGACTGGAGAATGCTGGCTATCTTTTGATTGTCTTGAATACCCAAACGAATGATAGCCAAGATTCGCAACTCCGTATTCAAAGACCTTCTATCTACAGGATACTGATACTCGGGCTGCAACATCACATTCACCTTCTCCACAAAGTCGGGGTAAATATTCAGAAAGGCTTCATCGAAATTGGTATTGAAGAGTTTATTATTCTCTGAAACAAAGTCACTACTCTTCAACAAAGCGAAAAGTTCCTCCAACTTATGCTCACGACCTAATCGATTGGCAAGCTTACGCTGCTCTTCTGCTCTTACGATAATCACAGAAACAAGTTCCATGAAACGACCAATATACTGTTCTTTGATGGCTCCATGCTGCTTCAGCAGGACATTGGTTTTCTCCAACTGCCCCAAATAATTATTGAGTTTTTCATTGGCAAGTTCTACCTTTTCTTTCTCGTCGCGATAACGACAGAGGTAACGGCGCATGAATATCAAAGCCACAACCAAGAGAATTGCCACGCTGGTGATGACAACAATAGAAAAAAGAAGAAACCTGCGATAATAATTATTAGTTTGATAATATTTCTCGATAATTTTTGGAACAAATTGTGCCACCTGCGCATTGCGGAGTCGAGTGCCATAGAAGTTGGCATCCTGTACCGAAGCATTCAGATACTTATAGGCTCTGTCAAACTCTCCTTCATCAAAAAGGACAGAAGCCAACTCACGAATCGAGGTATTCTCACGAATACAGCATTTCACATCACTGATAGCACTCAACAGAAGGCACTTCTTACGCATCTGCCGATCGCCCACCTTAGAATAAAAAAACGCCATTGTACTGTATACGATACTATAGGCACGCCCATCAAGATCGGGATGTTTTTCTACGTATTTCTGCAATACCGTCAGTGCCTTTCGGTCTTCTCCATTCCATGCCAGAAGGTCAGCTTGATTGCATGCTGCCGACAAAGAGTTCTTATCAAGGATATACTCACGGAGTTTTTTACGATAGAACAATATCTTACTCAAGTTGTCCGAATAGAAATCTGTTCCCACCGAAAACTCTGTACTGAACAACACCAGATCGCTGTAGGTCTGATAATAATCCTGCAAGTCCTGTCCACTCAACTCTCGAACGTCGATGCTGTCTATCAGCACGTAGGCATGATCAAAAAGTCCAGCCACAGAAAGTATATGTACCAAATTGAAGGTACTCTCGGTATACAGTTTCTTATTGTTCAACTGCTTGGCTATGATAAAATTCCGATTCACATACTTGTATGCAGAATCGTACTTGAAAGCCAGGTATTCATCATAGAGTCTATTGTTGATGGCATATTCCTGCTCCAAGGTGATAGAAGGTACAGATAATCCCTCCTTGATGATCTTTATCTTGCGCTCTTTCTCTTGGGTCAGTTCTTGCTGCTGTGCAAGCAGTTGATCAAGTTCCTCAAAAAGAACTTTCTCATCGAGTTCCTTGCATAAAGAAACCTGACAAGCACAAAACAGACAAACCAACAAACAATAGACTCTATTCATGACAACAGATTATTATTATTACAACTTACTAAAAATCCCACTTCACACCTAAGCAGGGACGACACTTGAAGCCACCAGTAGAACCGAAGTTGTTGCTCAACTCTACCTCGCCACCCACACTGAGGTTCTCGCAGCCAAAGTGCTGACCGACATTATACCACAGCTGAGGTTCGGTGATGAAGACCGTATGCTTAGTAGTGGCAGAGCCATCCTCTTGATAGTCTACACCATGAGTCTCCCACCAAAAATCGGCAAATCCATCAAACTTCAAGCCCTTGACACCGAAAATATCATTACAAGTCCATACAGCTGTAAACTGCATTGGCACATTCTGATCTGTCTGACGAATGGTCTTGTAAAGAGCCTCTAAAGTCAATGTATTTTTGTATGTTTTGTCATGTAAGAGGTATTCCACACCAAAGAGCCACGCATTGTTGATGGGATAGTTTTTAGTTATACCACCATTATATTCCACATGAAGGCTCCAGTTTTTCAGTGGAGACTCCTGCCAGAAATTGAGTGCACGCGAAATTTCCGTATAGGTTCCTCCTTGAGCAATATTCTTCTCGCCCACGACCATTTTGTCGTAGTTGAAGTCGTGGTCTACGAAGAAATAAGTACTACCCCACTTGTCCTGCTTGAACATTTCAAGGGTAAGGGTGACAAACTTACGGTCGGAACCGAAATCATACAAAATCTGAGCGTTGGTCTGTGCCTTTGCCACTGAGCTACAAGCCCAAAGAATCAGCAAAGCCATAACTAATCGCAACTGTCGGAGTTGTTTTAAAATCATTGTTTCTTATTATAGTTTTTAATATGTACGTGAAAGCCTCTTGCTTTCTTACCGTTTGCAAAGTTAATAAAAACTATAATAAGAAACAAACATTCCTAAATAATTATTGAACTTTCGCGGGGTTCAGAAGGTAACTATTCAGCACCCCTATAAAAACTTTTCGTTACTAAAGCATAAACCACAGACAATAAAAAAGCCTCGAAATATGAAAGCGGCTTCGATAGTCAATGAAGCCTATTGCATTATTCTGATATCTATAACTTCTAACGCCTGCGAAAGTCAATTTATCAAAATTCAAGTATCATAGCCTGACGTGGACGAAGCTTCACGTTCTTATTGATAAGAACAGTACGACCATTCGTTACATCGGTGGCCTTTTCATTCGAACCGATAATCTCTGCATAGCGGGTCACATCCAGCTCATTGGCTTCTTTCTTGCCATTGATGATAGTCATGACTGTTTTGCCCTTATACTGACGAGCGATGACATATACACCCTTATAAGGACAGAACTGAGTCTGCTTGCCTTCTGTAATCACCTTGTTACCCTGACGCCAATGCAGCAAGTTGCTGAGCCACTGGAACATCTGGTTCTCCGCCTGGGTTCTTCCTTCTTCGGTGAAGGCATTATGCTTGTCGCCAGCCCATCCACCAGGGAAGTCTTTACGCACGTTGCCGTCGGTTACACTCTTGGTGCCATTCATCAACACTTCTGTACCATAATAGAGCTGCGGTGTACGGTTGATGGTAAGCAAAAGCGCCAAAGCCTGCTTCAATGCCACGGTATCCTTGCCCTCGCCGAGGAATCTGTCGGTATCGTGATTCTCAATGAATGCCATCACGCTCTTTGGGTTAGGATAGAGATAATCGTAGCAGAACACATTATAGAGACGGTTCATACCATTCCACCAGTCATCAGTCTCCTCGTTCTTGGCACTGTTGATACGGTCGAAGAAGGCGAAGTCCATAACGGTTGGCAGATAACTGTTCTTTTCTGAGAGCTTGCTGTCTTTCTGCCATGCAGCGGTATAGGCAGGCTCAGTAACCCAAGTCTCACCTACGGTATTGAAGTTAGGATATTCATTGTTGAGGGTCTTCATCCACAATGCCATTGCGTCACGGTCGGCATAAGGATAGGTATCCATACGAATACCATCAATTCCTACGGTCTCTATCCACCATTCACTGTTCTGGATGAGATACTTGATAACATGAGGGTTACGCTGATTGAGGTCAGGCATAGATGGTACAAACCATCCGTCCACTGTCTCTGCCTTATCTATTTTGCTGGCATAAGGATCCAATACAGGTGTCAACTTATAGCTGGTCTGTCGATACATATCATTAACAGTTCTCGCTCCATCTACAGTACCTATCTTCTTCACATGCTCAGGAGTCTGATACTCCGGAAGAAGCCACTCTGGGCAGTTAAACCAGTCTTTAGATGGCATATCGGCAACCCAAGGGTGCTCGAAACCACAATGATTGAAAATCATATCCATCACCACCTTCAAGCCTTTCTGATGAGCCTCGGCAATCAACTGTTTATACTCTGCATTGGTACCGAAACGAGGGTCTACCTTATAATAATCGGTCGTAGCATAACCATGATAGCTACTTTGCTTGCCATTGCTTGGACTGTCATTCTCTAAGACGGGAGTAAACCACAGAGCAGTAACACCCAACTGGTTGAAGTAATCCAAGTGTTGGCGGATTCCTTCCAAGTCACCTCCATGACGCAGACTGGGAGCATTTCGGTCGCAAGTCTTATCGCGCATAGTCTTGATGGCATCATTCTTAGGGTTACCATTAGCAAAACGGTCGGGCATCAACATATAGAGCACATCCTCATTAGAGAAACCGATGCGCTTATCGCCTGCCATCTCACGGTCTTTCAACTGATACTTCACCTTCTTGCTCTGCTTGCCCTGCCTGAAGTTAAGAGTCATCACGCCTGCCTTGGCATCCTTCAGATTAAGATAAACCAACAGATAGTTGGGTGACTCTAAGCGAGCAATGCTGTCCACGCTCACACCAGGATAATCTACTGTTACCTCTGCACTCTTGATGTCTTTACCATACACCATCAACTGCAACGAGGCATCTTTCATGCCCACAAACCAGTCAGCTGGTTCTATACGGCTCACATTGACAGCCGCCGACATACTCATTACGCTACCCATAAGCAACATGAATGAAACTAATTTCTTCTTCATTATAGATATATGTTTTAAGTTTTAAGATATGTCACCTGTTATTTCTGATACAGAATCAAGGCAGATTGTGCATCCACCAAGGTCTCATGGCCCACTATAGGCATTCCGATGCCCTCCTCATTGATGACACCATTGCAGCAAGCCACATGATATTCACCCTCGGGTATAGCAACAGTCTTTGCTTCCTTATTGGCATTGAAGATAACAATGATGTTCTTCCAACTATCTATGCCCTCTAAGTCCTTGAGTCTGAAAGCTACTAAGCAACCTTCCTTATCTGTACCATTACCTGTTGGCAAAAACTCCAAATGAGTCCTTACAGCCTCAGCCTTAGCCAATCGGAAGGCAGGATGATTCTTACGTAGCTGAATCAAGTTGCGATAATACTCAAACACTTGTGGATATTTCTTCAGATTATCCCAGTTAAATTCATTGATACTATCGGGTGAACAATAACTGTTGTGTACACCTTTCTTGTCGCGCAACATCTCCTCACCTGCCAAGATGAAAGGTACACCCTGCGAAGTAAAGACAACAGTCTGAGCCAACAAGTCGAGACGTATCAACTCTACCATACGCTCGCTTTCCGACTTTTTATCATCTTGAATACCAGGCACACTCGCCTTCAGACGGTCTACAAGGCACATATCGTCATGGCAGCTCACATAGCTGATTTGCTGTGTAGGCTCTAAAGCCCAAGGTTTCTTATCGTAATTGACCTGACTCATGTCTACCTGTGGATGAGCAATACCACCCACGATACCAAACTTCAGGCTCTCTTCCTCACCAGGTATTCCTGCTAAGAAAGCACCCTTGGTGTTATCAGAGAAAGGACCACGAAGGGCATCGCGCATATCATCGCTAAAGGCACCAATACCATTCAATTGATGGGTATTCGCCTTCATGGCGAGTTTCTCCGTAGGATAAGCACAGCTGCCGGCACTCCATCCTTCACCATAGATATAAATGCTTGGATCGATGCGGTTTACCATCTCACGGATTGCCAGCATGGTCTCTATGTCGTGAACACCCATCAGGTCGAAGCGGAAACCATCGATATGGAATTCATCAATCCAGTACTTCACGCTCTCCAGCATAAACTGGCGC
>ERZ1026892.668-NODE-668-length-15766-cov-13.161925_pt1 | contig 15766 bp, 15 predicted proteins | sample MGYA00380176_ERZ1026892 | MGnify/ENA primary metagenome ERZ1026892 (study PRJEB33269, sample SAMEA4719812) | human gut metagenome | biome: human-associated habitat; feature: organic feature; material: feces | place: Cameroon | collected 2013-10 ... | reverse complement strand
CCTGCAAAATAGAATGGATGGTCTTAATCGGGGCGCATGATATAGCAATCATCGTCAATTTACATCCCCACATTTTGCGCTACATTTTCATCACCAATAATTATACCGTGCAAAATCTCTGCCTAAATTAGCGCCAGTCGTGGCCCTGGCATTTTGGTTGACGGAAAAATAGTGCGACAATAGAGCCAGTTGCTCGTAAAAACAGGAAACACATGACCCAGTTACCCAAGTTCACCGCTGCGCTGCTGCACCCTCGTTACTGGCCATCATGGCTGGGCATTGGTCTGCTCTGGCTGGTCGTTCAGCTGCCCTACCCGGTTATCTACCGCCTCGGCAACGCGATGGGCAGGCTGGCATTAAAGCTGATGAAGCGCCGCGCAAAAATTGCCTACCGCAATCTGGAGCTTTGCTTCCCCGAGATGAGCGAAGCGGAACGTCATCGGATGGTAGTGAAGAATTTTGAGTCCGTGGGCATGGGCGTGATGGAAACCGGCATCGCCTGGTTCTGGCCGACGAAGCGTATTAACCGCTGGATGGACGCCAGCGGTCTTGAGCACATCCGTGCCGTGCAGGATTCTGGACGCGGCGTTTTGCTGATCGGTATTCACTTCCTGACGCTCGAAATGGGCGCCCGTATGTTTGGTATCCACAACCCCGGCATCGGCGTCTATCGGCCAAACGACAACCCGGTTCTTGACTGGCTGCAAACCTGGGGCCGCATGCGCTCGAATAAAAGCATGATCGATCGTAAGGACCTCAAGGGCATGGTCAGAGCGTTGAAAAATGGCGAGATCATCTGGTACGCGCCGGATCACGACTACGGCCCGCGTGCCAGCGTGTTCGCGCCGCTGTTTGCGGTGAAAGACGCGGCGACGACTTCCGGTACCTGGATGCTGGCAAAGATGTCAAAAGCCTGCGTTGTGCCGTTTGTGCCACGCCGCAAACCGGATGGTAAAGGCTATGAGTTGATTATCCTCGAGCCGGAGTGCAACCCGCCGCTGGACGACGCTGAAACAACCGCCGCATGGATGAACACCATCGTCGAGAAATGCATTCTGATGGCGCCCGAGCAGTATATGTGGCTGCATCGTCGCTTTAAGACGCGTCCGGAAGGTGTCCCTTCCCGCTACTGATCGACAACGCGCAGCCCTGGCTGCGCGTTTTGTTTTAGCTTTAAAAGCTACCCGCATTGCGGTGATATGAACACGGGCGCATAATTAGCAGGCTTATAAATACACTCTCTTTCGGCGATATTGCCTGCGGAACCCTATGCAACCCTCAGATGCCCCCATAAACTGGAAGCGTAACCTCGCTGTCGTCTGGCTCGGCTGTTTTTTAACCGGCGCCGCGTTCAGCCTGGTGATGCCGTTCCTCCCTCTGTACGTTGAACAACTTGGCGTAACCGGCCACAGCGCGCTGAATATGTGGTCTGGCCTGGTCTTCAGTATCACCTTTCTGTTTTCTGCCATCGCCTCTCCGCTGTGGGGCGGCTTAGCCGACCGGAAAGGCCGTAAAATCATGCTGCTGCGCTCGGCGCTGGGCATGGCCATCGTCATGCTGCTGATGGGGCTCGCGCAGAATATCTGGCAGTTTTTAATCCTGCGCGCGCTGTTGGGGCTGCTGGGCGGTTTTATTCCTAACGCTAACGCGCTGATTGCCACCCAGATCCCACGCCATAAAAGCGGCTGGGCGCTGGGGACGCTCTCTACCGGCGCGGTCAGCGGCGCGCTGCTTGGGCCGCTCGCCGGAGGCTTCCTGGCGGATAACTACGGGCTGCGTCCGGTCTTCTTTATGACCGCCACGGTACTGTTTATCTGCTTCGTCCTGACCCTGTTCTTTATTCGCGAGCAGTTCACGCCGGTCTCCAAAAAGGAGATGCTGCATGTTAAAGAGGTGTTCGGCTCGCTGAAAAACCGCGAGCTGGTGCTTAGTCTGTTCGTCACCACCTTAATTATTCAAGTCGCCACCGGTTCAATTGCGCCAATCCTCACGCTCTACGTGCGCGATCTGGCGGGGAATATCAGCAACATCGCCTTTATTAGCGGCATGATAGCCTCGGTCCCCGGCGTTGCGGCGTTGATTTGCGCACCGCGTCTGGGCAAGCTTGGCGACCGAATCGGTCCGGAGAAAATTCTTATCGTCGCGCTGATTGTCTCGGTGCTGCTGCTGATTCCGATGTCATTTGTGCAAAACCCGCTACAGCTGGGGATTCTGCGCTTCCTGCTGGGGGCCGCCGATGGCGCGCTACTGCCCGCGGTACAAACGCTGCTGGTCTATAACGCCAGCAACCAGATTGCCGGGCGTATTTTCAGCTATAACCAGTCGTTCCGCGATATCGGTAACGTGACCGGGCCGCTGATTGGTGCCGCCGTATCGGCCAACTATGGCTTCCGCGCGGTGTTCTGCGTCACCGCCGTCGTGGTGCTGTTTAACGCCGTTTATACCGGTTTTAGCCTGCGCCGTAACCCGGAACCCTCTCGCCCCTAGCCCTCTCGCCCTGCGGTTTGCGTGAAAACATCGCGCAGGGCGTGTACAACCGAAAACTTCAGCTATTATTTCCCTGAATACCACGTCAAATTGCAGGGAGAAAGAGATGACCTTATACGCCACGCTCGAAGAAGCTATTGATGCGGCACGCGAAACTTTTCTCGCCGATAACCCCGGTCTGGAGGAGAGCGAAGCGGACGTACAGCAGTTCAATATGCAAAAGTACGTTTTACAGGACGGTGACATCATGTGGCAGGCCGAGTTCTTCGCCGATGAGGATGAAGAAGGCGAATGTCTGCCAATGCTCAGCGGCGAAGCCGCGCAGAGCGTGTTTGACGGTGATTTTGACGAGATTGAGCTACGTCAGGAATGGGTTGAAGAGAATACGCTGCACGAGTGGGATGAGGGCGAATATCAGCTGGAGCCCTCTCTCGATACTGAGGAGGGCCAGACCGCCGCGGATGAATGGGATGAGCGTTAGTTACTCATAAGGGCCGTGGCTGGCATCGATCGGCAGTAGCAGTGTGTCAAACACCAGCGAAAACGGCAGATCGATAATGGTGACATAGCGCCAGGCGGAATCGCGCAGATCCCACTTCACGCCCGGATAATACTGGTTTCCATGGCCCTGTCCGGGGATCGTTCTACTGATAATGCTGCCGCATCCGCTCAGCACTACCGTCATGACGACCACCAGTATCATTCGTATCACGTTGTTCTTCCTCATTATTACAGACAAAAAAATACCGGCTGGATGGCCGGTATTTCCTTACGGCAAATATCTCCCCTGACCTTCCCCGGCGGGGTTCTACCTCGACCGGGGACTCCGGGTTATTTAGCTTTTAACGCCAGCGGATTCATCTGCAGCTTATCGTACTCAGCCACCCATGAGGAATATCTCTCCGGTGAAGCCCAGACGCGATAATGCAGACGCGACAGCGTGACCGGGTCGCTCAGCAGCACCAGACGACGATCGCGGTTCAGCTTATCCGGCGTTTCATTCAGCGCCTGTTCAACGTGGCGATCGCGGGCGATCTCCAGCACATGGCTCGCACGGTGACGCGCGGTTGCCATGGCCGTCGCCAGGGCGTTAAACGACGGATTAAACACCGCATGCATAAAGCCATCGTCCAGCACACGCGCGCGGTTCTGTTCCAGATACGCCTCGGTATCAGCCAGCACCTTCGGCGTGCTATACTCTTCCGGAATCAGGAACAGCTTCCAGCGTTTGGTGCGCAGACCCACGGTCGAGCGACTGGAGATCACCGACACGAACGGCGACAGAATCAGCGAGAACACAATCGGCGCCAGCCAGAACAGGAAGCGCAGATCCAGCCACGCCATCCCGACAGCCCACACCAGGCCCAGCAGCAGCTGAGAACCGTGGCGCATAAAGGCTTCACTCCACGGCGTGGAGTCATCATCACGCTGCGGCGAGTTCCAGACCACTTCCCAGCCGAGGAACGCGCTGACCACGAATACGGTGTGGAACAGCATACGCACCGGTGCCAGCAGCACGGAGAACAGCACCTCCAGCAGCAGGGAGATCGTCACGCGCACAAAGCCGCCATACTCTTTCGAGCCTTTGCACCACACGAGGATGATACTCAGCAGTTTCGGCAGGAACAGCAGCACCATAGTCGAAGCAAACAGGGCGATCGCCAGCTCAGGACGCCACTGCGGCCACACCGGGAACAGCTGACGCGGCTGCAGGAAGTACTGCGGCTCGGTCAGCGCGTGCACCACCTGCAGCGCGGTCGACAGGGCCAGGAACATAAACCACAGCGGCGCGGAGAGGTAGGACATCACGCCGGTCAGGAACACCGCACGGTGAACCGGGTGCATCCCTTTTACCAGGAACAGTCGGAAGTTCATCAGGTTACCCTGACACCAGCGACGGTCACGCTTCAGTTCATCCAGCAGGTTCGGCGGCAGCTCTTCATAGGAGCCCGGCAGATCGTAGGCAATCCATACGCCCCACCCGGCACGACGCATCAGCGCGGCTTCAACAAAGTCGTGCGACAGAATCGAACCCGCGAAGTTACCGTCGCCCGGCAGCGGCGCTAACGCGCAGTGCTCGATAAACGGCTTCACGCGAATGATCGCGTTGTGGCCCCAGTAGTGCGATTCGCCTAACTGCCAGAAGTGCAGACCAGCGGTAAACAGCGGGCCGTAAACGCGGGTTGCAAACTGCTGGCAGCGGGCGTACAGCGTGTCCATCCCGGAGGCGCGCGGCGAAGACTGGATGATCCCAGCATTCGGGTTCGCTTCCATCAGGCGCACCAGGTTGGTCAGGCAGTCGCCGGACATCACCGAGTCGGCATCCAGCACGACCATATAGCTGTACTGATTACCCCAGCGGCGGCAGAAGTCATCGATGTTGCCGCTTTTACGCTTCACGCGACGACGACGACGACGATAGAAGATCTGCCCTTCGCCCTGCACCTCGGCAATCAGCTCCATCCAGGCTTTTTGCTCTGCTACGCAGATGTCCGGATTATAGCTGTCGCTGAGGATGTAAACGTCAAAGTGCTTCTGCTGGCCAGTGGCTTTCACCGACTCCCAGGTCGCACGCAGACCGGCGAATACGCGGGACACGTCTTCGTTACAGATAGGCATAATCAGCGCCGTCCGGTGTTCCGGGTTCAGCGGTTCATCTCCCACGGTAGACGCGGAAATGCTGTACTTGTCGCGGCCTATCAGCAGCTGCAGGAAGCCCATCAGCGCGGTCCAGAAACCGGCGGAGACCCAGCAGAACAGGACGGCAAAGAGGATCAGGATCCCGGTTTGCAGCAGATACGGCAAGAGCTGCATAAAGGAGACCCACAGATTCTGCCCGACCATATCGGCCGGGTTAATCAGCGCCCAACCCTGATACGGCAGGATGGTCTTCATATACCAGGTCGCGACCACGGTCTGCGCCAGCGTCAGAATCAGCAGCGTGTAACGGCGTAAGGAACCCACCGTACGCCATTTCGCTTCACGCTCCTGCTCTTCTTTGGTCAGACGAGACAGGTAGCGCGGAGTGACATCGCGGCCACGCAGACGATCCCAGAAGCGACCAACCGGGTTGGTACGCCACGGGTCCGGGAACATAGAAGAACGCGTTGCTTTCGGCATCGCCTGCAGCTGCGTGCGCCCTTCCTCGTCTTTGATGAGCTGATCGCCGCCCAGAGAATCTGGCCAGCTCTCTTTCAGACGCGCTTTAACGGACGCCAATGGCGTATCGTCATCGCGTGCAATCGTCTGATGCTCGTCATCCAGCGCTTCGTGCACGGCGCGAAGCGTCGTGTCCGGGAGTGCCGCTTTTTCTGCATCCGTAAGCGACAGTGCGTCGATATACTTCGTTGTCTTATTCATTTGCAGGCAGCTGATAGCTCCAGGTTTCACTCAGCGCTTGGTCCGCGTTGACCAGCGCAGCGCGCATTTCAGTGGTTTTCTTCGGATCTTTCACCTTCACGCGCAGCGTTAAACGCCAACCTTTAGTCACCGGGTTATAGCGAACGCTGTTTTCAACGATTTCACCGTTATCGCCAATGCTCGTCTGCGCCGTTACCGGCGTATCCTGCGGCATTTTACGCATATCGGCACCGGTAAAGTCGACGATGAACGCCAGGGTACCGTCAGGCTGACGAATCAGGTTCGACTGTTTGACATCACCGGTAGAGCGGCGAGTCTGCATCACGTACGCGTTGTCCGTCGGGTGCAGTTTGTCTTCGTCGCGGGTAAAGGTGATGGTGTACTTGTAGTTCATCTCTTTACCGGCTTCCGGCAGCTTATCCGGTGTCCAGTAAGCAACGATGTTATCGTTGGTCTCGTCGTTGGTTGGAATCTCAACCAGCTCGATGGTGCCTTTACCCCAATCGCCTTTCGGCGTAATCCAGGCGCTCGGGCGCAGATCGTAGCGATCGTCGAGGTCTTCAAAGCGAGAGAACTGACGGCCACGCTGCAGCAGGCCGAAGCCCTGCGGGTTTTCGGTCGCGAAGCTGCTGACGGCAAGGTGTTTCGGATTGTTCAGCGGACGCCAGATCCACTCGTCGTTACCGGCGTGAATGGACAAACCGTTAGAGTCGTGCAGTTCCGGACGATAGTTGGTCGCGGCGGAAGGCTGGTTCGGCCCAAACAGGAACATGCTGGTCAACGGCGCAACGCCCAGTTTACCCACTTTGTCGCGCAGATAAATTTTGCTCTGCACGTCCACGACGGTATCGCGGCCCGGCATCACCACAAACCGGTAAGCGCCGGTTGCACGTGGGGAATCCAGCAGCGCGTAGATAGTCAGACGCTTATCGGTCGCTTTTGGACGCTCGATCCAGTATTCACGGAAGCGAGGGAACTCCTCACCGGACGGCAGCGCCGTATCAATAGCCAGACCGCGGGCGGACAGGCCATACACCTGCCCCTGACCGAGCACGCGGAAGTAGCTGGCGCCCAGCATGCTGACAATTTCGTCGTTTTTATCTTTGCTGTTGATCGGGTACAGCACTTTGAAGCCGGCAAAGCCCAGATCCTTCACGGTGTCTTTGTCATGCTTCACGTCACCGAACGTGAAGTAGTCCGGGCTGTATTTGATTTTGCGAACGGAAGTCGCCGTGACTTCATTAATGGTCACCGGCGTGTCGAAATACATACCCTGATGGTAGAATTCGAGCTTAAACGGGGTCTTAATGTTGCTCCAGTATGCCTTATCGTGGTTGAACTGGATTTGCTGGTAGTCCGCATATTTCATATCGCGGAAGACGGAAGGCAGGTTGCTTTTTGGCGCTTCATAGCTCTTATCCGCCAGCGACTTAGCCTGCTTTGCAACGTCATCAATAGTGAATGCCCATGCAGATGAAGTACACAGGGACAACATTACGGCTGCGCCTAACCAACGCAGTTTCATCATCTGTGGTTTCTGTTTCATATAACTAAGCACTTCCCCCTTTGTGTGCTTAAATCGATCCGATCCATTTTACTGGAAATTCAAGCAATCCGACAACATAATCCCCGTATTGTTGCGCGCAGTGGCTTATGGAGTAAGCAACTGTTAACTGCGCTTTGCACTTTGCGTGCTTATCCTGGAGACAGGTAACCAGAGTTCGTGTAGGGTTGCCAACGAATGTAAACTTTATCGTCTGGATCTGTAAGGCGATTAGTCTGAGAATCGTACCTAACCCTATGAATAACAAACCCGCACAGCGTGAATATTTTCTCGACTCGATTCGGGCCTGGCTAATGTTGCTGGGGATCCCCTTTCATATTTCGCTCCTGTATTCTACTCACACCTGGCATATGAATAGCCCGACGCCGTCATGGTGGCTGACGCTTTTTAACGATTTTGTCCACGCATTTCGCATGCAGGTGTTCTTTGTTATCTCCGGCTACTTTTCCTATATGCTATTTTTGCGCTACCCCATCAAAAAATGGTGGAAGGTTCGCGTTGAGCGCGTGGGTATTCCGATGCTGACCGCTATTCCACTGCTGACGCTGCCGCAATTCCTGATGTTGCAATACGTTAAGGGTAAGACGGAAACCTGGCATACGCTGTCGTTTTACCAAAAATATAATACGCTGGCCTGGGAGCTGGTATCGCACCTGTGGTTCCTGCTCGTTCTGGTGGTGCTGACCACTCTCGGCATTCTGGTCTTTCATCAGATGCGCCGTCGCCAGATGCGCCGACGCGCCGATCTCTTCGACAACATGACTATGGGCAAACTTACGCTCATGTTCCTGCTGCTCGGTGTGGTCTATGCCGCTATCCGTCGGACGCTATTCCTTATCTACCCGCCGATTCTAAGTGATGGCCTGTTTAACTTCGTGGTCATGCAGACGCTGTTTTACGTGCCTTTCTTTATTCTTGGGGCGTTGGCTTTTATTCATCCGAAGTTAAAAACGCTGTTTACCACCCCTTCACCGTGGTGCATCGTGGCGGCCCTGCTCGGTTTTATCGCCTATCGTCTAAATCAGCACTACGGTTCTGGCGATGCATGGATGTATGAAACAGAATATGTGATTACGATGGTATTAGGCGTGTGGATGGTGAACGTGGTGTTCTCATTTGGCCATCGTATGCTGAACTTCCAGTCTGCACGCGTCACCTATTTCGTCAATGCTTCCTTATTTATCTATCTGGTGCACCACCCGCTGACGCTGTTCTTCGGCGCCTGGATTATGCCGAGCATTAGCTCAAATACGCTCGGCTTCCTCACCGGGTTGGTTTTTGTCGTGGGCTGCGCGTTAGTGTTGTACGAAATTCATCTGCGTATTCCCCTGCTGCGCTTCCTGTTTTCCGGCAAACCGCAGCAAAAGGCACCTAAACCGCAGACGGCCGGCCACTAGGTGTTGGCGTCATTGGCCAGCGCGGGGATCCGCGTCTGGCCGAGTATTTCCTGATACAACCGCGTGGTTTCGTCATCAAAGCAGACGAAAAAGACAATTTCCGGCAGGCTGCGCCGAGTCAGAAACGCGGCCACTGTACTGATGGCAATTTCCGCCGCCTCACGATGAGGGTAGCCGTAGGCTCCGGTTGAAATCGCCGGAAAGGCCAGCGTGCGATAGCCATTATCCAGCGCCAGCTGCAAGCTATTGTGGTATGCCTGCTGCAAGAGCGAGGCTTCCTGTTCTCCCCCGCCCTGCCAGACCGGCCCAACCGTATGAATAACCGCTTTTGCTTTCAGGTTTCCCGCGTGAGTGATCACCGCATGCCCGGTCGGACAGGTTCCCTGCTGCTGGCGAACAACGGCGCAAGCCTCCTGTAACGACGGCCCGGCAGCGCGATGGATTGCACCATCTACACCACCGCCTCCCATCAGTGAAGGATTGGCGGCATTGACGATAACATCCACCTCAAAGCGGGTGATATCTCCCTGCAGCACCTGAATTCGTTCGGTCATGCTTACTATCCTCTTACTAAGACAAATCGATTATCTACCATAGACAACGCGCCCCATCATTTCGTTTCGGGCTATTTGTACTCCACGGTGAGGATCGCTTCTTTTTTATCCGCATTTAGCCATTGCAGCCTGGCGGTGCTCTTCTCATTGACGAACTGCTGCCCCTGCTGCAGGGCGTTCATTGATACCGTCTGAACATGATTCTTGCCGTCCTGATAACAGTTCACGCTCATTTTGGTCGGTGAGGGTTGGTAATCGCAGGGCGGCTCGACGATCTGCCCACGAAAGTGGATCACACCACTGTTTGCGGCCAGCGAGCTGAAACAGAGAAAGGCAAGCAAGGAGATGATAGCAGTGAAAAATCGCGGGAATGTTTGCATGGTAACTCTCCGATAATTTGAGATCTTCCATGAAGACGTTGCGTCCAGGATCTGCAATTCGAAGCGAGCACTCTTAATGTAAACATTTTCTTTACATTATGCTCACATCACCCCTTTTGCAACCACGTTTTACATAGAAAATTTATATAGTTAGACTCATTATCGGCGGTACCATCGCGTTCTTTATGCTGGCTGATAAACATAAAAAAGGCCGTAACGCCAGAGGTTACGGCCTATTAATAGAATAAACTCATATCACTCAATGATTAATCCATACTTATCTATTAGCGGAAGTTACAGCCAATCGCCCCAGGCTGGTTGCACTTAGAGGATCTTGAACTGTTATTATCCGAGCCATTCCCGCCCGACTGACCGCCACGAACGGTCGTTACGGTTACGCCTGAACCACCGCCGTTGTTGCCGCCGCCATTGCCGTCTCCACCACCGTTGTTACCGCCGCCACCACCGTTGTTGCCACCACCGCCACCGTTGTTGCCACCACCGCCGCCGTGGTTACCGCCGCCGTGGTTACCGCCACCGTGGTTACCGCCACCACCGCCGTGGTTACCGTCACCACCGCCGTGGTTACCGTCACCACCGCCGTGGTTACCGCCGCCGTGGTTACCGCCGCCGTGATTGCCGCCACCATGATTTCCATGACCACCGAACGGATTATGGCCGTGACCGCCACCATTACCGTTACCCCAACCGCCACCGTTACCACCGCCATTGCCTTCGTGGTTTCCATGACCGCCGTTGCCGTGATGACCACCGCCGCCGTTACCGTTGCCATTCCCATTGCCATTATTGCCGCTTCCGTTGCCCCCGCCTCCATTGCCATTACCGTTCCCGTTATTGCCATTACCGTTACCGCCGCCGCCGTTGTCGCCACCGCCGCCGTTACCGTTAGCATTGCCGTTGCCGTTATTGCCGCTTCCGTTGCCACCCCCTCCATTGCCGTTACCATTACCATTGTTGCCATTGCCATTTCCCTGGCTATTAGCGTTTTGGCCGCTATTGCCATTTCCACCGTTATTCCCATTACCACCTGCGGCTACGGCATATATAGTCGTTGCAGGGTATAAAACGGTGAGCGCCACAATAATGGCGAGTTGCTTCATTTTCATGATTAACCCTTTCACGCGTTATAAAGTGCTGTGTGCTATTGCCGTAAAAATCGATTATTTTGTAATAAAAACAAAATAGAGCTGGTGATAATCACGACACCCGGTTATTAAATTACATAACCTTCTGACGGCATTAATAAGAATTAAAAACAGTGAATACCATTTATTTCAATCAGTTATGGCGGATAACTGGAATATTGATATGCGGCGATTTAAAATAAGTCCATAGATATCCAGCGCAAGCGATAAAGAAGATTGCGGATTATTTTCATGGTCAAAAATAGACTCACTACCGGTTTTAGATAAAACCATAGTGACTGCTATTTGCCATTTGCCTGGATAATTCTATTTCGTCATGTCTTTTGAAGATTAACCGCCTTGCCGCGTTAGTGATACCGAAAGTAAGATACGTAATGTTTACTGCACCGACATACTTAGTTACTCGATGCTATACGGATGATTATGCATAGCAGCTTGGTATGACGATCTCAGCGCAAAGGTTGATTTATTTTCTAATAGGTCAACCTTTAGTATTAGCCAGCTGTCATCAACGCCTGTGAATAAGGCTTCCGCAAAACAGTACGTTATAAGATGGCCGATTCGACTAAAGTTTGAAGAGTGGGAAAGGTCACATTAAATTATCATACAAATGTACTGATGCAATCTTATTAAACCAATTTGAGATCCATCTATCACCATGATATCAAATGAATTTAACGCGATAAAAAAACATATGTATGATCATTAAGATTACGTGTTAAAATCTTAATAAAAACATCAAGCATACATTTTGAAATTTATTTTTACATTTTGTTTCATGATTATTTCTTGCTTTAGGATTACTAGCGTCTAAATTTTAAATTAAGCAGCGTTGGTTCTTATTTTTTTATTTTAAGCATGTCGACCACACAGCAACCACATTTCAGCAGCACTTAAATTGATGATTTTATAATACTTGCCTGCTGTGAAAATTATATTGGGGACTCATCATGGCAAAAGAGCTCACCTTTACTAACCAGACGCTTTCCTTAATTACAAGACCGTCGCTTCAGTCATGCGCACTGTCTCAGAACTTAAGGAAACTACTAAAGATGGATATCAAAATTATTAATATTCATCTAGTTAGCATTGAGAACTTAAGCTCAGGCATTATCCTTTTCGATATGATGGAAACGGATAGGCGTCTCATAAAAGCCTGGCAGGAAGAATTGTGCAAACTCAACAACGGCGTCAAACTGCTGCTGTTCAACACGCCTGAAGATTACTCATATCCGGATATCGAGGTTTGGCCGCACATTAGCGGTATTTTCTATGCGCAAGACGAAGAACATTTCCTGGTGAAAGGCTTGCAGAAGGTAATGGAAGGTGAATGCTATTTTTCGCGTAAGCTCGCCAGCTACCTGATCATGCATGCGGGTAACTATCGCTATGACAACTTAGAGAGCACTATCCTTACCTATCGGGAAAAGGAGATCCTGAATAAGTTGAGGGTCGGTGCATCAAACATTGAGATCGCCCAAGCGCTATTTATCAGCGAGAGTACGGTAAAAACGCATCTCTATCACCTGTTTAAGAAAATTGCCGTCAAGAACCGCACCCAGGCAGTCTCCTGGGCCAACGACAATTTTAAGCATTAGCGACGAACATAAAAAACGGCGCCAGGATAATCCTGCCGCCGTTTTTTCATATCAAGACCACTACAGTGCCGATTCTTTGGTCTGTTTGCTGTCGGCTTTACGGTTTGCCAGCCACAGACCGCTGTTTTTCATGGCATAGCCAAACAGCAGGCCAACTAACAGAGACGGAACGACCACCCGCCAGTCGCCCTGCCCGGCAAATGTCGCACAGGCACCAATAAAGGTACCTGGAACAAATGACAGCAGCAGCTGTTTTGACTGTATACACATCAGAAAAGCCACCACGCCAGTCATCATGTAGCTGACGATCTCCAGATGCGGCGCCAGCGCGCTGCCATAGATAATCACCAGCGCCCAGATAACCCCACTCATGGTAGTACAGGCTGAAATAGCCAGGCCTTTCATACCGCCCTGCGGGCAGGCGAAATACGCCGTGCAGCCAAGAAAACCGGCCCAGCTTAATAAACCAAGCGATACGGCCACCCACCCCCAGAGACCGGAGAGAATGCCTGTAGTTATTGCGATAGCTAAGATAACGTTCATGGCGAGCATCTTAGCAGATGCTCGCTTTTATGATGAGATCATGAACACATTATTCTCATCAGATACATTTCATTTGCAGTGAAATAGTGATCTAAATCACTCTTCATCTTCTTCCTGCAGCTCATCCCACATCGCGGCGATCGCTTCACGCGTCAACGGTGCCATAGTACGCCAGAACGCGGTACTGGCATGAGCTTCCACTTTCCCGAGAAACGTTTCAAACCACGGTAACAAATACTCAGCAAACAGCGTTTCGAGCGCGTCGTTATCCTCGTCCACGTTATCTTCCAGCCAGGACGCCGCCAGCAGCAACGTGCCCATCTGATCCGCCGGCCCGTCGCCCAGTGGCATACCGTTGCCGCTCAGGAATGCACGCACTTCCGCTTCGCTTGCCCCTTCCACCCATGCGCTGCGCACTGGCGGAACGCGGCACTCTTCACCCACGAACAACGCGTTGTAGTCGGCTGCAATCTGCTGAATATCACAGCTCTTTTGCAGACGAGTCAGCAGTTCATCCTGCTCCAGCGGCCAGTGCGCTGCCAGCTTGCCTTCCCGAATCAGGGTAAACAGCGGTACCAGCAGAGGATCCTGCGGCTGGCGATAATACAGGGAACCCAGCGCACGGCAGAGGATTGAAAACTCGTTCATTCAGTTATTCCAGTTAGTCATTAAAAATCAGCAAATTCAGGAATCGACGGCATCCCGCGCGATTCAAGGAAATTCAGAAAACGTCGCGGCGTGACGTTAAGGATCCTGTCCTGTGGGAAATCAACAGCATCGAGGATCTTCTGGCATTCGGTAAACTCGCCCAGCGTAAACGCGGTATGCGAGTCAGAACCCAACGCCAGCCAGCCACCCGCATCGCGCACCGCGGCAGCAATCGCCTGGCAATTTTGTTCGCTGCCGACGCGCGAGCTAACAAACGAGGAATTATTAATCTCCAGCGCCACCTGATACTTTGCTGCCGCAGCAGCAATAGCCGGAATATCTACGGGAAATTTCGGATTGCCGGGATGTGAAATCATATGCACATTGCCGCTCGCCATCGCGGCGATCATCGCCTGGGTATGGGTTTCTTTGTCCTGAGGAGCAAAGACCGGCTCGTGGAAACCGGCGATGATAAAGTCGAGCGAGGTTAACATCGGCCCGGTGCAGTCAATTTCGCCGGCAATATTTTTGATATTGGCCTCAATACCGCGAAGGATGCCGACCCCTTCAACAATACGCGGCCAGATGCGCATATTCACAAAATGCCAGTAGTGCGGCGCATCGGCCATGTCGGGGCCGTGGTCAGTAATCGCGAAGAGTTTAATCCCTTTACGTTTCGCCTCTGCAATATAGTCATGCAGCGTACTGTATGCATGCGTGCTGGCAACGGTGTGCATATGTAGGTCAACAGGATACATCACTTTCTCCTCTCTCGTGATAAGCCTAGGATAGCAGGAAAGCCCGGTGTTTATTAGCCTGGTTCATCAATAGCCGCGCACCCGATCGACTCGGCCACCCGGCATTTCACCGCGCTCAAGCTGAGTAATGCTCTGGGCAATATAGGCAATCGCCTCCTGAGGACGCGTCACGGCGGCGACGTGCGGCGTCATCGTGACTCGTGGATGAAGCCACAGCGGACTCTCTTTCGGTAGCGGTTCACGGCTGAACACATCTAACATCGCGGCTTTCAGCTTACCGCTATTAAGCGCCGCCAACAGATCATCCTCCACAACGTGGACTCCGCGGGCAAGGTTCAGCACATAGCTATGATCTTGTAGCTGTTCCAGCAGTGAGGCGTTAATAATCCCGAGCGTTTCCGCCGTGTTTGGCAGCAGGTTAATCAACACGCGCGTACCGCGTAAAAATTCGCCCAGCTCAGCTTCTCCGGCAAAGCTGGTCACCTGTGGCCAGCTTTTACGGCTGCGGCTCCAGACCTGAACCGGGAACCCCCACGCCAGCAGACTCTCTGCGACTTTCGATCCCAGAACGCCGGCGCCCATGATCCCGATGGTAAATTCGTCATGGGTATAGTCCGCCAACGGCTGCCAGGTAGACTCTCGCTGCAACGCCTGGTAGTCATCAAAGCGCCGGAACCAGTGCAGCACCTGGCTGACCGCGTATTCCTGCATCTGAATACCCATGCCGGTATCTTCCAGTCGAAACAGCGGAATCGACAACGGCAGCATCTCCGGATTCGCCTTGAGTTTGCTCAGGATAGAGTCCACGCCCGCCCCGAGCGCAAACACGGCCTTCAGCGTGCGGCCTTGTAACATCTCTACCGGGGGGTGCCACACCAGCGCGTAATCTGCTGGCGCATTGTCACCTCGCTCCCAGGCGCGAATACAAGCGCCGGGTAGCTTTTTGCTTAGCTCTGCAATCCAGTAAGAGGTATCAAACGTCGGGTGATAAAAGATGATCTCCATAGTGACTCCTGCTCAGGGCGCCCGCATTCGCGTCAACCAGGCGCGGTTTTCGATTATTTTTGTGATTGAACAGGATAACAAATTTCGGATACCCGTCCGGGAAAATGCAGGGGTGATCGCAAAAAAGACGATTTATGCATGTTAAAGAAGCAATTTGCTTGAAGTTTGTCTAAACGCGCGATTTTTCAAAAAAGTTTATTGACGCTGACGAGCCTTTTCCCTACATTAGCGCTCGTCCCAGCGATGCTGGGAAGACAATATGGTGAGGTGTCCGAGTGGCTGAAGGAGCACGCCTGGAAAGTGTGT
>ERZ1026892.661-NODE-661-length-15857-cov-7.459752_pt1 | contig 15857 bp, 15 predicted proteins | sample MGYA00380176_ERZ1026892 | MGnify/ENA primary metagenome ERZ1026892 (study PRJEB33269, sample SAMEA4719812) | human gut metagenome | biome: human-associated habitat; feature: organic feature; material: feces | place: Cameroon | collected 2013-10 ... | reverse complement strand
TGACCTTTCAGTATAAAACGAGTGCATATCAGATCCGTTCAGAAGGGCAGGGATAACGTCTCAGGCATGCGATTGTCACGGTATGCGAAAACTTTAACGGTGAAATAACGGTGCTTAATGAAAGCCGGCCGTTGGGCTACGAAAAATATGTCGATGGGCCTGAGCCAATACCGCTTGATGATGAAAAGAGCGTAAATGAGCGTGTGGATAATGCGAGGTATAATTTGCGCTCAAAATATTACGTCAAACCTGCTGCTGACCATCCCTGGATGACGCGGCGAACGCAGAGCAAAGATGATGTCAAGCCGCCAACGTTACCCAGAAAGAAAGCTGGCCCGGATACGACGCCATAATAGTACTTAGAGCATTAGTCAATCGCGATTAAGTGTTGCATTATAAATGTCGTCGTTTTCGCGTTTGCCTACGCCAATAACAGTGACTGTGACAATGTCGTCCTCTACACGATAGACAAGGCGGTATCCGGCACCACGTAGTTTAATTTTATACTGGTCCTTACGTCCATGTAGCTGTGATGTTGGTACTCTGGGGTTCTCCAGGCGCTCTTTGAGCTTCTTTTTGAACTGCACCTGTAGTGTATGACCCAGCTTCTTCCATTCTTTCAGAGCGGATTCGTTGAAAGCCAGCTTATAGGTCATCAATATTGACCTCTATAATCCTTTCTCCACTTCGCTCATCAGCCATCCGTCCCAGTTCTTCATCTTCCAGAAGTTCCATCAACTGGGCATAGAGTGCCGGTGGCACGCAGTAGAAAGCAGGCTCATTACGATTAAGAATGGCTACCGGAGCGCCATCCCCGGCGTGAAAAGTACCCATAGGGTCACGTTTAAGCTCAGTAATGCTGGCTGCCGTAGTGGTCAGAACCTGAAATGCCATAATGTTACCTCCTCAGTTTGAGTGTTAATTGTAGATCATTTAAACGCACCTTTAAAGGTGCTTTTTGTTGGGGCTTATCCGGTAACAAGGCTGGATAGCGTGATATGACTTACTGAGAAAAGTTGCAGAAACAGGGGGTAGGGGAGGCAAATGTATTGTAATCAGAGGCTAAGCACTTTTGTGCGTTTATATGCAGTGAGGTAAAATTCATCTCCTGCGTTTCTGGCGGTTTTTTTTGGGGGGGGTGTTGCCTGTTTTACCCGGTTTCCGTCAGAAACGCTCTCACGCCTTCTGAGCTGTGCGCGTAATGCGTTTATGTTCAAGGTGACCTCATCGCGCTAATGTGTCCCAGCCAGCGAAGTATGTCTGAGCCAAGCCTGTCGCTGGCCATGCCAAAGGCTTCAACGACCTAGTTCATCGAGCTACCGCTTATAAGTGGTGTATCACGAAACGCTGGCTAGCTATCACGCGCCGATCGGATGTTTGCACCTGACGAGCGTCATACTGAATTAGCACTTCGTTTTTTACCGCCATAGCACCCCGGAATGATGATAAATCTCCCCTGGTTCAAAATCGTATACTGGCGACGAAAGTGGAGAGAACCGTTGATCCCAGGAAAGCAATTACCCAGCCGACTGACCTGCTCCCCGTTGATTAATACACCGCGATGTTAGTAATGTCTTCATATGACCCTGACCCCGAATATGCTCCAGTCATAATCAGGAATAACCGGCCTCATGTTGGCTGCATATTCTTGCAACCGACAGACTTCTCGGCAAATTCAGATGGCGTCATCCAGCCCAGCACTGAATGGGGACGTCTCTGATTATAGTGTATGCGCCAGGCCTCGATTTTGCACCGTGCATCCTCCAGGGACATGAACCAGTTCTCGTTCAGACATTCCTGCCGCAGCCTGCCATTAAACGACTCCACAGTGGCATTGTCCGTCGGTGTTCCCGGGCGTGAGAAGTCTATACGGATCCCTCGTTCATATACCCATTTGTCCAGCATTTTCCCTGCAAATTCAGAGCCATTATCGGTTTTCAGTAATTGTGGTAAGGACCGTCTGAGCGCAATGGTGTTCAGCATCTCTGCGACCTCCGTTGAGCGCAGATTCTGGCCCACGCAGATCCCCAGACATTCGCGGGTGTAGAGATCAATGACCGTCAGCAGACGTAACCGACGCCCGTCAAATAAGGCGTCAGAGACAAAGTCCATGCCCCAGATATGATTCGGATACAACCCCTGAGGCTGGGGCTGCCGACGCTGTGCCGATTTATTCCGGCGCGGGCGTTTGAGACGCAGGGACAACCCCTGCTCACTGTAGAGCCGGTAAATGCGTTTATGATTATCCCGCCAGCCCTCCCGCCTGAGCATGACGTGAACCCGGCGGTAGCCATAGTGGACCCGGGTTTCGGTGATCTCCCTGATACGCAGACGTAGCGCACTGTCGTCTGCTGCCACAGAACGATAGCGGAAAGAGCTGCGGCTGCTCCGTAGCGCAAAACAGACCTGCCGCTCGCTGGCCCCGTAGCGTGCCTGCAAGTCCCGGCCCCATTCACGCAAACGCGCCAGCGTCAGGTCTTTTTTGCCAGTACATCCTGCAGCATGGCCTTGTCGAGGCTCAGATCGGCAACCAGCTTCTTCAGCCTGAGATTCTCTTCCTCAAGCTGCCGCATGTGCTTCAGCTCCGAAGGAGAAATCCCGCCGTATTTCTTGCGCCACGTATAGAACGTGGCATCAGAGATGCCCAGTTTGCGACAGACGTCCGGCACGGACGTCCCCAGTTCAGCCTGCTTCAGGGCAAAAACAATCTGCTCTTCGGTGAATCGTGATTTTTTCATCGGCACCACCTCCGTTCAGGGAGTGTAGATCATGCCGGAATTCTGTTTCTGAATGGAGCAGGATCTTGGGTCAGGGTCATGCGTCCATGCCTCCGAATTTAGCCCGCCATTTGTAAAACGTCGCGGAGCTCATGCCATGTTCGCGACACAGTTCTGGAACTGGTGCTCCGGCTTCAGCTTGTTTAAGAATCGACATGATTTGGCTGTCGGTGAATTTTGATGTTTTCATAAAGAATCTCCTGCGCATATCGTACGAGAAAATTCTACTTTTGACGTCAGTTAATTTAAGGGGGGATTACCATAAGCCAGCTGCCCACGGAGGAGTGGTACGGCTGCGTGGGAGATAACACGCTTGCTGATGCGATCCTGGACAGGCTGATGCATAACGCCCAGCGGCTGGATATGAAAGGCGAATCGATGAGAAAACGACTGGCACAGGTTGACTGAAAGTGAACGGTCGGTGTAATAAAAAGAAGTCAGGGCGCGTTAGGAAATAACGCGTTCACGTTCCTCCGGAATCACCGTTCATCTTCACCAGAATACGCATCAGTATCCTCCGCGAGGCTGAAGCCGGGGTTTCTGCCCGTGAGCTCTGCCGTAAGCACGCCATTTCCGACGCCACCTTTTATACCTGGCGCAAGAAGTATGGCGGTATGGAGGAACCCGAGGTTAAGCGCCTGAAGTCGCTTGAGGAAGAGAACGCCAGACTCAAGAAGTTGCTTGCCGAAGCCATGCTTGATAAGGAGGCACTTCAGGTGGCTCTGGGGCGAAAGTACTGACGAAAGACCAAAAGCGGGCAGCCGTAGGCAGCGGTGTTTTTCTGAGCTCAGGCTCGGGTAAAACGATGTCGAATGAAATAGGCAGGCGTACAGCTCCAGGCGTGACAATAACTATTAATATGCTTACTGCCGTAAGGTGAAATTGCATAATCACTGAGCGAAAATGCTTCCCAAAATGTATCAACCCCCCCCTCAGCCATTGCCCCCCAGTACTCCAAGACCAGCGATTTTGCCCGCTCAGGTAACTGACAATGCACCAGTGCAGAGACCATATGGTGATATAGATATGGGGTCATGGGGGGAACGGCGTCCGGATGATGCATTACCACGGTGAGAGCCTGCTGCTGTTGCTGCCGAGATGCGGCATCTGCTAATACTAGCCATATTTGTGATGCCCAGGACAACTGTCGTTGCGGCCCGCTTATAAAGCATTGCAGCGTTTCATCCCAAAATGTCCTAGCGGCAATCAACATCTTTTCCAAGAGGTATTGTAAAGAGTGACAGGATTCACGGTTGCCTAGCTGCTCTGCCAGTGCAATCACACGGCGGCAGCTATAAATAATAATCCCCTGCATGGCCGCCTGTTTATCTAACCCTTTTTGCCAGTCGACAAAGCAAGACGGCTTTTCTGGCACGTGAAAACACCCCGTATTATCAACATAATGCATACCGATAATGTTGAGCTGATTGATGGCCACCGCCAGCAACCTATCTGCGGTATCTCTGTCCTCTGTTGCCTGATAATAGTCGGCTAACGTGGGGCCAAATAAGGCCGCATAATCCAGCATACACCCTTCACCCGGTTGCGGTTCGGGTTTCTCATAAACACAGGCGGTCATTAACCCCTGTTCATTCAATGAACCTGCAAACAGATACAGACAGCGCTTAACTAAATCGTTCTGTTCAAAACTAATATAATTCGTGAGCGCCTGAAGACGTAAATCGCCCATCCACAAGCGTTGATCCCGACGCGGCCCATCTTCAAAACAGGTTTGCATACATTCACGGAGAGTCTCCAAGCTGATATCATCAATTCGTTGCCATAAAGCACTGTCATAGGTTGCTGGTTTATGGAGATCATCACCTGCTGAACTGACAGCGTTCACGTAAATATCGCTAAAGGTAAGACCGAAATTGCGTGATGCCGCTTGTATTTCAATACTCACATAGCGGAAAGCGTGACGCTTGGAAATCACAACTGCTTGTGGGAGATGCTGGATAGTTATCACTTCGTCCGGCAACCAGCCTGCGCTGAGTTTTCCATCATAGGGATAGAACGACTCCGCGACATCAGATGGAACTTCGCCATACACCAGACGTAATCGCGTCGGGGCATCATTACCTCGCCCCTTCCAACCAAGCGTAAAATGGAGATACCCCGTAACATGTCGACCGAAATCTATAATGATTTTCTCCCTCTCCTGGAGGGGGGTAATCTTAATATGGGCCAATGGATGGGCTTCATCATTGACCATGGTGTAACCCAGTAACGTAGTCGGCTCAGACTGAGCAATTACCGTGTTCATGGCATTAACCCTAGTCACATTTAATGTAGGAGTTAATGAGTTCGCAATATCATAAGCCGTCATATAGTTATCGTGGTTAGTATGCATTTTCATCATTTTGATTCTCGACTAGTCTTATTTACCAAAAGATTTCAGTTTGTGCGCCAAAGCTAATTTGGTCATGCTTTTCGTCCGCGAATGTATAATCATCGATGGAGTTATCGAGAATTTTCAACCAGGTAGCATAAAAACGAATATCCATTTTTGAGTTAAACGCACTGGTACCTAATTTAAAGTCATGGAATAAAGTAGTTTTCATCCCTGACTCTCGTAGTGAAACACCTGAGTTAGTGTTTTTCTGATTGAAATAACCAAACTCAATACCCGACTGGTTATAATCATTGAAGATATAAGCAGGGCGTACCACCGCACGGATACTATCAAATGATGTATGGGCACCGGTTTCATAAGTATAAACATCATTACCATGAGAATACAGTAAGGTGTGAGCGACGATAGTGTTTTGTGTCGGATAAAACTCACCCTGCTCCCCCAAACGCCAGCTAATGCCATTGGTATGGTTACCGTAGTAATAACGTCCCGTTCCGAAGTTAGTCGACCCGCCGTAAACTTTAGCAAAGCTACTTGCTAAAGAGTTATTTGCTACCTGAGCACTGTATTCGGTAAAACCATTACGTTCCTGTTTATGATTAATAATTCCGGTTAACATCCATGCACTCTTAACATCATAATATTCACCAGAGTCCTGGGTTCGTTTTTGGCTATCACTTTTATTCGCCATAGAGTAACGACCATAAAAATCTCCGCTGGTATTTTCTGTTAATGGAAATGATCTAAATCGGATGTCAAAGGCATTAGTATTAACCTGTTGAGTAGTTGTTTTGTCTTTGGAATAATTGTCTAAATCTTCACGACCTAAACCGATAGCAAATGTTCCTTTGCCAAGAGGCACATTTTCTAAGCCGATGCCTGAAGCACTTGCGCCTTTATGATAGGTAAAATCAAGCATTTTATATTCTTGCCCACGGAGTTTATGTCGGCCGACCCAGAATACCGCATCCGGTATCGCGCTAATAAATCCTTTGGTCGTGACATAAATATCGGAAAACTGCATGATGTTTTCGCTATCAGAATCAAAAGGTTCTTTTACGTATGATTCGCCAACATTACCATCCATCATAACAACCGCTTTTGCACTGCGGCCATCTTTATCATACAATTTCTGGTTAAACTGCAGATCATACCAACTGCCATGTTCGTTACCAAAACGGCCTAAAGAACCATTTGCCCAGGATTCCGGGCTACCGTTGCTTGAAGTTCCCCACCCGGAACGAAAATAACCATGAAATGAAAAACCGATCTCATTTTCAATCGCTTTTGCTAGTTGATCAATGTTCATATCGCTGGGTTTGAGCAACGGCTGTTGATGCTTTTCCTGTGAACTACCTTTCGGTTTTATCTTATCCTCTGCCTCATCCATTTTATCGATATTACGATACACCTGAGCGCGAAATGGAACTGCATTATCACCGTTCTGGTGGTCTCGCGACTGCATTTCCTGATCGCTTGCAGATAACGCAGTCAAACGTCTCTTCTTTTTATAAACAGCCAGCTCCTTTAACGCACCATCAAGCTTTCTTTGGGTCTCCTTCAGTTTTTTTTGACTAGTGGCTTCATTATTTTCCAATGCGGCGAGTCGTTGCTCAACAGTCAATGGTTGTGCTAAAGCTTCAGTATTTATCAGGCACAGAATAAGTGATGAACCTATTAAAGTCTTATTGAACAACATGTAAGAACCCTCATTAACAAATAGTAATATATTTATAATTTTTTAGATTTATATAGCCATCGAGAATGGGTGTATAAAGTGGTACGACACGCAAACCGAAGTGCGTTTTTTGAACTTACAAGAAATATAATAAGGGTAAAGTGGATTAGTACAAGTAAGACACTTGTCTTGTTTGATGGGCTATTTTGACATTTTTTGAAAGCACAGTGATAATAAGAATGTAAGAAAATAAAATTCATGATAAAAAAGCCATGTATCAATACACATGGCTTATAGAATAAAAAGCTTAGCTCTATATTCAAATACTATAACAATGAACCAATTAGATTAGCATCATTATGATATTTACAAGCTAATAAACGAGTGGTAAATACTTGTGATTTAACATGACTCTCTGTCATACTACTGACTTTATCCCGGACAGTATCAATAAACCAATCCGCTTTGGAGATTGCCCCACCAAAACAGATGACCTCAGGGTCATAAAAACAAAGAACATTCAAGGTCATTAATGCAACATGATGTAACCACTCATCGACCGCTTGTTGCGCCAGAGGATCCCCCTTACGACTAGCTTCAATGATTCTCTCGCTATTCAGTGCATCAGAACCTGATAGTCGCTGATAAGCATTCTGCAGGCCGCGAATTGAGGAATGATTACCTAATTTCAAAAGTTGTTGGCTTTTATTATCCCAGTAAGGAATAAAATGAAATTCACCTGCAAAACTATCCGCACCATTGATGACGCCGTTCTCATCACATAAACAACCGCCAGTGCCAGTTCCAATAATAATAAATGCTGCACTTTTGGTTCCCTGTGCGTTACCTAAACGAAACTCGCAAACTCCAGCAGCTTTTGCATCATTGATCGCTGTGGTTGGTTTTGCCACTCGACGTTCTATTTCTGCTCGAATGGATGTTTCGAACATTATTTTCACATTCGGCGCAGCTATTGATTTGACGTAAGATTCGCTGTCAATAAGTCCAGGGGCACTGACACCAATGCGAGAAATGTTATCGATATCCTTCATATTCTGGCAAAGATAATCATAGAATCGGTCTTTATCATCAAACTTCAGTGTTGGAACCTTCCATTTTCTGATGATCGTATAGCGATCATCAATCAACGCATATTTGATGTAGGTCCCGCCGATATCAACTGCTAGGTTAATCATGAAAATTATCTCCCACAATCATCCTTGTAGAGCGACTCGCCGCAACTTTCAATAACAGCCTTGTACCAGTAGAAGGAATCTTTACGATAACGTTTGGCAGAACCTTTTCCGGTGTCATCCTGATCAACAAAGATAAATCCATAGCGTTTACTCATCTCAGATGATCCGCAGGAAATAATGTCGATGATGCCCCAACTGGTATAGCCAATCAGTTCGACACCATCGCGGATCGCTTCTGCCATCTGTTGGAGATGGCCTTTGTGATAACTGATACGATAATCATCATGGACGTGGCCCTGCTCGGTTAGTACATCCTCTGCACCTAGACCATTTTCAGTAATAAAAAGTGGAATATGGTAACGATCATACAGTTGATTCAGAGTAATACGTAATCCAATGGTGTCAATTTGCCATCCCCATAAAGACTCTTCAAGATAGGGGTTGCGGTTACCTCGGATCAAATTACCATAGCTTTTTTCAAGGTTACCTTCATGACTGGAGACAATTGACATGTAGTAACTGAATGACAGGAAATCGACCGTATGCTGCGCTAAAGTAGCTTTATCTGACACTTCCTGCTGGAGCACAATATTGCGCTCCTCAAAATAGCGCTGCATATATTCAGGATAAAAACCACGGACCATGATGTCGCTGTAGTAGAAGTTATTATACTGATCGTCATGGATCATCTTCATCACATCTTCAGGTTTACAGGTCGCTGGATAGGTCGTGAACCGTGCGATCATTCCACCGATTTTAGCTTCTGGACTGATCTCGCGACAGGCTTTGACTGCCAGCGAATTTGCTACAAACTGATGATGAACCGCCTGAAAACAGGCCTGCTCATAGTTTTCTTCACGGTCATAGACCAAACCAACGCCGTTATATGGATTAAAACGTGAGGCATTCATTTCATTGAAAGGTACCCAAAAATCAACCACGCCTTTATAACGTGTGAGTATGCTGCGGGCATATCTGTCAAAAAAACCGATGAGCTCACGGTTTTTCCATCCGCCGTACTCTTCGACAAGGGTGAATGGCATTTCATTGTGATGCATGGTCACCAATATTTTCATGCCATGTTTTTTGCACTCGCCGAATAAGCGATCGTAAAATGCCAACCCTTCTTCATTCGGATGCAGTTCGTCACCACGTGGGAAAATGCGGGTCCAGGCGATTGAGGTGCGAAATATTTTTATCCCCATTTCAGCAAGCAGTGCGATATCTTGCTTATAGTGGTGGTAAAAATCGATTCCATAACGTTTAGGATATACCACAAACTCTTGATCAGGTTGGTTTAGCGCGATAGACAGTTTCTCACTGTTCACACGCCGATTTTTATATATTTCATCACGATTCATTCTGGTATCAAATGAAACCATGTCGGCAATAGAGAGTCCTTTACCAGCAACATCAAAGGCGCCCTCAGCCTGGTTGGCCGCAATGGCACCGCCCCACAAAAAAGAGTCAGGAAATTTAACATGCATAAAAAACCCCTTAACGGCTAAAAACCAATAAAAACATCGTGTCCGTTCTTATATTATGCCAAAGGTGATTTCCATAAAGACACACTATTGACTTATTTGTGGTATCTACATGACTATTACGTTATTAATAGCAATACATCTGCTGAAAGCTGCCAGATTTGCTTTTAGGTGTCACAGCATCAAATTTTTCATACTTATGCATTTTCTGACGAACTTCCAGCGGCGTACATCCATACAATTCTTTAAATAGCGATAAAAAATACTTATAGTTGGTAAATCCGTTGCGTTCTGATAACTCAGTAATCTTGAGATCGGTCGTAATAAGGTCGTTATAAGCATGGTTCATGCGATATACACTGAGATAACGACTGAAATTTTCACCCATATACTTTTTAAAGAACCTAGAAAAGTAGGTCGAATCAACATGGATCTGTTGACTGCAGTCTTCTAACGTAATTTTAAGGTGATAATTACTTTCGATATAACACATGATTTTATTCAGGCGGACCAGATGTTTATCTGTCCTGGCAGTTCCCGCACTGATTATATCAACCACACAGTGGTCTATCAAACAGTGTAAAAAGCTATAAATGATGCTTTTCATCTGTAAATAATATCCGATTCCGGACTCCAACTGAGCCCTCTCTAGCGCCAGAAAAGCGTTTGAGATCGTGTGTAGGAAACGTGGTGGAAACTCGTCTTGTGCCCTGATAAAGGCGTTCCTGACGCGTTTGACCTTTTTACCCTGTACAGCATTAAACATCGATTCAGGAAACTGAAGCATATAGGCCTTGCTGAATGGATCCAGGCTATAGCTACCATGAACTTCACAAGGGTTTATAATGACAAAATCACCGACATTCAATTGATGAACATCTCCTTCAAGATAGAACTCAAGCCGTCCTTCCGTGACCAGTAAACACTCAAAGTAATTATGCCAGTGCTTCGGGCATTGTCGTCCACGATAGTCAATGTGGCGGTAACGGACCCCTAATTCTGGATCAAATGCCATGGGTTCATGCAGTAACTTTATCATAAAACCTCATAATAGAAACAGATCGGTGATGGAGAACTATAGTTAAACATATGTGACAAACTAAATAAATATCAATGACAAGGCGTCGGCATCGTTCAATGCTGAGGGTGCGGAGAAAAAACACGATAAAATACAACGGATTATCACCAATTCCCTTCATTTTATTCGTATAAATGACAGCGTAAATGTCACCTATTGACAATAAAAAAGTCATTAAGATACTCTTGCGAGTCCACTTTGGAATCGTTACAACTTGGTCTCGCACTTCCTATTCTTCATAAAAAGGTATACATAATGCCAGATTATATTAAACGCTATCATGTGTTAATTATACTTATGATGGCGTATACCACAATGTGGATTGATAAAGGCCTTATTTCATTAGCCATCATTCCGATTGGCAATGAATTTAATTTATCAAAAACTCAGGCGGGCATGTTAATGAGTGCCTATTCCCTGGGCTATGCATTAATTAGTTTACCAGGAGGAATCCTCTCTGATTTATTCGGTTATAAAAAGGTTATTGTCGGATGTATGGTAGGTGCAGCCATTTTTTGTTTTCTGTTCCCATTTTGCTCTGTACTTATCCTTTTTATTCTAATTCGCTTCTTACTTGGTGTCAGCCATGGCAGTATCCCTTCAGCATCGGCAAAAGCTATCGCCCTGAATTACAGTCGCGAACAACGAGTAATGATTCAGTCGATCTGGTTTATGGGTGGTAGCATTGGCGGCTGTATAGCAGCATGGGTGGGAGCACGTTTAATAACTATTGACTGGACTTTCGCATATTATTTCGTTGCTGTCTGCTATATTATTTCAGGGTTATTGATCCTCTGTACCCTAAAAAATATCAAGCAACCACAAAATCATGAAAAGACATCGACACCGGGCCGCAAGAAAAGCATTCTCACACTACTGACAGACCGTAATGTAATTATTCTCGCAGTCAGCGTATTTGCCTTCAATTTAGTACTAAATGGTAGCATCTGGTTCCCTTCATTTTTGAAGCAGAAATTCAATTTGTCGTTGATTGACATTGGCTATATCCAGAGCATCAATGCATTCATTGGGATTATCACGCCGTTATTGTGCGGTTTTTTATGCAGCAAGCTGTTTAATAATTGTGAAAATATTTTCATCTTCATTAGTTCTGTGATTACCGCTGCCTGTTTCCTGATGTTCACCTTATCCTCTTCGGTCATTGTGGTGGTTGCCAGCTTTGCGCTTAGTATGCTGACATCAATGTTTACTTTTATCACTATCAAAAACCTACCACATAAAATTATTGCCGAGGAATTTATTGGTACTAGCATGGGGGTGATTACAGCTATCTCTTCATTCGGCGGGTTCGTCGCGCCAACACTCTTAGGATTTATTATCGACAGCTCAGGAAATTCGTTTGGCTATGCCTATTACACACTTGCCGCCATCATTTTGTTTGGTGGGATAGTGTGTCTGTTCGGAATTAAACTGAAGATTCAAGAAAAAAAAGATACGTTATCGTCAGAAATCGTATAAATCGAATTGTTATTAGAATACTGATAAAGAATCATCAACGAGGAAAGCATGGTATTAACTATTCACCCCGGCATTAAGAAAATTGAAAGTGAAATGATTGCAATACGACATCACATACACGCGTATCCGGAATTAGGATTCGAAGAGTTTTCAACCAGTGATTTGGTTGCCAACCTGCTCGGTTCCTGGGGTTATACCGTTCATCGGGGACTGGGGGGAACTGGCGTTGTTGGGCAGATTTGCCGCGGAGAAGGTTACCGTATTGGGTTACGGGCTGAGATGGATGCACTACCGCTGCAAGAAAAAACAGCCCTTAGCTATCAGAGCACAATTCCTGGGAAAATGCACGCCTGCGGACACGATGGCCATACTGCCATACTGCTTGCTGCGGCAAAAATACTCGCTAGTGAACCGCAGTTTACCGGCACACTGAACGTAATCTTCCAACCTGCGGAAGAAGGCAAAGGTGGGGCACAAAAAATGGTTGATGATGGACTGTTTACCCTCTTCCCTTGTGACGGGGTGTACGCGATGCATAACATGCCGGGTCTTCCACTTGGCAAACTGGGGTTCCTGAGCGGACCGTTTATGGCTTCCTCGGATACCGTTTCGATGACGATTCAGGGCCACGGCGGACACGCCGCAGTTCCACATAAGACTGTGGATCCATTAGTCATTGCCGCCAATATCGTGTTGTCGATGCAAACGATCGTGTCGCGCAACATCAATCCATTGGATATGGCTATAGTCAGTGTGGGTGAAATGCATGCCGGTTCAGCGGCCAATATCGTACCCGATACTGCCGAAATAGTTGTCAGCGTCAGAGCGCTGAACAGTCAAACCAGGGATCGGTTACAGGAGCGGATCATTACATTAAGCCAGGCTATTACTGAAGCCTATTCAGGGACCATAACCATCGATTATCACCGTCGTTATCCAGTGTTATGCAACCACGATAAGGAAACCAAGTTGGCACGCGATGTGGCTATCAGCACTTTCGGTGAGGATTGCCTGATTCCCGATATGGTTCCATCGACCGGAAGTGAAGACTTTGCATTTATGCTTGAAGCCTGTCCGGGGAGCTATCTGCTGATTGGCAATGGTGATAATGGTGATGACATTATGCCTCACCATCCCAAATATGATTTCAATGATACCTGTATTTCAGTTGGTGCCAGCTACTGGATTGCACTGGTTAATACCTTACTTAGTTAATTAATAGGATTCATATGAGCCATTCACTTAATGATGATGTGCACAACCCATCCACGTCACTGACAAAAGAACATCCTCGAGCTAAAACCATTGCCGCTATTACCATTGGCAACGGACTGGAATTTTATGATTTCACCATTTTCAGTTTTTTCGCAACAATTATTGGTAAGCATTTCTTTCCTGCTGAAAGTGCGGGAACGTCGTTATTAATGGCTTTTGCCACCTACGGTGTGGGTTTTATTATGCGTCCGTTGGGAAGCGTGTTTCTTGGGCAATATGCGGATAAACATGGACGTAAAGCCGCCCTCACCTTAACACTATGGCTTATGGCAATCGGATCAGCTATTTTTGTGTTGGCGCCAACATACCAGAGCATCGGGATTTATGCCCCTGTATTAATCGTCATAGCTCGACTCTTACAAGGATTTGCCATCGGTGGCGAGCTTGGCGCATCCACGTCTTACCTGATGGAGTTCGCAACAAAAAAAAACCGCGGCTACTACAGCAGCTGGCAGTTTTTCAGCCAAGGACTCAGCGTGTTAATGGGTGCACTAGTCGGTCTGGGATTAACTGCTCTTCTCACAACTGATCAATTAAGCGGGTGGGGATGGCGTATTCCTTTTATTATCGGACTGTTAGTGATCCCAGTGGGGCAATACATTCGTAATACGCTGCCAGAGCAGTATACACCAACGAAGGAGCATGCCTCATTATTGACCATGGCTGTACGCCACAAAGTCTCATTGGCCGCCGGTATACTAATTTCCATTGGCGGCACCTCGGCAAACTATGTGATTCTGCACTATATGGCCAATTATGCAATTTCACAACTCAATGTCGGTATGGTCAATGGTATCTTCTTGGGTTGTGTCGCCGGATTTATTCAAATCTGTTTTTGTGGTCTGGCGGGTAAAGTGTGCGACCGGTTTGGTTATAAAAAGATGGTGCTGATGACTCGAATCGTGATGCTCATCACTATCTATCCGGCATTCTTATTGATTGAGTCCTTTCCGGTTGCGCCCGTAATGGCAGCAGTAATCGTTTTACTAACTATTTTACTGATTTTTAACACAGTCCCATCTTTAGTACTGCTAGGTACTATATTCCCAAGGGAGTTTCGGGCCACCGGGTTATCGTTTACCTACAGTATCAGTACTGTGATCTTTGGCGGGTTTGCTCAGTTTTTCTGCAGCCTACTGATTAAGATGACAGGTAATAACAGTGCTCCGGCAATTTATATTTTAGTATGTGGAGCAATTTCATTGTTGGGATTATTGCTAGCGAAAGAAAAAGAATAGTATTGTGTCGTATCTCCCCCCTTGACTGACGAGTATAATGTCAGTCAACATTCTGTATCCTTCAACGTGGCTGTGTTTTTGTTTTTAAATAACACCATTTGAACCACAGTTTGCAAAGTCATTTCGCAGAAATGAAATCCCACAAACTGCGTTGCAATTATTTAATTTATTAGTTTTGAGTATTTTTTTTACAAAGGAACACTATGAAGTTATTGAGTTTTTCTGTTGAGGGATGTTCTTCATATGGCTTGCTCGCCGCGGATGGGGTAATAGATTTACACCCTATTTTTCCACAGTGCTCTGATTTACGAACTTTTCTCCCCTATGTGGAGCAATTGAACACCGGCATGCTCGCGACGAAATCCGCGGATTATCCTCTGGAAGAGATCACTTTTTTGCCCGTAATCACGCAACCAAATAAGATTATTTGCGCTGGCATGAATTATCAGGAAAAGCGGGATGAATTTAACGAACAGGCCTCTGCACCGACACTATTTGTTCGTTTCCCTGATTCACAGACTGGCCATCACTGCGGCTTACGTAAACCTTCCTTAAGTGATGAGTTTGACTATGAAGGTGAGTTGGCGTTGGTGATTGGCAGTCCGGGGTCGAATATTTCTGAAGCTCATGCTCTAGGCCATATAGCTGGCTATAGCTGCTATATGGATGGCTCTGTTAGAGACTGGCAACATAGTTGGTTTACCGCTGGGAAAAACTGGCCTTCCACCGGAGGATTTGGTCCATGGCTTGTCACAACAGATGAAATTCCGGATCCACAGTGTCTGGAGATTGTCACCCGCCTGAATGGCCACGAAGTTCAACGATCCAACACCCGTCATATGCTCCATTCTATCGCTAAATTGATTGCCTATATCAGTACGTTCACCGCACTTTCACCGGGAGATGTCATCTTGACCGGATCACCAGGCGGAGTCGGTAAAAAACGCCAGCCTCCGTTATTTATGTGGCCCGGCGATGTTGTCGAGGTTGAAATCTCGCGAATAGGGCGTCTAATCAATCCAATTATTAGCGATGGATATTGACGTCACTATATGACGGCACAACTTGCCATGAGCATCCGCCAGGTGTGCAGGACATTGTCGCTGAGCAGGACGGTCTATGTTTACCGGCGCTCTGCCAGCTGCTGACTGAGCTGGCAGAACGCTACCTGGACGTTGCGGATAGCGGTTGCCCCGGATAGACTGGCCCCATGAATCTCCAGACAGTTGGTATCACTTAAATTAGTGATAGTCTTAATACTAGTTTTTAGACTAGTCGTTGGAGTCCGAATGATTG
>ERZ1026892.660-NODE-660-length-15873-cov-6.327349_pt1 | contig 15873 bp, 9 predicted proteins | sample MGYA00380176_ERZ1026892 | MGnify/ENA primary metagenome ERZ1026892 (study PRJEB33269, sample SAMEA4719812) | human gut metagenome | biome: human-associated habitat; feature: organic feature; material: feces | place: Cameroon | collected 2013-10 ... | reverse complement strand
AAACGTAATAATATAACTAAATCTATAAATAATGAAATTGAAATATGTATTAGCAAAGGCTTTTGCCGTAGTTGTAGCTATGGGAAGCCTGACAGGTTGCCATACCAAAGAGGCTGGTAATGACATCATCAAAGACAACGTCGAAAATGCTGTGGCCCAGCTTACGCAGCAAACAGATATTATCGAGAAAAGCGGAAAGTTCCTCAACCCTCGTACCTACGAGAATGGTAAGATGAACTATGTGCCTATCAATGACTGGTGCTCTGGATTCTTCCCTGGTACACTCTGGTATACCTATGAGCTCACAGGCGACAAGAAATGGGAAAAGCTGGCGGCAAAATATACTGAACAGCTCGACTCTGTAAAGCACCTGAAATGGCACCACGACGTAGGCTTCATGATTGGAAGCAGCTATCTCAACGGTCTGCTGCTCGACGGCAAGGAGGAATACAAGCCGGTTATCATCGAGGCTGCCAAATCGCTCAGCACCCGTTTCCGCAAGGGAGCAGGCATCATCCAGTCGTGGAATGTGGACAAGGGTACCTGGCAGGCTGAGCGCGGATGGACCTGCCCTGTCATCATCGACAACATGATGAACCTGGAGCTCCTCTTCGAGGCAACCCGTCTCTCCGGCGACTCTACCTATTATAAGATAGCCGTGAGCCATGCCGATACCACCCTGAAGAACCATTTCCGCAAGGACAACAGCTGCTATCACGTGATAGACTATAACCCGGAAACAGGCGAGGTGCTCCACAAGCATACCGCTCAGGGCTATGCACACGAAACAGCATGGGCACGCGGACAGGTCTGGGCACTCTACGGCTACACCATGTGCTACCGCTATACCAAGGACAAGCACTATCTGGAGCATGCACAGAAGGTATACGACTTCATCTTCAACAACCCTAACCTGCCGGAAGACCTGGTACCATACTGGGACTACAACGCTCCGAAGATTCCTAACGAGCCTCGCGATGCCTCTGCCGCAGCATGTACAGCATCAGCACTCTACGAGCTGGAGACATTCGTGCCAGGCAAGGGTTACAAGCAGACTGCCGACAAGATTATCGAAAGTCTCAGTTCGCCTGCTTACCGTGCCAAGGTAGGTACCAACGGCAACTTCATCCTCATGCACAGCGTAGGAAGCATTCCTCACGGCCATGAGATTGATACCCCGCTCAACTATGCCGACTATTACTTCATGGAGGCCCTCCTGCGCAAGCAGCGCTACGAAAGCGGAAAGGCTATAAGATAAGAATGATGTGTCATAAGTCAAGATGATCTTGGCTTATGGCACATCCCTCTCTACTTTTCATCTACTCTACTTCAAAATATAATAACACAAAACATTATTACTCTTCTATGGCAAACAATTATTGGCTATCATTAAAGAAAACATGTTGCCTGATGGTATTGCTGCTATGGGCTAGTCTGGCATTCGGTCAGATAAAAGTAACAGGTTCCGTTGTGGACGATACTAACCTGCCTATGATGGGAGTCAGCATCGTGCAGAAGGGAGCCAGCGGCGTAGGTACCATTTCCGACCTGGACGGCAACTTCTCAATAGAAGTGAAGGACGAAAGTGCCGTGCTGGTATTCTCGTACATCGGATTCGCCACACAGGAAGTGAAAGTGGGCAAGCAGAAGACCCTTCAGATTGTACTGAAGGAAGATGGTGCCGTGCTCGAAGAAGTCGTGGCCATCGGTTATGCTATGGTGAAGAAAAGCGACCTGACGGGTTCGGTGGATAAGGTGGATATGAGCGAGCTGAACAAGGCTCCGGTGGCTTCTTTCGACCAGGCACTGGGCGGACGCATCGCCGGTGTGCAGGTGGTGAGCGGCGACGGACAGCCGGGCGCTGAAGCCAACATCGTAATCAGAGGTAGCAATACCATCAGCGATGTAGCCGACGGTTCACCACTCTACGTCATCGACGGATTCGCTACCGAAGATGCCAATGCAGCAGCCATCAACCCTAACGATATCGAGTCGATAGACGTGCTGAAGGATGCTTCGGCTACGGCTATCTACGGTGCGCGCGGTGCCAACGGTGTCATCATCATCACCACCAAGCGCGGTTCTGAGAGTGCACCACGCATCACTTACAACGGATATGTGGCTTATCAGACCAAACCGAAATTCCTCAACCTGCTACAGGGACGCGACTTCGTGGAACTGCAGCAGGAGATACTCACCCCTGACGAGATGAACAAGACCTACTTCAGCTTCGACGAGAATCTGGGACGCTACCAGACACTCGACGACTACACCCACCGTGCCTCAACCAACTGGCAGGATCTCGTTTTCCGCGATGCTCCGATGACCAGTCACCACGTGGCACTGAACGGCGGCAGCAAGAATACACGCTACAGCAGCAGTATCTCCTACTACAACCAGCAGGGAACCATCGTAGAATCATCCTACGAGAGTCTGAAGGCACGTCTCACCCTCGACCAGCAACTCACAAAGAGTCTGAAATGGGGAGCGGCAGCCAACTTCGCCAACAACATGGCCATCGGTTCGGCACCATCCCAGGGCGACGGTCAGAGCACCCAGTATTTCCTGTATCAGGTACTCGCCTACCGCCCTGTGAAATACCGCAGCAGCGATGAACTCGCCGATATTACCGATACCAACGGCGGCACCTACCCTTACAACCCGGTAAAAACCATCGAGAACAGCTATACCAAGCAGCGCAACCGCCAGTTCAACGTAAATACCTATCTGAACTGGGCCATCATCAAGGACCTGCTCTTCAAGGCCACCTTCTCTTATACATGGCGCGAGGTGCGCGATGAGAAATTCTACAACAAGGATACCTACTTCGGCGATCCTTCCTACTCATCAGCACGCTCCAACGGTATGTTCAACTACAAGGAGTGGAACAGCTGGTCTAACGAATATACACTCAGTTACAAGAAGCGCATCAAGGACCACCAGTTCAACGGCATGCTCGGTACATCGCTTTCGAGCCAGGAGATTACCAACCTCGGCGCCAAATCGGTGATGCTGCCATGGGATGAGATGGGATTCTGGGGTATCAACGAAGGAACACCGCAGACGCTTACAGCCGACAAGGTGAAGAACAACATGCTTTCGTTCTTTACCCGACTGAACTATGACTGGAAATCACGTTACCTCCTCACCGCAACCATGCGTGCCGACGGAACCTCCCGTTTCGTACACCACAAGTGGGGCTACTTCCCTTCAGTGGCAGCAGCATGGCGCGTGAGCGACGAGCCATTCATGGCAACCTTCGGTTCATGGCTCAGCAACCTCAAGCTCCGTCTGGGCTGGGGTGCCACCGGTAACAACGCCACCCAGTATGCCTATCCGAGCAACCTGCTCTACAGCGGCAACCAGAACTACGCCTTCGGCAACAGCATGCAGCCTGCCATCTATCTGATGCAGATTGCCAACCGCAACCTGAAATGGGAGACCACCTACCAGAGCAACCTGGGTATCGACTTCGGTATCCTGAACAACCGCATCAACGGTAGCATCGACCTCTACAACAAGGATACACGCGACCTGCTGCTCTTTGCCGACGTGCCGCCGTCAATCGGTTTCACCCAGGTACAGCAGAACGTAGGAAGCATCAACAACAAGGGTCTTGAAATCACCCTCAACGCAACCATCCTGCCGGGCAGCAAGAAACGGCTGAAATGGACCAGCAGCTTCAACATCGCCTTCAACAAGAACGAGATTACAGCGCTGAGCGACGGACAGCTGAGCCGAAAGGCAGGCATCCGCTACCCTAACATACCAGACCTCTACATCTGTAAGGTAGGTTCGCCGCTGAGCGAGATGTACGGATATGTATATGATGGCGTTTACCAGTATGAAGACTTCAACGAGGTGGCTCCGGGCGTATTCCAGCTCAAACCAGAGATTCCGAACAATACCAACGAACGCGCCAACATCAAGCCGGGTGATCCAAAGCTGAAAGATATCAACGGCGACGGAAAGGTGACGGCTGAAGACCAGACCGTGATAGGTCACGGACTGCCAATCCATACGGGCGGTTTCACCAACAACTTCGAATGGAAAGGCTTCGACCTCAGCATCTTCTTCCAGTGGTCGTATGGCAACGATGTCATCAACTACAACCGCGCAAGACTGGAAAGTCTGGACGGAAGACATCTCAACCAGCTTTCTACCGTGAAGGACCACTGGACCCCACGCAAGACGCTTGCCGACGGCACCACCGAGGAAGGCAACTACACCAACTATCTGTGGGCTGTGAACCGCGGACTGAGCAATATCCACACCAGCAGAGAAGTGGAAGATGCCTCATTCCTCCGACTCAAGAACATCCAGTTGGGCTACCGGCTGGACAACAAGATGCTGAAGCGCCTCCACCTGTCGAGTCTGCGCCTCTATGTAAGTGCCCAGAACCTGTACACTTGGACCAGCTACAGCGGCTACGACCCAGAAGTATCAACCCGCAACTCAGCCATGACGCGCGGTTTCGACTACTCGGCATATCCGAAGGCAAAGACATTCACCTTCGGTGTGGAAATGGGCCTGTAAGTTCTTATATATCCCAATCAGTTCACTATATATAATAAGGTATATGAAAGCTATAAAATATATTCTCATAGCAGTTCTGTCTCTTCCGCTGGCAGCTTGCAACTTCCTGGAGACAGAGCCTTACGACTATCTGGAGCAGGATGCCATCTACCGCACAGAGAGCAGTTGCATGGCGGGGCTTGCCGGTGTATACGATGCACTCGGCTCGCTGGGATGCTACGGCCAGAACCTGTGGGCAGACCTCGATGCCGGTACCGATATCCTGGTTTACAACCGCAGCTACGGCAAGAACTATATCCAGATAAGCAACTATAACTACAACAATACCGACAATGCGCTGAAGGTATCATGGACCGCCCTCTACGAGGGTATCAACCGCGCCAACGACTACATCTCGCTGATAGAACAGCGCACGGATGCAGAATGCGGCGGTGCCCAGCGCAAGGCTCAGTTCCTGGGCGAGGCTAAGGCACTAAGAGCCGTGTTCTACATGAATCTCGTAGCCTTCTGGGGCGAAGTGCCGCTGCGCATCACGCCTACCTACGACCTGAAGACCCAGAATCTGAAGAAGGCTCCGCAGAAGGAAATCTATGCGCAGATTATCAGCGACCTGGAAGCAGCGGCAGAAAACTGCCAGCCAGCAAGCAAGTTTGATTCTCCGGGACGCATCTCGCAGACGGCAGCCTGGGCGCTGCTGGCAAGAGCCTACATGTGGGAAGCCGGCTATCCGGTTTATGCCGACACCTGGGGCAAGGCACTGGAATATGCCCGAAAGGTGAAGCAGAGCGGGCTGCACCGCCTCATTCCGAAGGCACAGGGCGGATACCGCCAGTATTTCATCAACCTCTGCACCAACGCATACGACCTCACCTACCGCGAAAGTCTGATGGAGGTGGAATTCTACGGCAACGGACAGACCCAGACCAACGAGGCAGGCCGGCTGGGACTCTATCTCGGTGTAACCCAGCAGTCGGTATCAGATGATTATGCCTACGCCTACGGTCTCTACGACGGAACCAAATATCTCTTCCGACTCTACGAGAACGGCGACGACCGCCAGTGGTGGAACATTGCCGACTATAAGTATGTTACCACCAACGGCGTGGTGAAGGAGATGGAGCGCACCACAGCCGAAAAGGCACTGGAAGACGGCAATGCAGCCAAATGGCGCGCCAAGTATATCCCGGAGCGCCCACTGTCGCGCAACAACTCATCCATCAACTTCCCGGTTATCCGCTATGCCGACGTGCTGCTGATGATTGCGGAATGCGAGAACGAGGTAAACAACGGTCCTACCACCGAGGCTATCAGCGCCATCAACCAGGTACGCATGCGCTCGGGAGCCTCCATCGTGAACCTTTCCGACTATCCTGACCACGACAGCTTCAGCAAACTGGTTCAGGAGGAAAGAACCCGCGAGCTGTGCTATGAGGTGCCACGCCGACAGGAACTGCGCCGCCACGGAACCGAATATTTCCAGAAACAACTGAACATACTGAAAGACCAGACGCTGAACGACCAGAACAAGAAGATAGGTTACGACCTGGACAATGTGAAGGCAACACCAGCCGTAAACTTCGCCCAGAAGCATATCTACTTCCCTATCCCGCAGGTAGAGCTGAATGTAAATACCATTTGCGGACAGACCGACCTGTGGTAGGAAGATGAGTCAGCAAGCATACAACAATCAAAAAATAACATAGCAATATGAGGAAAACCATTCATAAATATATCAGCAGCGTGCTGGCAGCATCATTCATCCTGATAGCCGGCTCCTGCGACCCTGACGAGGTAGAAAGCCTGTCTTTCAACGTCAGGACTGAAGGAGATGTAACCACCGTCAAGACCGACGATGAGATTCATTTCCTCATTGATGGTAATGCCGACTATATCACGTTCTACTCGGGCGAAGATGGAAGCTGCTACGATAACCGGGAAAGAACAGAGGCCGAAATCGCCGGTCTCACCCTCTCGTGCAGCATGAAACAGCAGTACAACGACAGGAGCTACTGGAACCAGGAAATCATTCATGCCTACATCAGTACCGACTTCAGCGGAACCTATACGCCGGAAGAACTGAACAAGGCTACCTGGATACCGGTTTCGGGCAATGAAAACGGCTATCTGCCAATGCCGGTGCCTACATCTGCTTCGGCAGCAGAAACATCCGGAACCATCGACCTTTCGCTGTTTACCGACATCAACCGCAAGTTCTATGTGGCATTCCAGTACAAGGCTCAAGGACGCGACGAGATTCCGGCTGCCAACGGAAACGGAAAGTATACCAACCGTCCACGTGTGAACATTACGGGACTGAAACTGGAGAAGAAGACGGCAGACGGACAGCTCATCAGCATTACAGATGCTATCAGAGACTGGGCTTTCAGACCCATCTACGAGCAGTCATCTACCCAGACCAACTATCAGGTAAGCGACAACAGCCTGCTCTTCCAGCCTCAGAAGGCTACGGCGGGGGCAGACGGCAAGGAGCCTGATGAAGAGGTATGGATGGTAAGCCAGGGCATCAACCCACGGAGCGTAGAGCCCGACAAGGGCACCGCCATCCAGTCGGTAGAGAGCCGCCTGAACGAATACAGCTATTCATATCGCAAGGCAGGCACCTATACTGCTACCTTCGTAGCCAGGAACGCCAATATGTGGAACAGCAAGACTACCGTACGCCAGATGACCATCACCGTACAGGAGCCATAAACTAAAAACAGAAGAATATGAAATATTTACGTCAACTACCGCTGATGATGATTCCCCTGATGGGTCTGTTTTCAGCCTCATGCAGCGACAGCGATACGGCACAGGAGCCCGGCAAGCCGGAAGTTCCTGAAAATCCGGAGCCTAAACCGGAGCCAGAGCCGATAGCCGGATGCTCGCTGTGGGAAGCCTATCTCTCAGGACAGGCTGCAGGCGAAGAAACGGTACTGCCCGACTTCTCCTATGCCGGCTATGAATATGGCGAAAGAGCCATCCCGGATGCCGACTATCCCGTATTTCTGGTAGATGATTACGGTGCTGTAGCCAACGACGGCAAGAACGACCGAGCTGCGCTGGAGGCTGCCATCGCTGCAGCAACCAAGGCGGGCGGAAAGGCAATCATCCGTTTCTCTGCCGGCAGATACGACCTTCGTTCAAAGGAAGATCCGAACCAGCCGGTTACCATCAGCGGCGACAATATCATCCTGCAGGGAGCCGGAAGCGGTGAGGGCGGTACGGAGATCTTCATGGAACATCCCAATGCCATCACGCAGAAAGATGCCCTATGGAGCGCACCGGAACTCATCAGATTCACCTATCTCGGTGCCCAAACCGACGACCAGCTGCTGCTGACCCGGGTTACCGGCAATGCGGCAAGAGGCAGCCACAGGCTCGAAGTGGCTTCTACAGGTGGACTCTACATCGGTCAGCGCCTGCTGCTGAAAGGCGGTAGCAAATCAGCTGAAGCCATCGCCGCCGAGGTAGCCCCTTACCAGGTGGAGAACGGAGAATGGGGAACCTTCATCAACGAAGGTGTTCAGGTGAACGAATATCTCACCATTGAGCGCATAGAGGGCAACACGCTGCAGTTTAAGGAACCGCTGATGCACAGCGTAGATGCTTCGTGGGGATGGACCCTGCACAGATACCAGCATCATGTAGGTTGCGGCATCGAAGACATCGCCTTCAGGGGCAACTTCCACGAAGCCTACAACCATCATGACCCGAGCGGCATCCACGACAGCGGATATAAGATGATTGCCTTCCACCGCCAGGCTAACGGCTGGATACGCCGATGCCGCTTCATTGATGTCATTGAGGCTGCCAGCGTGATGCTCAGCACCCATGTTTCGGTGATGGACTGCACCATAGAGGGCAACAAGGGCCATGCTGCCATCCGCTCTGAGGCTTCATCGCATGTGCTGCTCGCCTATATCAGCGACCTTGCCGGACAGGAGCACTCCACCGGTGTATCGAAGACCGCCATCGGAACCGTCATCTGGAAATGCACCACGGCGGCTACCAGCACCTTCGAATCGCACAGCAGTCAGCCTCGGGCTACCCTCATCGACCAGTGTTCGGGAGGTTTCCTGGCTAACCATGCCGGCGGCGATGCTACCTTCGGACCCAACCATCTGGCTGACCTCGTATTGTGGAACTATCAGGAGACAGGCGCTTCTGCAGGCGAATTCAACCTCTGGACCCGCAACAACCGGTTCGTGAAACCAATCATCGCCGGTTTCCAGGGCACCACGACCTTCAGAGCAGAACAGGTAACCGTTGAACTGTCGCACGGCACGAAGGTAGAACCTGCATCGCTCTATGAAGCCCAGTTGAAAACCCGTCTGAAACAGGTTCCTGCATGGATGGCTAACCATCAATGAAAGTAAAACAGAACGTATCATAAAAGCAACAATCGACTTATGAAAAGTATCTATAAATATATGTTTTCGATACCCATCGGCTGCATGCTCCTAGGATTTCAGTCGTGCTCTGATGACAAGACGGAGGGAGAAGCCAATCCCCGCCCGGTCATCCTGAAAGCTGAAGTCTACACGGCGGGAAATGAAACCGGAACGGTATGGAGCAGCGGACAGAGCTTGGGCGTATACATACTGAAGAATGGTACCCGGGAGATTATGGGCGAGAATGCAAACCTCAAATTCCTTGCCGACAACCGCGGAGCAACAGGCTATCTGGTTCCGGCAGACAATGTTCCGATATACTATCCTGAAGATGGTACGAAGGTTGACTTCAGAGTCTACTATCCGTATGATGAGAAGATTAGGACCCGCAGTCAGGAGCTGCATCAGACCGAAGTGGTGATTACCGACAAGACCAAGGCAGATGCCCTGCTCTATTCAGACAACAGCCAGGGCAACGACGGCAGCATCAGACCGTCGGTTCAGCTCAGGTCAATGCTCTCGGCAGTGAAGATGGATATGCACTGCGATATGGAGGAGGCAGCATCGATAACAGCCACTATCCGCAATACCGCCATCCGCGCAGTATTCGATATCATCGAGGGAAAATTCGTGAAGCGCACCCTGGATGAAGGCTCTCCACTGCAGCTTACGACCAGCAGGCAGACCAGCACCAGCGGCGATGTCTTCACGCTTCAGGCTACCCTACTATCGGGTGTGATGGAAGAAGGCGCTGAGATTGAAATCGAAGTGAAGGACAAGGCAGGAAAGGTGATCAAGAGCTACCAGCCGGCTAACCTGAGAAAGGTGCTCGACCTGGGCAAGGACAATGTTGCCGAAGAGAATACCCAGTACGAGATTGACGGACAGCTCAACGCCGGCAGCGAGAATATAACCACCCAGGTGGCAGCAAAGACGCAGATCGTGATCCTGAAATGGAACGGAAACGATGATAGCGCCATCGGAGGTATCGCTCGCCCGGAAAGGAAACAGAAATAAATCCTATCATGTATATAAATATTTAATTTACACAACCTTATGAAAAAAATAACAATTCTATCAACCGCCATGTTACTGATTCTGGCATGCGGATGCAGCGAAGAACAGTTGCAGCCTACTACTGCCCAGAAAAAGAAGGCTACTTTCTCTGTAGGTAATATAACCAACATGGGTTCCCGTAGCGTGACCCACAACGATGGTACCACTGAGTTTGCCGTAGGCGACGCTATCGGTATCTTTGCCACTCAGGCAGCTGAAGGCATCAACGTGAAACATATCGTAGGTCCTGACGGCACCCTTTCTTCTGATGAGGGTATCTATTTTACAGGTACAGGCAACGAGAAGGCTAACTTCTTTGCATATTATCCATATCAGACAGCCACAGAAGGTACGAGCATCCATTTTAATGTGGCTACCGACCAGGACGACGAAGCCAAGTTTAACGGCAGCGATTTCATGACCGCTACAGCCAAGGATATTCCTGCAAGTACCGAGGATAAGATTTCGCTCAAGTTCCAGCACCAGCTCAGTCTTATCCAACTTGAGATGGTGAAGGCAAAGCCAGATTTCGTCACCGTAAACAACTGTCTTACCGGTCTTACCTGGAACTATCAGGACGGCACCTTTACCACCACAGGTACTCCTGCCAGCGTGAAGATGTGGAAGCAGAGCACCGGCGAGAACACCCTCTTCAAGGCACTCATACCGGCACAGAAGATTCCGGCTAAGTCGAAACTGCTGAGCATTGCCATCGGCGACAAGACTTACTCTTTTACCACTTCAGCTGATGTAAACCTTACGGGCAACAACATCAAGAAGTTTAAGATTGGTATCGCCAGCGACAACAAGCTCGTGGTGTTCGCTACAGATATTACAGCCGGTTCATGGCAGGAAGACAGCGAGGTGATTGAGGGCGAAGGAACACTCGTTGAGCCAGATCCACTCATGACAGTAACCAACTTCGAGGACTTCAGCTACCAGTCTGTTAAAAAGACCAAGGAGGAAATCAAAGCAGCCGGATGGTGGCGCTTTGTTGCCGAGGCGAATGCTGAGGACGTGGTAGAGATTGCAGACGATGCTGCAGATACCAGCCGCGGCAAGGTGATGCACTTCAACCGCAAGAATCTTTCATGGCACAACGGTACCTTCTATTACTGTGCCGAGAATGTGAGCAAGGGCCGCTATGTACTGAAGTTCAAGGCTAAATCATCTGCTTCTGATAACATGAAGGCAAACCAGTTGCGTATCGGTGCCTATATGCAGGAGATGGTTGTCGGAGCAGATGGCAAGCTTACCAACAAGGATTACTTTGCTATCATTGAGAACAACAAGACAGAGGTTACTACTGTTTACAAGCAGATTCTCACAGCCGACAAATACGATGAGTATACCGTAGTATTCAACCTGGGGCGTGTATCTACCGTTCACAATGCAACAGCAGCCAACGTGAAGGATGATACCAAATCGGAGCCTACAGAGGCACTGCTCAAGAAGGTAGTTCTCTATCTCAGTCCTAACAAGGCTGGTACCGACTTCTGGATTGATGACATCAGCTGGGAGCCATACAAAGAATAATCAAGAAAATAAAAAAAATGAATATAACAATTAAAACTGACATTATTATGAAGCAATTGACATTAGCACTTGCATTGGGAGCAGCATTACTCTCCTCTTGCAGCCAGAGCGATTTAACAGAAGTAGCTACAGGAAAGACATCTGTTAACTTCAGCATCAACGGACAGAGCACAATCACCCGTTCTGCTACAACAGCAGGAACCGATGGTACTTATACAACAGCATTCGTTGCCAACGACCAGATTGGTATCTTTGCCAGCGGTGCTTCTACTGCTACCAACGTTAAGTACACAGTAGGCAGCAACGGTGTAGGCATTACCGGTGAAAACATCACCATCAACAAGGAAGGCGAAGCCAAATTCCTCTCTTATGCACCTTACAGTACAACAGCTGAGGCAGATAAGGTATCTCACAGCGTAGCTGTTGACCAGCAGGAAGATGCTGCATACAACGCCAGCAACTTCATGACAGCCAAGGCAGAAAACATCAAAGCAGCAAATCCTAACGTAGCGTTTACCTTTGCTCCACGCCTCGCTCTCGTTCACGTAGAGTTGACAGGCGACTTGGGTGTTACCACATCCATGGTGAAGATGAATGCAAAGACAGACATCACATGGACTCCTTCTACTGATAAGGTTGAAGCTACAGGCGAAGCAGCTGCCATCACCTTGCATAAGGAAACAGCAGGCGGTTCTAATGCCGTATTCACTGGTTTCGTACCTGCTCAGAGCTTTAATGGTGGTACAACGGTGCTCGAAATGACTGTTGGTGAGAAGACTTACGCTTTCACACCTGCAGCTAATATCGCTCTTACAGAAGGTAAGGTAAACAAGATTAAGGTAAACATTGCCGGAACAACAACCGTTACCACAGAGAACATCAAATTCTCTAACCTCGCTTTTGGCGGCTGGACAGATCAGGACATCATCGTAAACGATGGTGAAGTAAAAGAGGAAGTTCCTGCTGCTATCGAGCTCATCACTGCAGAGGCTGGTACTTTCACTAGCGAGACAGCTTTGACTAAGGCTACAGGTCTTAAGGGCTGTGTAGAGGGTTGGAATGCTCTTATTGCAACAGTTGAAAATGTTGTATGCGCTACTATCGCTTTTGATGCTTCAGAAAATGCGATGAAGATTAACTTTGCTAATAAAGGAACTTGGTATCAGAGAACTTTGGTATATCGTACTCCTAATAATACAGGTAATCTCGGTAAGTACAAACTCACTTTCAAGGTGAAATCAGCCAACGCTCTAGACATGAACGTAAGAGTAATGCGTGGACAGACCCAGGAATTCACTTCAAATGCCAACTTCTGCACTGGCACAAATAGTTATCTTGGTCAGAATCTTTCTACAGTAAATACAGACTACGAGCCTAAGACTGTAAACATCGACATGTCTAAAATTCAGATAGTTAATAATAGAGCAAGAGCCTCTACATCTGAAGATCTCACAACAGGTATTGCTATTTGTTTCACTACAAAAACGGATAAAGTTGAAGAGACATTCTTCATCAAGGACGTTAAGCTCATAGAAGTAAAGTAACAGAATAAAAAGTAAATAACAAGCCCCTCATCCGTGCCTGCTGCATGCGATGAAGGGCTTTCATCACATTGGCAGTAAGATATAGCTTATGAACAAAATCATTATCAATTCTTTCGTGGCATTCGCTGCCCTCGCTGCATCCCCTGCTTATGCACAGCAGTTTACATGGAATACCACTACCCACGACTTTGGCACTATCGACGAGGCTGACGGCACAGCCAGTTTCGACTTCACCTTTACCAATACCGGTGACAAACCGCTCATCATTAAGCAGGTTATTACGGGCTGCGGATGTACATCGGCTAAATGGAGCAGCAAAGCCTATGCGCCAGGAGCCAAGGGAACCGTGCGCATAAGCTATCATCCCGAAGGCAGAAAAATGGCGGACTTCAGTATCCCGTCGGAAGTGTTCACCAATCTCAAGGAACCGGCTACACTTACCATCACCGGTAAGGTGACTCTGCAGAAACATCCGTACGTCAACTTCTTCGACCCAACCAAGGGAGAGCGCAAAACCTATAAGGCGCAGGAACCGAAAGACGACTACGAAAGGGTGCTGCAGCGCGTAAGACAGAACCTCTACGAGAGTACACCGCTGGAACGCATGGATAAGGGAGCAACCAGTCTGATGAAGATGCTCACCCCCGAAGGAACATGGCCGGAATACGACTACAAATGCTTCTTCCGTACCAACTGGGAACCGCAGCGCCATCTTACCAATATCCGTCAGATGGCAGTAGCCTACACCTGTCCGGAATCATCACTCTATGGCAACCAGGTCCTCTTCCGTGCCATCGACAAGGCATTGCGCACCTGGAACGACTACAAGCCAACCTCATTCAACTGGTGGTACAACGACATTTCAGCCCCTAAGGTGATGGCAGACATCCTCGCCCTGATGGCGGCCGGTGAACAGAAGCTGGCACCGAGCGTTACGGCAGGACTCATGGAGATGATGGCAAAGAGCGACCCGAGAAAATGGACCGGTGCCAACAAGCAGGATATCGCCATGCATCACATGATACGCGGATGTATCCTCAAGAACGACAGCATCGTCAGCACCAATGTAAGCGAGTTCTTCGAACCTATCTGCATCACCAGCGGCGAAGGTATCAAGGAAGATCTCTCCTACCAGCAGCACAACAACCAGCTCTATATCGGTGGATATGGTACCGTTTTCGTGAACAACATCTCGCAGATTGCGCCGCTGTTCCGTGGTACCAAGTATGCGCTCTCGGCTGATAAACTGAAACTCTTCAGCGAGTTTGTGCGCTCTACCTATCTCAACATCTTCCGCAGCCGGTATATGGACTTCAGCGTTTGCGGACGAAGTGTTTCCAGAAAAAAGACACTCGACCTGGGTGACTGCGCTGCGCTCTTCAGAAACATGAAGGCACTCGACCCTGAGCATGCCGATGAATATGAGGCAGCAGCACAGCGTTTCGCTACGCAGAATGCCACCTTCGGCCGCACCGACCGCAACAAGATGTTCTACACCAGCGATTATATGCTGCAGAACCGAAAGCGCTACGACCTCTCGGTACGTGCCGTGAGCAAGCGTACCTGCCGTTCGGAGAGCGGTAACGGTGAAAACCTCTGGGGAACCTATCTCAGCGAGGGAGCCACCTGTATCCGTGTGCTGGGTAATGAATATACCGATATCTTCCCAGTATGGGAATGGGATAAGATTCCGGGCACCACGCTTCCGGCAGGCGAAGTGGAAAACCACAACGACTGGGGTGTAGCGGGTGTTTCCGACTTCGTTGGCGGTGCTTCTGACGGCAGATACGGCGTGATGGCATACAGCATGAACGACTATGGCGTGAAGGCGCAGAAGGGTTGGTTCATGTTTGATAACGAGGTGGTTTGTCTGGGTGCAGGCATCGAAGCGCCGGGCACCGACAAGGAGATGTTCACCACCGTGAACCAGTGTCATCTCTCGGGCAATGTCTACCTGATGGGAGCAGATGGTGCGGCAGCCAAGGTAGAACCGGGTTCAGCCCTGAACCAGGCTGTAAGCGGATGGGTATGGCACAACAAGGTAGCCTATTACTTCCCGCAGTCAACCCCAATCCATCTGAAGGCAGCCAACCAGCAGGGCCGCTGGAGTAAGATCAACTTCAACCAGAGCGGCGAAGAGGTATCCATGCCGGTATTCAACCTGTCGATACCTCACGGCAGCAAGCCTCAGCAGGCAAGCTATGCCTACATCATCGTGCCGGGCATCTCCTCTCCTACCATGCTGAAGGCTTACGACATGCAGCCTGTAGAGATTCTCAGCAATACAGCCAACCTGCAAGCCGTATATCACAAGAAGCTCGACATAGCCGAGGTGATATTCTATCAGCCAGGCAAACTGACAATAGGTTCTACCACGCTCAGTGCCGACAAGCCATGTTTCATGGTAGCCAAGAACATATCCTCCGGCAATCCTGAAATTACTAAAAGGTAAAAAGGTAAAAAGGCTAAAAGAGCCTTACCCCCTTTTGCCCCCGTTCCCAGCGATTCCATCGCTGGTCCCCCTAAAAAAGAGGTAAAAGGAGCCTAGCTAGCTATACATTCCGCTAGGCTCTTTTTACCTTTTTACTTTTTTACCTTTTTACCTTTAAAAGCCCCCTTTCACGTTAAATTCAATTAAGTTTTGCCTCAGAACTACCGCTATTCCAGATATTTTTCCTAATTTTGCGCCCACGTTTCTAACAGATGGAATGAATATGAAGATTCAATGATAAATACTAAATAGATTAAGGAAAAAGAAAAATGGAACATGTTTTTACTGAATCGATGTTTTTGGTGGGATTCGTGAT
>ERZ1026892.658-NODE-658-length-15928-cov-13.908146_pt1 | contig 15928 bp, 19 predicted proteins | sample MGYA00380176_ERZ1026892 | MGnify/ENA primary metagenome ERZ1026892 (study PRJEB33269, sample SAMEA4719812) | human gut metagenome | biome: human-associated habitat; feature: organic feature; material: feces | place: Cameroon | collected 2013-10 ... | reverse complement strand
TCAAAGCTGAAAGCTTCCGGAACCCCCAGCCTAGCTGGGGGTTTTCTGTGCACAACAAACGCACCTGCCGGGAGTGGCAGGTGCGTTATGTAGTGAAAGTTGTCTGGATGATCATCGAGGAGTAAATCAGAAAGGCGGCCTGCAATAAGCCATTAGGTCGCCAGGAGTTCAGGATGAAGAGGTAAAGTTAAATCAGGTCGGTATATTACCCAGACTTGATCTGCCAGTTTTCACTGGCAGCACACAATCAATTTGACAGTCTGCTTTGAGCGAACAGCGGAAGCTGGCGACTACGATATGACTAATTAAGGCGTGGCAATTCAGGTATTGCGAACGTAGTAATGCTTAATTAATCTACATGCTTGTATCAGCCTCTTTCAAGACTGAAGTAACAACAAGGAATTTTGATGAGTAAGTTAACTCTAAGTGGCCAATTTGGATTTACGTCTGTCGCCAGAACGCACGAAGAACAGCAATTTTATTCTGATTTTTATGCTTCTGTGGCGGCTGAAACACTTCGAGGAAAAGTGATGAACATTACGTCATACATTGATGAAAGCCTCATTCATTTATTAAGCGAGTTTTTTCCTAATACTGCACATGCCAATAAATTGCTCACCAACATGGACAGTTGTATCAGTACCATTATGGATAGGGCAAATATGGCGTACGCCCTGTCTTTATTGCGCCAGCGAGAGTTTGATGCAATACGCTGCCTGGCAAAGATAAGAAATGAGTTTGCCCATAACTGGAAGCAGAAGGATTTTGAAGTCGATAGTATCGACAGGATAGTCCGTAAATTTCCGGAACATTACTTCAAGTACCTTGATGGTACAAATGAATCTAAGTATATGTTTCTGAGCGCGCAAATCATACAGGACTTAATGCATCGAGAGGAATATGCAGCACAGCTTAGAAAATCTCTACCTACTGAATATAAAGACATTTTTGATTTATCCTTAGAAGAAAGGCAGCAAATTCTGAGAAATGATTTTTGAGCGGGATTTCAATTGCATTGCTTTTCTTGGATGTACCTCCGGTACAGTTAACATTATAAGTATCAGCGATGATATCTAGCTTTATGGGCTTCTGAAGTGGTCGATAAAATCTGACCATGACACGAGAGCTTTTCTCAAACTATTAGACTTCCGCTCCTGGCACAGAACAGCCTGTCAGATTAGGTTTAGCTCTGTGCAATAGATGTGTCAGGTCAAATCTGAGCTAATACAACTGGATGGTTTGTATACCACGCGCAAAATAACTGCCCTACCCCAGATCAATACTCTCCTCTGAACACCTCTTTCCTATGCCATTCCACAAACCGCTCGCCCGGATAATTTTCTTTAACCGGGGGCAACGCAATCGCCTTTCCCGCAAAATCCCAGAACAGCCGCTGCACCACCCCACCACCATTTACCGCGCCGGAAACCATCACACGCATATTTTCATCCAAACCAATCGAACCACGATCAAACGCTTTATGATGGATTGCGCACAATGCCAGGCCATTAGGTACTTCACAAGGACCATGGTTCTGCTTCCATCTGATATGGGCAGCTTCCAGGGCAATTGGCGCATTGTCATGGCGCATGTTGAAGCCGCAGATCGCGCACTGATAATTGTAAGCACGTAGCACCATTTGGCGGAACTTCGGATCGCGTTGACGGAGAGAGGTGCGAATATCAAACCCCATCTCGTCAGCGATGTCTTCCTGAATACTGACCGGGAAATGCGCCTCCAAGAGGAGCTGCGCCAGCGTATCAATTAACCTGTGATTTTTTGCCACCAACGTAAAATTATCGGCATCAAATCCACCCGCGACATTATATTCGATGAGTTCACGTCGGGGCGGCTGGCGGCTACCATTGGTTGAGCACAGTTCCGCGTTTTGTAGTTCCCAAAAGCCATCGCCCTTCAGACGCCAGAACGGCATGTCCGGGCGCTGGTCACGGCGCTGCGGTCCATAACGTTCCAGAAGATCCAACAAGGGCTCGTAGATTTCAGAACCATAGTTAAACAGGCGATCATGACCCTGCCGATAGTGTGAGAGGACGTGCAGCAGCAATAATGGCTTATGTGGCGCACGCTGTTCGCCTTTGCGCCAAATAGTGATATTTGATATCGCTTGCTTTAGGGTTTTGTCAGAGGTCATTGCGTTGAAGAATCCATGAGCACATATTTGCGATGATGCTCGCAACTATATGTACATTCAAGGCATTATTGCAGGCATCCTTTTTGTCTGGCGGCTCTGTACCTGGCAGATGGAATTCTGATAACAACGGTAAAAAAATACAGCGACCAACCAGCCCTCATCGGGCTGGTTGGTCATTTTACTTTAAACATCAACCAAGAAATAAAGCACTCAACTCATTCGCCATTACCCCGATTGATTTTCGCATAGTCAAACGGCGTAATCCCTTTCTCCCGGTTCGCATCCAGGAAATCAGCCCACCATTGCAGCATCAGCTTGCGTTCGTCGATAAATTCCGCCTTATGGATATACGCTATGCATTTAATACGACGAACCAGGAGACAACGATTTCCATTCTTAATGCTATAGAACGCTCGGGGTTACCTAATTTTATTCAGATTGCTCCGACTAATGCTCAGTTATCTGGTTACGATTATATTTATGAAATTGTAAAGCGACATGCCGATAAAATGGACGTTCCTGTTAGCCAGCATCTGGATCATGGAAAAACATTGGAGGATGTTAAGCAGGCCGTCAGGGCCAGATTTACCTCAGTAATGATTGATGGTGCAGTTCTGTCTTTTGAAGAAAATATTGTATTTACTCGGGAAGCTATAGATTTTGTAAATCATTTGGTGTGCCTGTCGAAGCGGAACTGGGCGCTATTCTGGGTAAGGAAGATGACCATGTCAGCGAGGCTGACTGCAAAACTGAACCCGAGAAAGTCCTGCGCTCCGTTGAAGAAACGGGATGTGACATGCTGGCCGTGTCAGTTGGTAATGTTCACGGGCTTGAAGATATCCCACGCATTGATATCTCGTTATTACAGCGTATCGCGTCTGTCAGCCCGGTCCCATTAGTTATTCACGGAGGCTCGGGTATTGAAGCGGATATTCTTCGCAGTTTTGTTAACTACAAAGTAGCCAAGGTTAATATTGCGAGTGATTTGCGCAAAGCCTTTATTACTACGGTCGGTAGGGTTTGGGTAAATAATAACAACGGGGATAATCTGGCACGCGTTATAGCTAATGCTAAACAGGCTGTTGAAGAAGATGTTTATTCTAAAATTCAGATGATGAATGAACATCACCCTGCATTGCGTAAAGCCTCTTAAGGAGATGATATGATTAGACAAAGAGTACGAGTTATGAACAGCACTGGATTTCATGCACGGCCGGTCGCCACGCATGCCAAAATGGTCAAAAAATACCAGTCTTCATTAACGTTAGTTAATAATGACAGAGAAATACCTATTAAAGGCATGATGAGTATTCTGGGTGCTGGCGTAAAGGGAAACACGATGATTGATTTAATTTGTGAAGGGCAGGATGAACTGGCTTTTATGAATGAATTAACGTCTGCATTTGCTAATGGTTTCGGTGAATAATCATAGTGTCATTCCCTCAAACGGCGCAGGAAGTGGTCGACGCTTCCTGTGCCGCTTAGTTAATGTTTGCGCGTGTAAGAGCAGGGGTTAGCGTTCACGCCTTGCCATCAACAGCGCCAGGTCGACGAGGCGGTTTGAGAATCCCCATTCATTGTCGTACCACGCCAGAATTTTGACCATATTGCCGCCAATCACCAGCGTTGACAGACCGTCGATGATGGAAGAGCGCGGGTCACCCTGGTAGTCGCTTGAGACGAGCGGTTCATCGCTATAGCCGAGGATCCCTTTCAATGGTCCCGTTGCGGCGGCGTCACGAAATGCATTATTGACCTCTTCTGCCGTCACATCCCGTCCAAGCGTGACGGTCAGGTCGACAATGGACACCACCGGAACGGGGACGCGCAGCGAGTATCCCGTTAAGCGGCCATCCAGCTCAGGGATGACTTTACCCAGCGCCTTTGCGGCACCGCTGGAGTAAGGCACTATCGACAGCGCTGCAGCGCGGGCACCACGCAGGTCTTTTTCCGGTTGGTCGTGCAGCACCTGGCTGTTGGTATAGGCGTGGGTGGTGTTCATCAGACCATGCTTAATACCAAAATGCTGGTGTAGAACCTGTGCGGCAGGCGCCAGACCGTTGGTCGTACAGCTCCCGTTGCTGACAACAAAGTGTTTATCCGGGGAGTAGAGCCCGTCGTTAACGCCCATCACGATGGTTAAATCGTCGTTTTTACCGGGAGCGGAGATAATCACGCGCTTTGCGCCACCGCTGTGAATATGCACCGCCGCCTTATCGCGGTCAGTAAAGAAGCCGGTGGCTTCAATGACGATATCGACTTCACGCTCACGCCACGGGATATTGGCCGGGTCGCGTTCACTTAACACGGTAATGGGTTTACCGTCAACCACCAGTTGCCCCTCACCGGCGGTAACGTCGGCGTCGAGCTTTCCGAGCAGCGAGTCGTATTTCAGCAGATGCGCCAGCGTTTTACTGTCTGTCAGATCGTTGATTGCCACAATCTGAATATCTGGGTTACCCAGTGCAGCACGCAGTACGTTGCGTCCGATACGGCCAAAACCGTTAATACCGACCTTTACCATGATCAACTCCTTATCTGTTGTCTCTGGAGCTAATGTAGGTCGGTCAGCGATTGGCGTAAATGACAAAAAAGGATCACTTTACGCCATTTTACGACAGTGAAAGCGTTGGCGATATTCACCCGGTGTTAGGTGGAGTTGTTTTTCAAACAGTCGCCGCAGGTTAATGCTACTGCCAAATCCCGTTTGTTCGGCGATACGCTCCAGCGTCTCGTTGGTTTGCTCCAGACGCTGCCGGGCGGCGGCCAGACGGGTTTCCGCGACGTAACGCGCTGGTGAAGCGCCGGTTTCACGGGTAAACACGCGGGTGAAATTTCGCGGACTCATGGCGACTTTTTCCGCCAGTTTGTCCACGCTAAGGTCGGCGGTTAGGTTCTCAAGCAACCAGGCAAGCAGATCGTTAATAGGGCCCAGGGTGCTGGTTTTCTGAAGGTTGTAGCGGCTAAATTGCAGCTGGCCTCCGGGGCGGCGCAGGTACATGACGAAGTCCTGAGCGATGTCGCGCGCCAGGCTGAAGCCGTAGTCCTCTTCAACCAGCGCGAGCGTCAGGTCGAAGCCGGAGCTGACTCCGCCTGAGGTCCAGATGTGTTCGTCCTGAATGTAGAGCGGGCCGCCTTCCACGCGCACCTGAGGATATTCCGCCTGCATGGCTTCCAGTAGCTTCCAGTGGGTGGTGGCGCGTCTGCCGTCCAGCAGTCCGGTTTGCGCCAGCAGCATCGCACCGCCGCAAATGGAGACAATGCGGCGGGCATGGGGAGCGGCAAGGCGCAGCCAGTCAACCACCGCAATCCCTTCCTGCGGGTTTTGACCTCTGCCGGTGATAATGATGGTATCGAGAGGCTCTCGCGGATCTATCTCATGCAGGCGATGATCGGCCAGTAGATTTAAACCGGACTGACCATGGATCACCTGATGTGGCTGGGTTGTCGCTAGCTGGACCTGGTAACAGATGTCCGTAGCGCCTTCCGGATGCAGACGGTTGGCCTGCATCAGAATGTCGGCAATACCGGCGGATTCAAACAACATGCCGCCATCGGGGACAATAATGAGTATCTTCTTCATGTCCTGAAAAGTAGTCTTTTTACAGAACAAGTCAACAGAGTATGCGTAGAGGGAAAAGATATTCCTGCTGCAGTGATGGTGTTGTCTCTTGCTGGTGGTGTGAAGATGAGTGGACGAGGCTGCATGTTGATGTTTGCTTCTGGTTCAAATCAGACAGGGGGACGGTGCCGAATGTCTGCTATGAGCGAAGAGCGGACATTGCTAACAGCATCCTATGTGAATCATTACGATCAAATCAATGACTAGATAAGCACAAACCTGAAAAGAGGCCTACTGACGAAGTAGGCCTGAGTTCCTTATATATTTCACAAAATTCAGAGAGTTTCTAAGATGGATAAAAGTGTTGGAAGTTGACTCTCTCTCACACGGAATCTACCCGTCCTAGATAATTCCGTTTCAATTCCGTTAACGAAGAAATGTACGGAATCAAAAACGGCCGAGCTATTCATATATTTATTCTGATAAATTTCTTGGAGATTCTTTGAGCTTACTATTTTTGTCTTTGCTAAAGTAAAAGGATCAACAGAGATATTAGATAGAGACATGGATTTTATCTTGAGGTCAAAGCCCTCAGAAAGACCATTTACAACTTTCCTCAGATCAAATTCTACTGGTCTCAATCCACTATCTTCACCAAATAGTTTTTGCACCATAGTATAAGGCATTTTCATACTTAATGGAGGGTTAGTGGCATATAGTATAATTTTTTTCCCTTGTCTGACGCCAAAGTCCACATTTAAGTAAGTTGCTATTTCAACCTCTGAATGCTCGCCATTAGCATATTCTAAGCTTTGCTTACTAATGCTTCTCATGGTAAATCTTAGTTCAAGCACTTCAGAGTTATTAATGATTTGAAAACCATATCCTTTATCTTCATCATAGAGGTTGTCATTTACTTTGTGTAATAACTCACTTTTAGTTATATCTTTTTCTGCTTTATAAATTTTTACCTTTATCATCATCCAGCCTCCTGATTCAAAGTCTCGCAAGACATAGCTTTCGTTACTGGGTATCGCTTGGTATGCTCTTCGATAATAAAGTCATTAATCAAAAATATTTTTTCTTCTAATTGTTTCATGACTTGATCAAAGTCTGCGTCACTGAGTTTTTCTCTCTCTGCGGATGCAGAGTTGCTTTCTTTGTATAACGCTCTGAATTTTATATTTTTTCCAAGATATTTATCATCAAAACTAAGTTCAAAAGTTATAGTATGGTTCTTAACAACTGAGGAAAATGACTTCCATCGAATTAAGCTTCTATAAAACCCATCACTGCACAGCTCCTTAATTTGAGGAGCGTTCACTAATGATAGGCCATCATACGCGGCATTATTAATGTTAAAAGTTAGGTTTTCATCATCGTCAGATGCCATTTCCTGATTATTAATGTCATCATCATTTTCGTTATCTGTAGAAGGTGAAATCTTGTTTAATAATTCTTGTGTTTCTTCGTTAGCATTTCCTTCAAGATTATCTCCATTAATATCCAGAGATGTTTTTATTCTGCTTACTCTAACCTTTTCAAGACCAGCATATTCAAGTCCTGTTTTTTTATAATTTCCATCAAAATCATAAAGATGAACAGCGAAAATGTTCCTAAGATCAGTATCAACGATGCTTGATAAATCTATTTCGTTGACAATTATGTTGTTACAAACCGTTGATGAATATGTATCAATTATTTGCTTGAGAATTTCTGAAATGCGTGGTGTATAGTTATATCTCACTGAAACATATCCTTTTTTTACTATGAAAATTATACTCCCACTGTACAATTTTTTCTGCTGAAATTTACCCCTTCTAAAATCAAATTCAGTGTAATCAATAGATATATGGTAGGTTTGCAACCCTGAGTAATGATCAATTTTCTCATGCCCTAGCAACTTGGGTCTATTTTCTTTCACTTTGTTTACAACGTCATAGAGTTTCTCTATATCAAATTCTTCATATATACGTTTTACTGAGAAGACGTCTTGGCTGGGTTTGGTTGCCAGTTTATCTTGTACTTCTCTGATGTGATTATATGAAAATGGCAGGTCTGATATTTTTTCTATCAATACCTCTTTTGATAAGTCAGATGGGAAAATTATCCCTCGATTGAAGGCGATCTTCCTTAATGTAACATCTGTGATTTTTGCACTGTTAGAGTGGAGGGCAGTATAAATGTCACTTTCGTTTGAAAACAACGTGGCTTGATATTTATTCATGTCATACTCCTTATGAAAAGTGACATTTTCTATTCACCTGCTTGCTGGCAACTTGGTACTCAAATATAGATAGCTTTTGATTAACAAAAGGAATGGATACTATTTTTTCCCTTAACGTTTCGATATGAGATTGAGTGAAAGAATATATGCCTATGTAATCATTAATGGCGGATTGCAAATGAACGCTTGAGTGTGATGAGAACGGAGTTATAACAAATATTTTGTCAAATTGATTGAGTAATTGATAGTTAAATATATACTCTAAAAGAAATATAAAGTGATTACTGGAATCAACCTTTTCTTTCCAGAAAATATTCAATATTTTATTTCTTATTCTATCGCCATCATCATTTCTAATATATTCGTGTTCATATGAGTAAAAAATCATGCCAGATGTTATCATTTCAATTGTGGCTGGAAGGATTTTCCCTTTCGTTGCTATTTTATTATGCTTGTCAGGGTAAAAATATGTGCAGTTCTCTATCTCAGGAATTTTTTGCCATAACATATTTGTTTCTTGTGTTACTTTGTCAGTAATCCCCCTTCTAGTCTCAATGTGTTCTGTAACATCTAGTAAAAATCTGATCATAGTTGGGTCAAAAACTGCAATCAAAGAGTTCTCTGGAAAATCATAACTTGCTGTGGCGGCTCCATTTAATTTCTCAATTAAATCAGAGTCATATTTATTGTCATGATTATATATAAAAAGTAGGCCGTTAACTTGATATTTCTCATTTGTACTGTCAACAAATAGACGCCGCCACTCAGGACTTCTTGGCGCGCAAGCTACCTGTTGTGATAAACTTCGTAGAGCGCTCAATATTGATTTTGTACCGTCAAGCGTGCTGGCACAATAAGATTTTAAATCTGTTTGTATATACTGAGTTATATCTTAATAAGGATCTCTATATTTGAAGACTACATCCGTAGGGTGAGTTTTTTTTGGATTTTCAGATAAAAGTTGTTTAGCGTTTAGATGAGATCTCAAACAACAGTCCCAACTTATATCCGTTGTTTTTTGGGTTTTCCAGCCTAATTCATCAAAAATTCTACTGGAAATGATACCTGCAATCTCATCAATATTCTTAGTTTCGCCGCCCACGCTTCCTCCATAGTTCGTTGTTTTATATAGTGAAGATCTGATTCATGGTTTTCCAAGCTCATGCGAAAACGATCAATAAAATAGGAATAATCTCAATCAATTTAATCTTTTTTATTTGAATCATCAAGAGCCCCATTACTGATAGGCATCAGTAAGTGGCATCGCTGCTCAAGCTTCAGTAAAAATCCGGTTAGCAACTTCCGCTGTTGGCACTGAGGGGACTGTCAGATTGAGTCCAGTTCTTCGCCACACCTATGTCAGGCCAAATCTGAGCGAATACAAATTAAAGTTACCGCCAGGCGGTCGCAGAAAGAGCCTCATCCTGTGCCAGTATGCTGCCTGGTGGGAGGTGTATATCGGGGCTATAGGGTAGGTAGCATTCAGTCGTAGCGAAAGAAAATACCAGCCAGTTTTTCCCTGGCTGGTATCGTTGTTGATGCTGATACAATGACAAGAGATCACCAGTCGAAAGTGTCAAATTCTGACAACAGCTCACCGAAGGCATCAAAATGAATGATGCTGCATGAATAGCGACGTATCAGTGTGGTGATCAGTCTGCGAGCGGCTTTCGACAGGCCGAGCCGCTTTAGCCGTAATACCGGGAATGACCAGGCATCAAGACGCAGCAGATAACCAGAACCGGTGTAGTGTACCCATTCTGCATCGCCGTATTCTTCGGACTGATGTGACAGCGTGTGCAGTAGCCGGTTATCCGCATCGGTAATGTGCGCCGTGCTGCACTGGATACCGGGCAATCGGGCGGGTACAGGCAGTGGATCTTCAACGATAACCTGCCCGGGTGTATCCGCCACCTTGAGCGTATAGCCTTTATCGTTGGCGATATTGAGTAATGTTTCTATATCAACACCATCAACTTCAACGGCAATTTTCCCCATATTGAGCGCCAGTACGCTGATATTTTCGGCTTCAACATTAAGCGAGATTTTCATCGCCGATCTCCCTGTCGGTGATTTTTTCCGTTAGTGATCTCCGAAACGGCTTTATAACCGTCGCATTTCATCAGTCCGGCAGCGCGTCGGGCCCGGAGAATATCAATATTATCGATAAGTGGAGATTGCTCCATGAGCGTGAGACCACTACGATCGATACGAACCAGTTCGTATTTTTCCACAATAAAGTTCACGGCATCACACAGTGAAATCCCTGCATCAATGTGCTCCTGAATAACCTGAGCATCGCTGAATGGTGTGTCGTTAAGTGCAAGGCCATAGTGCTGTGCCAGTAAACAGGTCAGCAGTTTCTGCCAGATTTCAACGGGGGACGGGCGTGACGATACCGCCCGTATCGGGTGCAGGGGCTTGGTTTGCATAGTGGTATTTCCGTGAGTGAAGTGAGTTCGGAATAGAGTGGAAGAAGATATTCAGTCTTTGGTATTGGTCGGATAAATCACGATATAGACATAGCCAAACGAGCCATTGGTATCGGCCTCCAGGGTCATACCCTTCCGTGTGGCAGTAAACCGCCTGGCTTTGCGCGGATCGAGTTCACCGGAACGTAACGCAGTCTCCATTTGTTTTACAAACGCAGGGAATACGACATTCAGCGTCTGCAATTGCGCCTGGGTGAAGGTACCGTTAATGGCTGAACGGTCGGCCAGATAATGCAATTGCTTACCCTCCTGGACCAGGCGAGCACCAAATGACGGATTAGAGGTCGTGGGCAATCCCCATTCAGGGGTTGATTTAGTATTATTTGATTTCATTTTTAGTTTTCCTTAAAAATAACGAGCGTTGATGAATTCAGGGTCACGCAGCGCAGGAGTGCATACGGTCCGTACCGATCCTGACGGCGTTCAGCAAATACAGCCAGAACGCCGCTGATATCGGGTACGTGACGACCGGTGTAATGGCAGACGCTGCCGGTCCAGTGGTAATGACCAGTACAGTAAGAGGCCAGCCGCGCGCCGGGTGTCTGCCGGTAAATCGTCATCGCCTGACGCTTACTGATGATGTTCATAGCCAGCCTCTCTCAGCAAACGAGACAATTTCCCGGTGGCCGACAATGAAGTGATCGAGGGTCTGCACACCCACCAGTAACAGTGTGTTTTTTATACTGGTGGTGATGAGTCGATCGGCTTTGCTGGGCTCTGGCGTACCGGAGGGGTGATTGTGAGCCAGGATCACCGCAGCGGCGTTATGGCGCAGGGCCGTCTTCACGATTTCGCGGGGATGGACTTCAACATGGCTTAGCGTGCCGGTGAACAGCGTTTCGCAGGCCAGTAACTGATGCTGGTTATCCAGGAACAGAACCATAAATTCCTCCCGCTCCAGTCCGGCCATTTTCAGCCGCAGCCAGTCACGGGTTTCCTCTGCCGAGAGGAACGATACACCGGGCTGGCGCAGGTGCTGTTCCAGTATCGACAGTGCCTGATGGATGATGCGCTGAGCGCCAGGGGTCAGACTGATTGCCGCAGAGGGTATTACATCGGGCTGGATGGAAACCAGCGATAGTGCTGTATTCATAAGGGGTCTCTTCAGTCAATCAGCCGCATGATGCCGCTGCATTCAGGATGGGCCAGCGCATAATCGCGCAGGCGGTAGTAGTGTTCACTGAGAGCCTGGCAACCGGTACGGCAGGCATGGTGACTCCAGGCCATCAGGCACACCGCAATACCGGTGGCTTCGGTACTGAGCTCAGCGTCATTGCCGTTGTGTTCGTTAAACAGCGTGTAGCTCTCCAGCTCCGGCGGTGTCAGAAATGCGCCGCCATTCGACAGTATGTGAAAGTCCCAGATGCCGCCCTGATAGTCGGTACTCCAGAGGTCAAGCCAGGAAAACACCTGGGGCTCCAGAAATACCCACTGGCGGACGTGACCAAAGCGACGGCCCCAGAAGGCGATTCGTTCTTCGTCAGGAACAAGGCTGGCCGTGATAGCGGTGCGCTCAGGTTGTGTCTGACGTACCGGTGTCGTTGTTGCTTCAGGTGTGGTGGTGTGTCGCATGATGAAATCTCGCTGTAAATGAATACGTTGGATAGATAAAGGAAAAGGGATACGGTGCTGTCGGGTATCAGCTCAGCGCTTGCTGAAGTTCTTCGGCCATCACCCATAACGCCCGGTTAAGCTTCAGGTCGCCATCAATGCCTTTCACGGCGCGGGTGTGGCTACGTTTCCCCTGGGCAGAGCGTCCGGCCAGACCGCCTTTTATCAGCGACTCCTGAATGCGGTTATAGACCGTCCACAGGTCACTGGACTCGTCCTGCCAGCGGCGGGGTGCCAGAATTTGTGCTTCAGTTACCGGCTGGTGGGCTTCGCCAAAGCGGTAGGTCAGCGCGGCTCTGGCAAAGGCCTGCTGCGCCGGGGCCGGGAGTTGCAGCGACTGCATGGCCTCGCGCTTTTCCTCCACGCGGTCAAACACGCCGAGCACCTCGTAAGCCCCTTCGATAACCTTCTCCACCACGTCTCCCCGGTGCGGCACGCGGATTTCACCAAACGACTGACCGCAGACGAGTGAATTGGTACAGACGCTTCTGAAGTATCCCGGCAGCATCTGGTATGAACTGGAGCCATCGTGACTGTTAAGCAAAATAATCTCCGGCACCTGTACCCCGATGATTTGCCCGGTACGACGCAGGCGCAGCAGATGTTTGGTGTGTTCGCGTTTGCTGGGGTCTCTGACTCTGGACTGGCAGGCAAAGAAGGGCTGAAACCCTTCGCGTTGCAGGTTTTCCAGCAACGTGATGGTGGGGATGTAAGCGTAGCGGTCACTGCGGGATTCGTGGCGGTCTTCACTGAACACGCTGGGGACCACCTGCATCAGTTCCTCATGGGTTAATGGACGGTCACGGCGTATCTGGTTTATCCGCCCGAAGCGGCTGGCTAATCGCATGATTTATTCCTTAGTCGTGGGGTAACGGTATAAAAAAGACCATGCTCCTGACGGGAACATGGTCTGATGGTGGGCAGGTTGCGCCCGCTATGGCTGAATGTCGGCGGGCTACGTCTGTGCCTCCGTCAACTGGTCACTGGTTTCTTCCAGTGCGCTGACTGCTGCATCCAGTGCAGCAATGGCCGTCTGCATCGTGTCGCCGCGTTCGCCATTCTGTAAGCCTTCCGGCAGGTTGTTAAAGGCATCCTCTTCCTCATCAAGCACAGCCTGCACATCGTCCTTCAGTTCAGCGAGTTGTTGTGACAGTGCGGTCAGGTGCTTACGGCGTTCGTTGTTCACGCGGACTCCTTACGAATACCGTAGTCGGCGATAAAGCGGTTCAGTCCCTGACCAGCTCCGGCAGCAAAATTCCAGTACCGCCAGATAAGACTTCCGTCAGTAGCACGAACCACCAGACGGAAGTGGGTCTGCTGGTCATCTTCGATGGCGACATTCTGATAGCAGGTCGCAATCGCGTTGGCCTCAGCGCGGGTAAGGTAACTTTGGGATATGTCCCCAAAGAAAGCATCTTAGCCTTTCCTTCGAAACGATAACGGAAACGCCATCCTTTTGAGCCATTAGGCTCGATTTGCAGAGATAGTCCGTTACCATCCGCTTTTGTATACGCTTTCTCGGAAGGCTTCGCTCGGCGTATCTCAAGGTCTGTAAGAGGCATATGTATAGTTTTCTCCTCAGAGATCTCCCCGTGTGTATAGTTTCAGAGTGTATAGGAGAAGCTATACACATTTCTATGCAACATAGGCTATTGATTTGGGGTAAGACAGGTTGAATTCCATTGACAAGAACATGCCAAAAAATCCATGTAAATCATGAGGTAGTTGACTTGAGTGGAGTTCAGGAGATTTGAAATTGGAGCGGGCGAAGGGAATCGAACCCTCGTATAGAGCTTGGGAAGCTCTCGTTCTACCATTGAACTACGCCCGCAAAGGTGTGCGAGGAGCATTATAAACCTTACTCCTCGCCTGGCAAGCACTCTGGGTGCTAAGTGACGATAAAATAACCGGTTAGCACTTCGGCTTACTGCCCTGCGGCGGTAAATAGCGCAGTGGATCGATAGCCGTTGCCCGGTAACGAATCTGGAAATGCAGCCGCACCGAATCCGCATCCGAACTGCCCATGGTGGCTATCTGCTGGCCAATCTTCACGCTCTGCCCGTTGTTGACCAGCAGTTTATCGTTGTGAGCATAAGCGGTAATGTAATCTTCGTTATGTTTAATCATCACCAGATTACCGTAACCGCGCAGCTGGTTGCCGACGTAAACCACCTTGCCTGCCCCGGCTGCGTACACCGGCTGTCCACGGCTGCCCGCGATATCGATCCCTTTGTTGCCACCCTCTGAGGTTGAATACTTCATCACCACTTTACCGCTGGCGGGCCAGCGCCAGCAGCGTTGCCCTACCGGCGGCCATGATGACTGCGGTACCGCAGAAGACGGCACCACTTTTGCCGTTTTGCTGGTTGTCGATTTTTTCGCACTGGATGAGGACGCGCCGCTCACTTTCAGCTTTTGTCCAACTTCGATAGTATACGGCGGAGAAATCCCGTTCATCCGCGCCAAATCTCGCACGCTGGTGCCCGTCATACGCGAAATTCGCGACAACGTATCACCACGCTTCACGGTGTAAACCGAACCGCTATAGCTGCCTTCTGATGAGTTACCCGCACAGCCAGACAGCGCCAGACCAATCGTCAGGCACATTAACAGTCGTCGTAGGTAAGAGATTTGGCTTCCTGCTCGCAAAACGAATCCTCAGGTCAAAAGCGTTCGAAGAATCTATGATAGCAGGGTAGCACGAGATGCTAAACCATCAGGGCTGTGGATTGGCATGAGAATGCGGCGCACAGAGAACATGAGCCATCCCGGTGGCTAAAAGGAGGCAGGGCTTGTTTTGGTAATGCCTTTTTCCCACTTATGGGCTACGCTGGTTGCCTGAGTATATGGCCCGGTGGGTTTATGCCGGGTCATCTTTCATTTTCAGGAGTTGCCATGGCAGGGGAACACGTCATTTTGCTCGATGAGCACGATCAACCGTGCGGATTACTGGATAAGTATGCCGCGCACACTCTCTCTACCCCGCTGCATCTCGCCTTCTCTTGTTGGTTATTTAACGATCGCGGCCAGTTTCTGGTCACCCGCCGCTCTCTCAGTAAAGTGGCCTGGCCCGGCGTATGGACTAACTCAGTCTGCGGGCATCCACAGCAGGGCGAGACCTTCGAACAGGCGATTGCCCGCCGCTGTCGCTTTGAGCTAGGTGTCGAAATCAGCCACATTACCCCGGTCGCGCCCGACTTCCGCTATCGCGCCGTAGCGCCTAACGGTATCGTCGAAAACGAAGTATGTCCGGTGTATGCGGCTCGCATCACCAGCGCCGTACAGCCGAATGCCGACGAGGTCATTGAGTACCAGTGGTGCGAACTCGACGACGCGCTGCATGCGCTCGCGCTGACGCCGTGGGCGTTTAGCCCGTGGATGGTGATGGAGGCGGCAGACGCGAAGGCGCGTCAGGCGTTGATCGATTTCGCCCACATCTAGCCCCAATCGCAGACATAAAAAAACCCGGCCATGGCCGCAATGCCGTTCACTTAAGCGGAGCCGCATGGTGATTTACCGGATAGCGGGTTTTTGACATCTTAACCGCCCTCGGCCTTGATGGTCGGGGGCGTTTTGTTATGAAAACCGTCTCCAGGCTCCCCCTCAGGTGCTCCAGCCGTTTCGGGATTGTCCCCGGTGAAACCGTATTTCCCAGCACTATCATTTCTGTCGCGATGAACTGGAATGCGAACTTAAAGCTGATTTCCGATGGCGCTTTATTATGTTTCTCTGCCGCCTTTGTCGCCTCCCTGCGTATCAGGTTATAGGCCAGCAACATGCCCCACACCTCCTGTTCCAGCAGCTCAACCTTACGGCTTCTCAGCACCATCGCGTTATCCAGCAGGCTGCTTTTCAGATCCCTGAACCCAACCTCAATCGCCCAT
>ERZ1026892.657-NODE-657-length-15941-cov-15.072706_pt1 | contig 15941 bp, 14 predicted proteins | sample MGYA00380176_ERZ1026892 | MGnify/ENA primary metagenome ERZ1026892 (study PRJEB33269, sample SAMEA4719812) | human gut metagenome | biome: human-associated habitat; feature: organic feature; material: feces | place: Cameroon | collected 2013-10 ... | reverse complement strand
GGGATAACAAGTTGAGTTATGCCGCGTTGCAGGTATTATGCAACGCAAAAGAAACTAAGGGAGGGGAAAAGATGCCATCTTTCGATATTGTCTCTGAAGTCGATCTTCAGGAAGCGCGCAACGGCGTGGATAACGCGGCCCGTGAGGTTGAATCGCGTTTCGATTTTCGCGGTGTAGAGGCGAAAATTGAGCTGAATGAAGCCAATAAAACCATTAAGGTGCTGAGCGAGTCTGATTTCCAGGTGAACCAACTGCTGGATATCCTGCGCGCCAAGCTGCTGAAGCGCGGCATTGAAGGTGCATCTCTCGATGTGCCGGAAGAGTTTGTCCACAGCGGTAAAACCTGGTTTGTCGAAGCTAAGCTGAAGCAGGGCATCGAAAGCGCGGTGCAGAAGAAAATCGTCAAGCTGATTAAAGACAGCAAGCTGAAGGTGCAGGCGCAAATTCAGGGCGAAGAGATTCGTGTGACCGGGAAATCCCGCGATGATTTACAGTCGGTAATGGCGCTGGTGCGTGGTGGCGATCTCGGCCAGCCGTTCCAGTTTAAAAACTTCCGCGACTAACGGCGAAAGTACGGCCCACGCCACCGTGTGGGCCGATGCCGCTTAATGGGCGGCAATCACCTGTTCAACTTCAAAGCGGTTAGTGACTTTGCTGTCGATTTTCACGTAGGCCGAGTGTTCATCGGCTACCACAAGCACTTCTTTTACCCCGTCCGTCGCCAGCAGGCGTTCACGTAGCGCATCGTCCGCGGCAACGTCTTTCGGTATCTCGACGCGCAGGCTGCTGACGTACTGCGGTTCCTGCATGGTCATCGAGACCAGCAGCCAGACCGTCGCCAGCAGCGCGCCGGCGAGGAACACCGTTTGTGAATCAAACAGGCCGTCAATCCAGCCGCCGAGCGAGCCGCCAATGGCGACGCCTAAGAACTGGCTGGTGGAATAAATGCCCATTGCCGTGCCTTTATAGCCCGCCGGCGCCTCTTTGCTGATAAGCGACGGCAGCAGCGCTTCCATCAGGTTAAAGGCGAGGAAGAAAATCTGCACGCCCGCCACCAGCTCCCAAAAATAGTTTCCGGATCCCCAGAGCACAATTTCAGCAATCAACAGCAGGGCAATGCACAGCACAAACACGCGCTTCATGCGGCGCTTTACTTCCGCGTAGATGATAAACGGCACCACCGCGATAAACGACACCACCATGGTCACCAGGTAAATTTTCCAGTGCTCGGCGGCCGGAAAGCCCGCCGACTCTAGCTGCCCCGGCAGGGCGACAAAGGTCGACATCAGCAGAATGTGCAGGCACATGATGCCGAAATTGAGCTTCAGCAGCCTGGGCTCCATCAGCACCTTGCTGAAGCAACCCTTGACCATGCCGGACTCGCGGTTGAGCACGTGGTTTTTACTGTCCGGTACGACCCACAGCGTGAGCAGAATACCCAGCGTTGCCAGCCCGGCAATCATCCAGAACAGGGCGTGCAGGCCGAGTTTATGCGTAATTATCGGCCCCAGCACCATCGCAATGGCGAAGGTCACGCCGAAGCTGACGCCGATAAACGCCATCGCTTTGGTGCGGTTTTGTTCGCGGGTCAGGTCGGAAAGCAGCGCCATCACCGCGGCGGCAATCGCCCCGGAGCCTTGTAAGGCGCGGCCAAGAATAATGCCCCAGATGGAGTCGGACATCGCGGCAATCACGCTGCCCAGCACAAAAATCGCCAGTCCGCCGACGATCAGCGGTTTGCGGCCAACGCGGTCCGAAATCAGCCCGAAGGGAATCTGAAAAACCGCCTGTGCCAGGCCATAAATGCCAATCGCCAGGCCGATTAACGCCTCGCTGGCGCCCTGCAATGCCATGCCGTATGTGGTCAGAACCGGAAGGACCATAAACATACCGAGCATACGCAAAGAAAATACGGTCCCTAAACCCCAGGTGGCGCGTAACTCACCCGGTGTCATTTTGTAATCGTTCATTCCCACCTCTATATAAAAGCTGGGAGTAGTGTAGTGCGGGGAGAGGGAAGGGTAAACAGAGGGTTAATTAACAAATATTACATTATTGAATCATTTGTGCGGAATAGCAGCATGAATGATAACCCGGCGGCGTGGAGCCACCGGGTCAGGCTCCGATCAGGCCGCCTGCTGGCGGATCGCGTCGATTATCTCCAGTGAGCGTAACGCATCCGCCGCATCAATGATTGGCGTCGCTTCTCCGCGAATCACCTGTAGGAAATGACGTAGCTGCAAAATAAACGGATCGATGGGCTCGACGGCCAGCGTCTCCTGCAACAGCGGGGCATGCCAGCCGCTCTGCTCGCCGTAGCGCCACCAGCGCATCTGCGGAACCGCCAGCGCGCCCTTGCTGCCGGAAATCAGATAGCAGTTTTCCGGGGTATGCGCGTAGACTGCGTTCTCTGCTGAGTTCATCTCCCAGCTCCATGGGCTGACGCCGCAGTCGCTCAGCACCGCGCTGCCCAGTGCGCCGCAGGCGAAGCGCAGGTTGACCACCGCGCTGTCTTCGTTGGCGAAGCCGCGCCTGGCGTTGCTGGTCATCGCCTGAACATCGTCGATCTCGCCCAGCAGATAACGCAGCAGATCGATATCGTGCACCAGATTTACCAGCAGCGGCCCGGCCCCCGGTTCCCGTCGCCAGGCAACATCGAAGTAGTCGTCCGGTTTTTGCAGGATCCAGTGCGCTGACACGGCAACGATCTGACCCAGCTCACCGCTGTCGATAAGCGACTTTGCCGCCGCCGTCAGCGCATTGTGCCGACGATGATGGCCGACCAGCACCGGGACGCCGCGCTGCGTCGCCGCGTCCACCAGTTCTCGTGCACGCGCCGGAGACTCGGCGACCGGTTTCTCAACCAGAACCGGGATCCCCCGCTCCACGCAGGCAATGGCGCACGGCACGTGCAGAGTGTTCGGAGTCGCGTTAATCACGCCCTGCGGCCTGGCCTGATCCAGCATATCGTGAATGTCGGCATACCACGCCACGCCGAGTGATTTTGCCAGCGCCTGCGCCTGTGGCGACGGATCGGCCAGGGCGACCAGCTCGGCCTGCGGCGTTTGATTGATAACCTCAATATGTTTACGTCCGATGGCACCCGCGCCAATGACGGCAAGACGAATACGATTCATGATGGGCTCCGCAGCGTGATAGGGAGAGATGAGCGAGCGTCGACCGGGCCTGCCGCCCAGTACCCTTTAGCGGCCAGACCGAGGACGGTCAATGCCGCCGGAATGCCGAGGATCAGGAACACCGATTTAAAATCGAGCCCCAGCGCCAACATTTCGGCCCCAGCGAAGGCGCTAAGAATGGCGCCGATGCGGCCAACGCCGTGCATCCAACTGGATCCGGTAGCGCGGGCCTGCGTGGGATAGAAGCGAGCGGAAAGGGCGTTCATCCCGGTATTCGCGCCGTTCAAACATGCGCCGCTAACGAAGGCCAGCAGGCACAGTAGCGGGAAATTCACTCCCGCGTAGCCAATCGCCATGGTGAATAATCCGCCCACGGCGAAAATGACGCCCAGCGCCCGATGCGGGTCAATTCGGTCCATCAGCCAGCCGGCAAACAGTGAACCGACGGTGCCGCCCGCCTGATAAATGGCGGTCATGATTGCGGCCTGACTGACGGTCAGGCCAATCTCTTTTACCAGCGTTGGCAACCAGCTGCCGAGGATATAGACCAGGAACAGCCCCATGAAATAGACCAGCCAAAGCATCAACGAACCGAACAGGTACTCGCGCGACAGCACAATGCGCATGGCGCTGCTTTTGATCGGCTGCTGCGGCAAAATAAATTGCACGTTTTCACTCACCTGACCGGGGTAAAAACGCTGAAGGATCGCGTGGATCCGCTCGGCGGGCGCCTGCTTGATCACCAGAAAACGCGCGGACTCCGGCAACTTCCAGATAAGAATAGGGGCAAACAGCAGCGGCAGTACGCCACCCAGCGCCATCAGCGAGTGCCAGCCAAACTGTGGGATGAGCCATGATGCGGCAAACCCGCCAATGGCGGCACCGAAGGTGAAACCGCAGAAAATGACGGTGATGATAAACGAGCGTTTGCGCTCAGGGGCGTATTCCGACACCAGCGTGCTCATGTTTGGCATCGCCGCGCCCAGCCCAAGCCCGGTCATAAAGCGGAAAAAGATCATCTGCTCAATGTTCTGGGAAAACGCCGTCGCCACGGTCCAGAAACCGAAGAAAAAGACGCTGTTAATGATGATTTTCTTACGCCCCAACCAATCTGCGAGCGGGCCGGAGAAAAGCGCGCCTAGCGCAAGGCCGATCAGCGCGGTACTGATGACAAAGCCCAGCTCGTGGTTACTGACGCCCCACTCTTGTTTGAGCGTGGGGGCGATAAAACCCATGATGGCGATATCGAAACCGTCCAGCGCGATGACGCAAAAACCAAGGAAAATAACCAGCTTCTGGTAGCGGCTGAGCGGGTTGGAATTGATTAACTCTCTGACATCCAGGCGTTGTGTCTGTGACATAGCGTACTCCTGTTTACAGGAAGGATTGTGCCGCGTTAAACAGCAGCGCTGCGCGTTGTTGGGCCGGTAGAGCTCCCTGAGCCCCGTCCAGCGGGACTTCCAGCGAAACCGGCAGCGTGGGCGGTAAGGCCGCCAGCAGGCCGCGCAAATCCAGCTCGCCTTCTCCCGGGACCCGGCGTGCGCAGCGGGCCTGGTAAATCAGTTCTCCGGTGTCTGTGGGCATTCGCGCCGGGGCATCGCACAGCTGCATGTAGTTCAGCTGCTGTGGCGCCAGCGCACGCAACGCGTCCAGTGACTCACCCGCGCGCCAGAAGTGGATGGCATCGACGAGGATGCCAACGTTGTGCTGCCCGCTGGCGGCAATCAGCTTCTGCGCGGAGGCGAGCGTCGGAAGATAGGTCCACGGCATCGGCTCCAGGTTCATGGTCAGGCCGTAGGCTTCTCCGGCCTGCGCCAGCCGGGCAAGGTTGTCCGCGCAGCGGTGCAGGTTATCGTCATTGCCGGCCACCAGCACCTGCTGGGCCTCCAGCCGGGCGGCGGTTTCGAGGAACGGACGCAGCGCATCAAGGTTGAAGTCCGGCGTCAGGCGCACAATCTCCACGTCGGAAACGCGTATCCCGGTATCGCGTAGCGCGGCCAGGGTTTCGCGTACCGTCGGCGTATCGCCGAGCATGTCGTAGTCAGGGTCATCAGGCGTTGCGGGCAGCAGACGAATGCCCACGTGGCTATAGCCGGTGAGCGCGGCGATACGCACGTGTTCCGGCGGTGAAACGTCCAGCACGGTGAGTGCTGCTAGCGAGAGGGAACGCATATTCATACAGACTCCAGTACAGTTGCAGGTAAGATTTTTAGTTATGTTTGGCGCCTTTCCCTGGCTAAATGCGTAATTTTTTAAGATGTTATGTTTGCGGCCAGGTTTTTTCCCACCAGATAACCAAAGGTCATGGCAGGGCCAAGCGTGATGCCGCCGCTGGGGTAGAACCCCTGCATCACGCTCGACATATCGTTACCCACGGCAAATAATCCGGGAATCGGCTGTTGTTCCGCGTCCAGCACGCGCGCCTGTTCATCGGTTTTCAGTCCGCTGAAGGAACCGAGCGAGCCGGGAAGAATTCGCACCGCGTAATACGGCGCCTGTTCCAGCGTACCCAGAGTCGGGCTAGGCTGGTGGCGGGCGTCGCCCTGCGCGAGGTTATAGGCCGATGCGCCGCGTTGGAAATCGTCATCGCGAGCCTGACGGGCGAAGCCGTTAAAGCGAGCGACGGTATCGCTGAGCGCTGAACCGTCGATGCCGCATTTTTGAGCCAGCTCCGCCAGCGTGTTGCCGCTTTGCAGGTAACCTGTACGCAGCCAGGCTTTTACCGGGAACGGCGTGGGGCGCGCGTGGCCGAGGCCGTAGCTGTACAGCGCGCGGCTGTCGGCAATGAGCCACGCCGCCGGTTTTTCTCCCTCCGGCGTCGCCTTGAGCAGCGCGGCGATAAAGTCATGATACGAGTCGGCTTCATTGACAAAGCGTTTGCCGTTATCGCGCACCGCGATAAATCCCGGCTTGGCACGTTCAACGAGATGTGGAAACGCCAGCTGTATTCCGCTGGCCAGCGACACGCGGGAGACCGGTGCCCACGCCATGGGGTGCTTAAGCGAGTCGTCAAACTGCCCGCCCACGGTTTCGCCAAGACGAATGCCATCGCCCTGATTGCCCGGCGGCGCGGCGGAGAAGTGACCGTAGCCCTGCGCCGCGTGCGGCACCTGTTCGGCTAATCGCTGCTTGTCGTGCGGGAAACCGCCGCAGGCCAGCACCACCGCGCGTGCGTTAACCTGAATCTCGCCGTCATCGCTACAGAGAACGGCGCCAGTGACGCCGCTGGCGTCCTGTAATAACCGCGTCACCGGTGCGTTGAGCTGAAAACGGACGCTGGCGTCCAGCGCCGAACGCAGCAGGCGCGCCACCAGCGCGTTGCCATTCACCAGATGACGACCACGACCATAACGCAGTCGCTGCCAGCCATGACGGGCAAGGCGTCGAGCGGCATACAGCGCGGATCGCGGTGAGCGCGTCGCGTTAAAAAAGTGCGCCATATCCGCGCCGCCTGCGATGCCCATCCCGGCCAGGCTGATGGTCTCCAGCGGTGGCCGCAGCCGGTGCAACCAGTCGCCCAGCTCGCGGGCATCATAGGGTTGAGCGGTCACCGAGCGACCGCCGTTGGCGAAGCCGTGGCTATTGTGAAAATCCGGCATTTTACTGCCGGAGAGGAACTGGACGGCGGTACGGCGACGGAAAAACTCCACCATCTCTGGCCCATAGCGCAAGAAAGTCCGCAGGCGCGCATCGGCCGGACGCCCCTCCATCTCGGCCTGTAGATAGGCCAGCGGCGCGGTATCATCCTCGATAATACCTTCTTCGCGGGCGAGCGGATTTTGCGGGATCCACAGCCAACCGCCGGACCAGGCGCTGGTACCGCCAATCGTCGACTCTTTTTCGGCTACCAGCACCCGCGCGCCGTGCAGCGCCGCGGTCACGGCGGCAGACAGCCCCGCCGCGCCGGAGCCGATAACCAGCATATCCACCTCAACGAGCCTGCTCATGCGCGACTCCTTATTGCAGCGGGGAGAAATCGGTTGGACGCATCAGCACCGACTCCAGACGTTCAACCGCTGCCAGCTCGCGGTTTTTACGCGAAAAGGTCAGCCAGCGCTCGTCCTGCGCCATCCGCGCGCGGCGCACCAGACGGTCGTCCAGGCTTTCGTAAGCCCAGATATGAACGACCTGATTCACCACGCCGATCTCGGTGAAGAAGAAGCCAATCAGCTTGCCGAGATGCTCGGTCTGCACCGCGTAGGCGTCGCTTTTGTACAGCGCCAGCCAGTCGGCCATTTTCAGCGGGTTGATGGTGTAGGTGCGTTTTTCGTAGATCATGATGCTTCTCCTGAAGTGAGTGGGGATGTGTTGGTCATGTGCAGGGCGGCCAGATAGCCGAACGTGAGCGCCGGGCCAAGGGTAATGCCAGGGCCGGGATAGGTGCCCGCCATCACCGAATCCATATCGTTACCGACGGCGTACAGGCCACCGATAGGCTGACCCTGCTGGTTAATCACCTGCGCGTCGGCGGTGGTGACCAGCCCGCGCGAGGTGCCTAAATCGCCGGTAAAGAGTTTGATGGCATAAAACGGCGCGCTTAATAGCGGCGCGTTACAAGGGTTTGGGCTATGCGCCGCATCGCCCATGGCGCGGTTATAGCTGTTTCCACCCTTGTGAAATTGCGGGTCGCTGCCGTTGGCGGCGTCGCGGTTATAGCGGGCGACGGTGTGTTCAAGCTGCTGCGGATCAAGGCCTAACTGCTGCGCCAGTTCGCCCAGACTCTGCGCCTGATGCAGATAACCGGCGCTCACCAGCGCGTCGTTGTTGACCGGTGCCGGGCGCGCCAGCCCCAGGCCATAGCGCTTCATTGCCTGGGCATCGCAGAGCAGATAGCAGGGGGCGTTCTCCGGCTGCTGCTGCATGGCGCTGGCGAAATGATGGTAGGAATTGGATTCATTGACGAAGCGTACGCCGCGCTGGTTGACGGCAATCACGCCCGGCTTGGCGCGGTCGGTCACCAGATGCGGGAAACGCTCCTCGCTGCCGTCCGGACGGCGCAGAACGGAAACCGGTGCCCAGAAAAAGTTCGACGGCAGGTCGGCACCCTGTCGGGCATCTACGCCAAGCCCTAGCTGAAAAGCAGCGCCGTCGTTTGTCGCGGGCGACATGGTGTAGTGTTGCTGAGTAGCGGGGCGGAACTGCGGTGCAATACGCCCGGCGGCGAAACCACCGGCCGCCAGCACGACGCCGCGGCGCGCGTGCAGGGTGATTGATTGACCATCGCGCTCAATTTCCACGCCGGTCACGCGGCCATTCTGTTCCGTCAACGATTTCACCGTGACGTTCAGTTTCAGCGTCAGCCCTTTGCGTAGCGCTAGCGTGGCCATACGGGCAATCAGCGCGTTGCCCATTGCCAGACGGGTACCACGGTGATGGCGCAGGCGATCTCGACCGTAGCGCAGTAACAGTTTGGTGCAGTGGCGGAACGAGCGCCACGAGCGACGCATATCGAGAAAATGCTGAATATCGACGCGGTTCACCATCATACCGCCAAACAGCAGCATTCCCGGCGGCGGCGAGCGTAAGGTGGTGAAATGCTCGCCCAACTCGCGACCATCATACTCCACCACTTCCAGCGCGCGGCCTACGTCGACCGCGCCGGGTTCATCCGGGTAGTAGTCCGGCGACAGCGGGCGCAGGCTGTATTTCACCGCGCCTTCCTGCTCGAGAAAAGCCAGCGCTTCGCGACCGGCATTAACGAAGGCCTCAACCATCTCAGGACGATAGTTCGCCTCACCGATGATGGTACGCAGGTAGGTTTTCATCTCGTCAGGGGCCCCGCTTTTTCCTGCAGCACGGGCCTGATCGGTGTCGTTAATCCACACCGCGCCGCCAGAAATTGCCGAGGTGCCGCCAAAGTGCGGCGCTTTTTCCAGCATTAGCACGGAGAGCCCTTTGCAGCAGGCGGTGACGGCGGCGGCAAACCCCGCCGCGCCGCTGCCGATGACGATCACATCCCAGCTTTTCATGCGGCGGCCTCATGCGATGAAGGCATAGCTCCGATGAACTGACCCATGAGTTCCATCTGCGCCAGCGCCATTTCCGGGCCGGTTTGCGTGCGACATCCGCGCTCGCTGGCGAAGGCCAGTAGCGGGGTGATGACGGGGGCCGTTACGACGTCGGCGACGTGGGTGGCCGCGGTTAATGTTTCAAGCAGCGTCGGATCTAACGGCAGCGGATCGAAGCCCGCCATGCCAGCAGGGGAACCGTTGACCAGCAGATCGATCTCCGCCAGTGATGTGGGCAGGGCGGTGAGATGGACGGTTGGGAAGTGGGTGGCAAGGCGATTTTCCAGACGCTGGCGGCTGGCCTCATCGCGGTCATACAAGGCCAGGCTCTGGATACCGGCTTCACACAGCCCCCAGGCGATGGCGCTACCGACGCCGCCGCAGCCGGAAAGCAGGACACGTTTGCCCGCAGGCTGGAAACCATGCGCCTGTGCGGCGCGCTGGAAGCCGACACCGTCTAACATATCGCCCTCTAAACGCCCGTCCGCCAACTTACGCACCACGTTAACCGCATTCAGATGGCGGGCGCGGGGCGTCAGGGTATCCAGCAATCCAGCGACGCGCTGTTTATGGGGAACGGTAACCAGAATACCGCTCATGTTGTGCCAGCCGCGCAGGGCGTTCAGATAGTCGGCAACCGCTTCCGGCGCGATATCGACAGGGATCATGACCTTGTCCAGATTCTGACTGGCAAAGTAGTGGTTAAAGTTTTCCGGTGATTTCACCTGGGTAATGGGATGTCCGATAACGGCGACGACCTGAGTAAATCCGCTGACCATAACTCACCTCACTTGTTAACAAACTGTTGCTTGAGTATTTCAATGGATGCGGTGAGCGACAACGCAGAATTCGGACAGGTTGGTTGTTAATCGCACCGACAGTGCGATAATCGCAGTAATTGACTCCCTATGTTGCAAAAGTGTGAACAACTATGCAAAACGAGATTCATCAACGCGATCTGATCGTGGGGTTGCAAAAGGGGCTGGCGCTAATCCAGCTTTTCTCAAAGGCAAACCCGCGCTTAACGGTGCCGCAAGCGGCGAAGATGAGCGGGCTGACGCAAAGCGCCGCCCGCCGTTTTTTTCTGACGCTGGTGCATGATGGTTATCTGGCTACCGACGGACGTTATTACTGGTTAACGGCGAAAAACCTCCGCCTGGGGCAGGCGTACGTCGATTCTGCCCAGTTCCCGCGCATGGTGCGGCCGATCGTCGAGTACGTCGCCAGCCGCACCGAGGAACATGCGTCCGTTGGGGTCATTGATGATAACGAGCTGGTCTATATCGCCCGCAGCAAGCATACGCCGTTTAACTCAACCTCTGTGCGGCTTGGTGAACGAGTACCGATTCACTGCACCGCGGGCGGTCGTCTGTGGTTAGCCTCGTTGCCGGAAGCGGAATGTGAGGCTGTGTTGCAGCGTGTGACCCGCGAGCAGCGAACGCCTTACACGGTGACGGATGTACCGACGTTGATGGAGCGTATCGCGCAGGTTCGTCGTCAGGGGTATGCGACCATCGAGCAGGAGTTTGAGATTGGCATGCTGGTGATTGCGGTACCGCTAGCCGATAGGGAAGGGCTGTACTGGGGAGCGCTGAGTTTGACCAGCCATCAGTCGCGCACGTCGCTGGAGGCATTGTGTCGGGATCATCTTGATTTGCTGTATAGCGCACAGGCGATGCTGGTGGGCTAGGCAGGTGAAAAAATTGGGTGCGTTGAGAATACCTGGCAACATCAAGAGTGGCGGGGATGACTCCCCGCCGGGTCTCTTACTTAACAGATTCGTAGGCTGTGAAGACGGCGACCTCCGTATGACCGCTGCGAATACGGACCGCGCAAAGATCTTTGCGCGTGACCAGCACCGACAACACGACGGTAATACAGAGGACGATCAGGGCAACAATCACTACCTTGTTCCGCTTCATAGCCTACTTCTCCTTGACCCTAAGGTCGGTAAGAGGCTAACCTAATGTTGCTACGCATTTAGGGGCCTCAGATTAATGTTAAGCGTCTTGCCGGACGCTGAATGTTATCTGGGGCTTTTGTCTATCTGCCTTTCACATCATGCTCAAGACAAATAGTCTCAAGCACCCGCCGCGATTTTATACCTCTTCCCCTTGAATGAGCCGCTTAAACGCCAGCCTCGCCAATATTTAGGAAAACATCAATATCGGGCACTTTTCTTCAGGTAATAAAAAACCCCGCCGAAGCGAGGTTTTTTTGTCAGACCGTGTGTCTTACCAGACGTAAGTCAGCAGGCTCTGTGAGTTAGGCACCATAAAGTCCACGGACATCATCACAGACAGCGCGGTAATGGCAATGATGGAGAAACCGAACAGCTTACGCGCCCAGACCTTATCATCTTCCACTTTGTAACCGCGCAGCGCCATACCGAGCCACCAGACGCTCACTGCCGCTGCAACCACCAGGTATTTATACCCGGCGTAGCCGCCCAGAGAGAGCATCAATGTGGCCAGCGCAAACGCTACGATATACACCGTGATGTGGTTCTTCGCCACGGCAATGCCTTTCACTACCGGCAGAACCGGAATGTTCGCTGCCTGATAATCCTTGAAGCGGAAAATCGCGATAGCGTAGGAGTGAGGCATCTGCCACAGGCTGAAAATGGCCAGCAGAATTAACGCGCCGCTGTCGAAATCACCCGTGACCGCGCAGTAGCCAATCACCGGCGGCGCAGCGCCGGAGAGAGAACCAATCAGCGTGCCGTAAACGGAGTGGCGCTTCATGTACAGGCTGTAAACGCCGACATAAACCACGAACCCCATCACCCCCAGCCAGCAGGCGAGGGGATTGGCGCCGAACCACAGCAGCATGAAGCCAGCGAGACCCAGCAAGGTGGCGTAGACCAGCGACGTTTTTGGCGCAATCAGTCCCTTAACCAGCACTCGGTTCTTCGTACGTTCCATCTTACGGTCGATGTCACGATCGATGTAGTTGTTGAAAACACAACCCGAGGCGACCACCAGAGACACGCCGATCAATGTCCAGGCGAACAGCGGATAATCGATGTGGCCTTTGGAGGCCAGCAGGAAACCGCCGATCACGGAGATCAGGTTGCCAAAAATGATGCCAGGCTTCGTTACTTGCAGGTATCGCTTAAACATACTCGCCGCTCTTAGTGAACCATCATGTTGTAGTTCAGGTTCCACATAATCCAGATGGAGCCTACCACCACGATGGCAATGATTATCACGGTAAAGACAAACGCGGTCATGTTCCAGCCTTCGTCAGACTTGCTGTTCATGTGCAGGAAGTACACCAGGTGTACGACGATCTGCACAACAGCGGTCACCAGAATGGTGCCGAGAATTGCCGCATGCGACGCGCTACCGGTCATTACCATCCAGAACGGGATCACCGTCAGGATGATCGACAGGATGAAACCTGTCATGTACGACTTCACGCTGCCGTGGGATGCGCCGCTGTGATCGTTAGAATGACTCATTACATCGCCCCCATCAGGTAAACAACGGAGAATACACAGATCCATACGACGTCCAGGAAGTGCCAGAACAGGCTCAGGCACAGAATACGCGTACGGTTAGTGCTGGTCAGGCCGCGGCGGGAAATCTGCACCATCAGCACCGCCATCCAGATAAGACCGGAGGTGACGTGCAGACCGTGAGTCCCGACCAGCGCAAAGAACGCCGACAGGAAGCCGCTGCGATCCGGGCCCATACCTTCAACAATCAGGTGATGGAATTCATAGATTTCCATCGCGATGAACCCGGCACCAAACAGGAAGGTGAGGGCGAGCCAGGAAACCACCTGGCTCTTGTTGTTTTTGTACATGGCGATAGCCGCCATGCCGTAGGTGATGGAGCTGAACAGCAGCAGTGCGGTTTCTACCAGCACGAACGGCAGTTCGAAGATATCTTTACCGGTTGGGCCGCCCGCCGTGCCGTTCACCAGAACGGCATAGGTGGCAAACAGCGTGGCGAAGATAATGCAGTCGCTCATCAGGTAGATCCAGAAACCGAAGACTTTCATCGGCCCTGTATCGTGATGCCCGTGTTCATGCGCGTGGGCGTTGTGCGCGAGAGTATCAGTTGCCATTTTTCAGCCCTGCCTTAGAAATCTCATCGAAATGCTGATTTTCCAGTTTTTCGACTTCCGCAACCGGCACGTAGTAATCCACGTCCTCGTCAAAGCTTTTGATAATCCAGGTGATCAGGATGCCAGCGAAGCCGACAATTGCCATCCACCAGATATGCCAGATCATGGCGAAACCAAACACCGTAGCGAAGGCGGCAATCACGATGCCCGCACCGCTGTTTTTCGGCATATGAATTTCTTCATACTGTGTTGGCTGCTTGTACGCTTCGCCTTTCTCTTTCATTTCCCAGAATGCATCGCGTTCGTGAATCTGCGGCACAATGGCAAAGTTATAGAACGGAGGCGGGGAAGAGGTTGCCCACTCCAGCGTACGGCCGCCCCATGGGTCACCGGTCAGGTCACGGTTCTGCTCGCGGTCGCGAATAGACACGTAGAACTGAATCAGCTGGCACAGGATACCGCAGGCAATCAGCGCAGCACCGCATGCGGCAATCACCAGCATCGGGTGGAACTGCGGATCAATTTGCTGGCTCAGGCGACGGGTCATACCCATGAAGCCCAGCACGTACAGAGGCATAAACGCGACGAAGAAGCCGATGATCCAGAACCAGAAGGCGCGTTTGCCCCAGGTCTCGTTCAGGGTGAAGCCAAAGGCTTTCGGCCACCAGTAGGTCAGACCGGCGAAGCAACCAAATACCACACCGCCGATGATCACGTTATGGAAGTGCGCAATCAGGAACAGGCTGTTGTGCAGCACGAAGTCTGCGCCCGGCACCGCCAGCAGAACGCCGGTCATACCGCCGACCGAGAAGGTCACGATAAAGCCGATGGTCCACAGCATCGCAGAGTTGAAGACGATGCGGCCCTGATACATGGTGAACAGCCAGTTGAAGATCTTCACCCCGGTCGGGATGGCGATAATCATGGTGGTAATACCGAAGAAGGCGTTTACGTTCGCGCCCGCACCCATGGTGAAGAAGTGGTGCAGCCAAACGATGAACGACAGGATGGTAATACACACGGTCGCCCACACCAGCGAGGTGTAGCCAAACAGGCGTTTACGCGAGAAGGTTGCCGCAACTTCAGAGAACACACCGAATACCGGCAGAACCAGGATGTACACTTCCGGATGGCCCCAGGCCCAAATCAGGTTGATGTACATCATCATGTTGCCGCCCATATCGTTGGTAAAGAAATGGGTGCCCAGATAGCGATCCAGGGTCAGCAGCGCGATGGTAACCGTCAGAATTGGGAAGGAGGCGATAATCAGGATGTTGGCGCACAGAGATGCCCAGGTAAATACCGGCATCTTGAACATCGTCATTCCTGGCGCACGCATCTTGATGATGGTCACGAAGAAGTTAATACCGGTCAGAGTGGTACCAATACCGGAGAGCTGCAGCGCCCAAATCCAGTAATCGACCCCTACGCCCGGACTGTACTCAATTCCCGAAAGCGGCGGATAGGCCAGCCAGCCGGTCTGAGCGAATTCACCTACACCCAGCGACAGGTTAACCAGAACCACACCGACAACGGTGAACCAGAAGCTCAGGTTGTTCAGGAACGGGAACGCCACGTCGCGCGCGCCGATCTGTAGCGGAACCACCAGGTTCATCAGACCGATAACGAACGGCATCGCCACGAAGAAGATCATGATAACGCCGTGAGCGGTAAAGATCTGGTCGTAGTGATGAGGCGGCAGGAAGCCTGCTTCCCCGGCGGAGGCCAGCACCTGCTGGCTACGCATCATAATGGCATCGGCAAAGCCACGCAGCAGCATGACGATAGCGACGATGACATACATGATGCCGAGTTTTTTGTGGTCGACGGAGGTCAGCCACTCGTTCCATAGATAGGACCACTTACCGAAGTAAGTGATGGCCGCCAGGAGAGCAAGTCCCCCGACGATAATGGCAGCCACCGTAACCACGATAATGGGTTCGTGGTAGGGCACTGCATCCAGTGTCAGTTTTCCGAACATCGTATTCTTCCTCGGCCCCTTAGTGAGCGGATTCCGCGTGGCTCATGTCCATGCCTTCCATTCCTTCGTGCGATGCGTGTTCGCCTTCCGGTTTAGACATGTTCATGCTCTTGCCGTGATCCATGAATTTGCTGGTCACTGCTTTAAACAAATCAGGTTTCACGCTGGAGAAGTACTCCACCTTGTTGTATTCGCTCGGTGCAGCCACTTTCTCGAATGCCGCCATGTCGTCCATGGTGTTCGGAGATTGTTTCGCTTTAGCGACCCACTGATCGAATGTGGCACGATCCGGCGTAGCAATGGCTTTGAACTTCATACCAGAGAAGCCCGGGCCGCTATAGCTTGCTGAGATACCGTCGTAGGTACCCGCTTCGTTAGCGATAAGATGCAGGTTAGTCTGCATGCCGGCCATGGCGTAAATCTGGCTGCCCAGACGCGGGATAAAGAAGGAGTTCATCACGGAGTTGGAGGTCACTTTGAACTGCACCGGTACGTTCGCCGGGAAAGCGATTTCGTTAACGGTAGCAATGCCCTGCTCCGGGTAGATGAAGAACCATTTCCAGTCCATGGAAACCACTTCAATGGTGATTGGTTTCTCGTCATGAACCAGCGGTTTGCTCGGTTCTAAGGAGTGAGTGGTTTTCCAGGTCAGAACGGCGAGGAAGATGATGATAAGAATTGGCACGGTCCAGACCACAGCTTCCACTTTGTTGGAGTGTGACCAGTTCGGGCTATACTTCG